>Ga0307312_10000970_pt1 | contig 14320 bp, 11 predicted proteins | sample ER_DNA_202_FD_194489 | JGI IMG/M metagenome (GOLD analysis project Ga0307312, IMG submission 194489) | Bulk soil microbial communities from the East River watershed near Crested Butte, Colorado, United States - ER_DNA_202 | ecosystem: Environmental > Terrestrial > Soil > Floodplain | place...
GACGTTGTCCTCGATCACGACGAGCCGTTGCGCGACGCGTGCCATCTCGCCGACCGCCTTGCGGATGTCCTCGAAATGGTGTGCGGCGATCCTGCAGGTGACGATGTCGAAGCTCCCGTCCTCGAACGGCAGTTCTTCCGCGCGCGAGACGACATCGGGCTGCATTCCCGGAGCGGGATCGACCGTGACGACGGTGCAACCTTCGGCGCGCAGCCGCCTCGCCACGTGGCCGCCCCCGGTCGCGACGTCGAGCACCTTGACGTCGGGCCCCGGGTCGCACCACTCGACGAGCAGGTCGAGGTCGGGGCCTTCCCTGTGTGTCGGGCTCTCGCGGAACGCATCGGCACGTTGCGACCAGACGTCGGTCATGTCGCCAGCTCCACCGCGCGCTGTGCGGCCTCGAGCATGGTCGGCTCGACGTAGAGGTTGGGCGCCGCGGCGTCGGCGAGGATCTTGCGTCCCTCCTCGGCGTTCGTCCCGTCGAGGCGCACGACGATCGGGAGCTCGATCTTCATCTGCTCGAGCGCGGCCAGGATTCCTCGCGCGACTTCATCGCAGCGTGTGATCCCGCCGAAGATGTTGAAGAAGATCGAGCGCACCTGCGAGTCGCTCGTGATGACCTCGAGCGCGTCGACGACACCCTGGGCGTCGCCGCCGCCGCCGAGGTCGCAGAAGTTTGCGGGCCGCCCGCCGGCGACCACGACCACGTCCACGGTCGACATCGAGAGGCCGGCGCCGTTACCGAGAATCCCGACCTCACCGTCGAGCTTCACGTACGTCACGCCCTTTTCGCGTGCGAGCCGCTCCTGTGGGTCGGCCGCCTCGACGTCGCGCATTTCGGCGATGTCGGAATGGCGGTAGAGCGCGCTGTCGTCGACCGTGAACTTCGAGTCGAGTGCGCGCACCTCGCCGTCCGGGGTGACGATCAGGGGATTGATCTCGGTCAGCATCGCGTCGGATTCGACGAAGCAGGAGTAGAGCTTCTCGACGATGGAGAGGATCTGCTTCTGCTCGCTCGGGTCGTCGATCGCCGAGCCGTAGATGAGCCGCCTCGCCTGATAGGGCTGGAACCCCTCCAGCGGATCGACGTGCAGGCGCGCGAGCGCATCCGGATTCTCCTCGGCGACCTGCTCGATCTCCACTCCGCCCTCCCTCGTGAGCATCAAGAGGGGTTTCTTCGTGCCGCGGTCGAAGGTGATCGAGAGGTAGTACTCCTTCGCGATATCGGACGCCTGCTCGATCCAGACCTTGCGCACGACGTGACCATTGATGTCGAGGCCGAGGATGTCGCGCGCCTTGGCTTCGGCGTCAGCGGGATCATCGGCGAGCTTGACGCCGCCCGCCTTGCCGCGCCCGCCGGTCAGAACCTGAGCCTTGACGACGACGGGCCCGCCGATCTCCTCGGCGGCCGTGCGCGCCTCCTCGGGGGTCGTGGCGAGCCGGCCTTCGGAAACGGGGATGCCGAAGCGCGCGAATAGCTGCTTGCCCTGGTACTCGTAGAGGTCCACCGGCGCGGGACTCTACCCGCCGCGCCGAGCGCCGCCGCGCATCTCTAGGTACACACACGCGCACACGCGCGCGCGCGGCCCCACCCGGGTGGGGGTGATCACCCACCACCCTCTGCGATCGACGATACCGAGGCACGCCCTACGCGTCTGCGCCGATTCCGCACCGAGATCTCACTCGGTGGTCACGACGCAGATCACCTGGCCCGTCGTCACCGGCTGGCCCTCGGCGACGGACAGCTCCGTCACGCGCCCGGCGCGGTGGGCGTGCACCTCGTTCTCCATCTTCATCGCCTCGACGATGCAGATCACCTGGCCCGCCTCGACCTCGTCGCCCTCCGACACCTCGACGGCCAGCACGGTTCCCTGCATCGGCGACACGACCGCGTCGCGTCCCGCCCCCGCGGCTCCTCGACTGCGCGACCGTTCCCGGCGGCGCCGTGCCAGGTCTGCGAACGCAGGCTCGGGCCTCAGCACCCGCACCTCGAAGCGGCGCCCGTCGACCTCGACGGAGCGAACGGCCTCGCGCACCGCAGCAACACCCACCTCCGCCGCGCCGGTCGGACGCCCGTTCTCGAGCTCGGCAGCACGCGCGGCCATCAGCTCCGACTCGACGAGGCCGTGACACGTCTCGCCTTCGATGAAACACGGATGCGTCAGCAGCGCCTTGTGGAAACCGATCAGCGTCTTGACGCCCTCGATCACAAACTCGTCGAGCGCCCGCAGCATCCGCCGCCGTGCGTGCTCGCGATCGACGCCGTGCACGACGAGCTTCGCGATCATCGGGTCGTAGAGCGGTGAGATCTCACTGCCTGCTTGCACGCCCGAATCGACCCGGACGCCCGGTCCGCTCGGCTCCACGTAGCGCGTGATCGTTCCGGGCGCGGGCAGGAAACCGTTCGCGACGTCCTCGGCGTTGATCCGGCATTCGAGCGCATGCCCGTACAGGTGCACGTCCTCCTGCCGAACCGACAGAGGCTCTCCCGCGGCGATCAACACCTGCTCGCGCACGAGATCGAGCCCGGTCACCATCTCCGTCACGGTGTGCTCGACCTGGATCCGTGCGTTCATCTCGAGAAAGAAGTACTCGCTCTCGCGGGAGAGCAGCCCTTCGATCGTTCCGGCGCTGCGGTAACCGACGGCACGTGCTGCGTCCACCGCGATCGCGCCGATTCGCTCGCGCAGCGCCTCGTCGACCGCCGGGGACGGCGTCTCCTCGACGAGCTTCTGGTGGCGGCGCTGGATCGTGCAATCGCGCTCGCCGAGATGAATGACGTTCCCGTGCGCATCGGCGAGCACCTGCACCTCGACGTGCCGCGGATCCTCGAGATAGCGCTCGACGTACACCGCCGAGTCGGAGAAGTACGCCTCGCCCTCGCGCCGTGCGGACTCGAAGGCGCGCTCGACCTCCTCGGCATTGCGCACAACCTTCAGCCCCTTTCCGCCTCCGCCCGCAGACGCCTTGATCGCGATCGGCCACCCGAGCTCGTCGCCGAGGCGGCGCACCTCTTCGGCCGATTCGACGGCCGATGTGACGCCGGGGATGATCGGGACGCCGGCCGCGCGCATCCGCTCGCGCGCCTCGATCTTCGAGCCCATTGCCTTGATCGCCTCGGGGGGCGGGCCGATCCAGACCAGGTCGTGCTCGGCGCACGCATGCGCGAACTGCGCATTCTCGGCGAGGAACCCGTAGCCCGGATGAATCGCCTGCGCGCCCGCCTTCCGGGCGGCGTCCAGGATCCGCTCCTGGTTGAGATAGCTCTCCGTGGCCGGGCCGCCGCCGATCAGATACGCCTCGTCTGCGTACGCGACGTGCGCCGCATTCCGGTCGACCTCCGAGTAGACGCCCACCGTCCCGATCCCCAGCTCACGCAGCGTCCGGAAGACACGGATCGCGATCTCGCCCCGGTTGGCGACGAGCACCTTTGTGAAAACGGCCACTGCCCCTCGTATTCTCTCGTTAGTGAGCCTTCCGGACGTTCTGACCGTTGCGCGGGCCGCCTCGGTCCCTTTCGTCATCTTGCTCTACGCGTGGAACTTCCAGGACCACAATTACTGGGCCACCGCGCTCTTCGCCGCCGCCATGGCCACGGACTGGTTTGACGGCAGGATCGCGCGCAGCCGCGGCTACTCCTCGCCGCTCGGCTCGCTGCTCGACCCTGCTGCGGACAAGATCCTCGTCCTGGCGGTTCTGGTGATGCTCGTCGACCAGGGCGTTGCGCCGGGCTGGATGGTCGCGCTGATCGTCGTCCGTGAATTCCTCGTGACCGCGCTTAGACTCGCGGCGCTCGAACGCGGAGTCGTGCTTCATGCCCGCGACCTGGGCAAGCTCAAGACCTGGTCGCAGGCAGTCGCCGCGGGAGTCGGCGGGTTTGCGGCTGCCGGCGCCTGGGGTGACGACATCGCCTGGTGGGCACTCCTGGTCGCGGTCGTGCTGACGTGGATCTCGGGGCTCGACTACGCCCGCGTTGCGCCCCGGCTCTGGCGCGGCGGCGCGCCCGCCTGATCGTCCTCGTCTTCCGGCCCGGGACCTAGCCCGGCCTGCCGCCACGGGGAGGGCGGCGCGGCGGCGCGGCCCTCTTCCTCGAGCGCCTCCAGGATGGCTCGACGCTCCATTTCATCGGGCTCCGGCGTGATCTCGACGTCCACGGATTCCGAGATTAAAGGCAGACGGCGGGTCGCCGATAGGACAGGTATGCGCTGCCGCCGCCTTTCGTACGTTTGCGCGCTCGTTACGCTCCTCACGCTGTCGCCGGCAACCGCCGCCGCCAAGCCGGGGACTTCGTGGGCACAGGCTGAGCTCAAGACCGTAGTGGCCGCTGGTTTGATGGCCAAGGCGGCGGCAGCGCGACCCAACGATTCGCTCACGCGAGGAGAGCTGGACGCGATCGTCGCGGGCCTGACCCACACGCAGCCGGTCACATCCGCGAATCCCTCTGCCAAGGTCACAATGGCCGCGCTCGACTCGCGCCTCGTCGTTGCCCTCGGCCTCACCGACACGGCGCGGCTCTTCACCCAGGACGCGAAGACCGCGGGATTGGCGCCGCCGTCTCGCTTCGGCACCGAGGCCGTCGCCCGGCTGCTCGGTCTCCGCACGAATCATCCGGCGGCCCTCGACGCGCTCGAGCTCTCGCCCGGAGAGCCCGCGACGCACGCCGAAGCCGCATACTCTGCCGCCCGGATGCTCCAGCTCGGCGAGTTCGACCCGGAGGCCCTCCAGGCCCTCGGGGAGAGCTTCGTCCTCCCGGACCTGACGCCGTGGCAGAAGAGCGTCCTGGCGACAGCCGTGCACTTCATCGGCTACCCGTATGTCTGGGGCGGCGAGACCGAGTTTCCGGAATCGCCTTTCGGCCCACAGCCCCACGGTGGCTTCGACTGCTCCGGCTTCGTCTGGCGCGTCTACAAGATCCAGAAATACGCCAACGAAGGCACCCTCGCCGACACCTTGCAAGGCCGGACGACCTTCGCCATGAGCGGCGAGGTTCCGGCGGCGAAACGGATCTCCCTCGCCAAGCTGCAGCCTGCCGACATCCTCTTCTTCGGAGCGAAGGGCCCGAAGTCGAAGCCGGCCCAGGTCGACCACACCGGTATCTACCTCGGGAACGGCTGGTTCATCCACTCTTCGGGCTACGGCGTCGCCGTCACGACCCTGACCGGCTGGTACGCAAATCGCTTCGCGTGGGGACGACGTCCGCTCGCGGAGGCGAAGCTCGTTCCACCTTCTTAAAGACGTAATTTCCGCAAATCCCCCTATGGGGGGATACGGCGAAAGAGGGGGAGAGAAAGAATCCGCCCGTCTGGCGTCTTTGTGGGAGGGGAGTGCGGGAATGTTGCAGTGGAAACCGAAGCTGATTGCCCTCGTGGCGATTCTGGTGCTTGTCGCGGCAGTCTCTGGTCAATTCACCTGGGACTCGTTCGAACAATTCACCTGGTTCTAAATTTGACGTGAGCTCTCAGGCGGTCACGTCCCGCCGGCTGAACGCCCTCATCCTCCCGGTTTGCCTGGCGGGTCTGGGCGTTCTGAGCGCGGCCGCTTACGTCTTCGCGACCACTGAGCACAGCGCCCGCGAACTGATCAGCCTTGCGGCGCTCACTGCGGCTGCGACCCTTGCAGAACGGTTCCCGGTTCCGATCAACGCAGAGACCGGGGGCGGCGTCACCTCGCTCACGTTCGTCTTCGCAGTCGCAGCGATCGTTCTCTTCGGGTGGGCGGCCGGGGCGCTGCTCCTACTCGCCGCGACGGCCATCGTCCAGCTCGCCCAGCACCGCCCGTTGCAGCGCATCTCCTTCAACGTCGCGGTGCTCGCGCTCGTCGCACTTGCAGCGGGCGCTTTGATCGCGCCGATTCAAGGAGAGAGCGTCGGCGCGGTGATCGCACGCGTCGTGGTCGCCGCCACCGCCGACAACATCGTGAACATCGTGCTGATCTCGGCCGCGATCGCACTCAGCACCAACCAGCCGTACCTGAAGCTGATGAAGACACACGTGCGCGCGACGATTGTCCCGTTCGCGTTCATGGCCTCGGCAGCGCTGATGCTCGTCGTGCTCTGGGAGCGGTCGCCGGTGCTCTCGGTCGCCCTGGTCGGACCGCTGCTCGCAATCGCGCTCTACCAGCGCTCGACCCATCGCGCGCTCCGCGCGATGAGGCTCGCGCTCACGGATCCCCTCACCGGTCTCGGCAACCACCGCCACTTCCACGAGCGACTGCAGCGCGAGCTGCTGAACGCCGAAGAGCAGGCGCGACCGCTCACGCTCTGCCTGGTGGACATCGATGACTTCAAGCGGATCAACGACCGCTTCGGACACCCTTCGGGGGACCGTGTGCTCTCGCAGATCTCGACTCGGCTCCGTCAGGGCGGAGAGGCGTTCCGCCTCGGAGGAGACGAGTTCGCGCTGCTGCTCGCCGACCATGATGAGGCGACGGCGCTGACAGCGGCGCAGTCGATCGTCGAGCGGATCTCGACCGTCGACTTCGACCACATCGGTCAGGTCACCGTCAGCGCGGGTCTCGCAACCTTCCCGGTGCAGGGTCACGGTCGAGACGAGCTGATCCGGCTCGCCGACAGCGCCCTCTACTGGGCCAAGGAGCATGGTAAGAACCGCGTGCGGCTCTACCGCCCGGACATCGTCGAGCTCGCCGAGCTGAAGCGGCTCGCGGCAGGGCCCGACAAGGCCGCGCGCTATCGCGCCGCGGCTTCTCTCGCCAAGGCGGTCGACGCACGCGACACGTACACCGGCAGCCACTCCGAACGCGTCACGGAGCTGGCGGCGCGGGTGGCCGTCCGCCTCGGCCTCGACGCCGAGCAGGTCGAGCTCACGCGCCTCGCAGCAAGCCTGCACGACCTGGGCAAGCTCGCCATCCCGGAGGAGCTCCTGAGGAAGGCCGGCACGCTCACCGACTCCGAGCGACTCGTCCTCGAACGCCATCCGCAGATCGGTTTCCGGATGCTCGACAGCCTGGGTGTCGACCTCATCGCCCATCTCGTCCTGCATCACCACGAGCGGTGGGACGGTGCGGGCTATCCCGACGGTCTCTCCGGCGAGCAGATCCCGCTCGGCTCGCGCATCATCTTCGTGACGGACGCCTACGACGCCATGACCTCTGACCGGATCTACCGGCCGAGACGTTCTTCACGTGCGGCGCTCGCCGAGCTGGAGCGTTGTGCAGGCACACAGTTCGACCCTGACATCGTCGCGGCCTTCCGTGAGGAGATCGAGGAGAGCTCCCCGGTGAAGGCCGCGCCGGCTCTGGCGTCTTAGCCGACCCGACTCAGAGCGGGATGTTTCCGTGCTTGCGGCGCGGGCGGGGCTCTTGCTTCGTCAGTGAGGTCTCGAGCGCATTGATGAGCACAGGCCGCGTCCGGCGCGGCTCGACCACCTCGTCGACATAGCCGCGCTCGGCGGCGGCGTACGGGCTCGCGAAGCGCTCGCGGTAGTCGTCGATGAGCTCTGCGCGGCGCGCCTCCGGGTCGTCGGCCTCCTCCAGCTCCTTGCGGAAGATGATGTTCACCGCGCCGTCGGGCCCCATCACAGCGACCTCTGCGGTCGGCCAGGCGAAGTTGAAGTCGGCGCGGATGTGCTTGGAGCTCATGACGTCGTAGGCGCCGCCGTATGCCTTGCGCGTGATCACCGTCAGCTTCGGCACCGTCGCCTCGGCGTAGGCATAGAGGAGCTTTGCGCCGTGACGGATGATCCCGCCCCACTCCTGCTGCGTTCCCGGCAGAAAGCCCGGGACGTCGACGAACGTGACGAGCGGGATATTGAAGGCGTCGCAGAAGCGTACGAAGCGCGCGGCTTTCACTGAAGAGTCGATGTCGAGCACGCCTGCCAGCGAGCGCGGCTGGTTGCCGACGAGGCCGACCGGATGGCCGCCCAGGCGCGCGAGCCCGCAGACGATGTTCTCGGCCCAATGTTCGTGCACCTCGAGGAAGTCGCCGTCGTCGACGACCCGCCGGATGACGTCGTGCATGTCGTACGGCTTGTTCGGGTTGTCCGGGATCAGGGTGTCGAGCTCCGGCTCCTCCCGCTCGGGCGGGTCGGCCGGCTGCGAGAAGGGCGGCGGATCGAGGTTGTTCTGCGGCAGGAACGAGAGGAGGTAGCGCGCGTCCTCGAGGCACGCCTTCTCGTCCGGCGAGATGAAGTGCGCGACGCCCGACTTGGCAGCGTGCGTCATGGCTCCGCCGAGCTCCTCGAACGTGACTTCTTCCCCCGTGACTGTCTTCACGACGTCGGGGCCGGTGATGAACATGTACGACGAGCCCTCGACCATGAAGACGAAATCGGTGATGGCGGGCGAATACACGGCGCCGCCGGCGCAAGGGCCCATCACGAGCGAGAGCTGCGGGATCACGCCCGAGCTCTGCACGTTGCGCCAGAAGATCTCGGCGTAACCGGCGAGTGAGACGACGCCTTCCTGGATCCGCGCGCCGCCCGAGTCGTTGATGCCGATGACAGGGCAGCCGAACTTCAGCGCCAGATCCATGACCTTGCAGATCTTCTCGGCGAAGACCTCGCTCAGCGAGCCGCCGAAGACGGTGAAGTCCTGCGAGAAGACGAAGACCTTCCGCCCGAAGATCGTGCCGTAGCCGGTGACGACGGCGTCGCCGTACGGGCGGCGCTCGAGCATCCCGAAGTTCGGTTCGCGGTGGCGGACGTAGCGGTCGAGCTCGACGAACGAGCCCGGGTCGAGCAGCTCGATGAGCCGCTCGCGCGCGAGGAGCTTGCCTTGCTGGCGTTGGCGCTCGATCGCCTTGTCGGTGCCGGCGTGCTCGGCCTCGTCGCGGAGCTGCCGCAGCTGGTCGAGCTTGGACTCGGTGGAGTCGGCGCGAGGCTCGTCGGTCGTGGCCATGGGAGGACCCTAGTATGGCTCTCGCGTGTACGAGTTCCGGCTCCTTGGGCCACTCGAGGCCCTGATCGACGGGAATCCGGTCGATCTCGCCGCCGCGAAGCCGAGGGCCTTGCTTGCCCTGCTCCTCCTCCATCGCAATCGCGTCGTTCCAACCGAAAAGCTGATCGACGAGCTCTGGGGCGACGAGCCCCCGGCCCGCGCGACGAAGACGCTGCAGGTCTATGTCTCACAGCTCCGCAAGGAGCTCGGCCCGGAGCGCTTGCTCACCCGCGCGCCGGGCTATGAGCTGCGAGTCGCCGAAGACGAGCTCGACGTCGATCGCTTCGAGAAGCTCGCGGCCGAAGCCCGGGAGCGCCTCGCAGCCGGCGACGCAGCGGGCGCGGTCGAAGGAGCGCGCCGGGCACTTGACCTCTGGCGCGGCCCGGCGTTGGTCGAATTTCGAGAGCCGTTCGCCGAGCGTGCCGCGGCAAGGTTGGAGGACCTCCGGCTGGCCGCCGTCGAGGATTGGCTCCTCGCCGCACTCGAAGCCGGCGAGGCGGCGGGCATCGTGCCGGAACTCGAGGAGCTCGTTGCGTCACACCCGCTGCGCGAGCGACCGCGCGAGCTCTTGATGCTCGCGCTGTATCGAGCCGGACGGCAGGCAGATGCGTTGGAGTTGTTCCGGCGGACACGGGAGCTGTTCGTGAGCGAGCTCGGAATCGAGCCGAGTGCTTCGCTTCGAGAGCTCGAGCAAGCGATGTTGCGCCAGGACCTGGCGCTCTTGGGAGAGGTTCGAGCACCGCGTGCAGCGAGCACGTCCACGGTCGATGCCCGGCCCCGCCGACGGCGCGGACTCTGGGTGGTGGTCGGAGTCGCCGCGCTCGCTGCCGCCGGAATCGTCGCAGCACTGCTCGTGCACGACCGTGGGAGCAACAGCCGGACCACCACGACTGCCGACCTGCAGGTGCGATCGTTCGTGTACAAGCTCGAAAACTTCCTCGTGCAATCGCACGACGGACGCGCGCAGGTCACGCGCGCGATCGCCGGCGCGTTCGACTGCAGCCTGACGCCGGACGTCGCCGCCGCGCAGTTGGATCAGGTTCAAAGGAACAGGCAGAGCCTGCTCGAGCAGGTAGCCGCTCTGAACGTGCCGAGCTCCGAGGGCGCGTTGCAGGCATCCAACCTCTTCCAGAAAGCGACTCACGCCTCCATCAAGGCGGACTGGATCTACCGTGACTGGCTCCGCACTCGTACCGCCTGTCCACGCGGCGGACACCCGCCGGCCGTTGCCCGCGCGGCGGACGCGCGCGCAACGGCCATGAAGCGGCGGTTCCTCGTCGTCTTCGACCCGCTTGCGAAAAGCTTCGACCGACGAGTGTGGAACGCGAACGAGTTCTAGCCGGCGGGCGTGAAGACGGCACCTGAGGAGTCGTAGTGACCCCACGTCTTGGTCCTGAGGCCGCCCCAGACGATCAACGAGCGGCCCGTCCAGACTGCGCTCGGCTCGAGCCGTACCGGAAGGGGGCCACTCGAGAAAATCGACCAGCGGTTCGAGCTCGGATCGTACGCCGCGCCCCCGCGATTCCCGCCCCACAAGAGCAGGAGCTTGCCGGTCCAGACGGCCACGTCTCCAACCCGCCCTGCGGGCACGAGGGGAAGGGCACGCCAGCTGTCGGTCCGCGGGCTGTAGGCGAAGCCGTTGCGCGTCCCTCCGACGACGAGCAGGTCCCGCCCGTCCCAGACGGCCGTTCCGTTGCCCCGAGCGGCGGGCGGCTGAGCGATGCGCTTCCAGCTATTCGTGGCCGGGTCGTATGAGGCAGCCCGCGCACCGGAGATGACGATCACGCGGCGACCCGTCCAGACACTCAGCGGATGCTGGCTGCCCGCAAGCGGCGCACGTGGCAGCGCACGCCAGGTGCTCTTCGCCGCGTTGTAGGCGACTCCATCGGAGTAGGCGTCGCCGCAGCAGCCCCCACCCCAACCGATCAGCTCGCGGCCGGTCCACACCACAGCGCCGAAGCCGTCGTGAATCGACAGCAGGCGCGAGCCCGGCAGCCCTCGCCAGGTGTTCGTGGCCGGATTGAAGGCCTCGCGCGTCCCCTGACCCCAGACGAGCATCTCCTTGCCGGTCCACACGGAGCTGAGGTTCATGAAACCAGTCGTAGCTCGCGGTGGATCGAGGTTGCGCCAGGTGTCAGTGCGAGGGTTGTACGCCGCGGCAACGTTCAAGCTTTTGGTCGCGTATGGGTTCCCGTTGGCATCGAGCGCCGTCTGCTGGTCGCGGCCGAACACGAGCATCTCCTTGCCGGTCCAGACACTTGTGCGGTTGAAGTCGGGAGTGATCGGGGCGGCCGGTAGACGGTGCCAGGTTCCCTGTTCTTGGGCCGCCAGGGCCAAAGGTGCAAGAACGAGGATGAAGAGAAGAGCGAAGCCGAGGGTGCGGGTTGTCATCGTGTCCTCCAGGTCGTGGGTCACCGCAGCATCGGCGGCAGCAGCCAAGGCCGGGCAAAGCGGCGGCAAAACGCGACGGCTAAGGTCACCTCGTGGTCGACCGCTCCACCATCTGGCCGTACAAGGACGGCGAGCCCGGCGAGTTCATCTACCAGCGCTACGGCCACCCCGCCGGAGTCGAGGCGGAGCGGCAGCTCGGCGAGCTCGACGGCGGGCACGCTCTGTTGTTCGCATCGGGCAGCGGCGCTGCGACTGCGCTCGTCCTCGCCTTCCTCTCTTCGGGTGACACGATCGCGCTCGCCGAGGGCGCGTACTTCGGGACCAGCGTGCTGTTCGAAGAGCTCAAACGTTGGGGCCTGCGTTACGTCGAGTTCGACCAGACCGGCGCCCCGCCCGACGGTGTCGACCTCGTCTGGCTGGAGGCTCCGTCGAATCCGTTCCTGACGATGCCCGATCTCGAGGCCGCGGCTGCACATCCCGCCCGCGTCGTCGTCGACTCCACCGCTGCCACGCCCATCCACCTGCGGCCGATCGAGCATGGCGCGGACTTCGTGCTCCACAGCGCGACGAAGTACCTCGGCGGCCATGACGACGTGCTGCTCGGCGTAGTCGTCAGCAAGCGCCCCGAGGATTCCGAACGCCTGAAGGAGTTCCGCACGCGCTCCGGCATCGTCGCCGCTCCCGACCCGTGCACTTTCCTCCTCCGCGGCCTCGAGACGCTCGAGCAGCGCGTGCGGCGCCAGACCGAGTCCGCGACCGAGCTGTCGAAGCGCCTTCGGCAGCACCCGGCGGTGCACCGGGTTCGCTACGCGGGCATCGGCGGGCTCCTCTCCTTCGACGTCGCCGGCGCCGAGGAGGCCCGCCACGTCGAGACCTCACTCCGGCTGATCACGAACGCCACCAGCCTCGGCGGCGTGAGCTCGGTCCTCGAGGCCAGGGCCCGCTGGGAAGGCGACCGCGTGCCGCCCGGCCTGCTCCGCCTGAGCGTGGGCCTGGAGCCGGTCGACGACCTCTGGGAAGACCTCGCCCAGGCCCTCGAAATTCCGGGCAGTTTTCACGCGCGCAAGTAAGATTTCCGCCCCCGAGGTCGAAATGCCTCGACATAGCCGGAGACGCGTCGCCCAACGGTCCACCGGCGGACCCATCCCTCGCACAAAGGAGCCAACTGTGGCTGCACGAGAGACCCAAAACCGTAAGAGGAGGGCCGCGAACCGCGCGCCCGCCTCGAGAGGCCGGGCCGCTGACAACGGCACGGTCGAGATCAAGAAGAAGGACTTGCAGGAGCTTCTCGACGCCCTCCGCGCCGCGAGGGACGGCGAAGTGGGCATGCGGCTCGCTCCTCAGATGAGCGGCGTCATGGGCGACGTGGCGAAGGCGTTCAACGGCTTGGCGGAAAGGCGCGAGGGCCTGACCGACGAGCTCGGACGCGTCAGCAAGGTCATCGGGCGCGAGGGCCGGATGACCGAACGGGCGAAGTTGAAGAACGCGAAGGGATCGTGGGCCGACTCCGTCGACTCCGTCAACTCGATGATCGACGATCTCGTGCGTCCGACCATCGAGGTCTCGCGCGTGCTCGACGCGGTCGCGGAAGGCGACCTCTCGCAGAAGATGTCGCTGAAGATCGAAGGCCAGCCGGTCCGCGGCGAGTTCCTCCGCATCGGCACAACGGTCAACACGATGCTCGACCAGCTGAGCTCGTTCGCCTCCGAGGTGACTCGTGTGGCCCGCGAGGTCGGCACCGAGGGAATCCTCGGCGGACAAGCACGCGTCAAGGACGTCTCGGGCATCTGGCGCGACCTCACCGACAACGTCAACTTCATGGCGAACAACCTCACGACGCAGGTGCGGAACATCGCCGAGGTGACGACCGCCGTCGCGAACGGCGACCTCTCGAAGAAGATCACCGTCGACGTCAAGGGCGAAGTGCTCGAGCTCAAGAACACCATCAACACGATGGTCGACCAGCTGGGCTCATTCGCCGACGAAGTCACGCGCGTCGCACGCGAAGTCGGCACGGAAGGGAAGCTCGGCGGCCAGGCGACGGTCAAAGGAGTCAGCGGTACCTGGAAGGACCTGACGGACAACGTCAACTTCATGGCGACGAACCTGACGACGCAGGTGCGCGGCATCGCGAAGGTCGTGACCGCGGTCGCCGACGGCAACCTCAACCAGAAGTTCACGATCGAGGCGGAGGGCGAGGTCGCTGCGCTCGCCGACACGATCAACTCGATGATCGACACGCTCCGCGTCTTCGCGGAGCAGGTCACCACCGTGGCCCGCCAGGTGGGAACGGAAGGCAAGCTCGGCGGCCAGGCCGAAGTGCCCGGCGTCGCCGGCACGTGGAGGGCGCTGACCGACAACGTGAACGGCATGGCCGCGAACCTCACTGACCAGGTGCGGAACATCGCCGACGTCACGACGGCAGTCGCCAAAGGCGATCTCTCACGGAAGATCACGGTGGACGCGAAGGGCGAGGTCCTCCGCCTCAAGAACACGATCAACACGATGGTCGACCAGCTGTCCGCGTTCGCTGCCGAGGTGACGCGTGTCGCGAAGGAGGTCGGTACCGAGGGACGACTGGGCGGCCAGGCCGAGGTGAAGGGCGTCAGCGGGACGTGGCGAGAGCTGACCGACAACGTGAACCAGCTCGCCGACAACCTGACCAATCAGGTGCGCAACATCGCCGACGTGACGACCGCCGTCGCAAAGGGCGATCTCACGCGCACGATCACGGTCGACGCCCGTGGCGAGATCCTCGAGCTCAAGAACACGATCAACACGATGGTGGATCAGCTCTCGGCCTTCGCAGACGAGGTGACCCGCGTCGCGCGCGAGGTCGGCACCGAAGGGATCCTCGGCGGCGAGGCCCGGGTGCCCGGCGTCTCCGGGACGTGGAAGGCGCTCACGGACAACGTCAACTTCATGGCGAACAACCTCACAAGCCAGGTGCGGAACATTGCCGACGTCACGACCGCTGTCGCGACCGGCGACCTGTCGAAGAAGATCACCGTCGCAGTCAAGGGCGAGGTGCTCGAGC
>Ga0307312_10000971_pt1 | contig 14317 bp, 13 predicted proteins | sample ER_DNA_202_FD_194489 | JGI IMG/M metagenome (GOLD analysis project Ga0307312, IMG submission 194489) | Bulk soil microbial communities from the East River watershed near Crested Butte, Colorado, United States - ER_DNA_202 | ecosystem: Environmental > Terrestrial > Soil > Floodplain | place...
CGGGCTAATTCACAACCGTCTGCACTGCCGGCAGGTGCGATTGCTGAGCCGCACCCCGCACGACGGACACCGACGCTGCTCGGCGCGCGTACGAACGAGCCCGGTGCTGAGCCCGAGGTAGGTCATTATGAGGCCGATTCCGATCGACAGCGTGAGGACGTGCTGCGTGATTGGTCAGCCCGCCGGAAACTCGCGGAGAGTCTGTCTGCGCAGGACCCCGGTACCGACGAAGACGAGGCCGAACACGACGAGAAGCGGGTAGATCCGCTGCCCATCGGTGGGGCCTGTTAGAAGGATGATCAGGAGTCCGAAAGCCACGGCACCGTAGATCACGGCCGGGTGCTCGCGCATCACGGGCGCCAGCCTGCGACGCAGGGACGCCGCGGCGCGTGCGGGTCCGGCAATCCAGGCGGCCACGATCGCGAGCGCGCCGTAGATGACAGCGTTGATGCCGACGTTGCGAAGCAAGTTGGTCTCGATGGCCCACACGGCACTTACCGGCTTCTGGGACTCGGGTCCCGATGTGAGTGCGTTGACGAGGTAATCGCCGCCGAACCGACGAGCCACCAGGATGAGCAAACCGACCAAGAAAACGCTCGCGCCGATCCCCAGCAGGACTGTGCGCCGACGACCCCGAGCGATGAAGACGGCAAGTGCGAAGAGTCCCAAGACGAGGAAGAAGAGGAGGAAGCTCAGGGCCCTGATGACCTTGACCCCCTTGCGGGCAGTCTCGAGCTGGTTGCCCTTCATGATCACGATCTGACCCGCGTCGGGCGGCAGTTTTTGGGCAACCCGGCTGCCGAGCCCGTCTCGCTCGACGAGCTGCTGGATCAGCGGCCGCAGGTCGAGCACGACGTTTCCGTTCGTCGAATTGAGTACGCCCTGCTTCCCGTCGACCACGGCCATGAAGAGGGTATGCGCCTTCCGGTTCGCCTGCTCCCAGAGAGCTTGCACTCGGGGGCGGGCGAACAGCGCGTTGGCCGTACGGACGGCCGGCTGCTGCAACGCGGCTGCGAGGGGAGCCGCGAGACCCTTGGTTCGAGGTGGAAGCCGGTCGGCCAGCACCTGAGTCACGTCGACATTCTCATAGACCTGGTCGACGAGATAGACGGAGAGCGCATTTCTGATTTCGGCATTTTCCAGAAGCTGCGAGCTCGAATTCGTCCAGTTGTCCGTGCTCAGCGCCTGGCGCGTCACCCAGATGTTGAGTGCGGAGACGAGGAGGATGACGGCGGCGACGACGACGAGCACCCACGGCAGCCATCTACGCCAACCGGCCAAGGATTTCGTCGCCGAACGCGCTTGCTTAGTCGCTCCGCGCTCGCGCCGTGAATCAGTTGCGACCAACTCGAGGGACCTCCCCATCGCTTTCGGGTCGACTACCAGGAGCGTTGCCCTGACGCGCTCCCGGCGCATCACCCCCTCGGGATGAGCATGGTCAGCTACTCAGCCGGCATCAGCCTGGGTCGCCGCCGTGATCGGTGTCGACCAGGCCCTCCCGAACGGCCCACAGCGCCGCCTGAGTGCGAGAGTGGAGACCAAGCTTGCTGAGGATGTTCGAGACGTGCGTCCTCGCCGTCCGCTCGCTGATTCCGAGTTGTGCGGCGATCTCCTTGTTCGCTTTGCCGGCCCCGACAACGCGAAGAACCTCCAGCTCCCGAGCTGTCATCGCTGCGGTGGGATCGTCACGCGGGACCGCGCGTAGGCGCTGCATCAAACCTCGCGCGATGGCCGGATCGAGCTGGAGCTCGCCATGATGGGCTGCCCGGATCGCCACGGCCACCTCCTGCGCCTCGGCGTCTTTGAGGAGATATCCGGCCGCTCCTGCATCGAGCGCAGCGTGCACGCGCGCCTCTTCGCCGAAGGACGTCAAAGCCACCACCTCTATGTCGCGGTAACGGGCCCGGATTTCCCGAGTCGAAGCTATTCCGTCTGGAGCCGCCATCTTGAGATCCATCAGGACGACATTGGGCAGGCACCCTTGTGAGTCGAGTCGTGCAAGCAATTCGAGCGCCTGCGCGCCCCCTTCCGCGTCCCCGACGAGTTCGAGATCCTCTTCACTCTCGAGAAAGGCGACAAGCCCACGCCGCACGACAGCGTGGTCGTCCACGACGAGGACGCGAATCGTCTCAGCCTCGAGCGTCATCAGGCTGTCCAGCATCCACGGGAACTTCGACGCGAACGACGGTCCCCATTCCGTAGGCGCTCGTGATCGTCAGGAGACCGCCGATCTCGGCCGCTCGGCTCCGCATCGATTCGAGCCCGTAGTGGCCCGGTGGGGCTGCCGCCGGGTCGAACCCGCATCCGTCGTCATGTATCTCGACGCTCACCCATCCCGCTCGCTCTTCGATCCGCACCGTCGCTCGACTCGCCCGAGCGTGCCTCGCGACGTTCGTGAGTGCCTCGCGAGCGATCCCGAAGAGCTGTGTCTCGACGTGCTGGGTGAGCGCTGGACGATGGTCGGGCCCTTCCACGTCGATTCTCACCCCGTCCTCTACGCTGAGAGTCGCGGCATGCCGGGTGAGTGCTGCGGGCACTCCATCCGCAGCGGCCTCGTTCCCGAGCTCGAAGATCAGGGTCCGCATCTCGCCCTGAGCGCCCCGTGTCAGCTCTCCGATCGCCCTCAGTGCCCGCCCCAGCGGGCCGGCCGGACTGTCGCCTTGACGCTCGAGCACCTTTTGTGCCGTGCGAGTCTGCAGCACCGTCGAGAAGAGCGCCTGGGAGACCGAATCGTGCAGCTCGCGTGCGATCCGGTGGCGCTCCTCGAGCGCCCGCTCCCCCGCGCGCAGCCGCACCTCGACCAGTTCCGAGGCGGACCGCTTGCGCTCCGACACGACCGCACTCAGGAACAAGGTCGTCAGCGCCGCAACCAGGATGTACAGCTGAGTGCTCAGCACCCTGTCATCGATTTCGTGTTTGTAGAAGGCGCCTTGCTCGTGCGCCGTGACTCCGATTGCGACTCCGGCTGCGATCGCGGTCGAGAGCGCAGCCACTGCTGGACCGAAGCGGAACGCCCCCCAGATCAAGGCCGGGAAGACCATGTACGTCACCGATTCGTTGATCGAGACAGAGACGACGGCTAGAACGATGACAGCCGCGAGCAGAAGGGCGCCCTCCCAGGTGGCGAGCCTGCGCAAGGTCGTACGGGGAGCTCGCGCCCAGGTGATCGCCAGCGGCAGGGCGACGAGCCCACCCGCAGAGTCGCCGAGCCACCAGGTTCGCCAGAAATTCGCGGCCTCCGAGGATGTGATCACGTCTCCGGCGAGCATCGAGACGGTTCCGAACGTTGCACTGATCGCGGTAGCCGTCCCAAGGGCCAGCAGCATGCCGCCCACCTGCTCAGTCCGGTCGAGTGCAGCACGCTTTCCGATCAGCCGGCGCAGCAGGAGGGCGCCGACAATGATCTCGGCCATGTTTCCTAGCTGCTGGCCGACCAGGCTTGCGACCGGCACACCATTGTGTGAGGCGAAGAGTTCGCCGTTGACGAGAATCTCCCCGAAGAAGATTCCGGGCCACCAGCGGATTCCCGCGAGGTAGAGCGCGGCGATTCCCAGTCCGACCGGCGGCCAGATCGCCGAGACGGACGCGGTGTATCGCAGCGACTGGGCTCCCTTGGCCACAACGAAATAACCAAGAGCCAGACCGATGACGCCGGCGACGTAGCGTGCAGCGCGCGCTCGGCGCGCAGCCGCCGTCGACTGAGAGAGCGACTCGCGGCCCAACGCGGCGTGGATTTGCGTGCTCGTCATGCCTCCCGGCAAAGAGGCTACGTCAATGGGGTACATGATTCACGTTAGCGCCGAAGCGCCGCTACGCAAAATGACGTAGTCGACATCGGGACAAGTGTCGTGACGAACGACGACCCTATGTCCGATGCGGGGCCCGCTCCACGGCTGCGATGCTTGTCGGGCCGTCGGAGCTGCGAGGCGAGGAAGGGAGATGGACCCGCACCCGATTTCCGCAGCAACTCACACGCCATGTGACCCAGTGCTCTCTTCGAGACTCAGCAAAGCTCATCCTCGCGGGCGTTCCTCGAAGGGCTCTCGTCTAGCGATGGAAGGGTCGGCCCAGCGTCTCCGTGTCTTGATTGCCAACGAGCGGCAGGAGCGTCTGGCGGTCGTGGCGCCGCTCGTGTCCTCCCTCGGCCACGAGGTCATTGCGCGCGAGATCAGCTCGGCTGACGTCGGCGAGCTGACTCATCGTGTTCAGCCGGATGTGGCGCTCGTGGGGGTTGGACACGACGTGCGCCACGCCCTGGAGCTGATCGACGGGATCGTCAAGGAAGCAGCCTGCCCCGTGATCGCCATTCTCAGTGCGGCCGACGACGGGTTCGTGAGGGAAGCGGCAAAGCTAGGCGTCTTTGCGTACGTCGTCGACGACGATCCGGCCACCTGGCAGAACATGATCGAGATCGTGCTCCGCCGCTTTGCCGAGTATCAGAGCCTCGAAGGAGCATTGGGACGGCGCGCAGTCATCGAGCGCGCGAAGGGAATCCTGATGGAACGTCACAAGATTCGTGAGGACGCCGCGTTTTCATTGATTCGGAGCGAGGCACGATCGTCGAACCAGCGCGTCGTCGATGTGGCAGAGGCCGTTCTCGGCGGTCACCTACTGCTTCCACCCCAGTGATAGCACCGATGGACATACCCGCATGTGAAGAGGTGGTGACACCCTTGACTTGGGTCACTCTCCACAGCAAAGATAGAGACGCGAGCGTGCCTAGACCCTTGCAGGTTCGTGCGTCCGGCCCGAACGCCCCGGCGGACATCTAGGCCCCGGTCCTACCGGGGGAGCCGCTGCCGCAAGGAGTTCGATGTCCACGTCAAAGACTCGACCTGCCACCGCGTCCGCCGCGGCAGGCAGTGCGAAGAAGACGCGACGCCCGTCCGCACGCGGCACGGACGCGCAGAGCGCGCGCGAGGCCCTGCGGCGCTCACCGGCGCCGCCGTTCGACGTTGTCGAGTCGAAGGTCCACGTGCCAACGCTGCGCTCCGGCACGGTCTCGAGGACTGCACTGGTCAACCGCCTTCGCGCCACGTCAGAACCGATTGCGATGCTGACTGCTCCGGCGGGCTATGGGAAGACGACCGTTCTGGCGCAATGGGCCGTACGGGATTCGCGTCCGTTTGCGTGGGTCTCGGTAGACGACCGTGACAATGATCCGATCGTCCTCCTCAGGCACGTTGCCCTGGCGCTTCACTGGACCGAGCCGCTCGCAGCAAACGTCCTCGATACGCTCGCAGCACCGGGCCCTTCGGTTTGGACCTCTGTAGTTCCACGGCTCGGTTCCGCACTGGCCGCATTCGACCAGCCGGTTGTTCTCGTCCTCGACGATACGCATCTGCTCCGCTCCCGCGAGGGCCTCGATGCCGTCTGGACGGTCGCGCAGCACGCACCCGAAGGCTCGCTCCTCGTGCTCGCCGGCCGCACCCCGCCGAAGCTGCCCGTCGCCGGACTGCGCGGCCGTGGCCAGCTGTCGGAGATCGGGGTCGACCGCCTCGCCATGAGCCCCAACGAGGCACAGTTGCTCCTGCGCGCCACGAGCGCCGACCTGAGCCTTGCCAGCGTGGCAGAGCTGGTCGAGCGCTGCGAGGGTTGGCCTGCCGCTCTCTACCTCGCGGCACTCGCACTTCGTGAGGAGCACGACCGGGCTGCAGCCCCTGCGCCAGCCATCCAGTTCAGCGGCCATGACAAACACATGGCCGATTACCTCCGGTCGGAATACCTGGCACAGCTCCGTCCCGGGGCACTCCGGTTCTTGAGGCGAACCTCGGTGCTCGAACGAATGTGCGGCTCTCTGTGCGATGCCGTTCTCGACGACCAGGGATCCGCGAGCGAGCTCGACAAGATCGAGCGGTCGAACCTCTTTCTGGTGCCGCTCGATCACCGACGTGAGTGGCACCGCTACCACCACCTCTTCCGTGACTTGCTCCAAAGAGAGCTTGCCGAACGCGAACCGCAACTCGTCGGCCTCTTGCACACGCGTGCCGCCAACTGGTACGAGCTGCACGGTGATCACGAGTCTGCGCTCGAGCACGCGCTGGCCGCCGGAGATCTCGACCGCGTGGCACGGATCATCACCGAGATCGCCCTTCCTTCGTACTACGGCGGCCGGATCGCCTCGGTCGAGAGGTGGCTGTCGCACTTCGAAGACACCGCTTTGCTGGAGCGGTATCCGGCTGTGGCACTGCAAGGCGGTTGGATGCATGCACTCAACGGACGCGCGGCTGATGCAGAACGCTGGCTCGACGCAGCCGAGCGGGGAGCGTCCAGGGGAACGCTCTCCGACGGCTGCACCTCGCTCCGGCCCTGGATCGCGGTACTGCGGGCGGCCCTTTGCCGCGACGGCGTCTATCAGATGCTTGCCGACGCGGAGACCGGTTTGGCCGGATTGCCTTCGGAGAGCTTATTGCGGCCGACCGCACTCCTTTTGCTCGGATCGGCGCATATGCTTCTCGGCGAAAACGACCGTGGAGATGCCTTTTTGAGAAGCGCAGCGGAGGAAGCCGAGCGACTCGGTGCGACAGACACCCGCATGGTCGCAGTCAGCGAACGCTCCCTGATCGCCTCGGCCCGCGACGATCCGGCCGCAGCCCAGGCCCTGGCGCTTCAGGCACAGGAACTGGTCGACCATGCCCACGTCGACGAATACGTCACGAGTGCGATCGCACTCGCGGTTGCGGCGCGCGCAGCGCTTCGTCAAGGCCGCTGGGATCAGGCTCGAGCCCATCTGGCAGAGGCCGATCGGCTCCGGCCCTTGCTCGCACAGGCGTTGTTCCCGTGGCTCACTCTCCAGGCGCAGCTAGAGCTCGCGCGTGCCTATCTCGCCCTGGGCGACTCCAGGGCACACACCCTTGTGCAGGAGATCCGGGACGGGGTGCACAGCCACCCACACATCGGAGTTCTTGCGGATCAGCTCGATGCTCTCGAAGGTGATATCGACGCCATGCCCGAGCAGGGGAAAGGCACTGCCGTCGGCCTTACGGGCGCCGAGCTTCGCCTCCTTCCGCTCCTCTCGACCCATCTCTCATTCCGTGAGATCGGCGAGGAACTTTTCGTCTCCCGTAACACCATCAAGACCCAGGCGATCTCCGTGTACCGGAAACTCGGCGTGTCCAGCCGAAGCGACGCCATCGACCGTGCTGCCGTCCTCGGCCTGGTCGAGACGGCCAAGCGCGCGGTCTGAGTTTCACCCGCGCGGGATGACGCCACCCGCAGCTGGGGATGCTCCAATGGACCAGTTGCCGTGAAGAGGCACGAGACCATGCTCTGCAAGGTTGCGATCGCCGACGACGCTTACGTCGAGGAGGTTCTCTCAAATGACCGCGCGAACCTGGCCGCGTCTGCCCTGGATCCGAAGGCGCACGCCCTGGTTCGACTCGGTGCGCTCATCGCGCTCGACGCCGAGGCCCCCGCGTACATGTGGACGCTCGAGGCGGCGCGGCGCGCCGGGGCTTCGGACGACGAGATCGTCGGTTGCCTGCTTGCGGTCATGCCGCCGCTCGGGGTCGCGCGGATCGTGTCCGCCGCACCGAAGCTGGGTCTGGCACTCGGGTTCGACGTCACGACGGCGCTGGAAGCCCGCACGTGATCTCGGCGGGCTAAATCGCCGCTCGCTAGACGGCCGCTGGGGACGGGTCGGGCAAAGGGGGTTCTCGTAACATGCACGCCCTGGTCCGTGTCACGGGATGTGTTGCTCCGCGGCCGCCGCGAGGCGACCGCGGAGCTTGCCGCAGGACCTGACGGCTACCTCGTCTCCACGACCGCCACGGTTGCACGCGCCGTCGCTCGCTGGCACCTCATCCGTCTCCTCCCACGCGATCCCGATGCCCGCGACTCAAACTGTGCGCAAGCGCGCGCCTGCGTAGACGGCAAGCCCGTAGATGATCAGAACATCCAGAGTGAACATCGCGATCGCCCACCACGGATAAACCGGTACGAACATCAACTGGCCGATTGCGTTCAGTCCGGCCGCTGCAATTCCGAACCACCGCGCGAACTCACTGCCTGCGAAGAGCGACCCTGCCGCAATCAGCTGGATGATCCCGAGAATCAGCACGATCCAGCCCCACGTGTTGAGGTTGCTGAACACGAAGACCGAAGTGGCGGTGTAGACCCTGGACGACGAAATCGCGAGAATCCCGTCGATCGAGTTCCAGATCCCTGCGAGCCCGAGCATCAGAGCGGCGAACGTGACCCAGCCCACACCACTCGGGGAGTCGATCTCAGAAGCCGCGGCATAGCCTCCCTGGAGCTCATAGTCCTGCGCAGTTCTCATTTAGGCGCTCCCCATCTTCGAGAACCGGCTCGCGTTAGGCCGGCTTAAGGCAAGCAAAGTGCAGCGGGCGCGTGACGACATCGTCCGCTTGGGATGACAGCCGCCGATGAGCTGGCCGCTCAGGTTCGTTTCATCCCAAGCGGACGATGTCTCGACAGGTGTGCCCAAGGACAATCTCTCCGGCGACGGATTTGCCGTCGCCCTTTGGTGCGGTTCACGCCACCACGCGGCGGGCGAATCGAATCAACGGAGGGGGTTCCATGTCGGATCTGATTGCGATCGGCTATCCGGATGAGACGACGGCTCTCAAGGCGGAGAAGGAAGCGCAGCGCCTCGTAGGCGAACTGATCATCCAGCCCGACGCGATCGCCGCAATCGTTCGGGACAAGGACGGGAAGTTCAAGGTGACCACGAGCCACCACCTCGTTGATCGCGGGGCCTCCTACGGAATGTTCTGGGGTCTGCTCTTCGGTGTGCTGTTCTTCGTGCCGGTCTTCGGCATGGCCATCGGGGCCGGCCTCGGGGCGCTGATGGGCAAAGTCGAGAAGTCGGGACTCGACAGGGCGTTTGAGAATCAAGTACGGGATTTGCTCCAGCCGGGCACCTCTGCGCTCTTCCTCGTCGTCGAGAAGGTCACGCCGGACAAAGCAGTGGAAGCGCTCGGTAAGTACGGCGGCACCGTGGTGAAGTCGTCCCTGTCGAAGGAGGCAGAGGAGGAGTTGCAAGAGGAGCTCCACGGTTCGAAGCAACCCGTTGCCGTGTGACGAATAGGAGCGAAGCGACCGCGAGACTCCATCGTCGACACGGGCGGAATCGCGTTTGTCCGACGAAGGGTTGATCGGAGCATCATCCCCACGGGATGATGACGGTGGGCACAGCACCAGTCCACACTCAATGGCATCGGTTGTCCGCATTGGACCGCCGCACTCGACAAAAGGAGCAGGTGCTGTGATCTTTCTCTGGAGCGTGCTCGGCGTGCTGTACGTCGTAGCCCTGATCAGCCTGGGCCTGACGACGCTCCGTAAAGGACACTATGTCCTTTTCGGGGTCGGTTTCATCTTCCCGATCCTCTGGATCTTCGGAGCCCTCATGGCCCCGACACCAAGAGCTGCAGCGGCAGCCTAACGGGGGCGAGCCCGGAGCTCGCCTCGAGGACAATCTGGAGCGGATCCACCAAAATCCGGGTAGCGACGCGACGGGCACGCTCCCTGCTCCGTAGCGCTGCCTTCTACTCGACGGTGAGAGGGCAGATGACCTGCGTGAAACGCCGCACCGCGAGGAAGTCCGTGCCGAACGCGTGGCGGAAGCTCGATCGGCACGGACGCAAGGCCTGGGCCTGAGAGCTACGGTGCGTGCCAGAGGCGGCGGCGTGCCGCTACGCCGCCGCCACGACGAAGCCGTGGAAGTTCTGCTCCTGCATCGGCCCAGACATCCCCGCTTGTCGGCCTTTCTCGGCCGGAAATGCACACCCACCAGCGCCGCAATGACAGTGAGGTGGAGCTGTCCGACCAGTGCCTCGAGAACCGAAAGCATGTGACCGAGGTTGCTGTTTGCGCTGTAGGTCCGACGACCCACCGAGCCCGTAGGCCCAAGGTCTGCTGGACAAGCCGCCTTAGAGAGAGCTAAATAGAAACGTTGCCGGATCTCGATTGTCCGGTCGTATTCCGGGCGCAGAGAGGAGTTAGGGGTGTCGACGTTCGCTGGGAGCCTGGAATCTGCTTCCACGACTCGTGCCGAGACGGTCCTAGACCGTCGCCTGACGAGATATCTCATCGCGGTCGTCGCGCTTCTGATCGGAATCGGGGCATGCGTTTTGGTCGCCACCAGCAACCATCTGGTCGATCCGCTCGCATACGGGCTGCTGCTCGCCGACATGATCATCGGCACGGTCGCGGTAGCCATCTACTGGCTGGTTCGACGTCCCGGCAATCGCATCGCCCTCACCCTGCTCGCCCTGGGGGCCGCGAGCGCCGGCATCTCGCTTCAGGGAGCTGCGTCCCCGCTCCTCCACAGCGTCGGCGTGCTGTTCGACCCCGTTGTCTTCGTGCTCGCCTACTACGCCGTCTTCGCCTTCCCGAACGGCCGGCTCGTCAGCCCTCTGGACAAGCTGCTGGTCGCCGCGGCGCTCGTGACCACCCTAACGTCCTTCCTGCCCTGGTTTCTGTTCTCGCCGCACGTCGCCGGAGCCTCCCCTCTCGCCCACTGCAACTCTGCGTGCCCGACGAACTCTTTGATGATCGCCGACCGGCCCTCCATCGCGGCGGGCCTCGGCCGGACCGAGGAGATACTTCTCGTGGGTGTCGCGTCGGCGATCGTCGCAGCAATCGTCTATCGCCTCGACACCGCCACACGCCCGCGCCGGCGGGCGCTGCTACCTGTGTACGTCCCTGCCTTGCTCCTGACCATTCCGTTCGGGATCTTTCGCGCAGTGGGAGCCGGCTTCGTCAACCTGAACGCGGACGTCGTCTCGAGACTCGGCTGGGCCTGGACCGCCGGCTTTGGCACGCTGTCGTACGGGTTTTTGCTGGCCATCGTGCTGGCGAACATGTTCGCCGGTCGCGCGTTGAAGGACGCTGTGGCCGGACTCGGCAACACGCGGCACCCGTCTCACCTCCGCTCGACCCTGGCCGCTGCTCTCGACGACTCCTCTCTGGACCTCGCGTTCCGGGAGAGCGAGCACGCTGGCTTCGTCGACACCTCACGTGAGCCTGTCGATCCGGATCGTGTCGGGGAGGGGCGCGTATCGAGCCCCGTCAACCGTGGAGGCGAGACCATCGCCTACATCATCCACGACGCATCACTGAGGGCCGATCCCGAGCTTGTGCGCGCCGCAGGGCAGGCATTGCTCCTCGCGCTCGAGAGCGGTCGCCTGGAGGCGGAACTTGGCTCGACGATCAGAGAGCTCCGCACATCTCGTGCACGTATCGCTGCAGCTGGCCATGCCGAGCGCCGAAAGATCGAAAGGGACCTCCACGACGGTGCACAGCAACGTCTGTTCGCCCTGGGGATGAAGCTCGAGTTCGCCGCACGTGACGTTGCCGAAAAGGATCCGGGTCTTGCGAAAGAGCTGTCTGAGGTTGGCGAAGAGCTCACCCAAGCGTTGGACGAAGTCCGACAACTCGCACAAGGCGTGTACCCGTCGGCGCTCCGTGACTTCGGCCTCAAAAGGGCTCTTTCGAGCATTGCCTGGCGTACAACTCAGCCGACGAAGGTCTCGGTGGCTGCGATCGACCGCTATTCGCCGGAGATCGAGGCGGCGGTCTACTTCTGCTGCCTCGAGAGTCTGCAGAACGTCGCCCGGCACGCCGGAGCGGATGCGGAGGCCGAGGTCCGCCTGTGGACGGACGGCGACGACCTTTGGTTCACGGTGGAGGACGACGGCGTCGGCTGGGAGACAGAGTCAGCGCACGATGGCAGCGGATTGACGAACATGAAGGATCGCCTCGCGGTCTTTGGTGGAACCTTGACGATAGAAGCAAGGGACCCGCACGGGACCAGAGTTCGTGGGAGCCTTCCCCTGCCGGCTCGCGCGCCGATGTCTAGTTGAGCTGCCCCGTCAAGTAAAGAAGCGCAGCCTTCACTCGGCGGTCGACCTTTTCCGGGTCACCAAGCTTGAGCTTGGAGAAGATCGAGTTGATGTGGCCTTCGACGGCTCGCTTCGTGACTACCAGCCCCTCCGCAATGTCCCCGTTGCTCCGGCCCTCAGCGACAAGAGCGAGGATCTCCTGTTCCCGGTCGGTCAAGGTCTCGAGCTGGGTGGTCTCGCGCCGTCGGCGCACGGCAAGCAGCTCGTTGATGATCTTCGCGTCGACGACGGTCCCCCCTCGTGCAACCTCGAGCAGCGCTCTGCTCAGCTCTCCCTGATCCCGTACGCGATCCTTCAGGAGGTACCCGCGGCGGTCGGAGCCCTCCTCGAAGAGGGCAAGCGCATAGAGCGGGTCGGCGTGCTGGCTGAGGATGACGACGCCGATCGTCGGGTGCGAGCGCCGGAGCGCGTTCGCCAGCCGTATGCCTTCGTCCGTGTGACTCGGCGGCATGCGAATGTCCGAGAGTACAACGTCTGGCTCGAGGCGGTCTACCGCTTGCAGCAGTTCTCCGAACTCGGTGCAGCTCGCGACGAGCTCGATCTCCTCGGTCGCTTCCAGAGCTCGGCCGATGCCCTCGCGTGCGAGGTAGCTGTCTTCGCCGAGGATGACTCTGACCATTACCGACAAGGCTAACGCGCAGCCAGTTCGCGTTCGACTGGAGGCTGATCCACTCGACACACGAGTGCGCACGAGGCGGACTCACGTGCCTGCCTCATTGCGCCCCCTTCGGTGCGGGGCGAAGCTTGAACGATCGCACCGAATAACGATCATCCGACTGAGCCGCCCGAGGACCCGCGCGAACCAGAGCGGCCGATCAACCCGCCTCCAAGCGCAGAAGAACTGAAAACGGCCGGCCTCACGAGCGCCGAACTCGAGTTACTTCCGCTCCTCGTCGAGCACTTGAGCCTCGCGGATATCTCCGAAGTGCTCCGACTCCCTCGGAGCACAATCGACTCGCAGGCCCTGTCGATCTATTGGAAGCTGGGCGTCTCCCCACTGAGCGACATGATCGACCGAGCCCCGGACCTGCCTAGCGACTCGTGATTCCCGTAGCTTCGCCTTATCATCGCTGTACTCCGAGGAAGGCGACCGTGACGAACCAGGAACTCGACGCTCTCCGTGCCCGGCTAGCAGCCCGGCAAGGGGTCTGCTGGATCCGTCTGGAAGATGCGGCCCTAGAATTGTGGTCTCTCCATTCAGTTCCGGAAGAAAAGATCGTGGCGCGCGTGCGGGCGATCATCGAGCGCGAGCGCTCTGCACCGGATCCCGATCTCGAAACCTCGTAGAGCCGTTTCCCGTCGGTTACCCGACTTCAGGAAAGGTGTTCGAGGGCTTCGAGCCCGTTGATCGCATCAAGGACTTGGTCGGCGATGCTTCGACCGGCGCCCCCGAGTAGCTCGATCGGAACGCCGTAGACCGACAGACCCTGGACAATGGCGTCGAGCCCGACGCGGTGCTTCGCGCCGATCGCGGGCAGGAAGATCTCTTGTGGGTATGCGTGGGACGCCCGCCAGCCGAGGTCACCCTCCACCACCGTCCCCCAGAGCGCGACGCGGCCGAGCGCACGATGGCAGGTTGAACGCTGTGGCACGTCTTCGTAGAGATGAAGATAAGAAGCGGCGGACGCGGCGTCGGTGGCGGCATGAATGCCGCAGTCACAGTCGAGCGTCACCGGGGCGTGCCGAGGCCGTCTCCACCAGAGACGCAGTGGAAAGTGCGAGACCGTCTCGTAGCACGTGGCGACGAAAGCCTCCCGGACGGGCCACACGTCGGTGAACGCGATGCTCCGGAGCCGGAAGTCCGCTCCGCTCCGTACAACTGCCCATGAGCGCCAACCGATCACCGGCTCGAAGTAGTCCGGCGCCGGTCCCAACAGCCGAGCGTCGTTGCTCATCGCGCGGGAGCCGCAGGCTTCCGCACACGCTCCGGCTTCGGCTGCGCGGGCTCCTTTGGGGATCGAGGTGGACGCTTGGCGGGGACTGGACTTTCGAGCGGCTCGACGACATAGATACGCCGCGGCGGCCCTATGTAGGTGGCGCTCTCCTCACCCGGAGAAAGTGGACCTCGATTCACCGATGTGAACGATCCGGCTCTCGACCCGTTTCGGCATCGTCCTGAGGGGATGAAGCCCCGGGCGGCGACGGCCCCGCGCGGGCGACTCCCGTTCTACCAACGGTGCTACCAAAGTGAGAGTAACCCATTGAACTGAGAGCACGTGAAAGCGCTTTGACCAAGCGGCATACGCCTCAACTCATGTCGGTGTGACGTTATCGCACCCAGGAGGTCGCCGGTTCGAGCCCGGCTAGCTCAGGCCCGCGTCAACTTCACGGCTTGCTTCTGGGGCGGAATCCTGACAACCCGCCAGGCGAGGCCGCAGCGCTCGAGCATCCAGATGACCCAGCCGCCGGGGTCGATCTCGAGACCGCGCAAACCGTGGAACGCGGACGAGGGA
>Ga0307312_10000972_pt1 | contig 14313 bp, 12 predicted proteins | sample ER_DNA_202_FD_194489 | JGI IMG/M metagenome (GOLD analysis project Ga0307312, IMG submission 194489) | Bulk soil microbial communities from the East River watershed near Crested Butte, Colorado, United States - ER_DNA_202 | ecosystem: Environmental > Terrestrial > Soil > Floodplain | place...
CCCTCGCTGTCATCTGGGAACAGGGCGGCTCCCCCCGCGGCCGCAAACCAGAGGTGGATGCCTTGGCCGCGTCGGTTCTGCTCCAGCACTTTCTCGACGCCAGGAAGAACAGGACGGAGAGGACGGGGAGGACGGAGAGGTAAGCATGCCATCATTCCCGCCCAGCCGGCGCGAGGCTTTCCGTCCATTCCTCTCCGCCTTCTCCGTCTTCTCCGTCCTCTCCGCCACAGCCTGCGGCTCCTCCGCCCAAAGCGCCCGGGTCATCCTGCCGCCGGGAGCGTCGTTCGGTGCCGTTACCGATAGCCTCAAGGCTCATGGCGTCATAACGAACCCACGGTGGTTCAAGCTCATGGCCCGGCTGCGGGGAGTGGACCGTTCGGTGCATGCCGGCGTGTACGAGTTCCCCGCCGGGACCTCACCCTGGACGGTTCTCGGCATGCTGGCGCATGGCAAGAAGGCCGCTCTCCGATTCACGGTGCCGGAGGGGCTGACCATTCTCGACGTGGCGGAGCTCGCGGCCACGCGCTTGGGGATTCCGGCGGACTCGTTTGTCACCGCGGCGCGCGATGGCAAGACTGCGACGGCGCTGCTCGGAATACCGGTCACCTCCTACGAGGGATTCCTCCGCCCGGAGACATACCTCCTGCCAGCCGACATCAATGCCGCCGAGCTGATCCGCTACATGGCCGAAGGATTCAAATCCGAGTGGAAGCCCGAGTGGGACGCGCGGCTCGATTCGTTGAAGATGAGCCGGCTGGCGCTGGTGACGCTGGCGTCTATTGTGGAGGGTGAGGCCAAGGCGGATGACGAGCGCGAGGTCATCGCCGGCGTATATCGAAACCGGCTCCGGATCGGGATGGCGCTGCAGGCCGATCCCACGGTTCAGTATGCCATCAGCCTCAAGCGCGGCAGGCGTAAGACGCGTCTCTTCCAGAAGGACTATCAGATCAAGTCACCCTACAACACCTATCTGAACCCCGGACTCCCACCCGGCCCGGTGAACTCGCCGAGTCGGCGGAGTCTCGAGGCTTCCCTGTATCCAGCCGACGTCCACTACCTGTATTTCGTGGCCGGTCCCGACGGCCGCCACATCTTCTCCCGTACCTATGGCGAGCACCTGAGGGCGATCAGGAAGCTGAGGAAGGCGGGGTAGTACCGTACGCCCGCGCCGCAACCTCGACGTCGTCCACCCCGAGAATGCCCGATACCACCGCCACTCCGCTCCCTCCGGCAGCTATCACAATCGGCACGTCCTCCGGCCTCACCCCACCGACGGCAATGCACGGCTTGCCATTGGCGAGTGCAACCAGCCGCTGGAAGCCCGTCGTGCCGAGTCCGGTGCCGGCGTCCTGCTTAGTCGCGGTGTCTCGCCAGGGCCCGATTCCCCAGTAATCGGCTGCACTGGCCTTCCCCGCCTCGGCGTGGCTCCCCACCGAAGCCCCGATGATGAACCCCGGCGGCGCGATCCGCCGGACTAGCTCCACCGGCATATCGTCCGGGCCGAGGTGAATTCCCGCCGCGCCGGTGGCTAAGGCGACGTCCGGCCGGTCGTTCACCAGCACCGGTATTGTGAGTGCCTGCATCAATCCGCGAACCAGTTGAGCCAGCTCGCGCGCTTCCGCCTGCTTCAGCCGGAGCTGCACCGAGGTAACGCCTCCCCGCTCGGCCGCGAGCGCGAGTGCAATCAGGTCGCGTCCCTGGACCAGGCGGTCGTCGGTCACCAGCATCAGCCGTAGGAGTGCCGCTACATTATCTGCCATGACGCCGGTCCGCCTCCACGGAATTCGCGGAGCCACTACCGTGGCTCGCAACGATGCTGACGAGATCCTTGCGGCCACCGACGAGCTGCTGCGCACGCTGATCGAGGCCAACGAGCTTCAGCCCGACGACATCGTGAGCGCTCTCTTTACGGTGACGAGAGATCTGGATGCCGCGTTCCCAGCGCGGGCCGCCGAGGAGTTCGGCTGGAACATCGTGGCACTGCTCCACGCCACCGAGATCCCGGTGCCGGGATCCCTTCCGAAGTGCATCCGCCTCCTGGTGCACGCCTACACCGTCCGGAGCCGGGCGGAAATCAAGCACTGCTATTTGCGGGGGGCCACGGTCCTCCGGCCGGACCGGGCGTGACGACCGCTCGGGTCACCCCCCGCGGCGCCGAACGCTGGATTCGGGGACATCCCTGGATCCACCGCAGCGAAGTGCTGGACGGACCCGATGCCCCCGGCCTGGTGGAGGTGAAGGACCAGCGGGGGCGTTTTATCGGACAGGCACTGTACTCGCCCCGCTCGGAGATCCGGTTGAGGCTGCTGGAGCGCAGCGATCGTCCGGTCGACGCGAGCTGGTGGCGCGAGCATCTGGCCGCCAGCGCGGCGCAGCGGAGCCGCATCGATGCCACGGCATACCGGTTGGTCTACGGCGAAGGTGACGCCATCCCCTCGCTCGTGGTGGACCGCTACGATCGCTGGCTCGTGGTCCAGATTCTGTCGGCCGGCCTCGAGACGATGCGAGACACCATCGTCACAGCACTAGTCGAGTCGCTGAACCCGGAAGGTATCCTGCTGCGCAACGACGCCCCGGTGCGCACCCGTGAGGGTCTTGCTCTCGAGTCAGCGCTGGGCTACGGCTCCGTGCCGAGGGAGATCGAGGTGCGCGAGGGGCCGGTGCGTTACCTGGCGGCGCCGTGGGAAGGGCAGAAGACCGGCGCTTTTCTCGATCAGCGTCCCAACCGGCTGCTCGCGGGCGCGCTCGTGCCTCCTGGCGGGCGGGCACTCGATTGTTTCGCCTACCATGGATCCTTTGCCACGCACCTGGCCCGGCGGGCGGCCAGCGTGCTCGCCCTCGATGCTAGCGCCGACGCACTGGAGCGCGGCGCCGCCAACGCCTCCCTCAACGGCCTCGGCAACATCGAGTGGCGCGTCGCCGACGTCTTCGAAAGCCTGCGCGAGTTCGAGAGGTCGCGGGAGCGCTTTGATGCCATTGTGCTCGACCCGCCGGCGTTCGCCAAGTCCAAGGCCTCGGTGCCTGCCGCTCTCCGGGGTTATCGGGAGATCAACCTGCGGGCGATGCGGATCCTCGCGCCTGGCGGCGTTCTCCTGACCGCCTCCTGCTCGTTCCACGTGCGGCTGCCCCAATTCCTCGGCATGCTGGCCGAAGCCGCCGGTGACAGCGGCCGGCGTATCGTGATGGATCGCACGCTGGGTCAAGGCGAAGACCATCCCGAAGTGCTCACGATTCCGGAGACGGGGTACTTGAAGGGAGCGGTGCTGAGGGCGGTCTAGGTCGCTAGTCGCTAGTCGCTAGTCGCTAGTCGCTAGTCGCTGGTCACCAGCTAGACAAACGAGCGAATAGTGGCTAGTGACTAGTGACTAGTGACTAGTGACTAGTGACTTCCCCCAAAATCGTTGACACTCCACCCCACGACTACCAACTTCCACCATGCCCAGCGTGGTAGACTCACGGGAGAAAGCGTCCGGAGTACGCCGGGCGCTTGGCGGCATCCTCGTCGCCAACCTAATTGTCGTGGTCATCAAGTTTACCGTCGGGATCGATACCAATTCGCTGGCCGTCTTCGGCGATGCCCTCCAATCATCTGTCGACGCGGCCAGCAACATCTTCGGTATTTTCGTGGTGCGGGTCGCCTCCAAGGCGCCGGACGAGGATCATCCATATGGTCATTCCAAGTTCGAGACTCTCGGTGCCCTGCTCATTGCCCTGTTCCTCGTGCTCTCGATCTTCGAGCTCGTCCGCGGGGCTATGGCTCGCCTCATGTCGGGCGCCCCGTCCCTGAACGTCTCCAGCACCGCACTCGGGCTTCTCGTCTTCACCCTCCTGTTGAATATCGGCGTGGTCTGGTACGAGACCCATGCCGCACGCCGGCTCAAGAGTGATCTTCTCCTCGCCGATGCGCTCCACACCAGGACCGATGTCTTCATCACCCTCGGAGTGCTCGGCGGCCTGGCCCTGGCGCGCGCCGGCCTTGCCTGGGCCGACCCGGCGCTCGGCCTCATCGTGGCTGTGCTGGTAGGCCGCGCGGGCTACCAGATCCTGCGCCGAGCCATCCCGAGCCTGGTGGACGAGCGCGCCTTCGATCAGACGACCATCCAGCAGGAGGCCGAAGGCGTAGACGGGGTGGTCTCTGCCTACGCCATCCGGTCACGGCTCGCCGGCGACCGGCGCTTTGCGGAGCTTACGATCGCCGTGGATGGAGGTGCCGACGTCGCCAGCGCGCACCGAATTGCCGATCAGGTGGAGGGGAGACTGAAGGACAGCCTCCACCTCGATGAAGTGACGGTGCACGTCGAGCCATGCTGACCGCCGCGGAAGTTCGCCAGGCCCACCGACGGCGACGATCGCCGTACTCCGACAAGCAGCACTACCACGAGTACATCCTCCAGCGGATCGAGGGCTACAAGAATTCCATCGGCCGGGATGAACTGCTCCGGCTGGGCGACGAGGCGGCCTCGGAGCTACAGGCCACGTCCGAGGGGCAGTTCGTTCTCACCGAGGTGCTGATGCTCGAGTCGGTGGACCGGCTCATCATGAAGCGCCTCTCCCTCCGGCCGTACCGCCGCTGGCGGCAGCAGTTCCTCCGACTCCGGGCCGCTCAGCGAACCCCCACCCACTGGGGCGTCGAGCCCAATTGCCCGCTCACCGCGCTGCTGCCCCGCATCGAGCCGGAGGACACCGCGCTGGTGATTGGGACTCACGCGGCCCCGATGACCTTCTTGCTGGCGGCGCACGATGCCGCCGTCACGTTTCTGGCGGACGATCTGGGCTGTGTCGAACGGGTAGAATCGAAGATGGCGGAGGAAGCCCTTTCCAGTGTCTTCGAGAGTTTCGTGACGCAGGTCGACCAGCCGCTGCCTGCATTCATGAGCTTCCTGGCCGGCTTCGACATCGTGGTGCTCGACCCGGAGGGCCTGGTCGATTTGTCCGCCCGGGACCGCGCGAGGCTCATTCACGACCTTCAGGAGCGCAGCCGGCCACAGGGTGTCCATGTGATCCTGCCAAGCTGTCCAGCTCTGGCACCCGACGCGCTGCGAGGCATGTACGGGGGATGGACTCAGGAGGAGGAACTCAAGCGGCGGCGGCGCGCCGACTCGAGAGGAGCTCGTGGGCTGATCCTTTGCAAACCCGTGTGTCCGCCGGACACGGCGTGATCTCTCGAGCCCCGAGTCGGACCGACACGGGCCACCAGATACCATCCTGTAAGCCGTTGCCTACCTACTAGTTGGCGCACGTCAAGAGGCGGCACGAACGGTGCTCCTCGAAGGGGAAGCACGCCTTTCCCCTTTAGTCAGGAGCGAGCCCGTGACCAGCATTCCCCTCATCGCCCAGTCGGAGCCGCTGGGCATCGTGATCAGGAGCGGCGCACCGAAGCCCAAACCGGTTCGGTTCTGGGCCTATCTGTGGGCCACTGATGACGACGACACCAGGGAGTTGCACTGGCATCAGCGGGTCCCTGCCGAGCACGCCGCGTGAGGTGAGCCCGCTTAGCCTGCCCTGAGCCTAGCGAAGGGCGGTGCGGGCGTGCGGCGCGCCGAAACGCCCCCGAGCTCCGGCTCGGGGGTGTTTGTATTTGTAGGGAGTCGGGAGTCTCTGAAACCCCTTGCACCACCTTATTTTCCCGTCTAGACTCGAACAGACGACTTCTCCCCTGACCGGATCCCGATGCCAACGCTGACCCTCAACGGCAAATCCGTTTCTTTCCAACCCGGCGAGACGATCCTCGAAGCCGCCAGAACGGCCGGCGTCGACATCCCCACGCTGTGCTGGTATCCCAAGCTGCCCATCGTGGGTAACTGCCGGATCTGCCTCGTGTCGGTGCAAGGTCAGAACAAGCTGATTCCAGCCTGTGCAGTCCCGGCCGACGACGGCATGGTGGTGGAGACCGAGTCCCCGGCTGCGGTCGACAATCGGCGGGGGGTGCTCGATTTCCTGCTGGAGCGCTACCCCGGCGAGCACCTGGCCAATGGTGGCCGGGCAGATCCGCGCAACGAATTCGAGCGATATGTGGTGCAGTACGATGTGCCCGTTCGTACTCATCACGATCTGCCGCTTCGCACCGGCGACGAGCGCCCCGGCGATGTGATGATCCAGCACGATATGAGCACCTGCATCCTGTGTACCCGCTGCGTTCGCGCCTGCGAGGATATCCAGGAGGTCGGTGTGCTCGACGTCGGCATGCGGGGCGAGCATGCCCAGATCATCGTGGGTGGCGACGGCGATCCGGATCACGCGGGCTGCACCTGGTGTGGCGAGTGTGTCCGGGTCTGCCCCACCGGCGCCATCTTCGAGTTCATTCCCCGGCAACTCTTCGGCTCGGAGGCGCTTCGCGCTCCGGACAAGATCGCCCGCTCGGTATGCCCCTACTGCGCGGTGGGATGTCAACTGGATCTACACGTGAAGGGTGACACCCTGATGCGGGTGACCTCTCCCTGGATCGAGGAGGCGACGCCAAACCAGGGCTCGACCTGCGTGAAGGGCCGCTTCGGGTACGACTTCGCCCTGCACCGGGATCGGCTCACCGTCCCCCTCATCCGGAAGGGGTGGATGTGCCAGGACGGGCAGTGGACCTGGACCGGCGAATGGCCCAGGCGTCGCGAGGGCCCATGGCTCACGATCGAGGAGAAGGGCAACCGCAAGAAGCCGCGGCCACCGCTCCGTCAGGTTGGGAAGCCGCCCCTCACCGGCGTGCCCCAGCTGGAGGAAGACGACGTGCGCGATCGGGTGGCCACGCCGGCAGGCTGGTACAGCGCCTTCCGCGAGGCCACCTGGGAGGAGGCCCTCAGCCTGACCGCCCAGCAGATTATCCGCATCCGAGATGAGCATGGTCCCCGCGCTCTTGGGGCGCTCTCCTCGGCCAAGTGCACCAACGAGGACAACTACGCGTTCATGCGTATGGTTCGAGGGGCGTTCCGCACCAACAACGTGGACCACTGTACCAGGCTGTGTCACTCGACTTCGGTGGCAGCGATGAACCGCGCGCTCAACACGGCCGCGGCGTCGGGCTCGATGCGGGAGATCGAGGAGGCCACAGACGTGATCTTCATCGCCGGGGCGAACACCACCGAATCGCACCCGGTATTCGGCGCGCTGATCAAGCGGGCCGTCGCGCGAGGCGCCAAGCTCATCGTGGCCGACGTGCGCAAGGTGGAGCTCGCCGAGCTGGCCGATATCCACCTCCAGATGTATCCCGGCTCCGACGTGGCGCTGTTCAATACGATGCTGCGCCACATCATCGATGCCGGGCTCACCGACCCCGAGTTCATCCGCGATCGCACCCGCGAGTTCACCAAGGTCGAGGCTGCGGTTCGGCCCTACACGCTCGAGATCGGGGAGAAGATCACCGGCATCCCTCGCGATCTGATCCGGCGTGCCGCCGAGACGTATGCCAGGGGTCCCCGGACCTCCACGCTGTGGGCAATGGGGCTGACCCAGCACGCCACCGGCACGGACATTGTGGCCAGTCTCCTCAACCTGCTGCTCGCGTGCGGGATGATCGGGAAGTGGGGCGCCCAGATGATGCCGATCCGGGGACAGAACAACGTTCAGGGTGCCAGCGACGTGGGCGCGATACCGTTCGCCTACACCGACTATCGCCCCGTGTCGCAGCCGGCCAACCGAGCGGAGTATGCCCGAGCATGGGGAGTGCCCGAGGAATCGCTTTCGCTCCAGGACGGGATGATGGTCACCGAGATGACCGGGGACGACAGCCCGATCCGTGGGCTCTACATCATGGGCGAAAATCCGGTCATCTCGGACCCCAATATCGCGCACGCCGAGGATTGGGTGCGCAGTCTGGAGTTTCTCGCGGTCCAGGACCTGTTTCTGACCGAGACCGCCCGGTGGGCTGATGTCGTGATCCCGGGATCGTCATTCGCCGAGAAGGCCGGCACCTACGTGAACACCGAACGGCGGATCCAGCTCACCGAGGCCGCCCTCGATCCGCCGGGGCTGGCTCGTCGCGATCTCGACATCCTCGTGGAGCTGAGCAACCGGCTGGGCCTCGAGACGACATGGAGCGGACCCGAGGAGGTGATGCGGGAGATCGCCTCGGTGACCCCCTCATGGCGGGGCGTCACGTACGCGGCACTCAAGGGCAGCGGCCTCCAATATCCGGTTCTCACGCCGCAATCCAAGGGAACCGCCTTTCTGTTCGGCGATGCCTTCCCGACGGCGGATGGCCGGGCGCTGTTCGTTCCGGTCGAGTACGTCGCGCCCGAGGAGCTGCCGGACGATGATTATCCCTTCGTGATGAACACCGGGCGTCAGATGTACCACTGGCACACCGGCACCATGAGCCGCCGCTCCATCGGGCTCGATTCACGCGAGCCCACGCCCGTGGTCGAGATCAATCCGCTTGACGCCATCGAGATGGGGCTGGCCGACGGCGATACCGTTCGGGTCACCTCACGCCGCGGTTCGATGCTGATCGGGACGCGGGTGTCGGAACGTCAGGCGCGGGGGCAGATTTTTATCCCGTTCCACTTCCGCGAAGCCGCCGCCAACCTCCTCACCAATCCCCGCCTCGATCCTTACGCGAAGATCGCGGAATTCAAGATCAGCGCGGTGAAGGTGGAGCCGGTGCGGGAGCCCGTGTTCGCTGATTAGGACGGGAAGGACGGGAAAGGAGGAAGGGGGTTACTGCATCCTTGCCGCAGTGACCTTTTTGTGACTACAGTAATTCCGGGTCCCGCCAGGTAATCATCCAATCTGCCTAGTGCGTACCACATTCGGCCACTCCCGCCTACCCCACCCACCCTTCCCGTCTTTCCCGTCCTTCCCGTCCTTCCCGCCTTATATTCCCCCCGTCCAAACCCCGAGTCCTCATGCGCGCGTTGGTCAAAGAGACCGCCGGACCAGGCATTGTCCTGCGGGAAGTACCGGTGCCCGCTTGCGGACCCAGCGATGCGCTGATCCGGGTTCACCACGCGGGCGTCTGCGGCACCGACCTCCACATCTGGGAGTGGGATAGCTGGGCCAGCCAGCGCCTCAAGCCACCGGTCATCGTGGGCCATGAGTTCGCCGGGGAGATCACCCAGCTCGGGTCGGAGGCCAGCGCCGCCGGATTGCTCGCGGTCGGCGATCTGGTCACGGCGGAGGGCCACATCGTCTGCGGTCACTGCCTTCAATGCCGCCTCGGCGCTGCCCATCTGTGTCGCCGGACCCAGATCATCGGCGTAGACCGCGACGGCGCCTTTGCCGATTACATCGTAATGCCCGCCTCGAACGTCATGAAGCTCGACGGCATCCCCACCGAGATCGGCGCCATCATGGACCCCATGGGCAACGCGGTGCACACTGTGCTCGAGGCCGAGGTGCCGGGGAGCACCGTCCTGGTGCTGGGCTGCGGCCCCATTGGGTGCTTCGCAATCGGCGTGGCGCGCGCTGCCGGTGCCTCCCTGGTAATCGCCAGTGACTTGAATCCGAAGCGGCTCGAGCTCGCCCGCGCCATGGGCGCCCAGATTACCCTGAACCCCAAGCACGACGATGTCGTGGCCCGGGTCCGAGAGTTGACCGGTGGCGACGGCGTAGACCTGGTCTGTGAGATGAGCGGTCACCCCAGCGGGCATGCCCAGGCGTTCGCCGCTGCTCGAATGGGTGGACGGGTGAATCTGCTAGGCACGCCGAGCCGAACCACCGAGGTGGATTTCGCCCGGGACATCATCTTCAAGGGCCTCACTTTGTACGGCGTCACCGGCAGGAAAATGTATCAAACCTGGCACCAGATGCTCCGCTTCCTTCGGGCAGGCCAGGTGGATCCGCGCCCGGTGATCACCCATCGGTTCCCGCTGGAGCAGATCGCCGACGCGATTCAGGTGATCAAGGACGGACAGGCGGGAAAGGTGATCCTGGAGGTCGGGCCATGACCAATCCACTGGAGCGTCGGGTCGAGCCCGAGCTGGAGCAGTTCATTCAGGACGGCACCTACAAGCGGCTCAACTTTCTCGACAGTCCTCAGGGTGCCCGGGTCCGAATGGAAGGGAGAGGCGAGGTCATCATCCTCTCCTCTAATAACTACCTGGGGCTCTGCAACGAGCCGGCCGTCGTCCGCGCCGGCAAGGAAGCACTGGATCGTTTCGGGGCAGGCACGGCCTCCGTGCGATTCATCTGTGGCACCTTCACCATTCACCGGGAGCTCGAGGCCGCCTGCGCCCGCCTGGTGGGAACGCCCACCTCGCTCAGCTTCGTGAGTGCGTGGAATGCGAACGAGGCCGTGCCGGCCACGCTGCTGGGCGAGCACGACATCGTCATCAGCGACCAGCTGAACCATGCGTCGATCATTGACGCGGTCCGTCTGGCTAAGGCCATTACGAAGTGTCAGAGTGCGGTGTACCGCCACGCCGATCTGGCCGACCTCGAGGCCAAGCTCGCAGCCGCGCGGGATCGCCGGGTGAAGATGGTGATCACCGATGGCGTGTTCTCGATGGAGGGTGCGATTGCCCCGCTGCCCGACCTGCTTCAGCTCTGCCGCAAACACGAGGCGGTCCTGGTCGTCGATGATTCCCATGGGACCGGCGTGCTGGGACAAAACGGGCGTGGCACCGCCGAGCATTTTGGGGTGGCCGGCGAGGTGGACATCATCACCTCCACCCTGGGTAAGGCACTCGGCGGCGCAGCAGGCGGGTTCGTCGCCGCGTCGGCCGCGGTCTGTGACTACCTGACGCAGCGCGCCCGTCCGCAGCTCTTCTCGAACGCGCTCCCTCCGACCGTGGCCGCGAGCGCTCTCGCCAGCATCGAGTACCTGGAGGCGCATCCGGAGCGCGTCGCAAATTTGCGGGACCACGCACAGTATTTCCGGGAGCAGCTGCTGGGGCTCGGGTTCAAGCCGTTGCCAGGCGAGACCCCGATCATTCCGGTCATTTTAGGGGAGACGGCTGCGGCGATTAGGATGAGCGATCTACTGTTGGCCGAAGGCGTCTTCGTGACCGGCTTCGGGTACCCGGTTGTCCCCCAAGGTCAAGCGCGGGTTCGTTGCCAGATATCCACTGCCCACACCCGGGCAGACCTCGATCAGGCCCTCGCCGCGTTTCGTAAGGTTGGCCGTCAGCTGCGGATTATTTGAAACGAGTCGAGGGTCTAGGGTCAAAGGTCTGGGATCTGATCTCCATACTTTGGACTCTGGATTATGGACCGTGTTTCCGCCGCTCATCTGAGTCGGCCCACTCTTTGCACTTGCCACTCTTCCGACGGGCATGGGAGGTCCAGCCTGCAAGCGGTAAGTCCTTGCTGGCCCGAATGGTAAGAGGGGCCTTCGAGCTCCGATTCCGCTCCCCTCCCGCGCTTTCCAGCATGAGTTCCCGCATTTTGACGTACCGTGCGTGGTAGCGCCCGGTAAGCGCCAGGAAGGCCCTGGTGCGACACCCTACGGAGGCAGTCTGATGCGCAAGGTCACCCTAAGCATCCCAGTCGCGGTGCTGGCCCTTTGTCTTGGGGCGGCCCAACTCCCGGCTCAGCAGCCGGGCAGCAACAACTTCCGATGGTACGTCGGCGGACAAGGCGGGATCACGAGCTTCCGCTCGCCGATTACGGGGCGCGAGTTCTTACCGATGGGTGGCGGTCACATTCTCATTACCGCCCGGCGGACCGGCCTTCTGCTTTCGGTCGATCAGGCCTTCGGATCGACCCAGACTACCGGAACCTTCTGGGAGATCCGCGACAGCCTAGACAACGTGAGCTCGGCCGGACAGGAAATCTGGAACTTCAAGGGTATTCGCCGCTACTCCGCCATGCTGGTGGCCTACCCGGTCCGCATTCCGAACATCCAGCCGTACCTCGGTCTTGGCGTTGGCCTTGCCCATACCACGAGCAACTCTCAGGGCCCATTCGCCGGCGGACGTGTCGAGAACGCGCTCAGCAGCGCGGGTTTTCTGGCCGCGTTGGCGGGGTTGGAGTTTCGCCTGGGACCGTTCAGTGCGTTTGGCCAGTGGCAGGTGACCACGAAGCACGGATTTCATCAGATCACTACCGTCACCCGGCGCGACCAGACTGGTAAGACCCTGGAGAAGCGGGTCGACTTCGGTGACTGGACCATGGGCGCGAATCACACCCTCAGCGGCGGTCTGCGCTTTAGCCTGGGCAACGCGAAGGAACGGGCAACCAGCGGCGGCTATTGAAGCAGCGCGGGAAGCCAGATACTGCACGGGCGGACGGTCATGGCGACCCTCCGCCCGTTGTTTTTCGGGAAAGCCACGGTGATCCGGCAACGACGAACCTGAGGGGCCAGTCGGCTGCCTTGGTAATTCCGATCCTCGACGTCACCGCGATTGTGTTCTCCTCGTTCGACCTTGGCCGGTGCACCACCACCTCGCTCTCGGAGATTCTTCTGCCGTCCTGGTCTCGCGTGATGCCGAGCGCCTGGCAGAGCTTTCCCGGTCCGGAGCAGAGCTCCCGATCCGGCACCGGCCCCCGGCGCCGCCGCATGACGTCCAGGCCCTCCAGCGGCTCCAAGGCTCGAAGCAGCACCGCACTGGCCAATCCGGTTCTCTGACAGACCAGGTTGGCGCACCAGTGCATCCCATAGGATAGGTAAACGTACCAGGAACCCGGCGGGCCAAAGAGTGCCTGATTGCGCGCGTTACGCCGGTGCAGGTAGCCATGGGACGCCGGATCGTCGTAACCGAGATACGCTTCGGTCTCCACGATCCGCGCGGTTGTAAGCTCGTCCCCCACGGTCGAGACAACCACCATTCCCAACAGATCCTGCGCCACAACCTCCGTCGGGCGCCTGAAAAACGCGACGGGCAGCGTGGCTGCCCGTCTCACTTGAGTCATTCCGCCTTTTTCCTGCTACGCGTTCGGGGTCGCTTAGCGGGAGGCGACTCACCGCCTTCTGGGGTCTCACCTGGATCAGCTACCGGCACAGCGGCGGCTCGCTTCCGCGGCGGCCGCCGAGCACGGGGACGCTTTGCTTCCGCCACCGGCTCGGGAGCGGCTTCGCTTGGGAGCGGTTCCGGCGGCTCGATCTGGACCATTCCGATGAGAGGAATCTCTCCGGGCCTCAGCGGACCCCGGGAGCCGCGGCGGAACCGGACGCCGAGTCGCTGACCGTTGTCCCGGTTGCCGGATGGCGCCATCTCGGGCTGGGCTGCTGCCTCGATCCGCGCGTCTTCCGACCCGGCCGGTGGCGCGCCTTCTTCACGCGGCACGGCGAACTGCGGCAACGGCCTGCTGGGGAGCCTCTGGGACGAGATCTCGTAGTCGTCGTCTCCCACCTTTCGCACATCGGCCACTTCAGCGTCGTTGGCCTGACGGAGCAATCGGGGGAAGCGGGCAGCATCGAGCAGGGGGTCTTCCCGCCCATGCATGGCCACCATGCGGAGGCGGAGTGCTTCGTGTCCCACCGGGGCGCGGAACTCGGAGAGCGCCTCCGACATCAACTGAAACGCACGAGCGAGCGTGAGCGCTCCGGTCGTTGTGCGTTCCTCTCGAGCTGGGCCACGGTGGGGGGCGCCCTCGCGCGGGCCCGTGCTCGCCCGCTCTCTGGGTCCGGCACCGTCGCGCACACCGGCCCGATCCCGGCCGCCCCGGCCACGGCGGCTGCGTCCACGACGCGCACTCTCTTCGCGACCGTCCCGAGCCTCGGCCGGCGCTCTCGGCCGTGGTGCGGACGCCGAAACCGCCGGCACTGCCGACCCGGGAGACACCTCGTACTGCCCGTTGTCGAGCTTCGTAATCTGGACGACGCCCTTCTGACCCGCTTCGATCACGAACTTGCTGAACCGGTTGAACCCCGCATTGCGCTCGTCGAAATTGGGATCGATCTGCTGCATGACCTGCTTGAGCCGGTCCGACCGCATGACGTCCCCATTGCGAGCCATCTGGGCCACGGCCTCCGCGGCCAGTTCCCAGGGATCCCGCTGGGTGGATGGCGTATCCACTTCCTTGGTGAGCCCGGCCAGGTCGTTGTACGAATAGTACTCGTCGCAGTTCTGGATCAGCAGATCGCTCGCCGACTCCCGGATCCCGACACCGATCACGTATTTGCCGTACTCCTTGAGCTTGATGACCATGGTCGAGAAGTCACTGTCGCCCGAGAGGAGGATGAACGTCCCGATTTCCGGTCGGGTGAACACCAGCTCGATGGCATCGATGGCAAGGCGGATATCGGTTGCGTTCTTCTTGCTCGAGCCGAAGGCCGGGGCGAAGATGAGATCGATCGAGGATTCGGAGAGCGGAACGATGTACTGCGGGTAGCGCCGCCAGTCGGCGTAGGCTCGCTGGACGGCCACCTTGCCCTTGATGATATCGCTGTTGAGGAGAGTGCGAAGCTCTTTGGTCAGGTCCTTCTGGATGCCGAGGGTGACATTG
>Ga0307312_10000975_pt1 | contig 14297 bp, 10 predicted proteins | sample ER_DNA_202_FD_194489 | JGI IMG/M metagenome (GOLD analysis project Ga0307312, IMG submission 194489) | Bulk soil microbial communities from the East River watershed near Crested Butte, Colorado, United States - ER_DNA_202 | ecosystem: Environmental > Terrestrial > Soil > Floodplain | place...
GGGCCGCGCACCCAGCGACCGTAGGCCACAGCGTCCACCCTGTCCCGGCTGTCTCATCCCGTGCCATCCCGTCTCGCTACCAGACCGTACGGATCCGGTTCCTGGGACGCGTTTTACTACAGTGTCCGGCAGGCCGAAGGCCCTCTCCCGGCTGGGAAAGGGCCTTGAGCTGCGGAAACTAGTAGCGGGGGCAGGATTTGAACCTGCGACCTCTGGGTTATGAGTAAAACGGTCCCCGTCTACAGAGACTCACTGCGTCTCGGTAGTCCAGCATCCGCGCTGCTAGCCACGTCGCAGCGTCTCACCGCGTCTCGGGAAGCGCCGTCTGTCCATGGCGTCTCTACTACACCCCGCTACTACACCGCGACCGCCATCAGCATGAGCCAGCCGCCCGCAAGCCGGTCAGGCTGGCGGGGTGAGTTCGTGCCGTTTGGACAGCCAGTTGATGATCTCGGTGGCGGCCAGGTCGTTGCCGGTGGGCTCTCCTTTGGCGATGGGGCCGCCGAAGTGCAGGCCGCGGACGGTGGCGGTGGTGAGATCCTTGGCGCCCAACGCGTCGATCATCTGGCGTGAGTCGGCGGGGAAGGCGGCCTGGTCACCGGTGAGCTCGATGAACAAGGTCGGGACGGTGACCCCGGGCGCGCATCGTACGAAGTCGGCGTTGGAGCTGAGTCCGGACCAGGTTGACAGCCAGGCTTCGGGGATGGTGAGCCGGCCGAAGCCGGTTAGGCCGTAGTTGATGAGGTCGGGGCGCTTGCCGAATAGCGATCCGTAGGGGCGTTCGCTGGGGTCGAGTGACAGGTCGACGGTGCGTGGGTCGGCGTCGGTGCGGAAGACGGTGATGATCCGCGGGGCCAGCGACCGGCGGCGGTCGAGCGGGCTGCCGCTATGGCTGAAGGCGGCGCGCGCTTCGGCCGCCCGGGCCAGGTGCTGGCGTGCGGTGGCGTCGATGCGGGCGACGCGGGCACGCTGCGCTGCCCGGTAGCGGGCCAGGAAGTCCCGGGTGTAGGCGGAGCTGGCGGGGGGCTCGGCGAACCCGTTGGCGGGGCTGAACGGGTCGAGTTCCGGCACGACCGACGTCGGGTCCTGCTCGTCGGCTACCGACGGGTCGATGCAGGCGAGCAGCAGCCGACCTTGCCCGGGGTGCGGGGCCAGGAAGATCGCGCCGTCGGCCAGGGGCATCTCGGCGCCGGCCAGCTTGGCCGGGCGGCCGCCCGGGGTCGCCCCGATGCGGCTGGCCGGGGCGAGCCCGGCTTGCTCGAGGTAGAACGCGTACAGGGTGCCGCCGCCGGAGTGCCCGAGGGTGATGATCGAGCCGAAGCCGTGTTCGCGGAGGAACACCAGGCCGGCGGCGGCGTCCAGGATCGCCTGCTCGTGGATCAGGGTGAGGTCGTTGTTGACCGAGCGGGTGTGCTGGGTCCACACCGCGGCCCCGGCCTGCAGCAGCAGCGGGACCAGCGGATGGTGGGTGAGGTCCTGGCGCGGGTGCATGAGGCTGACCACGGTGGTGGCGCCCGGCACGGTGGCCAGCACGCCGCGGACGGTCGCGCCGTCCGCGGTGGTCAGTTCGTGCACCGAGGTGACGCTCGATTCCGGGCGGTTCCCGGCGGTGAGGTACCTGCCCGCGCCGAGCCGCTCCGCGGGGGTGGTGCTCATGCGGGCTCCACGCGCAGGGCGTTCTTGTCGTGCTGGGTGATGCAGCTGTCGCGGGCGACGGCGGCCACGGCGCTGTACCAGACCGCGTGCCGGCATCCGGTGGCGCGGCGATCGATGGTGATCGCGCCGTCGGCGGTGATCTCGAAGTAGGGGCCGATGCGGCCTACCGACACGGCGGGATCTTGCCCGGCGACCTTGGCGACGGCGGTGGTTTCTGGCACGTCGAGCACGTACAGGGTAGTCATTACCAGCCCTCGTATCCGGTGCGCTCCAGATCGGACTCGTCTGCCCGGCCGGCGAGGAGCTGGCGCTCGTGCTCCCATTGGGCGGCGCGTTCGACGATGAGCTCGGCCTTGCGGGCCAGCAGCTTGGCCAGGCTGGGGTCGGGGTCGGCGACGATGTCGAGGAGGGCGTCGATGGTCAGGTTGGCGTCCAGGTCTTCCTGGGGAGTTACCGGCCGCATCGCCCGGGTGAGCTCGATCATGTAGCCGTTGGGGTCGTGGGTGTAGATCGACTCGATGGTCTCGTGCTGGATCTGCATCTCCACCGGCCACTGGCTGGCGTCCAGCCTGCGGCGGTACTCCATCAGGTCCTCGTAGCTGTCGACGTGGATGGCCAGGTGCCGGGACCGGATGAAGTAGGTCGGGACCCCGGAGTCGAAGGCCGCGTAGGCGTCCCCTCGCCCGGTCTTGTTGTACGGATCGGTGCCGAAATAGTAGAAGAACGCGATCCGGTCGTCGTTGCCGATGTCGAAGAAGAAGTGGATGAAGTCGGGGTGGTCTTCCGGCCCCCAGCCGACGGCGCAGATCGAGTGCACCACCGGGAACCCGAGGACGTCCCGGTAGAAGCGCACCGTCCCGGCCGGGTCGAAGGTGGGGAAGGCGGCGTGGTCGACGCCTTTCGCCCGGTGGTCCAGCTCGGTCATTACCAGCCTCCTGCTCGTCGAGGTCGTGTTCGTAGCCATGACGCTACGCGTTTTCTACGACTGAGTCAATAGTTTTACGAGTATGCTAACCGACTTCGCGGGAGCGCGCTGATGGCCCCTCCGCGAGGGCCGGAGGGGCTGTCGGACTGGCGGCGGGTCGGCTTTGGGCTGAGTGTTCAGACGTCGAGGATGCGTTCGAGGTGGTCGAGGTCCTGACGGAGCATTTTCAGCGCCGCTGCGGGCCCTTCGCCGTCGGGGATGCGGTGGTCGGCCCGCTGCAGCGCGGCGATGGCCATGTCGGCCAGCTGGTCGGCGACGGCGTCGGCGCTGTCGCGGTCGGGCCGGAACCACCAGGCGACCCAGTTCCACATGCCGATCACGCCCAGCGCGGCGATCCGGGCGTCGACGGGCCGGAACCGGCCCGCGCGTATGCCTTCCTCGACGACACCGGTGACCGCGCGTAGCACGGCCCGGCGGCTGGTGTCGTAGGCGTCGGAGAGTTCCGCCGGCAGTTCGGCCTCGGAGCGGATGAGCAGGCGGAACCGCTCGGGCTGGGTCGCCTGCCGCAGGGCGATCAGCCGGACGATCTCGCGGAGTTTGCCGGCGGCATCGAGATCGGGGCGCGCGGCGAGTTCGGTGATCTGGGCCGCGGAGCCGCCTGCGACGTCGGCCGCCAGCCTAGCCAGCAGCTCGTCCTTGCTCTTGACGTAGTAGTAGAGCGCGGGGCGGGTGATGCCGAGCGCGTCGGCGATGTCCTGCAGGCTGGTCCCGGCGAAGCCGCGTTCGGCGAACAGCCGGATGGCATGCTCGTATATCTCGTTCTCGACGAGCTCGCGGCGAGCGGTCGTGGCACCCGCAGGCTTGCCGCCGTTCCGCTTTGGCGGGGGCGGTGCCGTGCCGGCTTTCCTGCGCGCCGCGTCTCGCGGTGAGCTGCTGGTCATGACCGCGATTGTAGAGGGGAGCCGACCGCCCGGGCTGCGCCCGGCGGTCTGCTGCGGGCGGGCTGCTCCGCCGCGAGCAGGAGGCCCGCGCCGGGCAGGACGGCGGGCAATCCGAGGTGCCGCAGCAGGGTGTAGGCGCCGGCGGTCGCGGCGGAGAGGACGGGAAGCCCGAACTCCTCCTCGGCCGGGCTGATCAGTTCCAGCGACGGCATCTGCACGCAGGCGGAGATGACCAGCGCGTCGGCGCCGGCGTGGTCCAGGCCGCGTGCGGCCTTCATGACCCGGTCCCCGGGGATGCGCCCGACCTCGGCGTTGTCGCCCACCTCGAGTGCGGCCCAGTCGAGGACTTCGAAACCTTCGGATTCGAGATAAGCGACGACCTGCTCGGCCAGCGGCCGCAGGTAGGGCGTGACGAGGGTGATCCGCGAGGCGCCGAGGGCGGCGAGTGCCTCGACGAGGGCGCCGGCGCTGGACAGGACCGCGGGCCGCTGCCCGGCCTTGGCGAGCTGGGCGGTGACCGCGTCCTCGGTGCGCAGGTGCTCGCCGGGGCCTTGCGCCATGATTGCCACCAGGCAGGCGTAGAGCAGGGCGTCGACCCGGGCGTCGGCGAGCTCGTCGATGCAGCGTTCCCGCTGGGCGTTCATCGCGCGCAGCTGCTCGGCGGAGACGGTGTGCATCCTCATCCGGCTGGAGTGGAAGGAGAACCGCGCCTGGGCGTGCCGGGCCAGCAGCGCCGGGACTTCGGTTTCGACGGTGACGTTGGAGCTGGGGACGACGAGCCCGATGCGGTGGGCGGTCACGGGGTTCCTCCCGCGGTGCCGGCGGGACGCGGCTGGTTCGCGGCGAGTTCGGCTGCGATCTTTCCGGCGATCTCGGCCTGCAGGCGCTTCTTGTCCGTCTTCCCGACCAGGGTGCGGGGGAGATCGGCGAGATGCTCGATGCGTTCGGGCCATTTGAACCTCGCCACCTGCAGTTCGGCGAAGTGCTGCCGGACCTCGGCCATGGTGAGCGGTTCGCCCTGCACCACGATGTAGGCGCAGGTGCGCTCCCCGAGCCGCGGGTCCGGCATGGCGACAGCGGCGGCCTCGGTGATGCGCTGGTGGCGGAGCAGCAGCAGCTCCACTTCCTCGGCGCTGATCTTCTCGCCGCCCCGGTTGATGAGGTCCTTGATCCGGCCCTCGATGGCGACGTACCGCTGGCCGTCGATCTCGCGGATCGAGGCAAGGTCACCGGTGCGGTAGAAGCCGTCGGGCGTGAATGCCCGGGCGTTGTGCTCGGCGGCGTCCAGGTATCCGCGCAGCGTGTACGGGCCGCGGCAGCACAGCTCGCCGACCTGTCCGTCGGGGAGCTCGGTGCCGGTGCCTGGTTCGAGGATCCTGATCTCGTCCATCGGGGACAGGGGGGTGCCGACCGTGGTGGCCCGGGCCTCGCGGGGGGCGCCGGGACGGGTGGTGAGAAACAGCCCCTCGCCCATGCCGAATAGCTGCCCGGACCACAGTCCGCGTCGCTCCAGGTCGTCGAACAGGGCTGGCGGCACCTTCGTGCCCGAGAGCACCACCTGCGTCACCGACGCCGCCGCGGCCGCGAACCCGGCCCCGGCGACGGCCTTGAAGTGCCCGTGCCCGAGCAGGACATGGGTGGTTCGCTCCCTGGCCATCAGCGGCAGGGAGACATCAAGGTCGGCGGTCCCCAGCACCAGGCAGGCGCCCGCGCTGTGCGGGCCGTGGACCGCGCACACGATGCCGGCATTGTGGATGACCGGGATCAGGTGGGCGACGCGGGTGTCCGGCGACCAGCCCCACGAGCGGGCGTAGGCTGCGGCGTTGTACCAGTATTCGGCGTGCAGCCTGGGGATCACCTTGGGCACGCCGGTCGTGCCGCCGGAGAGCTGGAAGACCGCCACGTCGTCGGGGTCGATCCCGTGCTGGATCTCCTCCACTGTCTTGCGAGCGGTCAGCAGATCCGTGCCGGCGCCCAGCGACTCGATCGCGGTTCGGTCGGTGCCGCCGGTGCCGCCGAGGACCAGGACGTGGCGCAGGGTGGGGTGATCCCGCTGCTGCCCGGCGGCGAAGCTGACGAGATCGAAGCTAGGTGTGCCGGCTTCCACGAGGTGGGCGACGGCCCCGACCCGGCGGCTGATCTCGCCGATCTCGTGGCCGCGGTGTGCGGCGAGCGTGCAGACCGGCACCAGTCCGGCCTTGAGCACGCCATACCAGGCCAGGATCGCGCCGAGCCGGTTGCTGACCTGGAACAGCACCGGATCACCTGGCGCCAGCCCGAGGCCGGCCAGTCCCACGGCGAGGACGTCGGTGCGCTCGTCGAGTTCGCGGTAGGTTAGCCGGCCGTCGAGCGCGACGACAGCGTCGCGCTGCGGGTGCGCGGCCGCGACGGCGTGCAGCTCATCGGCGATCGTCCGGGTGCCCCATAGGCCCGACTGCCGGTAGCGGTCTGCCAGGTCAGCGGGATAGCGCACGAGGCGCTCGCCCCATCTGCTCGTGCTCATTTATCCTCCTCGGTGAGGGAGACCAGGTCGGCGCGCGCGCTGACCAGCCCGGCGGCGAGGTCGGCGCGCAGCCCGGCCGGGCCGTCCACGACGATGAGCCCGCCGGCCTCGCTCCGTACCCGTTCCGCCAGGTCCATCCTGGTCAGCACCGAGGGCCGGTCGGCCGGGCCGGTGAAGCGGAAGCCGCCTGCGCCGGCCGCGCGGGCGCGGCGGGCCCGCTGGACGACGGCGTCCGCGGCCCGGCCCCACGGGTCGGTGACTACGTCGGTGATCGTGTGCAGTGCGATGTCGCCTGGGGCGGCCGCGAGGACCCGGTGCGGGAACTGCCTGCCCTCGTGGCGTAGCGGCCGGTCCAGGATCCAGCTGGTGAGGTCCGCGGGGGTCTTCGGGGTCTTCGGGGTCAGGCCCGCGTACTGGCCCAGGGCGCTCGCGACAACGCCGGGATTGGCGGTCGCGAGCCGGTCGAGCGGCACGTTGCCGGCCCGGGTCATGTAGGCGACCATCAGCTGCCCGGCCGGGACGTGCAGCCGGGAGGGGAACGACTCCCACCACAGCTGGCTGCGCCGGGCGAGTTCCTGCAGCCGCTCGACGGCCGGGCGGCGGGTGGCCTCGTACCGGTCGAACGCGCGGGCCGCGTCCGGCTCCGCGCCCAGCGCCTGGACCAGGCCGATCGCGTCCTCCATCGCGAGCTTGGTGCCCGAGCCGATCGAGAAGTGGGCGGTGTGCGCGGCGTCGCCCAGCAGCACGGTCCGGCCGCGGGACCAGCGCTCGCAGCGGACCGTGCGAAAGCGCAGCCACCGGGTCCGGTTGCCGATCAGCGGGTGGCCCTGCAACTGCCCGGCGAAAGCCTCCTGCAGGTAGCGCAGGGAGGTGAGGTCGGAGGCGTCGGGCGGGGTCTGCCCGGTTGAGGCCTCGAACCCGGCACGGCGCCAGGTCTGCTCGTCGGTCTCGATGAGGAACGTGCTGCGGCCGTCCGAGTACGGGTAGGCGTGCGTGACGAACGTGCCGTGCTCGGTCTCGACCGGCGCGAACACGGCGTCGGTGAGGGCGAAGTCCGCCCCGCACCACAGGTACAGGCCGCGCCCGACCTCCGCGTTCCCGCCGAAGTCTCCGGCCTCCCGGGTGGCGCTGCCGATGCCGTCCGCGGCGATGACGATGTCCGCGTCCAGGTCCCCGGCCCGCCGGCGCGCGCCGTACTCCAGCCGCACGCCGGCCTTCTCCGCGTGTCGCTGCAGCACGGCCAGCAACTCGGTGCGCGCGATGCCGATCAGCCGGTCGTTGCGTACCCGGACGATCCGGTCCCCGACCTGCATCGTCATGTCGTGCCGGCATCCCGCGGCCAGGATGTCGCGCAATGTTTCCGGGTCCGCAAGCTCAAGGTTGCGCTGGGTGCCGGCCGCAAGCCCGACCCCGAAGCCGAACGTGGTATCCGGTTCACCCTGTTCGTGCACGACCACCTCGCACGCCGGGTGCGCGAGCTTGAGCAGGCGCGCGGCGTACAGCCCGCCTGGTCCCCCGCCGAGCACCGCGACTCGCTGCAGTTGCATCCCGACCTCCTGGCCCCGGTGGCGCTCACCACCGGATTTGACTTACTCGTAAAGTATTCAACGCAAAGGACGATGCCGTCAAGGGTTGACTTTCAGCAGAGTCGTCAAATAGTCTACGTTCTCGTAATCACCGTAGCACAGGTTACGGCCGGGTCCCCGGCCGGACGCTGCGGCCTCTACCGTGAAGGAGCGTGCGCCATGGCCTATGTCATCGGCGTGGACGTGGGCGGCACGTTCACCGATGCCGTCCTAGACGACGACGCCGGGACCATACTCGCCGCGAAGTCCCCGTCCACCCCGCCGGACTATTCCCGCGGGGTCCTGGACGTGCTCGAGCTGCTGGCCGAGCAGCTGGGCGTCTCCCTGCAGGACATGCTCGCCGGCACCCACCACATCGCCCACGGCACCACGTCGTCGCTGAACGCCCTGGTGATGGGCAACGTGCCGCCGGTCGGGTTCCTCACCACCAAGGGCCACCGCGACTCGATCTTCATCATGAATGTCGAGGGCCGCTACCTCGGGCGCTCGCCGAACGAGCTGCAGAACGTCCTCGGGCAGGCCAAGGACCACGGCCTGCTGCCCAAGCGGCACGCCCTGGAGGTCACCGAGCGGATCGACCGGGACGGCACCATCATCGTCGCACTGGACGAGGACGAGGCCCGCGCCGCGATCCGGTCGCTGCTCGCCGACGGGATCCGCGCGATCGCGGTGTCGCTGCTGTGGTCCTTCCGCAACCCGGTGCACGAGCGGCGGCTGCGCGAGCTGATCGCCGAGCAGGACCCGGAGGTGTTCGTCGCGCTGTCCTGCGAGGTCAGCCCCCGCATCCGGGAGTTCTCCCGCAACGCCACCACCATCATGAGCACCCAGATCGGGCCGGGGCTGCGGGACTACCTGACCGCGCTGGAGGACACCCTGCGGGAGAACCGGCTCGCCGGGCCGCTGCTGGTCATGCAGAGCAACGGCGGCGCCGTGGTCGCCAGGGAGGCACCGGCGACGGCGATCAGCACGGTCGGCTCGGTGCTCACCGGCGGCGTCGTCGGCTCGGTCGCCCTGAGCCGCCAGCTCGGCCACCGCAACGTCATCTCCACCGACGTGGGCGGCACGACGTTCCTCGTCGGCCTCGTGGTCGACGGCGAGCCCGTCCGCGACACCACGACCGTGATCAACCACCACCCGATCAACGTGCCCACGCTGCGGGTAGGCGCCATCGGCTCCGGCGGCGGCGCGATCGCCTGGCTCGACGCCGGCGGCAACCTGCGGATCGGCCCGCGCAGCGCGCAGGCCGTTCCCGGCCCCGCCTGCTACGGCAACGGCGGCACCGATCCGACCAACACCGACGCCAACCTCGTCCTCGGAATCCTCCCCGAACGGGGGTTGCTCGGCGGCCGCAAGCCGCTGTCGCTAGAGCTGGCCCGCCAGGCCATCGACACCCAGATCGCCAAGCCGCTCGGGCTGTCCGTGGAGGAGGCCGCGGCCGCGATCTACACGGTGCAGAACGCCCAGACCGGCGACCTGCTACGCAAGACCGTCGTGGAGGCCGGCCACGACCCGCGCGAGTTCGTGCTGTACGCCTTCGGCGGCGCCGGTCCCGCGCACTGCGCCCGCTACGCCGCGGAGGTCGGGGTCAGCGAGGTGGTGGTCCCGCTCGGCCCGGTGGCCTCGGCGTTCTCGGCGTTCGGGCTGGCGTCCTCGGACATCGCGCTGGCCGCGGAGCTCTCCGACCCGGCGATCGTCCCGTTCGACCCCGCCCGCGCCGAGCAGAACTTCGCCGACCTGGAGAAGCTGGTCCGCGAGGGGCTGGACCGCCAGGGCGTGCGTTTCGAGGCCGTCCGGCTGCACCGCGAGATCGACATGCGGTACGCGATGCAACTCGCCGAGGTCACCGCCCCGATGGCGGGCGGGCCGCTTGATACCGCGGCGATCGAGGCCGCCGCGGCCGCTTTCGAACACCGCTACGCCGCCCTGTACGGCGCGGACGCGGGCTTCCGCGAGGCCGGCATCCAGGCCATCACCTTCCGGGTCCGCGGGATCGGCGAGCTGCCGTTCTCCCCGGTACTGCCCGAGATCCCGGCCGCTTCCTCACCCGACCCGGCGGCCGCGCAGGCCGACAGCCGCCTGGTCTGCCTCGACGCCGCGAAGGGCTACGTCGGCACCCCGGTCTACGACTACCGCGAGCTGCGGGCCGGGCACGTGCTCGACGGCCCCGCGATCGTCGAGGTCCCGACCACCACCGTGGTCGTCCCGGGCGGCACCACCGGCACGGTGGACACTCTTGGCAACCTGACCATCCGGCCCGCCCCGGTCACCGCCCCCACCGCCGCCGCCCCTGTCAACTTCGTCCCCGCTGGGAGCGCGTCATGACCATGTTCATCCCCGGCTCCGAGGTGTTCTCGAGCCGGCCCGTCGACCCGGACGAGCTGCGCCGCTCGCTGCCGTCGGTGCTGCAGATCCACACCGTCAGCCAGGAGCAGGCCGACGGGCTCGACCCGCTGACCTACGAGGTCATCCGGCACCGGCTGTGGTCGGTCACCGACGAGATGGGCGAGGCGCTCAAGCGCATGTCCGGCTCGCCGATCGTCACCGACGCAAACGACTTCGACTTCGCTATCTGCGACGAGCTCGGCCAGGAAGTCCAGGTCGGTCTCTACAACACCATGCTCGTCGGCGCGGTCGACCTGGCGATCTACTGGACGCTGCGGCACCGGGCCGCTAACCCCGGCATCGCCGAGGGCGACATGTTCTTGTGCAACGACCCGTGGGTCGGCGGCGGCCTGCACCAGAACGACGTGATCGTCTACCAGCCGGTCTTCTACGACGGGAAGCTGTTCGCCTGGACCAGCGCGATCGCCCACCAGCCCGACCTGGGCGGAGTCGGGCTCGGGTCGTTCTCGCCCGCGGCCCAGGACGTATTCTCCGAGTCGCTGCCCACCCCGCCCGTCAAAGTCGTCCGCGACGGGCAGCTCCAGCGCGACGTCGCCGACCTGTGGGTGCGCCGCTCGCGCGTCCCGATGCTCATCGGGCTTGACCTGCGCGCCAAGATCGGGGCCAATAACGTCGGCCGCGAGCGGCTGCACGCCCTGATTGACCAGTACGGCGCGGACACGGTCAAGGCCGTGATGAGACGCATGATGAACGACGCCGAGGCCCGGCTCCGCGGCAAGCTCGCCAGCCTGCCCGACGGCAGCTGGTCCGCCACCGGGTACCAGGACCAGTCCCACGAGGGGGACCGCGGCCTGCACAAGATCACGGTCACCACCACCAAGACCGGCGACCACCTCACGTTCGACTTCACCGGCACCGATCCCCAGGCCGGCGTCATCAACTGCACCTACGCCGGCATGCGCGGCGGCGTGATGCTCGCGCTGCTGCCCATCCTGGCGGGTGACATCCCGTGGGCGGCGGGCGGGCTGATGCGCTGCTTCGACCTGATCACCGAGGAAGGCACCCTCAACAACGCCACCTTCCCAGCCGCCGTCAGCCGCGGCCCGATCGGCCCGGCCTGGCTGACCGGCAGCCTGGTCGCCGAGTGCCTGTCCGGCATGCTCGACCGGTCGCTCGAACTGGGCAAGAACGTCCAGGCCACCTGCTGCGGCACCTGGGACACCGCCGTCATCGCCGGCCTGGACGAACGCGGCGAACAGCCGACGCCGTTCCTCAACATCATCATGGAGCCCATGGCCGGCGGTTACGGCGCCCGCCCGCACACCGACGGGATCGACACCGGAGGGCTGTTCTGCATCCCGATGGGCCGCATCCCCGACGTCGAGATGACCGAGTTCCTCTACCCCGTCCTCACCTTGTGGCGACGCGAAGTCCCTGACTCCGGCGGACCCGGCCGGCACCGCGGCGGCGTCGCCGCGTCGGTGGCGATCACCCCGCACGGCACCAGCGTGCCGATGGGCCTCATCCTGGCCTCCGCCGGCAAGGCCGTCACGCAGAACGCCGGGCTGTGCGGCGGCCATCCCGGCAACACCGGGCTGGATGTCATCGCCCGGAACAGCCGCGTCAAGGAGATGCTCGCGGCCGGCCAGATGCCCAGCACGCTGGCGGAGATCAGCGACACGCTCGAGCCGGGCCAGAACTACGCCACCAGCTACCTCGCCCCGGGCGAGGTGCTCGCGATGACCTGGCAGGGCGGCGGCGGCTACGGCGACCCGCTGACCCGCGAGCCCGGCGCGGTCGCCCGGGACGTACGGGAGCAGAAGGTAACCGCGGAAGCAGCACGTACCGTGTACGGCGTCGTCATCGAAGATGGCACCGTCAACGCCGCAGCCACCTCAGCCGACCGCGACCAGCAGCGCGCACGCCGCCGGGAACAGTCCCGGACCCTGCGCGACACCGGCGGCAAGACCGATCTGGCGACGGCCAGGCGACTCGACGACAACCTCGTCGAGACCGCGGCCCCCGACGGGGCCGGGACCGTCGTGGCCTGCCGCCACTGCGCCGAGATCCTCGGCGGGACCGCAGCGGACGCCGAACTCGCGCTCGCCATCCACGAAGGCCCCTCCACCGAGGCCGGGCCGCAGATCATCGCCAACCCGGCTGACTACGTAGACGCCCCCGTCGTGTTCCGGCAGTACTGCTGCCCGAGCTGCTGGACGGCGCTCTACTCGGCCGTCGTCCCGGCCGGCCACGTTGACACGATGACGACCCTCGGCCGCCTGACCGCGACCCCGGCCCGCTGAAGGGGCGGGCGGCCGGGCCGGACCCCGGCCGCCCGCCCATGCCGGGCGCTTCCCGGCGACATGATGCCACCACGACCCGCACAGACCAGGAGACCAGAAGCCATGACCATCGATTCCGCCAGGCGCCCCGGCGACAGCCCGGGGCCGACCGCGAGGGTGACCGCGTGAGGGAGGCTGTGATCGTCTCCACGGCACGGACCCCGATCGGCAAGGCCTACGGCGGAACGCTGAGCGACATCTCCGGTCCCCAGCTCGCCGCGCACGTCCTCACCGCCGCCCTCGACCGGGCCGGGGTCACCGGCGGGGAGATCGACGACGTCATCCTCGGCTGCGCCATGCAAGAGGGCACGACCGGCTACAACGTGGCCCGGCAAGCCGCGCTCCGCGCAGGCCTGCCCGTCACCGTGCCGGGCATGACCGTCGACCGGCAGTGCGGCTCCGGGCTGATGGCCATCGCGATCGCCGCCAAGCAGATCGTCGCCAACGGCATGGCCGTCACGGTCGGCGGCGGCGTCGAATCGATCTCGCTAGTTCAGAATGGCCACAAGAACAGCCACCGCGCGCACGACCCTTGGCTGGCCGACCACGGGCGATCGATCTATATCTCGATGCTCGACACCGCCGAGAACGTCGCCGAACGCTACCGGATCAGCCGCGACGCCCAGGACACCTTCGCCCTCATCTCCCAGCAACGAACCGCGGCGGCCCAGCAGAACGGGCTGTTCGCCGGGGAAATCGTCCCGTTCACAGGCACCCGGGCCGGACAGAACGCCGAACCCGTCCCGTTCATCCTCGAAGTCGACGAGGGCAACCGGCCCGCCACCAGCCTGGAAGGCCTCGCCGGGCTCAAGCCCGTCCTCGGCAACCATGCCTCCCCGACCGTCACCGCGGGCAACGCCTCCCAGCTCTCCGACGGCGCCTCCGCCGCCGTGCTGATGGAAGCCGGCGAAGCCGCCCGCCGCGGCCTTACCCCCCTGGGCGCATACCGGGGGATCGCCCTGGCCGGATGCGAGCCCGACGAGATGGGCATCGGCCCGGTCTTCGCCGTGCCGGCACTGCTACGCCGCCACGGCCTCACCATCGATGACATCGACCTGTGGGAACTCAACGAAGCCTTCGCCTCCCAGGCCGTGTACTGCCGCGACCGGCTCGGCATCGACCCGGACAAGGTCAACGTCAACGGCGGCGCCATCGCCATCGGGCATCCCTACGGCATGAGCGGCGCCCGCCTGGTCGGCCACGCCCTGCTCGAAGGCCGCCGCCGCAACGCACGGTACGCGGTGATCACCATGTGCATCGGCGGCGGAATGGGCGCAGCAGGACTATTCGAGATCACGCAAGCAGGCCGCTGACACCTCTGGGCCAGGCACCCAGCGATCCCCAGCGGCAGCGTCCACCACATCCACGCTGTCTCATCCCGTGCCACCCCGTCTCCCCCGTCTCGCTGCCAGGCCGTTCGGAACTCTGCTTTTACTACACGACTTACTACAGCATCAGGAACGCAAAAGCCCTCTCCCCTACCGGGAAAGGGCCTTGACCTGCGAAAACTAGTAGCGGGGGCGGGATTTGAACCCGCGACCTCTGGGTTATGAGTAAACCGGTCCCCATCTACGGAGACTCACCGCGTCCATCTAGTCCAGCACCCGCGCTGCTCTCCGCGTCGCGGTGTCTCACCGCGTCCCGGGCCGCGCAGCCTGTCCACGGCGTCTCTACTACACCCGCTACTACACCGGACCGGCGTGGACGCGCGTGCGCGGCAGCGCGGATGATGGCGGTGGGCGGTCGCTGATCAGGGAGGGTCGATGTTCGGGATCCGGGCGGGCAGGGCGTTCGATGGGGAGCGGGTCGTGCCGGGCGGGGCGCTGGTGCTGGTCGACGGCGGCCGCATCGCCGGGGTGGAGCCGGGCGCCGCGTCGGCGCCGGAGGGCTGCCAGGTGCTGGAGGCGCCCGGCGGCACGGTGCTGCCGGGGCTGATCGACGCGCACGTGCACCTGTGCGCCGACGGCACCGACGGGACCCTGGACCGGATCGGCGAGCCGA
>Ga0307312_10000977_pt1 | contig 14283 bp, 19 predicted proteins | sample ER_DNA_202_FD_194489 | JGI IMG/M metagenome (GOLD analysis project Ga0307312, IMG submission 194489) | Bulk soil microbial communities from the East River watershed near Crested Butte, Colorado, United States - ER_DNA_202 | ecosystem: Environmental > Terrestrial > Soil > Floodplain | place...
CCTCGAGACGGTGACCACTGTCTCTGGCATGAGGCAGGGCATTCCGGGCGTAACAAGGGATGACAAACGGCGAATTCGCACGCGACTGCTACAAGTCGCCACCAAGAGCGGACGGGTATGGCAGATCGTCACATACCATAACGTCGATGTGAAACCGGGGATCCCATTCACGTACCCAAACTGAGGGTCACAAACAAAGCTTTCTTGCCGACTTCGGAACGCCTCTTGAACTACTAATCCTTTTGGTATGGATCATTAAGCTCATCAGGAGGTTGTTATGCAGATACTGCCGCTAAAGAGATACGGAACGACGCTATGGGGCATTGCGCTCGCGTTTTTCGCCGTATCCGCCGCTACAGCTCAGTCACGCGTCGTGCTTCCGGCCGGAAGCGTAATCGTCGTCCGCACGACAGCGCCGCTACAGTCAGCATCGGCTAAGGTTGGCCAGACCTTCGAAACCAACGTTGAGGGGAGCGTTGGCGTCGACGAATTCACAGTCATTCCCGCTGGCAGCAAGATTCGAGGTGTCATCTCGCTGGCTACGCCGGCAACTCGGCAGCAGTCAGGAGTAATCGAGGTCGTGTTCGATCGCCTCATGCTCCCCAACGGCTCGACGTTTCCGATTGCGGGCAAGCTCACCAGCACCGACTCCGCGGAGCGCCGCCAGATCCAGAGCGATCCGAACGCACGCGTGGTTCTCGTGGGTGAACGGGGTGGAATCGGCGCCACAATCGCGGGTGCCGGCTCCGGAAAAAGCGCGAACAACATTTTGACCGCGCTGGGAAGCATGCTCTCGGAGGGTCGGGACGTGAGTATCCCCGCCGGGACTGCACTTGCCGTCGAGCTCGATAACGCGGTGACGTTGCGAGGTGGTGGACGGTTGCGCGGCGTCGAAGGTTCAACGATCTACACGGCAGCCGAACGCGTGCGCGCGTCACAGCAGGCGCTTGCCCAGCTTAATTATTATCGCGGGCCGCTCACCGGCAATCTTGACGACGCCACACGCACGGCGCTGTTTCAGTTTCAGGTCGACAGGGGCTTGAGCGCGACCGGCAATCTCGACGGCCGTACCGCGCAGGCACTGGGGCTCAACCTCGGAATCGGAGGCAGCGTTTCCGGTTCAGCGTTGACGCCTTCCGCGGCCTCAGCCGTTCGTCGGGACGCCCAAAATCTCGTGTCGCGCTTTCGCAGCGAGCTGACCGCGTCCGGCGTCGGGCGGTTGGACCCCGCGCGGACGTACGTCCAGGGCGACCTCGATCTTTGGTTAGCGCTCTCGGCGTTTGCCGACAATGCATCCATTTACGAGCAGATCGTGACGAACGGTGGCAATCGCGATGCGGCGGTTCTTGCCGGTCGCGCGCTGGCCGGTGCGGCGCGCCGCGTTGACGCCGCGATGCAGAACGCACGGACGTCGGCGCAAGTCCAGAACGCATGGGCCGCCGTCCGACGGCAGATTACTACGATCGATACCGCACCTCAGACCATGTGAGTCGCAACCAATAGAGGAATCGTGACAATAGGCGCGGGGCAAATCATCGCCCCGCGCCTGTTGCTTTGCCCGCTTGTCGAAAACGGCTTGCGCCGTTCGATTTACTGCATGATCGAGATCCATCGCGTCAGCGGCGAGCATGCACTCGAGGCAGTTCGAGATCTTATCCGCGCGCATCTCGACGCTCACTCTCAACACCATGATGCGGTCGCAAAGGCCGCCGTCCTCGCCGCTCTTCCCGCGCCGTATGTCCCACCCACGGGCGGTTTGTGGCTCGCCTGGGAAGGCGCAGAAGCGGCGGGATGCGTTGCGTTGCACGCGCTGACTCCCGGTATCGCGGAGCTCAAGCGGATGTACGTCCGCCCTGTGAGTCGCGGCCGAGGAATAGCCCGGACGCTCGCGCGCCACGCGATCGAGGAGGCACGCACCCTGGGGTACGAGCGTCTGCGGCTCGGAACTCTGACAACGATGCTCGCGGCTCAGAATCTCTACGCGAGCCTGGGTTTCCAGCCGATTGCGCCGTACCGCGGAGCGGAGCTCGGCGACACGTTGTTCTACGAGCTGGATCTCGGGGCACCGGCGGTCTAACGAACGTCGAGGCCCATAAGCACTTTTGAGGGCCCATGGCCGTCAGTCGCAACGTTGATCACCTCCGAGGTGTCCCATGCGCTTCCCTTCTCTCTATCGCATTCTCACGCTCGGACTGAGTCTCGGATTGCTCGGCAACGTTGTCGGCGCCCAAAGCGCGGTAGGCATCTTCGATGCGCAAGCGGACGTCGGTCGGCCACGACCGGGATCCGCGCTCTACGACTCGCAGCGTCAGACTTATCTCGTTGCCGGATCGGGCCAGAACATATGGGGCGACCACGACGATTTTCATTTCGTCTGGAAGCGGATGACCGGCAACTTCATTCTCTCCACGCGGGCGCGCTTTCTAGGCCCCGGTGTCGAGCCTCACAGGAAGATCGGCTGGACGATCCGCCCGTCGCTCGAGACCAGTAGCACGCACGTAACTGCGGCGTTGCATGGCGACGGCCTGATGTCGCTCCAGTTTCGTCGAACGACCGGTGCGACCACGGAGGAGGCGAAGTCTCGCGACAGCCTCCCGAACTCCGACGCGGTGATCCAGCTGGAACGGCGCGACGGCGTCTACATCATGTCGGTCGCGCGATTCGGAGACACACTCGTAACGCAGGAACTGGCCGGGGTTTCGTTGCCGGACACTGTGTACGTCGGACTGTTCGTGTGCGCGCACAACGACAGCATCGTCGAGCGGGCCACGTTCAGCAACGTCCGCGTCACGAAGCCGGCGAAGCGGGATTTGGTCGCCTACCGCGATTACCTCGGCAGCAACCTCGAGATTCTGGACGTCAGGAGCGGAAACGCGACGATCGTGCAGCAGTATCACGGTTCCTTTCAGGCGCCCAACTGGACTCGCGATGGCAAGGCGCTGATCTACGCGCAAGAGGGCCGGCTCTACCGATTTGATATCGCATCGCGCTCGGCTCAGGCGATCAACACCGGGTTCGCGACGCGCAACAACAACGATCACGTCCTCGCGTTCGACGGCCGGATGATGGCCATCAGTCACCACGCGGTCGAGGATAGCGGAGCGTCGATCATCTACACGGTCCCAACCACCGGCGGCACGCCAAAACGCGTGACCGCAAAAGGACCATCGTATCTCCACGGGTGGTCGCCCGATGGCCGGTGGCTGGTCTTCACCGGCATTCGAGGAGACGAGTTGGATGTGTATAAGATTGCCGCCGCTGGTGGCAACGAGATCCGCCTCACCTCCGCGCCGGGACTCGACGACGGCCCGGAGTACACGCCGGACGGATCGTACATCTATTTCAATTCGTCGCGCACCGGTCGGATGCAGATCTGGCGCATGCGACCCGACGGGAGCGGTCAGCAGCAGATCACCAACGACGGGTTCAACAACTGGTTCCCGCACATCTCGCCCGACGGCAAGTGGATCGCATACCTGTCATTTCCACCTGACGTGGCCGCGGACGACCATCCATTCTACAAGCACGTGCTGCTTCGCTTGATGCCCATCGCTGGTGGGCCGTCGCGAGTGATTGCCTACGTGTATGGCGGTCAGGGGACGATCAACGTTCCGTCGTGGTCGCCGGATGGAAAGCGACTGGCATTCGTGAGCAATTCAACGATGCAGGTGGCGGTTTCCCCTGGATCGCCGGGTGGGGCAGCCGCGCTGCGGTCGACGATCGCGTTCGTAAGCACGCGCCACGATCCCGCCGCTGATCCTATGGTCAATCCGCAACGCGCTTTGCTTGCCGCCGAGATCTACCTCATGAACGCGGACGGCACGAGTCCGCGGCGCTTGACGGAGAACACTTACTATGATGGCTTCCCCTCCTTGTCGCCGGATGGGAGAAGAGTTGTGTTCGACAGCAACCGACTGCGAGCCGAAGGGGAGCCCTTCAACGTCTCGGATTTGTTCGTCATGAATGCGGACGGCACTGGGCAGACTCATCTATTGCGGGGCAGCTCAGCCACCTGGTCTGCGGATGGCAAGCAGATCGCATTCCACGGCTCGGCGTCTGGAAAGGGGCAGCCAATCAAGCCTGACCCGGGTGCGGCGACGAGTGACAATGACATTTTCGTGCTGAACGTGGAGAACGTCGTCAGAAACGGAGCGAAGCCGAGGAACATCACGAACAGTCCGGATGCGATTGACGACGACGCGGACTGGTCGCCGAACGCGCAGAAGATCGTGTTTACGAGCCACGCCGTCACCGACGATCCCATTAATTCCGTCACCGCCGAGATTTACACGATCGACGTGGTCGGAAGCGGGAAGCCACAGCGGCTGACCAACAACACTGAGGAGGAGCGGGCTCCGGCCTGGTCACCCGACGGCAAGCGCATTGTTTTCAGTTGCAGAAGGGGTGGGCCTGACTTCGAGATCTGCGTCATGAACGCGGACGGCACGGGACAGGTGCAGCTCACCGACAATGACGTACCCGACTTGACGCCCTCGTGGTCTCCTGACGGCAAGAAGATCGTGTTTCACCGGCGAGTGGGGGGTAGGGGTCAACTCCAGCTCTTTCTTGTGAACGCGGACGGCACAGGAGAATTGCAGCTGACTTTTCCTCCGGGTATCAACGCCTTTCCGAATTGGGGCGAGGTGCGTGACTAGAGAGCAGATGGCGTCGATTCGGCTCCTTCTGCAACGTCGCCTGATACTCTGCACTTGCCTCGGCGGGCCGGTTTAGCTCCATCAGCATATCGCCGAGCAGCTCGCGCGCTGGCGCCAGCGGGCCGGGCGTCACGGCGCTCTTCTCAGTCGCGTCCTCACGCGTGGCGGCTTCGCGCATGAGCGTCAGTGCATCGTTTTGCCGGTGCTCCGCGAGATCGAGCCAAGCTTGGGCCGCGAGATGCTGGATGGCCACTTGCTCCGCCCAATAACCTTCGCCCTTCGCGCTCAACCGCTGTTGAATCGACGCCAGCGAATCGATTGAGATCTTCGCTTTTGCGAGATCGCCCGTATGGGATGCCCCGAGTGCGCGCGCGAAGTACGTCATGGCTTCAGTGTACGGATAAGCGCTCGGCTTGGGCTCGAGCGCGGCGGCTTCCGCCCACGCACTCCGCTCCAGCACCCAGCGCGCGGGAATCGCCGCCAGGGCGAACACACCAGCCGAGCCGGGAGCGGCTCCGGTGATCGCGTTGACGTCGAAGCGCGCCGCGAGTGCCGGCAGTCCGTCGAGAATCGCTTTCGCGTCGGAGTCCTTTCCCAGTTGCAGGTACGCGTACATGGCGTAGTCGGAGGCGTGCAAGACTTCGCCGATGGCGCCAGAGCTCAGCGCGACCTCCATAGACCGTTTGTTGGTGTTGACTGACTCCTCCCACATGCCTACGCGAGTAAAAGTGTGCGAGGGCATGTGCAGCGCATGTGCGGCCGATGGGGCCACACTGGCATAGCGTTGCGCGGCTGCACGCGCCTTGTCTGCGAGCGCCGGATAGTCGTAGGCGTGGATGATGTAATGCGCAATCCCGGGATGATCGGGCTGCTTCGCCCAGAGCGGCTCGAGAATACTGCCTGCCTTCAACTGATTCGCGTACGTCTTGTCCGTCGGCGGCGCGGACGCGGCGAGCGAGATCGCGTAGAAGATCATGGCCTCGGTGTCCGCCGGCTGCCGCATCACGAGCTCGCTCATCGCACGCTCGTATGCGACGATGCGCGTCCGCTGATCCTTGTGCTCGAAGTCGTCGTACAACTGACTGACTGCGTTTATGTAGCCGCGCTCACGCTCACTTGAGCGAAGGCCGAGCCGGATCGCGGCGTCAACGGCCTGTTTGCCCTGCTGTAGCTGCGCGACAGACCGGTTTCCCGCCGCCATCGGATTGGACCATCGACTGAGCGCGATCCCCCAGTGTGCCATGGCACACGTGGAGTCGGCGGCGAGCACTTCGTTGAAAGCCTTGATCGAGCTGCCAAACTCGAAGGAGTGCAGCAGCGCAACTGCGCGATCGAATTGCGGCGCAACGCTGGAGTTGCACGACGTCGCGAAATGGACCGTGCCCAACCTTTCAGTCGGCGCTCCCTGAGGGTGCGCATGGTCCTGCGCATACGCGGGAAGATTGAGAAGAATCGCGGCCGCAGCGACGTAGGCGCGTGTCATGTAAGCTCCTTGCTGTTTCATTGTGCGACCCGGAAGCGCTGGCGGCAAGTGTGTGCTACAATTGCATCGGCTGTCCCACACGATTTCACGAGATCCCCATGCAGCGCTTGCTCTGGACATCGGTTGTTTCGTTTCTCGTTGCATCCACCCTTCCCGCCCAGACCAAAACGATAGCGGAGCGCCTCGGCTATCCCGCCGATTCGAAGCTCCTCATTCTGCACGCGGACGACCTCGGCACCGCCCACTCCGTTGATGCAGCGAGCCTCGACGCCCTCGACAAGGGCGTCATCTCGTCGGCGAGCATCATGATACCGACCCCGTGGGTCACCGAGGTCGCCGCTTACGCCCGGGCGCATCCGAACGCAGACCTTGGTTTGCACCTGACGGTGACGAGCGAGTGGGACACTTATCGCTGGGGGAGTGTAGAGTCCAGGGACAAAGTTCCGACTCTGCTCGATTCCGCCGGCAACTTCCCCAACGCCAGCGATCCGGTCGCGAAGAAGGCGAACCCGGTGGAAATCGAGCGCGAGCTCCGCGCGCAAATCGAACGGGCGCTCGCGCTCGGCATTCGGCCCACGCACGTCGATAGCCATATGGGCACGCTCTTCACGACTCCCACGTTTGTCGCGACGTACATGAAGGTGGCACGCGACTATCACCTCCCGTTCCTCGCTCTCAAAACCGTTCCGTTCGGCACCGCGCCAATGCCACTCGCGCCGAATGATATCGCGCTTGATGCCGTGATCATCGCGAATGAGGAAGTCCCGCGTGATCGCTGGAAGCAGTTCTACCTGGACGGCATCGCCAGTCTCAAGCCCGGCACCATCACCGAGATGATCGTTCACCTCGGATACGACGACGCCGAGCTGCAAGCGGTGATGGTCAACCACGAGGCTTACGGGTCGGCGTGGCGTCAGCGCGACTACGACGTGGTCAACAGTCCCGAGTTCAAGAAAGCGCTGCAGGACAACCACGTCACTCTCGTCACGTGGAAGCAGATACAGAAGCTCGTGCAACGACCCTGATGCCAAAGCTGCGATTCATGATCTCGATGTCCTTCGACGGATTCGTCGCGGGTCCCAGCCAGAGTGTCGACAACCCGCTCGGAATCGGCGGCGACCGGCTGCACGAGTGGGCCTTCGCACTCGAGGCCATGCGCGCTCAGCACGGTATGGAAGGTGGCGAAGTCAACCAAAGCACGCCGGTGTTCGAGGAGATGTTTGCCAACATCGGAGCCACCGTTATGGGCCGCAACATGTTCGGTGGTCACCCCGGTGGCTGGGACGCCAACAATCCGTGGAACGGCTGGTGGGGAGTCGACCCACCGTATCATCATCCGGTGTTCGTGCTCACGCATTACGCGCGCGAGCCACTCCCAATGGAAGGCGGAACAACTTTCAACTTCGTCACGGATGGCATCAAGTCGGCGCTCGATCAGGCGAGACGTGCCGCTGGGAAGAACGATGTCCTCCTGGCCGGCGGAGCGAGCGTCGCACAGCAGTACCACAAGGCCGGCCTTGTGGACGAAATGCACATCAACCTCGTGCCAACATTCCTCGGCAGTGGTGAGCGCCTTTTCGACGGAGTCGACAACCTGCACGGGCTCGAGCTCGTGCGCACAGTGTCAGCGCCAACGGTGACGCACTTCAAATTCGCCAGGCGTTCGGCCTAGACGACTCGCAGAGGAGAAACCGGCAGCATGTATCGCGTCCGTCAGGAGGACTTGCCGTTCCAGGGCAGCTCTCACCGCTTCGTTGGCGCCGATAACGGTGACGTCAATGTCTCAGTGTTCCTGCTCAGTGCACTCCCCGGTCGCGGTCCTGGACCCCACCGGCATCCATACGACGAAGTCCAATTCGTGCGCGAGGGCCGCGGGCTGTGGAACGTCGACGGGAAAGAATTCGAAGCGGGCGCGGGGGACATACTTGTCGTCAAAGCTGGAGAGATCCACAGCTTCAAGTGCATCGGAGACGCGCCACTCGTGCAAGTGGATGTTCATCTCAGCCCGCGCTTCATCCAGGAGAATCTGGAAGGTGGGTAGTTTCAGAGTAGAGAACTGACCCACCCGTAATCAGCGCTGTCGGAGCGCGCGCGTGAGCGCCCGGTCGAGAGCGTTCGCGAATGCCTGTTTGTCGCGCGAGCCATAAGCCGAGTGCCCGCCAGTCTCCACGCCGGTCATTCGGAGCCCGTCCATGAAATTCCGGACCGACAGCCGCTCGCCGATGATCTCAGCCGTGTACTCATCGCCGCGGGGATCGAGCACCACGACCCCCTTCGGCACCAGGAGCGCCGCCAGCGGGATGTCGGCTGTGACTGCCACATCGCCCGCAGCTGCGTGCTCCGCGATGTAGCGGTCGGCCACGTCCGGCCCGCCGTCAACCCGCACCGCCGAGACGTGGGCGTAGCCAGGCGGCAGTGGCAGACGCTGGTTTGCAACGAGAATTGTGGGGAGCCCAAGGCGCTCCGACGCCCGGAGACAGACCTCCTTTACGGCCTGCGGCGCGGCGTCCGCGTCGATCCAGAGTTTCATGCTCGAAGGGCCTCACCCTTGCTGACTGTCAACACCTCAAACTCAGCGAACAGAATAAAGGAGGAGAAAAAATGCCGAGACTGATGGTATTCAATCAGGTGTCGCTGGATGGCTATTTTACTGACAGAAACGGCGACATGAGCTGGGCACACAAGGATGATCCCGAGTGGACCGCATTCGCGTCGGAGAATGCGAAAGGCGGGGGCGGGGGCGGGGGCGTCCTGTTGTTCGGCAGAAAAACCTATGAGATGATGGCGAGTTTCTGGCCGACGAAGGCCGCGCTCGAGCAGATGCCGGCTGTCGCCAAAGGGATGAACGAGATGCAGAAGGTCGTTTTTTCGCGAACCCTCGACAAGGCGACGTGGAAAAACACGACGCTGGTGAAGGGCGACCTGGTTGCCGAAGTAGGAAAGATGAAGAAAGCGCCCGGCGGGGACATGGTGATTCTGGGGAGCGGCACCATAGTTTCTCAATTGACCCAGGCAGGATTGATCGACGAGTACCAATTAGTGGTTGATCCCGTCGTCCTCGGCGAGGGCAGAACACTGTTCGAGGGCGTCAAGGACAAGCTGAGTTTGAAGCGGACGAACGCGCGGATGTTCGGCAATGGCAATGTCGTACTCACCTACCAACGAGCGTGATCTATGAAGTTCATGGTGTTGATCTACAACGACGATAAGATGCTCGACGCTCTCCCACCGGCGCAGTTTGATGCCACGATGCGCGGTTGCCTGGAGCACGCCGACGAGCTGCGCAAGGAAGGCCGCTTGCTCGATTCACAGATGCTCGAGAGCGCATCCACGGCCAAGTCCCTGCGCAGCCGCAAGAATCGCCTGACCATTGTTGACGGGCCGTACGCCGAGTCCAAGGAAGTTTTGGCTGGGTTCAACCTGATCGAAGCCGAGGACATGGACGAAGCGGTACGGATTGCGGCGGAGTTTCCGTGGGCGCGCACTGGATGCGTCGAAGTCCGTCCCGTGCGAGACATTGGCGCCGTTCGACAGCAAGTCGGCGCCGCCTAGTTAGGTTAGACGGACTCAACCAGAGGTTATCGATGCGTTCAGGATTCGCTGCGGGTTTGATGGGCATTGGCTGGATTCTCATTTCTTTTGGAGCGGTGATCGCCGTCCTCTACGTTCTCGCAAGACACGGAGGCGATACGCTTCACGAGCTGCCGGCGATGGCGACAGGAGCGGTCGCATCCCTCGTCGTGGGAGCGGTGTTGTTCGCCGTCGGTTATCTGCTGAGCCGTCTGGGTCGGAATTCTCTAGCTTAGTGCCGGTCAAACGATATCTCGCCCCCAGTGACTTCACCGCCGCAGAGACCTGGCGTCTCGTCGAGTGGTGCAGAAATCTTGGCGCCGATGAATTCACGATCGATTCTCTTGGCACCGACGGCGTCGTGGCCAGGAAGTTCTGGACACGATTCGAGAAAGCCGTGAATCCGTTTTCTCGTGGAGAGAAGATCCGCGAGCGCATGAGTGGCCCGACCGCCGACGAGCTGACGCGAAGCACACAAGTCTGGGAGCTCAATCACTCCACAATCGCAGCGTTGACAAAGGCGTTGCCGGAAGGCCTGCTTCAGTACGAGCCCGGAGAAGGAGGGTGGTTCGAGGATCCCGTTCTCTACCGCGACGGCCGGCTAATGCTGGGAACATTGTCGCACGAAGCCTTCGCCGTTCTCTGCATCTCAGAAGCCGAGCTCGCACAACTTGAGGCCGCTGGGTTCCCGAGTCACGATTCATTGCCGCGCATCGGCTAGGAGTTGACGACACATGAAGAAGCGAGGTTCACCTATGATGGGACCAACCTTTTATACCGCCGCAACCCTGAGTGTTGCGCTTGTGGTTAGCGTCTCCTGCCAGACGGAGAAGCGCGCGACTGGTGAGAAGGCTCAAGACTCCACCACTCTGCAAAAGTCCGCGCCAGTTCCACCAGCGGCCGGGAAGTATGGTCAGGCGGATTTTGCCCACCTCTATTGGCTGGTGGGCAGCTGGCGAGGGCGACTACCCGATGGCCGTAGCTTCTACGAGCGGTACCGGCTTTTGGACGACACGACGATCAAGATGCGCAGTTTCTCAGACGACACGTTCAGCAAAGCGACCGACAGTGCCCGTATAACGCTGCGCGCCGGAACGGTCGCAGACGAGGGCGGGGCACGATGGCTCGCAACGCGCCTCGACTCGACAGGTGTCGACTTCGCCTCGGAGCGCGACGCGTCCAACAACTTTACCTGGGCGCGCCAGTCACGGAACAACTGGAAGGCGGTACTGAACTCGGTTGACCGGAACGGGAAAGCTCAGACCGTGGTTTATCCGATTCAGCGGATCGGTCGCTAGCTTTTCGCATCCACGAGATACCGGGCTCCAATGGTACCTGCGCGCGACGCCCTCCAGCGGTTACGAGAGGGAAATCTCAGGTTCGCCGCGAACGTGCGCGGATCGGACGCTTTCGTCAGTCACACCCGTCGCGTCGAGCTCGCGAGCGGCCAACAACCATTCGCCATCATTCTCGGATGCTCGGATTCGCGCGTTCCCGCGGAGATCGTTTTCGATCAGGGTCTTGGTGACCTGTTCGTCATTCGCGTCGCCGGCAACATCGTTGCGCCCTCCCAGGTCGGGAGCGTCGAATTCGCAGCGGCCCGGTATTCGACGCGCCTGGTAGTAGTGCTCGGCCACTCCCAGTGCGGGGCGATTCTGGCAACTCTCGAAGAGTTGCGGGCGCCGACCGGAAACCAATCGCGCAACCTGCAGTCAATCGTCGACCGCGTGCGTCCCTCGGTCGAGGGTGTGTTCGCCGGGAAAGTCGGGCCCGATTCCGACGCGCTGGTCCAGCAGGCGGTGCGTGCCAATATCCGCGCGTCGGTGGACCATCTGCGTCACGGGTCCCGGGTTTTGGAGGAGTTCATCCGGGATGAGGGGCTTCTCGTGGTGGGTGCCGAGTACGCATTGGAGACGGGCGTCGTGGACTTTTTCGACCTGGCACCGGAGCCCCGAAAATGACCACGGGCGCCGGACTGCGGCGCCTACCTCAGTCCGCGATTTAAAGTATCTTGTAGGCCACGAGAACGCCTCGAATGCGGCACCGCCGCAGCCCGCTACTCTGATTCTAGCGCACGGACGCATGGACGATACAAACAAGCCGTTGGCCCCCTGGACCGCTTCCCGCAGCGCGAAGGAAAAGAACGTGGTGCAGCGCGCGGTCACTGCCCTGCTCGATCAGCTCGCGCCCGAGCGCGTTCTCAAGCGCGGCGACCAGATCCTGGCAGCAGTCGAACAGCACCGCACTCCAAAGGGATGCGTTTTGCAGGCGCCAACGGCCGCCGTGAGCGTGTCGTGGTTCGCCGATGCAGGCAAGGATGCGCCACTCGGCGAGCTGCACGTCATCGTCTGGAAGGGCGTGGTCTCACGGCGCGGGAGAGCGGCCATCCCCGAAGGGGCGAAAGTCGTGAAGGAGCTCGTGCTGCGCCCGATCGAGTCGCCGCTGGACGACTGCGTGTGGCGCGCGACCGACGGAACCCAATTCGATACCGCTGCGCTGGCAGCGCGCTGCATAGCGCTCCTCGAGGAACAGCTCTGAGCGTTGGCGTGACGACCGAGGGTGATAAGACGCCCGATTTCTCGCTCCCGGCGGACGACGGAACCACGGTTACGCTCGATTCCCTGAGAGGAAAGAAGGTCGTCCTCTTCTTCTACCCAAAGGACAACACCCCGGGATGCACGAAGGAAGCGTGTGGCTTTCGCGACGCCTTCCCCGCGTTTGGGAAGATTGATGCGGTGGTTCTCGGCGTCAGCCCGGACAGCCTCGACTCACACCGGAAATTCAAGCAGAAGTTCCAGCTCCCCTATCGCCTCCTGTCAGACGAAGGGCACCGGCTCGCCGATGCTTTCGGAGTCTGGAAGCAGAAATCCATGTATGGACTCAAGTTCATGGGAATCGAGCGCACGACGGTGATCATCGACCGAAATGGGCGCGTCGCGCGAATCTTTCCGAAGGTCAAGGTTCCAGGGCACGTGGAGGAAGTCGAAAAAGCGGTGCGCGAGCTGGCGTGAACGATATGCCCAACCTGATGCCAAGCCGGTTCACACGCGCCTCAGTGCACCAACTCCTGCTCGCCCTGGTTGTAATCGGGATCGTGGGCCTCGAGGTCGAGCTCGCTCTCCTCAGGCACGCTGAGTCGTTCTCACAGTGGATTCCGCACGTCACGCTCTTCATAGGGTTGCTGACGACCGCTGCCGTTTATTTCCAGCCTGGACGGCCGACGCTGAGAGTGTTCCAGGTGATGATGATCGTGTTTCTCGTCGTCGGAGCGCTTGGCGTGTACTTCCACCTCCATGGAAACGTGGAGTTTGCACAAGAGCGCGATCCTTCGCTCTCAGGGGTGCGTTTGCTCTGGAAAGCTCTTCGCGGCGCGAGTCCTGCGCTGGCGCCCGGAGCGCTCGCGCAATTGGGGTTGCTGGGATTTCTTTATAGTTACAAGCATCCAGCCCTCACCCGAGACAACACCATCGGGCGCAAAAGCGTAGACTAAGCTGGGCGGGACGCCCAGCATTACCCGAACCAACTGCGCGAACGCGCGCAACAACCGGAGACCTTCCATGAATCGCATTGCTGCTGTTTCAACGCTGTTGTCGCTCTCTGCTCTGATCGCGGTCGGCGCGTGCACATCCAAGTCCGACACGCAAGCTGACACCACCGCCGCAGTCGATACCACCGCGGTTGCGCCTACCACCACCGCCCCGACCACCACCGCGACGAGTAGCACGAATGCGAGCGGAGCGGCCATCGTCCCGATCAACATCAACACGGCGACGGATGCCGAGATCCTCAAGATTCCCGGAGTTGGCCCGCGGATGCTGCGCGAGTTCAAGGAATACCGCCCTTACACTTCCATTGAGCAGTTCCGCCGCGAGATCGGGAAATACGTCGACAAAGCCGAAGTCGCGCGCCTCGAGAAATACATAGTCATCAAGTAGAGAGGACACTCCGATGTGCCGGAATATCAAGACCCTGGCCAATTTCGAGCCGCCCGCGACGGAGGATGAGGTACGCGCTTCGGCGCTTCAGTTCGTCCGGAAGCTGAGCGGCTCGACGCATCCATCACACGCCAACGAAGAGGCGTTCAACCGCGCGGTCGATGAAGTGACCGCCGTGGCTGAGCGGCTCATCCAGTCCCTTCAGACCAAAGCGCCACCACGAAACCGTGAAGAGGAGGCGCGCAAAGCCCGCGAACGCTCGCAGAAACGCTTCGCGTGACGAATTGGGATAAGGGTGTCGATTTCGGTGAGCCTCGTTCGACGTGTATGTAGAGCCGCAATTTGCGCCGGTCTAATGGGCCGGAAGGGGGCTCGGAACCCAAACCCTGAGGAACACTACAATGCGATTCATGGTGATAGTGAAAGCCACCAAGGATTCGGAGGCGGGTGTACTGCCGGACAAGAAGCTCCTTGCCGACATGGGCAAGTACAACGAGGAGCTGGTGAAGGCCGGGGTGATGCTGGCTGGCGAAGGACTCCAGGCGAGCTCGAAAGGAGCCCGCGTGAGATTCTCTGGGTCCAAGCGGACCGTGATCGACGGCCCCTTCCCCGAGACCAAGGAGCTGATCGCTGGATACTG
>Ga0307312_10000978_pt1 | contig 14281 bp, 16 predicted proteins | sample ER_DNA_202_FD_194489 | JGI IMG/M metagenome (GOLD analysis project Ga0307312, IMG submission 194489) | Bulk soil microbial communities from the East River watershed near Crested Butte, Colorado, United States - ER_DNA_202 | ecosystem: Environmental > Terrestrial > Soil > Floodplain | place...
CCAGGAGGGCTCGCCGAGCGTGCTCGAGACGACGTACTTGGGCATGGTGTTGAACTTGTCGGCGAACTCGCCTTCCCTCGAGGGCCAGGCCTCGGCGAAGCCCTCGTAGGTCACCCGGCCGAGGAGGAGCGCATCGCTTCCCATCACCTCGTCGAGCTTGAACTTGTCCCCTTCGGGCCCGCGGTCGATCTGCAGGGCCCAGCCACCGTGCTCGTGGCTCTCCGACCCGCCCGGGTCTTCGAAGACACCGTCCAGCGTCACGAACTGCGATACGACGATCTTGCTCACGGCCTCCTCCTCTCGTCGAGATTCACGGATAAGACGGCCCGACCGGGCCAAACTCATCGGCGTACAGTCTCAAGGACGATGGGAAAGCTGGCGGTCGATATCTCGATGTCACTGGACGGGTTCGTGGCCGGGCCGAGCCCGACGCTCGAGCAGCCGCTCGGCGAGGGCGGCGAGGGCCTCCACGAGTGGGCCTTGGTACTCGAGAGCTGGCGGAGACCCCACGGCCTCATGGGCGGCGAGACGAACGCCAGCACCGAGGTCGTCGAGGCCTCACTCGAGGCGACCGGCGCGGTGGTGATGGGCCGCCGGATGTTCAGCGGCGGCGAGGGACCATGGGAAGACGACCCCAACGCGGACGGCTGGTGGGGAGACAACCCCCCGTTCCATGTGCCGGTGTTCGTTCTCACCCACCACGCTCGCGAGACGGTGACCAAGGACGGAGGAACGACGTTCGCGTTCGTCACGGAAGGCATCGAGGCCGCGCTCGAAGAGGCGCGGGCTGCCGCCGGCGAGAAGGACGTCCACGTGGCCGGCGGCGCCGCCGCCGTGCAGCAGTACCTCGCAGCAGGGCTCGTCGACGAGCTGCACATCAACCTCGCGCCCGTCCTCCTGGGCAGCGGGACTCGCCTGTTCGACGCTCAAGGAGCGGCACAGCCCGCCTTGGAGCTAATCGGGGTCGTCGAAGCTCCCGCCGTGACGCACCTCAAGTACAGCGTGCTCGACCGATCCTGACCTAGGCTGCGCACGTGGGACCGACCTCGTTCGACCATGCTGCTGCGAAGCTCGGCGCCGAGACCACCGTCCGCGGGCTTCTCGCCACCACCTGTGAGGAGCTCGTCGCGGTGCTCGACGCGACCGCGTGCGCCGTTTCCCGCGTTGTCGGCGACCTGCTCGTCGGCCTCGACGAGCACACGCTCTCCGGACGCCCGCTCGAGTACGGGCACGAGTACCTGATCCCCGACTACCCCCTCACGAAGGAGGTGATCGAGTCGGGCCAGCCGAGGCAGGTCTCGCGGCTCGACCCCGATGCGGATCCGACGGAGGCGGAGCTACTGGAGAAGCTCGGCTTCGAGTCGCTGTTGATGGTCTGCCTGCCCTCGGGCGGGTCCTGCTGGGGCCTCGTCGAGGTCTACACCGAGAAGGGCGGCTTCGTCGACGGCCAGCCGGAGCTCGTCCAGCGGCTGGCGGTTCTCGCGGGCGAGCGCCTCGAGCAGCTGGAACGGCCCTAGTTCTCTGCTAGCTTGGCCACGTGCAGGATCGCTCCGCCCAGGCGTCCTACCAAGTCGTGTGCCCGCATTGCGGGAAAGCCTTCGAGGCCGAGCTCATGACGGGCGCAAGCGCCCCTCGCGCGCGGGGTTTCAAGTGCCCGCATTGCCGCCTGTTCGTGCCATTCGAGCGCGCGAATCGCGAGCCGCGCGCCGACGGCGCCGACTGACGCGGCATCCCTCGTTCAAGGGATAGCGAGCGCGTGCCGATAGCCGTCTCGTGGCAGTCGACGTACCCTTCCCGCGACCGGTCGCCCTCGCGCGCGCGGCCGCCGTTCCAGCCCGCTTCCTGCTGGCTGGAATCGTTGCTGCCAGCTTTGCCGTTCGCTTCGTAGCTGCCCTCGGCCACACCACCCCGCTCTACTTCCCCGACGAGTACATCTACTCGGCCATCTCGCGGTCGCTCGCGGAGCACGGGCGTCCGCTGATCCGCGGCAACTCGGCGCACTTCCCCGCGATGATCGAGCCGCTGCTCGCTGCGCCGTTCTGGCTGACCCACAACGCGGAGTTGGCCTACCGCCTCACTCAGGCGGAGAACGCACTCGCGATGTCACTGGCCGCGATCCCGGTCTACCTGCTGATGCGGCGGCTCGGCAGCGGCCCCTGGGCCGCGCTGGCGGCCGCGGCGCTCACCGTCGCCTCGCCGGATCTCTTCTTCTCCTCCTTCATGCTCGCGGACGCGATCGCCTACCCGCTCGTGCTCAGCGCCGTCTACCTCGGCGTCTGCGCGCTCTCGCAGCCGAGTCGCGGCGCCCAGCTCGGGTTCGCCGCGCTGGCGGTGATCGCCACCTTCACGAGGATCCAGTACGTCTTCCTGCCGCTGGTCTTCGTCACGGCGGCTCTCGTGGTCGAGCGCGGCTCGGTTCGCTCGGTCTGGCGCCGTTTCCGGCTCTCTGTGCTCCTGTACACGGCGCCCCTCGCGTTCGCTGCAGCTCTCGGGCCGAGGCGGCTGCTCGGCTACTACTCCGGCGTCGCCGACCTGCACGTGCGGCCGGGCGCGATCGTCCACTGGCTCGGGACCGACTCGATGCTGCTCGCCTACGCGGCAGGCTTCGCGCTCGTCCCCGGAGCCGTTGCGGGGCTCGTTTACGCGCTTTGGCGGCCCCGGTCGCGCGAGGAGAGCGGGCTCGCGGCGCTCTCGGTCGGGATGCTGCTCGGGCTCTTTGCGGAGGCAGCGCTCTACGCGACCAACGGCTCCGATCGTTTTCAGGAGCGCTACCTGATGATTCTGCTGCCGCTCGTCTTCCCTGCGTTCTGGCTCTGGCTGCGCCGCGGACGGCCGGCCCCTCGCATGGTTGCGCTCGTCGCCCTGGCGCTGCTGGTGCTCTCGATGCGCGTGCCGCTCTCGGCGTACACCGTCGGCGACGCAAAGCAGGACTCGCCGTTCCTGCTCGGCATCTTCCGGCTCGAGAAGGCCGTGGGCATCGGCGATGGCTCGCTGGCGGTGGCGCTGGTAGCCGCCGCGCTGGCCTGCGTGGCCGCTGGCGCCGCCTTCCGGGCGCGCCTCGCCTACGTTGCCGTCGCCGCGACGCTCGTCGCCTCCTGCGCGGTCTCGGTCGGGGCGGTCTCGTTCGACCACCGCGTGTCCCGGGGGGTGCGCTCGACCCTGCTGCCCGCCGATGCACGATGGATCGACCACGCGGGCCTCGGGCCGGCGACGCTGATCCAGACTCCCGCCACGCCTCACGCCCGCGCGCATGAGCAGCTGTTCTGGAACCGCTCGCTCGAGCGGCTGCTCCTGCTCGACCAGGCCTCCCCGATCGACGCCTTCGCCTCGCCGCGGGTGCGCATTGCGCCGGATGGCCGGCTCGTGTCCGGTGGCAAGACCGTGCGCGGCCCACTTGTGATCTCGAACTTCGCGGTTCGCGCCCGTCTCGCGGGTGCCGTCGCGGTGGCGCGCGGAGCCGACTACGAGCTCTGGCGCCCGCTTGGAACGCCGCGCATGGCGATGTTCGTCGGCGGCCTGTATCACGACGGCTGGCTCGCCAACGGCGGTCACATCACACTCTGGCCGGCCCGCGACGGCCGCGTCGAGGGCACGTTCAGGCTCCCGCTCTCGCTACCGGCCGGAACCCAGCGAACGGTGCTCCAGCTCCGAGGGCCGGGCGTGAACCGGCGTGTGGTCGTCAAGCCGGAGCAGCGCGTGGTCGTCGAACTGCAGGTCTCGCACAAGGGGCCGTGGACGCTGGCCTTCCACACGAACCGACCCGGCTATCTCCAGCCGGACGACCGCCCGATCAGCGTCCAGGCGCAGCTGCCCACGTTCAGCGGCAGCTTCTGCGGCACCGCGCCTCCCGGCGCACTCGCCTAAAGAGCCTGGAACAACATCCAGCGGTGGCCTTCGAGGTCAGCCGCGTTGTAGAGGCGCCCATACGGCTCGGTCTTCGGCTCCCGGAGGATCGTCGCGCCGGCGGCGCGTGCGCGCTCGCAATGCGCGTCGACGTCCTCTACGTAGATCAGCACGCCGTCGACGACGTACGGCACCTCGAGCCACTTGCGCGCCTGCTCGCACTCCTCCGCGTGGCGGCGCGGGCTTCGGTAGTCCGGCCCGGGCCAGCCGAGCATCACCAGAGCGCCGTCGAGCTCGAGCTCAGCATGCGTCACGCGACCCTCGTCGTCCGAGTAGCGCTCGCCGCTCTCGCGAAAGCCGAAGGCGCTGCTCAGCCAGTCGATCGCCGCGCCAACGTCCTCGTACGAGACCATCGGTACTGCTCGCTGCGTATCAGTCGTCTCAGCCATGGCTCGAGACAATTCTAAGGTCGAAGGACCGGCTTACCCTCGCCGGCATGTGAAACGAGCGGCCACCGAGGACGTCCCGGAAGAAGGGGGGCTCGCGCGGGAACCAGGGGTTCCCTCGCGTTCAAACCAGGGGTTCCCCCGCGGTCAAACGCAGTCCTTGAGGCCTTGGGCCTCGGGAAGCGACTCGAGCTTCTTTAACGTGTTGTTCTCGATCTGGCGGATGCGCTCGCGGGTGACGCCGAAGGCGCGCCCGACCTCCTCGAGCGTGCAGGGCTGCTGCCCCGAGAGGCCGAAACGGAGCTCGATCACCTTGCGGTCGCGCTCGGGCAGCGAGGCCAGGGCGTTCTCGATGTCCTCGCGCCGCAGTGAGACCTGCGCGGTGTCGTACGGAGACTCGGCCTGCTCGTCCTGGACGAAGTCGCCGAGCTCGGACTCTTCTTCCTCCCCGATCGGCTTCTCGAGCGAGACCGGGTGCTGCGCCATGCGCAGGATGTCGCGTACCTCAGCGGTGGTCATCTCCAGTTCGACCGCGATCTCGTCGGGCCGGGGCTCGCGCCCGAGGCGCTGCACCAACTGGCGCTCGATGTGCACGACCTTGTTCAACTTCTCGACCATGTGCACCGGGATGCGGATCGTGCGCGCCTTGTCGGCAATCGCCCGCGTCACTGCCTGTCGGATCCACCACGTCGCGTACGTCGAGAACTTGTAGCCCTTGCGGTAGTCGAACTTCTCCACGGCGCGGATCAGGCCGAGGGAGCCTTCCTGGATCAGATCGAGGAAACTCAGGCCCCGGCCGAGGTAGGACTTCGCGATCGAGACGACAAGGCGCAGGTTCGCCTCGATCATCTGCGTCTTCGCGCCCATGTCGCCGCGCTCGATCCGCTTGGCCAGGTAGACCTCCTGGTCGGCGGTCAGGAGCGGCACCTTGCCGATCTCGCGCAGGTAGAGCCGCAGCGAGTCGAGCGAGGGCTCGACGGTCAGGTCGAGCTTCGGGCCCTTCTCCTCTTCGGCGAGGGCGGGCTGCTCGTGCGGCGGATGCTTGTGGTTCTCTCCCTCCATCAGCTCGATGGAGTGGTCGATCAGGTACGTGTAGAAGTCTTCGATCTGCTCCTTGGTGAGCTCGACTTCCTCGAGCCCGGAGACGATCTCGTCGTAGGTGAGGAACCCCTTCTCGAGCCCGTCCTGAACGAGCTTGTGGAGCTCCTCTACGTCCGGAAGAGAGATGTCGACGGTGAGCACTTGACCTCCGGCTTGTCTCGCGGCTGGCTTTCGACCTACCTAGAAACGAAAGAGCCGGATATCCCATCGCCCGGCTCACCCTCTTGGAGCACCGGAATGTTACACGCGAAATCGCAAATTCGACGCAATTTCTTTACAGGCCTGACACGGTGCCGGCCGGCTCTCCATGCGAGTTCCGGAGCGTGACCTCGGCAAACGCGGGCAGGTCGAGGCCGAGCGGGGCCCCGAAGGCCGCCAGCGCAGGACGCAGCGCGCGCGAGTTGCCGTCCGCGACCTTGACCGCGAGGCCGATGCCGCTGGAGGAGACGGCGCACATCAGGCCCTCCGCCCCAGCCTTCGCGAGCCACTCCGGCTGGGCGCGCATCAGCTCGGTGTCGGTGGCGCCCTCTCCGCCGATCAGGACGGGCCGGCCACGCATGGAGGAGGCAATTCGGTCGCCGCCCTCGAGCCGCTCGAGCCTGGAGAACGCAGCGGCAGCCCGCTCGAGGGAGACGCCGAAGCAGACGACCCCGCAGCCGTCCAGCCCGGTCGCGACCTCGCCCGGCTCGACCTCGGCGGCGCCGGCGACCTCCTCGAGCAGCGCGAGCTGGAGCGGATGGTCAGGCCGCCGGTAGCCCTCGACCGGCCAGCCTTGCGCACGGCAGACGGCGATCATGCCCGCGTGCTTGCCGGAGCAGTTGTGGAAGACCGGCTCCGGCGGCCGTCTGTCCTGGAGCCCGCAGTCGAGCTCGTCCTCGCTGCCGCCGGTCGCCGCGAGCAACCGCCGCACGGCCTCGACGTGCTCCGGGGTGCCGAAATGCGACGCGGAGGCGATTGCGAGCTCGTCTTCACTCAGGTTGTCGTACGCGCGCGCGAGGGGTAGCGCCTGCAGAGGCTTTGCCGAGGAGCGCAACGATGCGACCAGCGCCGCATTGCCCGCCTTGGCCACGATCGACCCGTCCTGGACGGCGACCGCATGAACCTCGTGGAGGCATTCGACGATCTCCCCGCGCCGCACGGCTACCCTGAGCGGCTCAGCCATGGCCTGGAGCGTAAATGCCTGAGCTACCCGAGGTGGAGGCGCTTCGGCGCTCGCTCGATGACCCCGTGCGGGCTTTTCCGATCGAGCAGGCCGGGCCGGCGCACATCGCGACCCTGAAGACGTTCGACCCGCCGTTGGCCGTGCTGGAGGGACGGCGGCTCGTGGGCGCCGAGCGACGCGCCAAGCGGCTGCTCTTCCCGACTGAGGACGGCGAGCTCGTTCTGCTCGTCCACCTGATGTCGGCCGGGCGCATTAGGTACCTCCGTGCGGGCGAAGCAGGCCCCAAGACGGCGGCCTTCCGGGTGCGCTTCGAGGGCGGCGGCCAGCTCGTCCTGACGGAGGCCGGCGCGAAAAAGCGCGCGGGCGTGTGGTTGCTCACGCCGGAGCAGGTCGACCTCGAGCTGTGCCACCTCGGCCCGGAGGCACTCGGCCTCGGCGAAGAGCGGCTCGGCGAGATCCTGGCCACCGAGCAGCGCCGCCTGCACTCGCTCCTCCGAGACCAGCGGGTGATCGCCGGCATCGGCCGCGCGTGGGCAAACGAGATCCTGCACACCGCAGGCCTGTCCCCTTTCGCCACGGCCCAGGGTCTGACCCCGGGACAGGTCGAGACCCTCGCCGAGGCGATCGACTCGGAGCTCCAGCGCGGCCTCGAACTACGCGAGCGCGGCGTGAAGGACGCGAGGGTCTACCGCGTCCACAGGAAGCTGCACGAGCCCTGCTATGTCTGCGGCACGGCGATCGAGCAGGTCGACTTCGACCAGCACACAATCTTCTACTGCCCGCAGTGTCAGACGGGCGGACGCCTGCTCAAGGACCGGCGGTTGTCGCGCCTCTTGCGGTAACCGCTCTCGGGTCACTTCGATTGACCGGCGGAGCCGGGCTTCGCCCGGTGGGAGCCTCACTTCGACAGAAGCAATTGAACCGCAGCTCGAGAGGCCGGCTCCTGAAACAAGGGCGGCGCGCCTACGTCGTCGAGGAGGGGGCTCGTGGGGGAACCAGGGGTTTCCCCACGGTGAGCCAGTCGTAGACCACCGACCATTCTTCGTCGAGGAAGTGGCCTCCGCCTTCGAGCAGCTCGAACTGCGCGTTCGGCAGGCGGCTCGCGACGTATTCGCCGTGGCTGCGCGGTGCGAGCACGTCGAGCTCGCCCTGCCAGAGCCGCACCTCGGCGTGCACGTCCTCCGGCTCGAAGCCCCAGGGCTTCGCGAAAGCGAGGTCGTCGTCGGCCCAGCCGCGGACGCCCTGCCGCACAGATTCGACGAACTGCTGCCGCATCACGTCTCGATACTCCTTGCGGTTCATGATCGCCCGGTCCACGTCGGGCAGCTCGCTCGCGATCTCGTCCAGGACGGCGTCGGGGTCGCCCCGGATGCCGTCGACGTACGGCTCGAGGTAGGCGTCGATCGCCTCCTTGCCCTCGAGGGCGGCGCCAAACTCCTTCACGTTCAGGTCGGCGAGTCCGTCGAAGAAATCGAAGTCCTTCGCGTCCGAAGGCGCGGGCGTGACCAGGGCGCCGACCCGGATGATGCGGTCGCCGAGCAGCGCCCCGCAGGCGAGCGCGTGCGGCGCGCCGCCCGAGCCGCCGACGGCCACGAAGCGCTCGAAGCCGAGCTCGTCGGCAATCGCCTCGATGTCCGCTGCCGCGTCGGCGACGGAGCGCCCCGGCTTGGGGTCCGAACGCCCGTAGCCCGGACGGTCGTAGACCACCAAGTGCATTCCGTGACGCTCGTAAATGCCGGCGTCGGGATGGCGAGCGAGACGGCTCCCCGGAGTGCCGTGGGAAACGATCACCGGCACGCCCTCGGCGGTCCCGCGCTCGAAGTACGCCAGCGTGCGGCCGTCCTTCGTCGTCAGAGTCCCCTCGCGCTCCACGGGCGGGATCATATTGTCGATCCGGCCCTACGCTGCGCCCTAGACGAACCGCACTCTGAGCGTTTCCCCGTCGAGAGCGACGGATCCGCCCTGGGCCCGGATCAACAGAACGGCGATCGCCGCCCCCAGGTCGCGCAGGTCTTCACCGAGCACGACCGGTGCCGAGGCGGGCGTGATCGGAGCGAGCGTGAGCTCCTCGCCGTTCGCCGTCAGCTCGACGCGCTCCAGGCCGCCGTGGCGCAGGGCGCACTGCGCGAGCGAGGCCACCGCGCGCCGGCTCGCCGCGACGTCCACCTCGACCTCCGCGCCATCTCCCGAGACCGCAACGCGTTCCGTCCCGAGCTTCTCGGCGGCCGCCCGCGCGAGCTCGATGGTGTTCGCGCTCGCGAGCACCGGGTCGTAGCGCCCGCTTTCGATCTTCGCGCCGAGGGCGAGCTCGTCGATCAGCTCGGCGAGCTGCGTCGAAGCCGAGTTGATCATCTCCAGGTAGCGGACCGTCGTCTCGTCGTGGCCCTCCGTCCGGACGAGCGTTTGCGCGAATCCGTGCACGGTCGCGAGCGGCGTGCGCAGGTCATGGCACGCGAGCATCACGAGTCGGGCGAACTGCGAGTCTTCGGTCAAAGGAGTGGTTGGTAGCGTTGGCGGCGTGGACGAGCCGCGACAGCTTCTAACACACGACCTCCAGGCCGCGCCGTCCGAGGTGCCCCTCGGGCTCTCGCGCGCGGGCGTAAGCGGCGTCCAGAAGGCGATCCGGATCAGCTACGGCGGGAGTGAGAAGCTGATTGCGGCCGACATCGACTGCACCGTCGACCTCGATCCGGGCCAGAAGGGCGTCCACATGTCGCGCTTCCCGGAGCTCTTCGCGGAAGCGATCGAGGAGGTCGTGATTGGGGAGGCCCTGCTCGTCGAGAGCCTTGCCGAGCACATCGCCTCGCACATCGTCCGGCGTCAGAGCGCGTTGCGAGCCGAGGTGCGGATCGTCGCGCGCTACCCGCTCGAGCGCGAGACCCCGGTGACGGGGCTGGCAACCCAGGAGATGGTCTCGCTGATCGGCCTCGCAGCGGCCTCGGCCGAGCGGACGCGTCGGGTGGTCGGGGTCGAGGCGGCCGGAATCAACGCCTGCCCCTGCGCGCAGGGGCTCGTGCGCGACCACGCGGCGGAGCGGCTCGGCGATGCGGGGTTCGATGAGCTCGACATCGACCGGATCCTGGAGCTCGTCCCGCTCGCCACGCACAACCAGCGCGGCCGCGGAACGCTCTACGTCGGAAGCGAGTCGCCGGTGAACGCCGAGCAGCTCGTGCGGATCGTCGAAGGCTCGATGAGCTCGCCGGTCTACGAGCTGCTGAAGCGCCCCGACGAGCTCTTCGTCGTCGAGCACGCGCACCTGCAGCCGCGCTTCGTCGAGGACTCGGTGCGGATCTCGCTCCGCGACGCCCTCGGGACTTACCCGGACCTCGACGACGCCGACTTCCTGCTGGCCCGCCAGGTGAACCTGGAGACGATCCACTCGCACGACGTCGTCGCGGAGCGCTACGGCACGGCGGGCGAGCTGCGCACCGAGCTCGAGGGCGGCGGAGCAGCCCCGCGGCACACCGAGCTTCGCGAGTGGCTTAGCTCTTAACCGGTTCCGCCGGGCGACGGAAGCGGAAGCGCGTCTCGGTGCCGGACCGCAGCCGGCTGATGTTCGGCCGGTGTAGAAGGATCACCGCCAGCGCGGCGATCGACCCGAACGCGATCACCGGCCACGGCTCATCAAGCGCGACCGCGATCACCGGCAGCGAGATCGCGGCGACGATCGACGCCACCGAGGGGTAACGGAAGAGAACGAAGACGGTGATCCAGACCGCTGCGCCGAGGCCGCCCACCACGGGTGCGACGCCGAAGAAGGCGCCGCCGCAGGTCGCCACGGCCTTGCCGCCCTTCTCGAAGCGCAGGAACAGCGGCCGCCAGTGGCCGAGCATCGCGGCCCCACCGGCGAGCACGCCGGCGAGGTGGCTCACATAGATCGTGGCGAGCAACGCGGGCACGAAACCCTTCATGGTGTCGAGGAACATCACGGGCACGCCGAGCCGGGCGCCGTAGGTCCGCCAGACGTTCGTGGCGCCGATGTTGCCGCTGCCGGTCTTGCGGATGTCCTCGCCCCGCAGGGCGCGCACCAACCAGTAGCCGGTCGGGATGCTCCCGGCCAGGTAGCCAACGATTACGAAGAGCGCTATGCCCAGGGCTTCACGGAGTGATCTGGTACTGCTGCACCCAGTCGTTCACGACGTCCCACTCGAGGTTGTTGAAGAACGCCTCGATGTAGGACGCGCGGTCGGTCTGGTAGTCCAGGAAGTAGGCGTGCTCGTAGACGTCGAGGGCGACGAGGGGCGTCGCGTTCCAGATCGGATAGGTGTTCTGCGCGTCCCCGATGTAGTTGAAGAGCCTGCCCTCGTCCCAGTCGTAGGCCGTCCAGGCCCAGCCACGGCCGGCCATGCCCGTCGCCTTGAGGTCGGCGCGCCAGTCGTCGAACGAGCCGAAGTCCCGGGCGATCAGGTCGGCGATCAGGCCGTGGGCCTTGCCCCCGTCGCCGCCGAGGTGCTCGAAGTAGATCTCGTGGTTCTTGATCCCGCCGATTGCGAACGAGAGGTCGACCTTCAGCGCCCGCACCTCCGAGTAGACCTGGTTCGCGGCTGAAACGTCCACCGCGGCGAGCTTGCCGAGGATCTCGTTCCGCTTGTTGACGTACCCCTCGTACAGCTTGTAGTGCGCCTCGACCGCCTCGCGCGAGATGCCGTCGAGCTCCAGCAGGGCCGGCTTGAGCTGCCGCGGCGTGATCTCGTCTCGGTTGAAGGCAAGCTCGGACAACGTCGACTCCTTTCGGGCGGGCGCGGACGGAGGAGCATAACGACCCGCCGCGGGGCCGAACCCGTTAGCCTCAGCCGCAGCTAGGAAAGGAGTGACATGGCCTTCGAGGTTCCCCCGCTTCCGTACGACTACGGCGCCCTCGAGCCGCACATCGACGAGCAGACGATGCGCCTACACCACGACAAGCACCACCAGGCCTACGTGGACAACGTAAACAAGGCACTCGAGGGGACAGAGCTCGCCGACAAGCCGGTGGAGCACGTGCTCACGAACCTCGAAATTCTGCCCGAGGACAAGCAGGCGCTGGTCAAGAACAACGCCGGCGGGCACATCAATCACTCCATGTTCTGGGAGATCATGAGCCCGGACGGCGGCGGTGAGCCGACCGGCGCGCTGGCCGATGCGATCAACGACCTCTGGGGCGGCGTCGACGCGTTGAAGCAGTTGGTCAAAGAGACGGGCGTGAAGCGCTTCGGCTCCGGCTGGACATGGCTAGTCCACGACGGCACCGGTCTCGCGGTCTACTCGACGGCCAACCAGGACGCGCCGATCCTGAACGACGACTTCCCGATCCTCGGGAACGACGTCTGGGAGCACGCCTACTACCTCAAGTACCAGAACCGTCGCCCGGAGTACCTGGAGGCGTGGTGGAACGTCGTCAACTGGGACGCCGTCTCCGCGCGCTTCGACCGCGCGGTGGAGGAGATAGGGAAGCCCGGTACCTAGCGGTTTAGGCGCGAACGACGTTGCTGGTGGCACTGAGGAAGCAGGGCGTCGCCTGCGCCGTCGAGATCAGCAGGCGTACCCGCGCCCTCAGAGCGACCTTCGCGCGGAAGGAAGCGGAGTCGACCACGGTGGGCTTCGCCGAGCCGGCAGCCTCGGTCGTGAGCAGGATCCTCTTCACCTGCACCCAGCGCTTGCGCAGCGTCGAGTAGCGCTGGAAGAGAACGGCCTTGCCCTTGAGGCTCTTGCCGACCGTGACCTTGGCCGTGTACGAGCCGCGGGCGACCCGGGACAGCTGAAGCACGGGCCTGACGGCAACCGCGACGGTCGTGCTCTTGACGTTCTTGAACGTCGCCTGGTAGGTCGTCGCGGCCGCGGGCGTGGCCGGCGTGGTGTAGGCGCCGTTCGCCACGGTCTTCACCGTTGTGACCTTGACCGCCCTGGTGCTGCCACATTCCGTGGCCTCGACCCCGATCGTCTGGTTCGCCCTTTTGTTGGAGAGCACGCCGCTCAGGGTGACGGGCTTGCCGTAGTTCACAACGGCGGCGCTTGCGGCGAGGGTGACGGTGACCGGGGCGGCCGCGGTAGCCGCCGCCGCAAGGGCGGCCCCGGCGACGAGCGTTGAAGCGAGGATCTTCAGCATTGCCCCAAGATGACGCCCTGGCTGGCTGGAACTTGCGGCGTGCTATCACTGGCCCAGTGCATGCCTTGATCACGGGTGGAACCGGGCGCGTCGGCGCCGCGATCGCCGCGCGGCTCGAGCGCGACGGTTGGTCGGTGCTCGCGGCCGGCCGCGCCGACGGCAACCTGGCCGAGTTCGAGGAGGCGCGGGCGCTCGTCGCGCGGGCGGTCGAGGAACTCGGCGGGCTCGACCTGCTCGTGAACGCCGCCGGCGAGGGCTTCGTGCCCAAACCGCTCGAGGAGCTGGACGAACGCGACTGGGACGCAGCGTTCGGCGCGACGGCAAAGGGCAGCTTCTTTGTCTCGCAGGCCGCCGCGCCGCATTTGCGAGCTTCGCAAGGCTGCATCGTGATGATCGAGGACGTCGCGGGCTACCAGCCCTGGCCGTCCTTCGCCGCGCACTCGGCCGCCAAGGCGGCCCAGGCCATGCTCACGCGCGTGCTCGCGCGCGCGCTCGCGCCCGAGGTCCGGGTCTGCGGAGTGGCGCCCGGGCCCGTGGCGGTCGAGCCGGCCCAAGCGGACCGGCGCGCCGCCGAGACCCTGCTCGAGCGCGTCGGCTCGCCGGAGGACGTCGCGGACGCCGTCCTCTACCTCGCCGGCGCGAAATTCGTCACCGGCTCGACGCTGTTCGTGGACGGGGGCCGCTTGCTCAAAACCGGCTTGGCTCCACAGGCGTAGAACCTTCCGATGGAGCTCGTGCTCGACGCACCCAGTTTGCCGCGCGCGCCGGTAGCAGCGACCATGCCCGCGGTGGCGGCCAACGACTTGACCGACGGGGAGCTGATCCGTCGCACCGGCGACGGCGACCGGGGCGCGTTCGAGGTGCTCTACCGACGCTACTCCCGCCCCGTGTTCGGCCTCGCGCTGCGCCGCCTCGGCGACCGCGGCCGCGCCGAGGACGCGGTGCAGGAGACCTTCGCGTCCATCTGGCGCGCGGCCCGCAGCTACCGGCCGGAGCGCGGCCCCGGCGCGCCGTGGCTCTACGCCGTCGCGCGCAACGCGATCATCGATCGCAGCCGGGCGCGCAACGAGCCCCCTGCGGAGGCACCCGACGAGGCCTCGCCCGAGAGCGGCCCGCCCGAGCGGGTCGAGGCCGGCTGGACCGCCTGGCGGGTGCACCGGGCGCTCGAAGAGCTCTCGCCGAACGAGCGCGCCGTGATCGAGCTGGCCTACTGGAGCGGCCTCTCGCAGTCCGAGGTCGCCGAGTACCTCGGAATCCCACTCGGAACCGTGAAGACGCGCACGCGCGCGGCACTCACCCACCTCGCCAACCAGCTCGAGAAGGAGGAGCTCGAATGAGACGACGCTTGCGTCGTCGACCTCAGGCCACGTGGGCTTTGCCCGTCTGGCCGTCTGCAATGACCGGTCGACACATCGTCCGGCAGAAGGCTTGCACATGAAGGACAAGCCCGACTTCCGCGAGCTCGTCGGCGACCTCCCGGAGGAGGAGCGCGCCCGGCTCGAGCGCGTCCATGAGCTGCTGATCGCCGCGGGCCCGCCGCCCGAGCTGCCGCCCGCGCTCGTCGAGCCCGATCTCGACCCGCGCGACGAGAGCGTCGAGTTCCTGCCGCGCCGCCGTGCCGGCCTCGTGCTGGGAATCGCCGCC
>Ga0307312_10000980_pt1 | contig 14273 bp, 11 predicted proteins | sample ER_DNA_202_FD_194489 | JGI IMG/M metagenome (GOLD analysis project Ga0307312, IMG submission 194489) | Bulk soil microbial communities from the East River watershed near Crested Butte, Colorado, United States - ER_DNA_202 | ecosystem: Environmental > Terrestrial > Soil > Floodplain | place...
TACGACGCAGACGTCCACCTCCTCCGGATGACGATCCGCAACCTCAGGCTGAAGCTCGACGGGGTCGCGCCCGGCGAGTCTTACATCGCAACCGAATACGGCCTCGGGTACAGGCTGACGGGCCCGCGCTAGGGGCCGCCGACACGGCGCTCGACGGCATCGCCGTGTTCTACCCTGTCAGGGTGAACGGCAATCCGCCGAGCGGGATCCAGATCGAGATCGAACGGCCCGGTCCGGGTCGCCATCTGACCACGATTGAGATCAACGGCCAGGACGTCGATACGCTGGCTGACCTGCCGCCGCTGCGCGATGGGCTGCTGTTCGTCGGGCTCAACCCGTCACCTGTCAGTGTCGAGGCCGGCCACTACCTCCAGGGCCAGCTCGGGCGAACCTTCTGGCGGCGGTTGATTCGATCGACGATCCTGCCGGCCGACACGGAGATCGAGACGGCCGATGACGCCCTCGTCGCCGCCGGCCACGGCCTGACCGACCTGATCAAGGCGCCGACACCGCGCGACGACGCATCCGACGCCCAGCTCAGGGCCGGTGTTGGGCCGCTCTGGCAGAAGGTCGCGCTATGGCGACCCGGCGCTGTCGTCTTCATCTACAAGCGAGCCGCCGAGATCGTCGCCGCCCGTCGGCTTGACGAGCACTGGGGCCAGCTCCACGGCGTCGCGCTGTCGGGCCGGCCGTGCTTCCTCATGCCGGGGCCATACGCGCCGGTCAAGGAGGTCGACGAAGGCCTCAACTATCTGAGAAACCTGGCTGCGTTGCTGCCGGGCTGAGGACACCCGGACGCAGCGGCTCGCCGTGGCCGGGAAAGATGCGCCCTGGGCGAAGGGCGGCAACCCGGGCGAGAGACCGTTGCCAGGCCGCGGCGTCCGGCGGCCCGACGATCGCGCGCGAGCCGCGTCCACCGACGAGGTCGCCGGCGAAGACGTCGACGCCGGCCACGGACGCAGCGACGCCGGGCTCCGACACATCGGCGCCGCCCGCGCGGCCGCCGGCACCGATCAGATACGCGACGTGGTCCGCTCGCGGACCCGGCGTCGCGATCACGGTCAGCTCGACGTCGCCGGCGTCGATCCGCGCGCCCTCTCCGACCTCCTCCACCTCGCCGAGAAACACGCTGCCGCCGCCCGGCCCGACGAACCCGCGAAGCCCGAGACGAAGCGCCAGCGGCTCGGCGCCGGCTGCGTGGTCGGGATCGGCATGCGTCACCGCGATCGCCGCAACTTGGCCGCCACGCCGTTCAACGGCCGCAAGGATCGCCGCGGCCGCCTCGTCGGATGGGTCGCCTGGATCGACGACGACCAGCTCCCGCCGGCCGACGAGATAGCAGTTGACCGTCTGGCCCGGCACGCCGCCCGCCCCGCCGAGGACGATCCGCTCGACCTCGGGCGATTCGATCACGGCTCTCGGCGCGAGGAGCGCACCCGGCGCGAGACGCTCGCGAACCTGGGCGAACGACTGGACATGCTCCAGCTGCTGGAGCGTCGCGCTCGTCGGTGGCCACAGGCCGATCTCCCCCGCGGCCATCGCGTCGAGCGCCGCAGCCGGCGTGAGCCAGCGGTCGGCGAGGACCTCGTCGGTCGTGAAGCTCGGTTCGGCGCCGGATGGCAACTCAGCAACGAAGAACCGGGTATCGAAACGGCGGGGCATGATCGGCGGCGTCGTCCAATGCGAGATCGGGGCGAGGAGATCCGTCCGCAGCCGGAGATCGAGCGAGTCGGCGACGTCGGCCATGGTCGCGTCGCCGCTCAGGAGGACGGCCCGCGCGGCACCCAGCCTGTCGGCGTCGGTCGGCCCGCCAATCGATCGGTCGGCCAGCAGGACACCGGCCTCCTCGAAGAGCTCGCGGATGGCCGCGATATGAAGGGCAAGGGCATGCTCGGGCGACAGTCGATCGGCTGGATCGCCGCCGAGGCGGACCAGCGCCTCGCGCGGTGCGACCGCGGACCGGACCACGAGCCGCGGGTCGGCGTCGGCAGGATCGACCGCCCCACCCGGAAAGACATGCATGTCCCCGGCGAAGGCCATCGAGGCAGGCCGATGCGTGAGCAGGACCTCCAAGCCGCCGGGGCCCGGACGGATGAGCACGACGGTTGCCGCGGGCCGAGGCTCGACGTGTTCGACCGGCACGCCCGACACGCTAGCCGGAGCCGCCGCAGGTATTCGGATCGAGCGGCTCGACCTGGACGACCTCGCGCGCCGCAACAGCCGACGGACCACCGAACGCGACCCTGACGGTCAGGAACGGCGTCACCTTGAACTCTTGCTCGGTCGGCACGAGGTCGCGGTCGCTCAGCCGGATCATGAAGACCGGCCGATTGCAGATCAGCGATTCAATCCGACGCTCACGGGTTACCCAGCCCTCGTAGACGATGTTCGAGTCGTCGACGACCACGACGTCGGGCCGCAGGCCGAGCACCTGCTGGCCGTGCCAGAGCGGTGTCGATGCGTCCCACTCCGACAGGATCGCGGCGTTCTCCGGCAGGGCTGTGAGTACCGCGTTCACGTAATCGGATCCGGAGAGATCGCGGCTGCGATCCGCTGCACTCCAGTTCGTGAGGCCCAGAAGAAGCGCGAGTACGAGCCCGACACCGCCGACGCCGAATCCGACGTTAGCGGCGGCGCTGCGACCCGCCATCGACATAGCCGCCGCGACCCCGTCGGCGATGGCATCGAGCGCGACCGCCGCGGCGATGCCGAGGATCAGCCACGGGACGAGCAAGTAGTGCTCGAGCTCCAGGTAGTTGGCCCAGACATAGAGCCCCAGGACCAGGATCGCGAGGCTCATCAGCGCAAATGCCGGCCGTCGCCAGAGCAGGACCGCCAGTCCGCCGAACCCGAGGATCGGCAGGACCGGCGTCCCGCGACTCACCAGGAGATTCCACAGCGACGGCAAGGAGTCGATGAAGCGGCCTGGCCCGGCCGCCGACAGGAAGTCGAACTGGCCGCGGAACTGCGTCCCGCTGACGAGCCACCAGACGGCATCGAGCGTCACCGGGTGGTTGTAGGCCAAGGACGGCGAGCGGCTCGCGGCGATTGGGATGTAGAGATAGACCATCAGGCCGAGGACGGTCGCACCCGCTGCCGCGGGCAGGATCCACGGGCGGGCAATGATCTCGCGGCGACCGACCCAGAGCACGAACAGGGCGACGAACGGGGCGATGAAAACCGTCAGCAGGTGATTGCCGAGGGACAGGCCAACGAGCAACCCACCGATGACGAGGTCGCGGAATCGTCGCCGCTCCTCCCAGACAAGCGCCCGATGGAGCAGGGCCGCGGCGAAGAACAGGTGGAGCGGGTTTACCTCGGCAACGGTCGCCGCCGCCCAGACCGTCCCGACGGCGCCAGTGGCAATCCCCGCGGCAATGGCGATGATCGGCCGAACGCCGAGCCGAACGGAGATCGCCGTCGCAAGGGCGAGGGCGCCCGAGACGAGGACGGCCGACAGGAGGTTCGCCCGAAACGCGACCGACCCGATCGGGACGAGCTCGGTCAGCCAGGCGAGGAGGATGTAGGTCGGGTAGCCGGTCGGGTGGGAGATGCCGAGGATGTGCGGCACCGTCTGCATCTCGCCCCAGTCGCCGAAGGCGATCCCCGGCATCAGGGTCCGCAGGTAGGCGGCGAACGCGACGGCGCCGACGATCAGCGGCGCGTAACGCCCAAGTGAGTCGAGGCGCGAGTCGCCGGCATCCTTGGCTGCGGCCGACTGCCCCCCTTCGGGCGGATCGTCGACGGTGTTCAGGTCGTCGCCGGTCGGTGTCGCCCTCACCAGGCCGCCCGGAACTCCGTATACCGGCATGACGGGCAAACGAGCAACTCGAATGGCAGCTTTTGCTCGCCCAGTTCGCCCCATTCGCCGATGAGAAGCTTGATGCCGCCGGACGTCCCGCCGGTCCGGAATTCCTCGATGCCCATCGACTCGATCCGGCTGCCGCAGCGGAGGCAATCGAGTCGTGCCGCATGAGCCTCGTCATCGGTGGATCGGGTTGGGTTCGGGTCGGTCACCGTTGGGGTCCTCGCTCTTTGGTTGCGCCAAAACGCATCGTACTTGGGATGACCCAGAGCCCGGGACGATCTGACGTTGCCCGCGTGCGCCACCTTGTCGAATACCTCTTGTCCGGGCAGGTCAAGGAGCGTACCGTCGGCACCCGGAGCCGCGGGGGTCGGGATCGGAGGGAGGTCGGTGATGGCGCGGTCGACACGTCGAGCGCGGTTCGTCCTCGTGCTGTGCGCGCTGGTCGCAGGCGCTCTGCTGCCTGGCCCCGTCGGCGCGGCAGGCGCCACGGATCCGTCCGGTGCGGACCGGGTCAAGGTCATCGTCACCCTGGACGCCAAGCCGGGTCGTGCCGCCGAGCGGACGATCGAGAACCATGGCGGCAAGGTCAGGGCACGCCTCGCCCTCATCAATGGCATCTCGGCCGTGCTGTCGCGCGGCGAAATGAAGCAGCTCGCGAGGGAGCCCGGGGTCCGCCGCGTTGAGCTCGACCCGACCCTGACTGCCATCGATCCTGCGGTCGGGGCCACCGTGGCCACCGGAGACCCCGAGTACGACAACGCCTGGGGCGTCAGCCGGATCGGGGCAGCGGCAGTCCACGCCGCTGGCATCCGCGGCGCCGGCGTCAAGGTCGCCATCATCGACACGGGCATCGACTACATACACGACGATCCGGACGACACGCCGTATGTCGTCGACCCGGAGTTCGACAGCAACTACAAGGGCGGCTACGACTTCGCAAACAACGACGCGGACCCGTACGACGACAACGGCCACGGGACCCACGTCGCGGGGATCCTGGCCGCCGAGAAGAATGGCTATCTCGTGGTCGGCGTCGCCCCTGCCGTCGACCTGTATGCCCTCAAGATTCTCAACGCGAACGGCGAAGGCGACGTCTCCAACCTGATCCTCGCCCTTCAATGGGCCGTCGACAACAACATCGACGTCGTGAACATGAGCCTCGGTACTCACGAGGTCTCACCGGCTCTCGCGACGGCGGTTACGAACGCCTCGGCGCAGGGCCTGCTCATGGTGGCCGCGTCCGGGAACGTCAACCCGCTCGACTGGCAGGAGCTCTTCTTCGGCTGCCCGGTCACCTACCCGGCCGCCTACCCGGAGGTGCTTTCGACGACCTACACGAACCCGAACGACGCCCTGACCGGCTATTCGTGCACGGGTCCCGAAGTCGATTTCGCGGCGCCCGGTGACCAGGTCTTCTCGACGGTCCCGATCGGAAACTGCATGTTCTGCAAGCCGTGGGGATACGACGCCCTGAGCGGTACCTCGATGGCGTCGCCGCATCTCGCCGGGACGGTTGCGCTGCTCCTCTCGGCCGGGATCACTGACCACGGTGCGCCCGGGCTGCTCGATGACGTGAAAGCCCAGATGTGCGCGACTGCCGACCCTGGCTTTGGCGTGAACTCGACTCCGATACCGACGACCGACCCCCGCTATCCGTTGTATTTCGGTTGCGGTGTCGTCGATGCCGCGGGAGCGGTCCTCGGCCTGCTACCGCCGCCGCCGACCAACCACCCGCCGGTCGCCGGCGACGATAGCGCGACGACCGCGGAAGACAACCCGGTCAAGGTTTCGATCCTCGCCAACGACAGCGATCCGGACGGCGATAGCGTGCATGTATCGGGCGTCGGTGCGCCGGCCCACGGCGTCGCCCTCCTCGACGCGAGTGGTACGGGGATCGACTACACGCCGGCCGCGAACTATTTCGGGTCTGACGCATTCACCTACGCCATTGCCGATGGCAATGGCGGCTCTGACACCGGCTCAGTCGCCGTGACCGTGACGCCGGTCAATGACTCGCCGGTGGCGACCGATGACAGCCTCACCACGAACGAAGGCACCGCCGCCAACGTCGGGGTCCTCGTCAACGACACCGACGTGGACGGCGACACGCTGTTGACCGTCGCGGTCAGCGACCCGCCCCACGGCACGGCTGCGATCAACGCGAACAGCACGGTCCGCTATACCCCGGATCCTGGCTACAACGGCGCCGACTCGTTCACCTACACGGTCTCCGATGGCGCCGGTGGCACCGATACAGGAGCGGTCGCAGTGACCGTCGCCGCGGTCGACGACCCGCCGACGGCACTGCCAAAAACCGCGTCGACGACCTCGCCGAATCCGGTCACGATCACACTGTCGGGGACGGACCCTGACACGTGCGACCTGTCGTTCCAGGTGCTCAACCTGCCGACCCATGGCGGCGTCGGCTCGCTCTCGAACCTCGCCTGCACCCCCGGCGCGCCGAACGCCGACACGGCGACCGTGGTCTACACGCCGACCGCCGGCTACAGCGGCACCGACTCGTTCACCTACCGGGTCCTCGATGCGACCGGGCCGAGCGCTCCCGCGACGGTCTCGATCACGGTCACGGCGGCACCACCTCCGCCCCCGCCGAACCCGATCAATGTCGGCGACCTCGACCGGAGTGGGACCAACAGCGGCAAGACATGGACTGCCAAGGTCACGATCCGGATCGAGACGGCAACCCATGGCGCCGTTTCGGGCGCCGTCGTCACCGGTACCTGGAGTAACGGCGCCAGCGGCAGCGCTTCGTGTACGACGACGTCATCCGGAACGTGCTCCGTGTCGAAGACCAAGCTCGCCAGGGCATCGGTCGCAAGCGTCACCTTCACGGTGACCGGGGTTGTGAAGACCGGGTCGACCTACGTCCCGGGTTCCAACCACGATCCCGACGGCGACAGCAATGGCACGACGATCGTGGTCCTGCGGCCTGCCTGACTTCCTGCCCTGGCCGCCTATCCAGCGGCGACCGCCCATCAGCGCATGACGGCGACCCGCGACGTAGCATGATGGCCTCGAAAGGTCGTGTTCCCGTGGTAATTCGCGCGCATCATGTTGACCGGAGGCTCTGGTTCGCCTCCCTTGCGATCATCGTCGCGATGGTGGCGGTCGCCCGCATCGTCTCCGGGCCGCAGCCTCACGTCGGTTCCCCGGTCGTCGTGCGCCTCGCAGCGGCGGCGATCGTCACCGCCTGCGCCGCCGTTGCCAACTTCGCCGCCGGACCGCGAGCCGCGGCCGTGACGGCTGTGGTCGGGGTCCTGATCGCTATCGTGGTACTCACCCGTCCGGCGTAGCCGTCAACGGGCGAACCACTAGCCGCCCAGCTGGGCCCGCAGCGCCACCGGATCCGTTACTGGCAGACGGCAGGCGAAGTCGCGACAGACGTAGGCAGTCGGGTTGCCGTCGACCAGCTCGCGTCCCTCGAGCAATGGCACCGCCGACGCTGAAGGATCCGCTGAGAGCGCCAGGACCAGATTCGGGCGGAAGCCCGTCGCCGCCACGGCGAGGAGCGCCTTTGTGGCCTCGTCGTCCGGTGGTCCGGCGATCGCCAGCTCGTCGATCCCCTCCACCGCGAGATGACTCGCCGACAGCCAGTTGGCGAAGCCGGTCGGATAGCGGGCAAGGTACGGCAGGACCGTCGCGATCGCCCGCTCCGCCGCCGCCCGGAACCGACTTTCGCCGGTCAAAGCCGCCAGCTTGAGCAGGACGGCCGCCGCCGCAGAGCCACCCGCGGGCACGGCGTTGTCCTGGACATCCTTCGGCCGCGTGATGAGCGTCTCGTGGTCGTCGGCCGTGTCGAAGAAGCCGCCATCCGGGTCGACGAAGTGCTCGAGGATCGCGTCGGCGAGCTGGCGCGCCGTGACGAACCAGCGCTCGTCGAACGTGGCCTCGTACAGGGCGAGAAGGCCGTCGGCGAGATCGGCGTAGTCCTCGAGCACGCCCTCACCAGTCGATCGGCCGTCCTTCCACGACCGACCGAGCCGGCCATCGGGCCGGAGCAGCCCGGCCAGAACGCCATTCGCCGCGCTGATGGCGCTCTTGAGAAACGACTCGGAGCGGCCGAGATCCGGCGTGTTGTCTCCGACTGACAGCAACCGCGCGGCGTCGGCGAACGCGGCGATGGCGAGCCCGTTCCAGGCGGCCAGCACCTTGTCGTCGCGAGCCGGCTGGGGTCTGCTCGCGCGCCGGTCGCGAAGGAGATCGCCTGCCCAGGCGAGGCGGAGGCGGACCTCCTCGACCGGCAGCCGCGTCATCGCGGCGACCTCCTCGGCCGACCGAATCCGCGACAGGATCGTCTTGCCTTCCCAGTTGCCTTCGGGCTTCACGCCATACGTCATTGCGACGATCGGCGAGATCTCCTCGGCACCAACGACGTCGCGTATCTCCTCGGCCGTCCACACGAATGTCGCGCCCTCGACCCCGTCGGTGTCGGCATCCTGGCTCGCCGCGAAGCCGCAGTCGCTCGTACGCAACTCGCCGGTGAGATAGTCGAGTGTCGAGACGGTCACATCCCGGTATCGCCGATCACCGGTCAATGCCCACGCGTGGATGTAGACGCGGGCAAGCTGGGCATTGTCGTAGAGCATCTTCTCGAAATGCGGGACCAGCCATTTCGCGTCCGTCGAATAGCGGTGGAAGCCGCCGCCCAGCTGGTCGTGGATCCCGCCGTCGGCCATCGCGTCGAGGCTGCGCCGCGCGACGGCGAGCGGCCTCGGATCGCCGGTCGTAACCGCGCGTCGGAGGAGGTACTCGATCGTCATCGGCTGGGGGAACTTCGGCGCCCCGCCCCAGCCGCCATTGGTGGTGTCGAAGCTCGCCTCGATCGCGGCGGTCGCCGCGTCCAGGAGCTCTCGTGTGGGTTGAGGGATCGGCGCGGAGGCGTCATCGGCCGTGCCATCGGCCACGCCCGGACCGCCCGCGACACTGTCGGCCCCTGACGCCGTCAGCCGGTTCTGCTCGATCAGCGTCGCGACCATCCGCCCACCGGCCGCCAGCACTTCGTCGCGCTCGTCGTGCCACGCCTTCGCGACGCCGGCGAGGACCTGCCGAAAGGCCGGCAGGCTGTGAGCCGGCTGCGGCGGAAAGTAGGTGCCGCCGTAGAACGGCTTCCCGTCGGGCGTGAGGAAGACGCTCATCGGCCAGCCGCCGCCTCCGGTCATCGCCTGGACCGCCGCCATGTAGACCTGGTCGAGATCCGGCCGTTCCTCGCGATCGACCTTGATCGCCACGAAGTCCCTGTTCAGGTCCGCCGCTGTCGCCTCGTTCTCGAAGCTCTCGCGCTCCATCACGTGGCACCAGTGGCACGCGGCATAGCCGATCGACAGGAAGATCGGCTTGTCCTCGTCCCGCGCGCGGGCCAGCGCCTCGGGGCCCCATGGGTACCAGTCGACCGGGTTGTTGGCGTGCTGTAGGAGGTATGGGCTCGTCTCGCCCGCCAGTCGATTCGGCATATCGCAATGGTATGCGGCGGCGCCCGTCTGGCCCGGCGGCGACGCCTCGACTCACGCTCGTGCAATCCCGTTTGTGACATCATTGGCGACCGCGGCCCCCTGACGCCTCTGGGTCGCACCGTCAACGATCCGGCAAACCCCTCTCGCGCTCGCCCTTGAGCACGATCTGCTTGCGTAAGGTCAACCCGTCCGGGATCAGCGGGCCTGCCTGCTGCCGCGCGAGTCCGTTCGTTTCCTGTCGGGAGGTGCCGGGTGCTCTACCTGAGCCAAGCGATCGGCCGGCCAGTTCGAGATCGGAACGATGAGCAGATCGGCAAGGTCTCCGACCTCATCGTCGCGATCGAGGACCAGTACCCACCGGTAACGGGCCTCGTCGTCAGGACCGATCGTCGCTCGATCTTCCTGCCATGGAGTGCCGTCTCGTCGCTCGACGCGACCGGCGCTCGGCTCGCGACGACCAGTATCGACATCGAGAAGTTCCAGCAGCGTCCCAACGAGATCCTCCTTCGGGCCGACCTGATGGACAAGCAGATTGTCGACATCGACGGGCGCAAGGTCGTCCGGGTCAACGACCTCCGCCTCGACGAGGTCGAAGGCCGGCTTCGGCTCGTGGCTGTCGACGTGGGTGCCGCCGGCCTGGTGCGGCGGCTTGGCTTCGAGCGGGGCTTCCGACTCCTCGCCCGGAACCTTCGCACCACACTTCCCGAGCGGTACATCGACTGGGAGGATGTCGATCCGGTCGAGAGCTCGATCGCCTCGATCAAGCTCCGCGTGCCGCACCAGGGACTCGCCGAGCTTCATCCGGCCGACCTTGCCGCCATCATCGACCGGCTCGCGCCGCGTGACCGAGCGGGCGTCCTTGCCTCCCTCGACGACGAGGCAGTCGCCGATGCGATGGAGGAAATGGAGCCGGACACCCAGGTGGAGGTGCTCGAGGACCTGGCCCCGGAGCGGGCCGCCGACATCCTCGAGGAGATGAGCCCGGACGATGCCGCGGACCTCGTCGCGGACCTCGACCAGGACACCCGCGATGACATCCTTCGGTACATGGAACCGTCGGAGGCGAAAGAGGTCCAGGAGCTGCTCGCCTACCCCGAGGACACGGCCGGCGGGATCATGACCACCGCCTACATCGCGGTTGGAGCGAATGTCACCGCCGGCGGGGCGATTGACCTGCTCCGCGAGTGGGAGCCCGACGCCGAGACGATCTACTACGTCTACGTGACCGACGACGAGGATCACCTCGTCGGCGTCCTCTCGCTTCGCGACCTGATCGTCGCGCAGCCGACGACGTTGATCGCGGACGTGATGATTCACGACCCGGTCGCGGTCGGCGCCTACGCGGACGAGGACGAGGTCGCCGAGGTCGTCGCCCACTACAACCTTCTTGCCGTGCCCGTGGTCGACGACGAGAGGCGCCTGGTCGGCATCGTGACGATCGACGACGCCATCGATACCGTCATACCGGCCGCCTGGAAGAAGCGGCTGCCGCGCGTCTTCGGTCGTCGCTAGCTGTGGCAAGGCCCGGCTCCCCGAAGGATCCACGCGCCTCTGTCGCCCGACCCGCCCTCGCGCGGCAGGCGGCAGTCGGGGCCATCCGTCGAGTTCGACGTCAGCCGCGCGTTCTCGTGCCGCTGCGGCGTCTGCCGGCATGGCGGGTCCGCATGGTCGCGGTCCTCGGAGTTCTCGGGCCGGGACTTGTGAGCGGCTTCGCCGACAACGACGCGGGTGGAATCACGACCTATTCCCTTGCCGGCGCGCGGTTCGGTTACTCGCTGCTCTGGGTGATCCTCGCCAGTCAGGTGGTGCTGTTCTTCACCCAGGAGGTAGGCGCCAGGCTGGGTCTTGCGACCGGCAAGGGCTTGATGGGGCTCATTCGCGAACGATGGGGAGTGCGTTGGGCCGCCTTCGCCGCCGCGATGATGCTGCTTGCGAACCTCGGCTCGACCGTCGCCGAGTTCGCCGGCATCGGGTCCGCCCTGAGCTTGTTCGGGATCCCACCGCAGATCAGCGCGGCGGTCGCCGCGGTCGTCGTCGTCAGCCTGATCACTCTCGGCAGTTACAGCCGGATCCAGTATCTGTTCGTCGCCATCGGATTGTTCGTGTCGATCGCCTACGTCATCTCGGCGAACATCGCCCACCCGGCATGGGACGTCGCGTTCCACAGCCTGATCGTCCCGCAACTTCAGGCATCGCCGGCCTACTGGCTGATGGTGGTCGGCACGGTCGGAACGACGATCACTCCCTGGGGCCAGGCCTTCATCCAGTCGTACGTTGCCGACAAGGGTCTTCGCTCGGAGGACCTGCCGGCCAGCCGCCTCGACGTGTTCGCCGTGGCGCTCCTGACCAACGTCATCGCGGCCTTCATCCTGATCGCGGTGGCGGCGACCCTGTGGACGAGCGGTCATCGAGACATTTCGAGCGCGGCCGATGCGGCCCGAGCCCTGGAGCCGGTCGCAGGACCAGCGGCCAGCGTCCTGTTTGCCGTGGGCCTGCTCGGTGCGTCGTTCCTGGGTCTCGGTGTCGTCCCGCTCTCCAGCGCCTACACGACCTGCGAGGCCTTCGGCTGGGAGACCGGCGTCAACTGGAACTGGCGCGAGGCGCCGGCGTTCTATGGTCTGCTTGCCTTCTTCATCGGTTTCGCGGCGTTGTTCGTGATGATCCCGGGCCTGCCACTGATCCAGGTGATGTTCTCGGCGCAGGTCTTGAACGCGATCCTCCTGCCGTTCATTCTGGTCTTCGTCATGCTCCTCGCAGCCGACCGCAAGACGCTGGGGCCGCTCGCCAGTGGGCCGATCCTGTTGACCATCGGCTGGCTGTCGACGGGTCTCCTTGTGGCCCTCTCGGTGATCCTCGTGGTCACGAGCATCGGCGGCGGTCAGTAGATCGATGCCGCGACTGACGAAGATCTACACGCGAAAGGGCGACGACGGGTCGACCGGTCTCGGTGGCGTCCGGCGGCGCGTTCAAAAGGACTCGCTGCGAGTCGCCGCCTACGGCACGGTCGACGAGCTGAATTCGCAGATCGGGGTGGCGCTTGCGGCTGGCCTGGTCGACCGATTGAGCAATGAGCTGACCGACATCCAGAACGAGCTGTTCGACCTCGGCTCCGACCTTGCCTTTGTCGAGGACGACAAGGCCGCCCGACCCGTGCCGGGTATCGAGGAACGCCACGTCCGCAAGCTGGAGCGGCTCATCGATGAGCTCAACGCGGTGGTCGGGCCGCTGATGAACTTCCTTCTCCCTGGTGGGAGCGTTGGGGCCGCGCAGCTTCACGTCGCGCGGACAGTCTGTCGCCGGGCCGAACGCGAGACGCTGACCCTCAAGCGGTCCGAACCGATCGGGCCATGGGTGCTCCCCTACCTCAACCGCCTCTCGGACGCGCTCTTCGTCATGGCCCGGTACGAGAACCACGAGCGCGGGGTGGCCGAGCCGCTCTGGCAGCCCGGGAAGTAGCTCGTCCAGGCTCCGTGCGCCGGCCGGAACGCCCTCGGCACGGTAGCGAGCCTCGGGGCTACCATCCGCCGAATGAAATACGGAATCTGCCTGCCGAACTTCACCGACCTTGCCGACCCGGACGCGATGGAGGCCGCCGCCGCCGCGGCCGAGCGCCTCGGCTGGGAGACCGTCTGGACGACCGATCACGTCCTCGTCCCCAACGGCGACGAGACCTCCGACTACCGAACGAACTACGACGCGATCCTGGTCCTGGCCTGGGTCGGCGCGCGACATCCCGGGCTGCGGCTTGGTACGAGCGTGATCGTTGTTCCGCAGCGGAACGCGGTCCTCCTGGCGAAGGAGCTGTCCTCGCTCGACGCGCTTTCGGGCGGTCGGCTCATCGCCGGCGTCGGCGTCGGGTGGAACCTGCGGGAATTCGGAAACCTCGGCGCCGCCGATCGGTTCCACGTCCGCGGCGCCTATCTCGACGAGACGATCGAGCTCTGGCGGCACCTCTGGTCGGGCTCGACCGAGCCCTTCGAGGGGCGCTTCCACGCGCTCGACGATTTCGTGTTCAACCCGCTCCCGGCGCAGGGGGCGTCGCTTCCGATCGTCGTCGGCGGCCGGTCCGAGGCCGCGCTGAGGCGCGCCGGACGGCTCGGCGACGGCTACCACTCATCGTCGACCAGCCCAGAGTCCTATGCGAAGCGGATTCCGATCATCCGCGCGGCCGCGGAAGAAGCCGGCCGGCCGATCCCGCCGCTGTCGGCGCGGGTCCACGTCGACTTCGACTCGACAACGACCGGCTCCTACGCGATGCGCGGCTCCCCCGAAGAGGTCGCCGCCGAGGCCCGCAAGTTCGCCGACCTGGGCGTCGAGCACCTGGCCCTGTTCTTCGACGCCCCGACAAGCGGGGCCTTCGTCGAGGACGCGGAGCGCTTCGCAGCCGAGGTCGCGCCGCAGATCTGACGATGTCGCCGGCCGATCTCGCGACACTCTCGCTGCTCGATCCAGATCAGGGCGTGTGCCCGAACGGGCATCCGTGCGCGTTGGCTCACGTGGTCGGCCGCCGGACCTGTGGGAGCTGTGGCTACGCCGGCATCGCATTGATCTGCTGGGAGATCACGGCGGAGCACATCGATCGGGCCGAGCGAGCTGGCGCTGACCCAATCCTCATCAATTCGGGTCGATCGTTCATGGCCGATCGAGGCAACTAAGGCGCGCGTATCCTGGCGCCAATGATTGGAGCGGCTGATCGGGCGATCCGGCTAGCTGCCTTTGACTGGCTGACGGACCTCCGCAGCCAAGAGGGCGACGTTCTGCCACGAACAACTCTGCTGCGTGGCTTCGAGTACGGCGGCCGCCTAATCGGATTGATGAGTCCGCAGCAAGGTATCTGGAAGCCAAGGGTCTGCACCCTCCCCCTATCGATCGCGACGACGACTGGCGGCCCATACGCCGATTCGTTCGACAACGCGAGTGGTCGGATCCGATATTCATACCGCGGGACCGATCCTCGGCACCGGGACAACGCCGGACTTCGACAGGCAATGATC
>Ga0307312_10000982_pt1 | contig 14266 bp, 10 predicted proteins | sample ER_DNA_202_FD_194489 | JGI IMG/M metagenome (GOLD analysis project Ga0307312, IMG submission 194489) | Bulk soil microbial communities from the East River watershed near Crested Butte, Colorado, United States - ER_DNA_202 | ecosystem: Environmental > Terrestrial > Soil > Floodplain | place...
TAGGCGACCGAGAACAGCGCGGGCGCGTCGAGAACGCGCTGGAGCCCTGAAATCTTCCGCGCCACGAGCGGAGTAAAACACGGGGGAACCCCTGGTTCCCCCGCGAGCCCCCTCCTTGCGAGCGCTGTTGGGGAGCAAATGTGCGAGGAGCCGCCGCTTCGCCGTTCTCTCCCTCTGTTGTTTGTCGTAGTGAGCCTCACGCCGGGCAAAGCCCGGCTCCGGCGGCCAGTCGTCGCTAACCAACTACGACAACAGTGACAGTCACTGTGACTGTCACTGTGACTGTCACCGGCGGCGGTGGAGGAGGTAGAGACGGCCTGCGCCGAGGGCCATGAAGAGGACGCCGATGAGATAGCCAGAGCCGCCGCCAACCCGGGCGGTCTGGACGACGATCGCGATCCCGAGGCCGATCGCGATCAGACCGAAAATCGTCACCAAGCCGCGGTAGGAAGAGCTCATGCTGCCTTCGGCGCCGCCGCCACCATCACGCGGCACGGGGCGTTCTTGAGCACGAAGTCCACGGTGTCGCCGAAGATCCGCGCGCTCCCGCGCCGCACGTCGCGCCGCGGAGAGCCCATCACGATGATCTCGCTGTTGCGCCGCTCCGCTTCGTCCACGATCGCCCGCCCCGCGCGCCGCTCGCGGATCAGCCGCCCGACCACGTCCACGCCGTAGGCCTCGCCGATCGCGCGCGCCTCGTCGAGCAGGTCATGGGCTCGGTGCTCCATCGCGTCGGGCAGCGGCGCATCGAGAGACAGCTCCAATGGCACCTCCAGCACCGTCACCGCGGCAATGGTCGCCCCGCGCTCCGTCGCGAGGCGGCAGGCCAGGTCGACCGCCTCCTCGGACTCCCGGCGGTGCACGATCGGCACGAGCACGTTGCGGTACTCCAGCGCGACCCCGGGGCCGATCGGGATCGGGGCTCGCAACGTCTCCGTCAGCGGCTGCCCCAGCCGTCGGCGATAGACCGCGTAGCCCACGAACCCCGCCACGAGCCACCCAAGCCCCACCCAGCGCGTGAGCGGGGCTTGGACGACGACGACCAGCCAGGACAGTCCTGTCCCGAGCCCGCCGAAGACCGCGAACAGCGGCCAGTCGACCCCACGCCAGCGCAGATTCGGCCGTGCCCGGAAGACCAACTCCTCGTCGGGCCGCTTGTAGCGGAGTGCCACCACCGCTGCGTGCGCGACGGTGAACGAGAGCATCGCCCCGAACGAGTACATCGTCCCGAGAAACTTCGTCTTGCCCGGCAGCAGCACAAGCACCGGTATCACGCCTGCGAAGAAGAAAAGCGAGATGTACGGCGTCTTGAACTTGCCGTGCAGCCGCCGGAACACCTCGGGCAACTGGCGGTAGCTCGCCATCGCGTACGTGATGCGGGAGGCTCCGATCACGCCTGCGTTTGCCGCGATGAACAGGATCGTCGCGGCCAGGATCCCGACGTAGACCTTCATCGCGCTCAGCAAGGCGCCATGGATGCCCATGTTCTCGACCAGGCCCAGTACCGGATCGTTCGAGAAGCCCTCCGGGGGGCCGACTCCCAGCAGGGTCTGGTAGTTCCCGTCGGCGGTCTGCGTCACCGGGAGAGCCGACAGCGCGATCCACGGCAGCGTGAAGTAGATCGCGAAGACCGCAATCGCGACGAACGAGATCGCTCGAGGGATGTTCTTCACCGGGTCGCGCGCCTCCTCGGCCAGGTTCGAGACGGTCTCGATCCCGGTGTAGGCGATCATCGCCACCGGGATCGCGATGAAGAATTGGCTCCATGTGGGCGCGACGCCGAGGTGGATGTTCGACGACAGGACGTGCGGACTGAAGATCAGCGCGAACCCGAGCAGGACGAGCAGGATCTGCGTCGCGAAGTCGATCAGCGCCAGGCCGATGTTCACCCGCGCCGACTCCTGGGTGCCGACGATGTTCAGGGTGACCAGAACGGCGATCACGAGCCCGCCGCCGACGATGTCCCAAGGGTTCTCCTTCAGCGGCGCCCAGAAGATCGAGAGGTAGTGCGGCACGAAAAACGCCGAGATGGCGATCGTGATGATGTAGTTGAGCATCTGCGCCCACGCCGCCCCGAACGAGACGAGCTCGTTGAAGGCGTGGCGCGCGAAGCTCGAGGAGCCGCCGGCCTCCGGGAAGCGCACCGTCCCCTCCGCGTAGGTGGCCGCGGTGGCCGCGAAGATGATCCCCGCGATCACGAAGACGATCGGCGTCAGCCCGAGCGCGAAGACCGCGGTGACGCCGAGGGCGTAGTAGATCGACGAGCCGACGTTGCCGTAGGCGGTCGAGAACAGCGCCGGCGTCCCGAGGACACGCTCCAATCGCTGTTGCCGCCTTCGGCGGGACATCAGCTATCGCGGGGGAACCCCTGGTTCCCCCGCGAGCCCCCTCCTTCACAACGATCGCTCGCCCCTGAGCGTGCCAGGAGCCGCCCCTCCATCGTTGGGTACAAATGGTTCTGTCGAGGTGAGCCTCCCACCGGGCAAAGCCCGGCTCCGGCGGCCATTCTTTGCGCCCCGAGTGCGGTCAAGCCAAGCATGTCTCTCGTCTCAGGGGCCATGAGGAGGCGGACGCGCAGCGTCGAGATTAACCCCGTAGGCGGCCATGCTGATGTGGATATGAACTCTCAAGGGTGAGCCCTCTCTTTGAGCGCTTCGAGCTGGCGCCGGAGCCGGGCTTTGCCCGGCGGGAGGCTTACTGCGACAGAAACGATGGGAGCGGCCGGCGAAAAGGCGGCTCCTGAAACGCTCTTTGACGAGACCCCACTAGCAAGGAGGGGCCACATGGGGGAACCAGGGGTTCACCCATGGATCGAGACGATCAGGGGGATGATCAAAATCGCGACCAGGTTCGTGATTTTGATCATCGGGTTGATCGCCGGGCCCGCCGTGTCCTTGTAGGGATCGCCGACGGTGTCGCCGGTGACGGCCGCCGCGTGGGCCTCTGAGCCCTTGCCGCCGAAGGCGCCGTCCTCGATCAGCTTCTTCGCGTTGTCCCAGGCACCGCCGCCGGAGGTCATCGAGATCGCAAGGAAAAGCCCGGTGACGATCGTCCCGATCAAGAGACCCCCGAGCATCTTCGCGCTGATCACGCCGACCACGATCGGGAAGGCGATCGGGATCAGGGCCGGCAGGAGCATGCTCTTGATCGCCGAGCTGGTGACGATGTCGATCGCGCGCCCGTACTCGGGCCGCGCCGTGCCCTCCATGATCCCGGGGATTTCGCGGAACTGGCGGCGCACCTCGGTCACGACCTGGCCGCCGACGCGGCCGACCGCCTCCATCGCCAGCGACGCGAAGAGAAAAGGCATCAGCCCCCCGATGAAGAGGCCGGCGATCACCCAGGGGTCGTCGAGCTGGAAGCTCTGCTGGTAGTCGCGCACGGCGAGCCCGTTCGTGTAGCTGTCGAAGAGGATCAGCGCCGCGAGCGCGGCCGAGCCGATCGCATAGCCCTTCGTCACGGCCTTCGTCGTGTTGCCGACCGCGTCGAGCGGGTCGGTGATCGCGCGCACGGACTCGTCGAGGTTGGCCATCTCCGCGATTCCGCCCGCGTTGTCCGTCACCGGGCCATAGGCGTCGAGCGCCACAATCAGTCCGGTCATCGAGAGCTGGGCCATCACGGCGACGCCGATCCCATACAAGCCCGCGTAATGGTTTGCGACCAGGATCCCGGCCGCGATCACGATCACCGGCAGCGCCGTCGCCTTCATGCCCACAGCCAGGCCCTCGATGATGTTCGTCGCGTGACCGGTGCGCGAGGCCGCCGAGATCCGTTTCACCGGCGACCAACGGGTACCGGTGTAGAACTCCGTGATCGCCACGAGCAGGAACGTGACGATCAGCCCGACGAGCGCCGACAGGTACAGCTCCCAGAAAGTGAAGTGCGGCGAGTCGTAGGCGAGCGTGACCGGGATGAACCCGAGAGCCGAGAGCACCGTCGCCACGAGCACGGCCTTGTAGAGCGCGTTCATGATCGAGCCATTGCGCCCCACGCGCGCGAAGAAGGTCCCGATAATCGACGAGAGGATCGAGACGCCGCCGATCGCAAGCGGGAAGAGCTCGAGGTGGAGGCCCGGGAAGGTCTGTGAGGCGAGCAGCATCACGGCGACCGCTGTCACGGCGTAGGTCTCGAACAGGTCGGCTGCCATCCCAGCGCAGTCGCCGACGTTGTCGCCGACGTTATCCGCGATCACGGCCGGGTTGCGGGGATCGTCCTCTGGGATCCCGGCCTCGATCTTCCCGACCAGGTCCGCGCCGACATCGGCGGCCTTCGTGTAGATGCCGCCCCCGAGCCGCGCGAAGACCGAGATCAGCGAGCCACCGAAGGCGAGGCCGACGAGGTCGTTGATCGCGGAGGCGCGCGAGTGGTCGAGCCAGCCGGTGAGGACCCAGTAGTAACCGGCGACCCCGAGCAGGCCGAGGCCGACGACGAGCAGGCCCGTGACAGAGCCGGCACGGAAGGCAACGTTGAGCGCAGGCTTGAGCCCGCGCTTGGCCGCCTCAGCGGTGCGCACGTTCGAGCGCACGGCGACGTTCATGCCGATGAAGCCCGCCGCAGCCGAGAGAATCGCGCCGATCAGGAAACCGATTGCCGTCCCCCAGCCGAGCTCGTTGTAGAACCCGAGCAGCAGGAACGGGACGATCGCCACGATCGCAATCGTCTGGTACTGCCGCCGCAGATACGCCGCGGCGCCCTCCTGGATCGCCCGACCGATCTCCTGCATCCGCTCGTCACCGGCAGGCTGGCGCAGCAGCCAGAACGTCAGGCCGATGCCGTACGCAACGGCCAGCCCCGAGCAGACGAGCCCGAACAGAACCGCGTGGTCACCGAAGAAATCGATCAAGGGGCCTCCCAGCAAGACTCGCGCCGAGAGACTCCCCGGCGCCGCGGTTTTCTATCACACGCCTGCCAGGGGGGCCGTGACGACCGCTAGCGTCGGCCGCGGCCGACGGTCACGTTGACCCTCGCGCCGTTCTTCAGCCTCCTGCCCGGCCTGGGCAGCTCGCTCAGGATCCGGTTCTTCTTTAGTCGGGTCGACGGCTTATAGGTGACCGTGCCGACGCGACAGTGCGCCTTCTTGATCCTCGCCTTCGCCGTGATCAGGAGCCGCCCGAGCACGTTCGGAACGACGCACTTGGGCGGGATGAGTGCCGGTGGTGGCGGGGGTGGCTGAGGCGGGGGTGGCGGAGGCGGAGGTGCCGGAGGTGGAGGCGGAGGCGGAGGTGGTGGAGGTGGTGGAGGTGGTGGAGGTGGTGGAGGCGGAGGTGGTGGAGGCGGCGGAGGAGGAGGAGGAGGCGCGGAAAGCGGGTTGATCTTGCCCCACCACGTGCTCCAGTTCCCGGATCCATCCCCCCCAGATACGTCACGGGTGTCGGCGTACTCCTGGATCGTCCAAAAGGCGCTGTCATCAGTGGGATCGACCTGCGTGGTGCTGTAGTCGCCCCAGCGATTGCGTCCGCCGCCGTAGGTCTTCCAGTAGTTGGACGCGCCTTCCTTGAGAGTGACCGGGTCACGCATCGTCCCGGCGGCGTCGGTGTGGTCGTGATAGGCGTAGCCCGCGTCAACGAAGTCGGTCGCCTGCAGCTCCGAGAAGCCCACGAGCACGTCGTTGGCGGCGTTCACCGCGATCGAGGGGTAGACGTACCAGTGCCCGCCGGCCAACGGGTCGTCGATCCGACCTCCTTGCACGAACGCCCCGGTGGTGTCGAGCTGCACCCATTGCGCAGCAAGACGGATGGCCGGCGAAGTCAGCTGCACCGACTGCGCGTAGTAGATGCCGCCGTTGCGATAGACCGCGTTGACAATGCGGCTGTCACCAGTGTTGATCGGGTTGCCGCCGCTTTGGGGGCCGAGGTCGCCGGAGAAGTCCGACCAGGCGCCGAGCGGGTTCACCTTGTGTGCACCGCCGACGAGCGTCAGAGTCGGAGAAGCTGGCGGTCCGGTCAGCGTCCAGAAGTTGTACATCGCCGAGACTCCGCTCCAGTGCTCGACCATGTACAGCGTGGTGAGCGACGACGAATACGTCACCGCCGGCTGGATCGTGAAGGAGCCGGCGACATTGATCAGGTTCACCGAGGTGACCGTGTCGTTCCGCAGCGCGGCGTAGTCGGCCACGAGCACCTTCGCCCGCACATAGTTGTACGGCGCAGCGTTCGTGAACATGTTCACGCCGATCGCGACCATGCCTTGGTTGAAACCGATCGTCGGAAAGTCGGCCCATGTCGTGTTGCCGCTGTCGGCGTCGAATCGGTACAGGTGCCAGGTCTCGCTCGGGTCGCTCGTGTCCGAGACGCCGATCAGGATCGACGAGTTCACGCTGGCTGCCGAGCTAACACCCGAGACGAGCCAGCGGTTGCTGTACGGGTCGTAGAGCGTCTTCGGATCGAACGGGCCGACGGCCCCCGTCGCTCCCCAGAAGGACGCCATCGAGACAGTGGAGAGCAGGGCGCCGTCCCGCTGCCTGATCACGTAATTGTCGTTCAGGGTCGCCATCACCTTGGTGGGACCGACGGCCCCGTTGGTGTCGGGCGGGATGTAGATCTGGGCGTCGGACCCTGCAAGGAAGCCGGCCGCGGGCGACGGCGACGGTGCATCCGGTGGCTCGGCTGCGGGCAGCGCGAGCGGCGCGAGGAACGGCGACGGCACGGTCAAGTGCACGTTCGGCGTCGCTTTCTCCTGGGGCTCCGGCATTGGGACCGGGGGCGGCTTGAGCCCACCCCGTTGCGCGTCCAGCCGAGCGAGCTGGGTGAAGTCCACGACCCCGGCACCCGAGATGTGTACCGCCGTGCCTGTATAGGTGATCGCACCCGAGTCGACCGAGCCCGACGCGAAAGCCGGCAGCACGATTGCCGCTATTCCCGCCAGGAGAGCCGAAAGAGTCCAGGCCGAACGCCGCACGCGTGTTCGGCCTCCTCTCACGCCGTCAGCGCCTCCGCCCCTTGCCGAGCGTGAGGTTCACCTTCGCCTTGCTGCCGAGCCGCCTGCCGGCTTTCGGCGACTCCTTGAGCACGCGGCCCTTCTTCTTCTTCGTCGACTTGACGTAGGTGAGCTTGCCGAGCCTGCACTTCCGCGACGTGATCTTCGCCCTGGCCTTGGCGAGCTTCATCCCGATCACGTTCGGCACCACGCAGGGGGGCTTCAGGGGCGGAGGCGGCGGGAGCGCGGCGCCACCGGCGACCTTGCCCCACCAGGTGCTCCAGCGTCCGGAGCCGTCGCCCGCTCCGGCCGGGGCACCCGCGTACTCCTGGACCGTCCAGATCGATGTGTCGTCGGACGGATCGACCTGCGTGCTGCTGTAGTCGCCCCAGCGATTCCTGCCACCGCCGAAGGTCTTGAAGTAGGCGCCCTCGCCTTCCTTGAGCGTCACCGGATCGCGCATGGTGTTCGCCGGATCGGTGCCGGCGCGGAAGGCGTAGCCCGCGTCCGGGAAGTCGTTCGACTGAAATTCGGAGAAGCCGACGAGGACGTCGTTGGCAGCATTGACCGATAGAGACGGGAAGGCGTACCAGTGACCCCCGTTCACGCTCGTCGCGGTGGAATCGCCGATCCGCCCGCCCTGGACGAAGTTGCCGCTCGTGTCGAGCTCGACCCATTGAACTGCCGTGCGGGCCTCCGCCCCCGGCGCGAGCCCGGTGGGCAAACCGACCGTCTGCGCGTAGTAGATGTGACCGTTTCGGAAGACGGCGTTTCCGATCCGCGCGTCGGCGGCGTCCGCCGAGAAGCCGCCGTTCTGGGGCAGCACGTTCGCGGAACCGGGAACCGTCCAGGGCCCGAGTGGGTTCGTCTTGGCGGCGCCGCCGACGAGGCTCAGGGACGGAGGGCCGAGGCCGGTCAGCGTCCAGAAGTTGTACGTGCCGCCGCCGCTGGAGCCGTGCTCGACGAGGTAGAGCGTGTCCTCGGTCGCCGAGTAGGTGACCGCAGGCTGGATCGTGAACGAACCGGGAACGTTGATCGTGAAGGGATTACCAGCCCCGGAGTTCGCGCGCAGGGCGCCGTAGTCGAGCACGATCAGCTTCCCCTGCACGTAGGAGCCGGCGTTCGTGAACACGTTCAGGCCGATCGCAACCACGTTCTTGTTGAACCCGATCGTCGGGAAGTCGGCCCACGTCAGGTCCGACGCGTCGGCATCGAGCGAGTACAGGTGCCACGTTCCCTGCGGGTCGCTGGTGTCGGAGATGCCGTAGAGGATCGACGACGTCGCGGATGCCGCGTCGTTGACCGCGGCGACGATCCAGCGGCCGTTGTACGGGTCGTAGACCACCTTTGGGTCGAACGGCTGCGCGGCGCCCGTCGCGCCCCAGAACGTGGTCATCGGAATCGTGCCGAGCACGGCGCCGCTCGACTTCTGCTGGATGACGTAGTTGCTGTTCAGCGCCACCATCAGCTTGTCGGGCCCGACCGCGCCCTGCGTGTCCGGCGGGATGAAGCTCAGCCCGCCGCCTCCCGGGGCATCGGACTGCGCGATGAAGCTCGCGGCGGGCGAGGGCGAGGGCGCCGAGGAGGTGGCCGTGGACGGCGACAGCGGGGCCTGGAAAGGCGACGGCAGCGTGATGCGGTTGTTCGGCTCCGCCTTCTCCTGCGGCTCCGGCATCAACGCCGGAACCAGCGGGCCGGCGAAGCTCTTCTTCAGGCGCTCGAGGCGCGCAAGCTGCGCGAAGTCGATCGCCGCCGCCCGCGACACGTGCGCCCGAACGCCCGAATAGGTGACCTGATCGCCCCCGGAACTCGCGGCGAACGACGGGGCGCCGAGGGCGGCGAGCAAGACGAGGACGCTCCCAGCGAGCACAAAAAAAGAGCGTCGCCCACGACTAGGCCCAACCCTCCCCATGAAGCGCTCCCCTCAGTTCTGACAACCCGTCCCTACAGGTCTTATACGTCGCTACTCAGACGGTTTCAAGAGGCCGCGTCTTCCTCAGCCGCAGCGGCGTAGGCGAGCTGGAGGTTGGCGAGCACCTGGCTGAAGTCGCGCAGGGCGTCTTTGGGAGCCGATCCTTCGAGCACCGGAACGAGGGCGCGCAAGGCTTCGATCGCCAGCCGGGCCTGCTCGAGGTCGCGGCCTTCGCCGCTCAAGCGGTGGTACCCCAGCGACGAGACGGAGTAGAGCGTCTGGAGCAGGAGGTCGGCGACCTTGAGCTTCGCAAGCTCCGCCTGAAGCTCCTCGATCAGCTTCTGCTCGTCGGGAGTCGGCTGCTCAGCCACGTACCGGTTCCTCAGGAGCGTCCGTCTCTGACCCCGTTCGGCTCGACCGGTCGTTTCCGACGGACGCACGGGCAGAGTCCGTGCTTCCTGATGGCGGCGCCGCAAGCGGCGCCTCGGGACCCACCTGCTCAGCGTAAACCTCTTCGAGGCTCGCGCCTGCCTCGTGCCGGGCAATTTGGCGCTCGGCGGCGTTGGTCGCGGGAATCGCGATCGCCGAGGCGCAACCGAGCTCCTCGGCCACCGGCAGCACCCACTCGACCAGGCGTTCGAGGTGGGCTCGGGTCGAACGCACCTCCCCGCTCGCGAGGTCGATGAACTCGCCGGAGAGGCCGTAGCGAATTGCGCGCCAGAAGTTTTCCTCGATCAAGCGGTGCGGATAAGAGGGCAACGGCTCGCCCTCGTCGACGGCTCGGGCGATGCGCGCAGTCAGCGCATAACAGAGCGCCGAGAGCGAGCGCGCCTCGGCGAGATCAGGCTGGGCATCGCAGATGCGGATCTCGACGGTGGGGAACGCGAGATGCGGCCGGACGCTCCACCAGAGCTGGGTGTGCTCGTCGATCGAGCGAGTCTCGTAGAGGAAGCGCACGTAACGCTCGAAACCGTCCCAGCCGTCGTACGCATCGGGGATGCCGCAGCGCGGGAACGTGCGCGTGAAAATCTGCGTGCGGGCCGAGTGAAGGCCGGTGTTGACGCCTTCGAGGAAGGGCGAGCTGCACGAGAGCGCCAGAAGCTCCGGGAGGAAGTTGCGCAGGCCGTTGCATACCGCAATCGCCCGGTCGGGGCCCTTGATCGCGACGTGGACGTGGAGGCCGAAGCTGTTGTTGCGCCAGACGACGTAGCGCAGCAGCTCGTCGTTGCGGCGGTAATGAGGCGTGTCGATGATGCGCTGCTCCTGCCAGGGGCTCCACGGGTGCGTGCCGGTGGCTCCCAGCGTGACGCCGAGCGAGCCGGCGAGCTCGGCCAGCTGGGCGCGGCGCTCGCCGAGGCGCGTCGAGGCCTCCTCGAAGTCGTCACAGCGGCCGGTTCGGATCTCGACCTCGGAGGCGATCAGCTCGCCCACGAGGTGCTCCTCGAGCGGCGTGCCTGCAGCCGCGGCCTGGAGCTCTTCGAACCGGTTCGTCAACGAAAGCGTCGCCGGGTCGAGAATCGCGAACTCCTCCTCGACCGCGAGCGTGAGGTCGGTTGCCTCCTCGTACTGCTCGCGGGCGGTGCGGATCTGCTCCCCGGGGCTCAGTCGCTGGGCGTCTCCCACGGGGCGCTACATTAGAGACTCTCTCGTCAGTCGGGTCGGGCGTTTCTGTTTCCGTGAGGGTGTGCTGGCCGGCCGCACGGGCAGAGCCCGCACGGGCCTCGTTGGTCGGCGCCGCCTAGTCGACGCCTTGGAAGGGTTGCAGCAGGCGATCGGCGACGCCCGCCCAGCTCCAACGGCCTTCCGCGGCCCGGCGGGCTGCGCCGGCGATGCGGGCGCGCTCGCTCTCCGGCAGGGCGAGCAGCTCTCGCAACCTGGAGGCCAGCTCGACGACATCGCCCTTGGCGAAGCTCGCGAGGTGGCGATGCTCGGGCGGGTACTCGGCCTCCAGGCCCTCAGCGATCTCCTGCAGACCGGAGTGCCGCGCGACGAGCGGCGGCGACCCGGCGGCGGCTGCCTCGGCCGCGACCATCCCGAACGCCTCCGGGAAGATGGACGGCACGACGGTCACGTCGGCGAGCGGGAGCAGGTGGACGAGGTGGCGGTGCTCGAGCGCTCCAGTGAAGAGCGTGCCGGACGGCGCGGCGTCCTCGAGCTCGGTTCGGTAGTCGCCGAAGCCGACGATCACGGCACGGGCGTCGAGCTCCCTCAGGGCCTCGAGCAACAGATGGACGCCCTTGTTGTAGAGGAGCTTCCCGAAGTAGAGGACCGTAGGCAGGTCGTCCTCGAAGAAGGCTGCGAAGCGCTCCGCGTTGCCTTCGTCCGGAATCCGCTCATTCGCGTTACCGGGATTCTGCGGGTCTAGACGGGCCTCCTCGAGGAGCGCGGCGAGCGCCTCCCCGCGCGGCCGGGGTCGAAACTCGTCGATGTCCACTCCGGGCGGCACCTCGTAGACGCGATCGACGTGGCCGACCACGTCCTCGAGCACCTCGCGGATGTGCTGCGAGCCGACGAAGACCGCCTCGGCTCCGGCGAGCGCCTCCCTCCCCCACGCCCGCAGCTCGGGGTTCCCGCGCATCGAATACTCGAGCTCGGAGCCGTGCGCCTTGACGGCGAACCTCGAGCCGCTGGCCGCTCCGACCGCTGCGCCCGGCAGAACATGGTTGGCGAAGACGAGATCGGCCGGCAAAAGCCCGCGCACGACGGCGGCGTTGCGCTCGACGTAGCGCTTCCGCTCCTCGGTCGTGAGCTCCTGGAGCAGGCGCGGCTCGTGGCCTTCGTAGCGGTCGAGCACGAAGACCGGCAGCGGACCGTCGAGCTCGGGACGCACGGTTGTCGCTCGGCCGAGGTCGTATTGCTCCGGGTGGGGCTCCTGCGAGATGACGACGACGTCGTGGCCGGAGTTGCTCCATTCGCGCGCGAGCGCGCGCGTGTAGACGTTCGACCCCGTCCCGCCGAGCAGGTAGCCGTGCCAGAGCAGAATCCTCAGGTTGGCCAACCCCCGGTGACAGTCACTGTGACTGTCACTGTGACTGGCACCTCGACTGTCCCCTCGTCCGGGACGGGCACGGCTCTACTGGCCGGCTAGGTGAGGTGGAAGTACAGAGCGTGCAAGAGGTCGACCGCCGGGTTCGACGTGTGCACCGTGACATCGTGGGGCACGTCGAGGAGGGCTTCTGAGTAGTTGAAGATGATCCTCACGCCGGAGTCGATCAGCTCTTGCGCGACCTGCTGAGCGCTGTCGGCAGGCACCGCGACGACCCCGACGATGATGTTCTTCTCGCGCACGGCGTCCGCGAGCTGCCGGGAGTCGCTGATCGAATTCACCCCGATCGTCCGCCCCACCTTGTCCGGGTCGTTGTCAAAGACAGCGGCGATGTTGATCCCGTGCTCGGCGAAGATCGGCGAGCTCGCGATCGCGTGCCCGAGCCGCCCGGCGCCGACTAGCGCGATGTTGTGCTGGCCCTGGGTGCGCAGGATCTTGCGAATCTCGCCGAGCAGCGAGTCGATGTTGTAGCCGACTCCCCGCTTGCCGAACTTTCCGAACGCCGAAAGGTCGCGCCGGATCTGCGTCGCGTTGATGTTGGTGTAGTCCGAGATCTCCTGCGAGGAGATCCGGTCCTTGCCCATCTTCTTGGCCTGGGTCAGCACCTGGAGGTAGCGGCTCAACCGCGCCGCCACGCCGACAGTCAGCCGCTCGCCGCTGACCCCGCTGCCCTGGACCGTCGTTTGTAACACCGCACAACCATTCTGCCAGTACCGCGCCGCTCCGTGCGTCGGACGGTTACAAGCGCCCCGTTCAGGAGGAAGTTTGTGCGGCTTCGAGGCGGCGGCGGAAGGCGGCTTCGTGCACGTAGTAGGTGAATGCCCGCTCGCCGTCGATCTCGACGACGGGGATCAGCTCGCGGTAGGCGGCCTCGAGCTCGGGGTTGCCGTCGATGGCGACCTCCTCGAGCTCGAACTCGAGCTCCTCGCGAAGCGCCCGGACCTGTGCCAGCGCACGCTCGCAGAGGTGGCAGTCGGCCGCGTGGTAGACGACGACTCTATGGATAGAGGCCACGCGTGACGGTCGCCTCGGCGACCCGCCCGACCGCCAGGCCGTACGCGGCGTTGCGCATGGTCGTCTGGCGATCCTCGTACACGTGCCACGTCTCATTGAACGCGCGGGTGACGATGTCGCGCAGCTTCGAGTTCACCTCGGGCTCCTTCCAGAAGTACTCCTGGAGACCCTGAACCCACTCGAAGTACGAGACCACCACGCCGCCGGCGTTGGCGAGGATGTCGGGCAGGATCAGTACGCCCTTCTCTTCGAGGATCTCGTCCGCCGCCGGAGTGATCGGGCCGTTCGCGCCCTCGGCCACGATCTTCGCCTTCACGTCCGCGGCGTTGTCATGCGTGATCACCTGCTCCAGCGCGCAGGGCGCGAGCACGTCGCAGTCGAGCAGCAGCAGCTCCTCGTTCGTGATCTCCTCGACACCGGCCAGCCCGGCCAGCGAGCCCGTTTCCTGCTTGTGCGCGATCGCCGCGACGACGTCGATCCCATTCGGGTTGTGAAGCCCGACGCGTGAGTCCGAGATCGCGATCACCGTCGCGCCCTCCTCGGCGAGGAACTTCGCGAGGTAGCTGCCGACGTTGCCGAACCCCTGAACTGCGACCCGCAGACCCTGGAGGCTGAGCTCCTTCTTGCGAACCGCCTCCTGGACGCAGTAGAGCGCGCCGCGCGCGGTAGCCTCCAGCCGGCCGAGCGAGCCGCCGACGTTGAGCGGCTTCCCGGTCACGACGCCGAGCACCGAGTGGCCCTTGTTCATCGAGTAGGTGTCGAAGATCCAGGCCATCACGTTCGCGTCGGTACCGACGTCTGGCGCCGGAATGTCCTTTTCGGGCCCGATCTCGTTGATGATCTCGGTCGTGTAGCGGCGGGTCATCCGCTCGAGCTCGCCGCGCGAGAGCTTCTTCGGGTCGCAGATCACACCGCCCTTGGCGCCGCCGAAGGGGATGTTCATCAGCGCGCACTTCCAGGTCATCCACATCGAGAGCGCCTTGACCTCGTCCAGGGTCACGTCCGGGTGGTAGCGGATGCCGCCCTTGGAAGGGCCGCGCGCGATGTTGTGCGTCACGCGGTAGCCCTCGAAGGCGTGGATCGTCCCGTCGTCCATCGTCACCGGCGCCGAGACGACGACCGCCTTCTTGCACTCCTGGAGCACGTTCACCAGGCGCTGGTCGATGTCGAAGATGTCCGCGACGCGGCGCAACTGCTCCCGCGCGATCTCGAACGGGTTCTCTCGGAGGTGACTCTGAGGCGCCTCGACTGTGGTCACGCCGCGCTGAGTATAGGCGTCTACTTGATCGTGAACGCGATCGTCCTGCGCGTCATGGGGCCGCCGCTGGTCGGGCGCGCGAGCAGGCGAATCCGGTACGCGCCCGGTTGCAGCAGGGTCC
>Ga0307312_10000984_pt1 | contig 14253 bp, 11 predicted proteins | sample ER_DNA_202_FD_194489 | JGI IMG/M metagenome (GOLD analysis project Ga0307312, IMG submission 194489) | Bulk soil microbial communities from the East River watershed near Crested Butte, Colorado, United States - ER_DNA_202 | ecosystem: Environmental > Terrestrial > Soil > Floodplain | place...
GAACGAGCGGCTACGCGTTCAAGGAGTGGAAGGGCGCGTTCTACCCGAAGGAGCTGAAAGACGATGGAATGCTGGGCTTCTACGCCAGCAAGTTTCCAGCGGTCGAGATCAACAACACGTTCTACCGGCTGCCGAAGGAGAACGTGCTGCGTGAGTGGGCGGCGCAGGTTCCCGAAACATTCACCTTCGCGCTCAAGGCGAGCCAGCGCATAACCCACCACGCGCGGCTCAAGGAGCAAGCGGCAGACACCGTCGACTTCCTGCTGAAGAACACTGCAGTCCTCGGAGACCGACTGGGGCCGATTCTTTTTCAGCTCCCGCCAAATCTCAAGAAGGATACGAATCGCTTTCGCGGATTCCTCGGCCTGCTACCCTCAGATCGCCGCTACGTATTCGAGTTTCGGCACGAGAGCTGGTTCGACGATGAGATCTATGATGCGATGCGTGAGCGTGATGTCGCGATGTGCATCATCGAGCAGGATGAGTTCAAGTGTCCAGTCGTTTCCACGGCGTCATGGGGCTATCTCAGACTACATCGACTGGATTACAATGAGGCGGCGCTGACCGAATGGGCCAAATGTGTGACTGGCCAGGCTTGGAAGGACGCTTACGTGTTTTTTAAACACGATGAGGGCGCGGGATCGGGACCTCCAGCGGTCACTACTTTTTCAACAGCTTGTGAATCACTGGCCACCCAGACGGAAGTTTCATCCGGATGAGGCGGATTTGACGGATTACTCGGATGGAGCTTTTTGTGGCGGTGGATAACGCGTTGGAAGTGGGCTTGGGGACCAAAGTGTAAAAGAAGACCAACTTCCAGGCTTGTCGATCTCAGGTAATTGTAGACCTGGCGATTTGCGAACTTGTGAAGCTCGTAGGTGGATTTTGTCTCTACGACAAGCTTTCCATCCACAATCATGTCAAGTCGCTGCTGGCCAAGAACGTGACCTTTGTAAAACACTTGCACTGCGACCTCGCGCGAGACGCGATGCCTGCGCGCGATGAGCTCCCTCTCCAGAGCCATTACGTAAATGTGCTCAAGGAATCCAAAACCGAGAGTGTTATACACCTCGAAGAACGCCCCAATTACTGACTCCGTGAGCCGTTCTTCAAAGAGGTTGCCGCGCGCCATGTACTCAAGATGATGCGACGAACCCCCCAAAAAATCATCAATCCTCCGCCACAGAACTCTAAAACGCCACGGCGATCGATCCGAGTAATCCGTCAAATCCGCCTCATCCGCATGAAACTTTCGTCTGAGTAGCCAGACTCGAGTGACTTAGCGCGGCGTTAACCGCTCCTCTGGAAACGTCTCGACCACCCGCCGCTCCAGGGCTGATACTTCTCCCTCGGCCTCACGAAGGGTCGTGAGACCAGTACCGAGCTTCTTCCGTTCCGTATCCAGAAACCGCTCGTAAGGCGCCAGAACCTCCAGCAGTTGACGCTCGTAGCGCGTGAGCTGCTCCTCGAACGTCGTCCGAAGAAGCGCGGCAAGATCGTCATTCAGCGTCGAGATCTTCGTCTCGAAATCGTGTATCAGATGGCGCCGGCGAGCTGGAATTATCAGCCACCCGGCGATCGCGAACAGGGTCGCGGTGAGCACACCAGTGACGTCCAGAGCCGCGGTGGTGAAGACGGCCAGAAATATCCCACCGAGCCCGATGGCAAGAACGTTGACCCCGAACGCGCTCATCACGGCCTCCTTCACCGACGTTACGATCTCACGTGCTTCCCGCTCGGTATCGAATTCATCGAGTCGCCTCTCCACTGGTTCGCGCAGGCGCGAGAAGAGCTCCTCGCGATTGTACTGGAATTCGGTGTCCCCGGACGGCGCGAGCGCTCCCGACTCGCGAAGCCGGGCTGTATGAGCATCCAGCTCAGCGAATACAGTTCGCCAGAGCTTCAGGTTGCGCTGCACCGCCCAGTCGACCATGCGGTGCACTACTGCCTCGATCGCTTGCGGCGTGTCCTGTACGACCTCGGCTCGAAACCGATTCTCGACCGCATCCTTGTTGCGAAGAAGAAACGCGTTTCCGATCCTGATCGTGCGCTCGAACCACGACCGGCCGCGGCGCTCCAGCTCGTACAGCACGTTGCGCATTTCGATCAGATAGCGCTCCGAGTCCGACCTCATTTCGTTGGAATAGGCCAATAACTGTTCTCTAATAGAGCGCAGGACGTTGGCGTCCTCGTCAACGACCAGTAGCCGCGAGGCCATCGTCGACACGTTTGCCTTCAAGAGGTGCCGCAGCACCCCCAGCGGCGTAAGAAGCTTGAGCCTCACGCGTTCCGTTTCTCGGAGAGTCTCCAGGACATAACGTTCGAGCACGGAATATTCGTTGCGCGGGTCAGGCGTCGTGGCATCGCCCGGAGCCTGGCCTGGTGGCGCCGAGAGTTTTCCGCGAAGAGCGTGTAGCGCGCTGATGAAATAGAGTGACGGCGCCCCGGCACCGAGCCGCGCGGTCACCTCGCGGTTCAGGTATTCGCGCACGCGATCGAGCTGCTCGTCACTGTTGCGCCGATCTATGCCATTCACTACGAACACAACCTTCTTCCCCCACTCGCGGATGTGAGTGAGGAAGTCCAGCTCGCTGGCCGTGAGCGGCTGCAACAGGCTCGTCACGAACAGCACCAGATCGGCGCGCGGCACGAATCCACGGGTGATCTCCTCTTCCATTCGCTCGATGGAGTTCGTCCCCGGCGTATCCACAATGTCGAGGTCGTGCAGCACCTCGAGCGGATAGTGATAGAGCTGCAGATGGTCACCGATTGACTCTGGAGGTCCTGCCTCTCCGTAACGCAGAATCGAGATCGCCCGCGTGGTCGGCAGATCACCCATCGCGAAAACTTCGTCGCCCAGCAGCGCGTTGATGAACGTGCTTTTGCCGCTGTTGTACTCCCCAACGACAACCAGGAGGAAGAGCTCGTCCATCTCGTTGATCAGCGCGGCGAGTCGCTCCACGTCCGCACGCGTCCCATCGGCTTGCGTCAGCGCGTCGCGCACACGCAGCACGAGACGGCGTTCGAGCGCGACCAACTCCCCCTGCTGTCGGGTAAGTACCTGTTCCAAGCTGAAAACCCGCGGTTGGATGTTGAGACTCGTTGGTCTGCACGGTCAACTTCCGCGCCACACCAACGGCTCCGCCGGTCCACCCCTTTGGAGCTCAATGGCCGAATACGGCGGAGTACAAATTGCGATAATACCTGCAGATGCTCAGCACGCCCCCAGCACAGACACTTCGCAGCGCCGCGGTCGCGGCGATGGTGCAGAACGGCTTCGAGCCAGAGTTCTCACCGGCAGTGATGCGCGAGGTCAGATCGCTCCACGACCCGTCCGACAATCCCCTCCCCGCCGGCTGTCACGATCTGCGCGCGCTCCTCTGGTCCTCGGTCGACAACCGTGAATCACGCGATCTCGATCAGATCGAAGTAGCAGAGCGTCTCCTTGACGGCTCGATCAAAATCCGTATCGGCGTCGCCGACGTCGACTCGCTCGTCCACCTCGGCTCGGCGGCCGACGCGCACGCGGCAGCGAACACCACTTCCGTATACACTGGCGTGGCGGTTTTTCCCATGCTGCCCGAGCGACTTTCGACGGATCTCACGTCGCTAAACCAGGGCGAAGACCGCCTCGCAGTCGTCATCGAGTTCGACGTTGCTCCCGACGGAGCCTTGGACAAAGCGTCGGTGTATCGCGCCCTCGTTCACAACAAAGCCAAGCTGGTTTACGATGCCGTGGGCATGTGGCTCGAGGGTAAGGCACCCCCTCCTCCCGCGATCGCTGCGTCCAAAGAGCTCAACGACCAGCTTCGACTTCAGGACGAAGCAGCGCAGCGGCTACGACAGGCGAGGAGCGTTGCCGGCGCGCTCGACTTCGAGAGCATTGAGGCCAGACCAGTGGTCGTGCACGGTAAGGTTGTCGATCTCGCCGTCGACCGTCGGAATCGCGCCAGAGATTTGATCGAGGATTTCATGGTCGCGGCGAACAGATCTGTCGCCACCTACCTACTCGATCATGGTTCCGCATCGCTGCGACGAGTCGTGCGCGAGCCCAAACGTTGGGATCGCATTGTGGCCCTGGCCAAGGATGTCGGTGAAGTGCTTCCTGACACACCCAACAATGTCGCCCTGAGCGAGTTTCTCGCGCGGCGCCGCGCCGCGGATCCAGAGCACTTCGCCGATCTCTCGCTCTCAGTCGTCAAGCTCCTCGGCCCAGGCATCTATGTTTTCGAGCGACGGCTTGGCGATCGCCGCGAAACCGGCCACTTCGGCCTCGCGGTCGCCGACTACGTTCACTCCACTGCACCGAACCGCCGGTTCGCGGATCTCGTTACGCAACGGATGTTGCGCGCCACAACTGACGGAGGCACGTCACCGTATTCCGATCAGGAGCTCATCGAGATTGCGAGTCGCTGCACGGAACGTGGCGAGGCGGCGCGGAAGGTCGAGCGTACGATGCGTAAAGTCGCGGGCGCATCGATGTTGGCCGAGCGGGTGGGAGAGAGCTTCGCTGCGATTGTGACGGCGGCGTCACCGAAGGGGACCTACGCGCGAGTGCTGAATCCACCCGTGGAGGGCCGCATCGTGCGCGGTGGACGCGGACTCGATGTCGGCGACACCGTGCGGCTCAAGCTCGTCGTGGCTGACCCGGTGCGCGGATACATCGACTTCGCTCACGAAGCGGAAGGCGCGTCGCGAAAGCTCGAGCGCAGCCGTCGCAAAAAGTTGGAGGCCGATCGTCTGCGCTCGCGGATCGGGCAGACGTTTGACGCCCTGGTCACCGGCGTATCGGAGAGCGGTACGTATGTCCGGCTGCTCGACGGCTCGGCGGAGGGACGTGTCGTGCGCGGTTACAAGCCGCTTTCCGTCGGAATGAAAGTACCCGTGAAGCTGATCAACACCGACAGCGTGCACGGCTTCATAGACTTTGAGTACACACAGGGCATGGACCCGGTAAAGGAAGACCGGCTGACGCGCAAGCGCGCGGCCGCACTCGCGCTGCGAGATCACATCGGCGATACCTTCCGCGCGATTGTGTCGGGGACGTCAAAAAAAGCGACCTGGCTGAGGACCGTGCCCGATAACGTCGAAGGCCGTTTGGTTCGGGGCCGACGCGGCTTGAGCGTTGGCGACGAGACTGGGGTGGTGTTGCTGGCTGTCGACCCCGAACGTGGCTTCATCGACTTCGCGCGGGAGGACACAGTACTGCCAGCGTCGTGACGCAGCACATCCCCACCATGGAGGATCCGATGCCACCTCGCATCAAGCTGTTTTTTCTGGCCTTGAGCGTCACTCTTTTCGCTGTTGCCGCCGTCCCGCTCTACACTGAGCTCACTAGACCCAGTGACATCTGGTGGACGCCGCAGAGCATGCTCGTTCCGCTCAGTGAAGGCAAGGATCGGGTGGTGATCTATGCTCGCGGGAGACCGCTCGATGGTCTAATCCAGGCCGGACAGCTCCGAATTGGAGAAGACGGCAGCTCGAGCGTCCTGCAGATGAGTGACATCGGCCTGCGGTTCAACAACTGGGATCGCGTTCGAGGCGACCGGGGCTCTCGGCTCGTGATCTATGCCGCAAGCTGCGGCGTCACAGCGCTGATATTCCTGCTGATCCTCACCGGACGCCTCGCTTACCGCGGGGAAGATCCCATTTGAGTCTTCTTCAGATAGGCCACGAGCCGATCAAAGCTCTCGTTCCACCCGCCCTCGTGTCCGTCGCGGTCCTCGACCGACTTGAAGACACCTTGGCGGAACGTCATCTCGGTCTTTCCCCCGCGCTCTGCAAACGTGACTGTCACGAGCATTTCGTCTTCAGGATGCTCGTCCCAGATGAACGTGAACGAGAGACGCTCAAGGGGAACGATCTCGCGAGTGACGCCGTGCTGCCAGTAGTCCTTGCCGTCAGGCGAGCGCATCCGGGCGCGCCACGGTCCGCCTTCCCGATTATCCAGCTCGACCAGCGGCGCCGTGAATCCCTTGGGACCCCACCACTGCTTTGCGTGCTTCACGTCAGTCCACGCCTTCCAGACCAGTTCACGTGACGCATCGAAGGTGCGCTTGATTACAAGCGTGCGCTCGGCTGATGTTTTGTCGACGCTACTTCCGCCGCTTTTTTGTGCGGGCATTCTTGTTCTCCTGCGTTTGAAGTTTTTGCAGATAACTGTCCAGGTTGTCGAAGCGCTCCTCCCAGAACCGGCGATAGCGGTCGACCCAGTCGGAGACGTCACGCAATGGCGCCGCCTCCAGGCGAGCCGGCCTCCACTGGGCGTCCCGCCCCCGCGAGATCAAGCCGGCTTCCTGGAGCACACCGAGGTGTCTCGACACGGCTGGTAGACTGATGCGGAACGGCTTCGCGAGCTCCGTGACGGGCACGTCGCCTTTTACCGCCAGCTGCGCGAGGATTGCGCGTCGGGTGGGATCAGCGAGAGCGGACAGGATGGTGGAGAGACGATCTGACGACATGAGACGGCTGATCCGTTGTATTTAACCTATATGTTAAATACAAGCCCAGTCGCTGGATGTCAAGCAGGATCCCCGCGAACGCCCGCGATTTCGTATTTTCCGAGTCAGAAACACAGGGCGGAACTTCCCGGGAGAGGTTCCCCACCACCCAAGAAGCCAGGAGAATGCCATGGCGGAAAGCGTCTACAAAGTGATCGAGTTGGTAGGGACCAGCACTGAGTCCTGGGAAAAAGCGGTGGCCGCTGCGATTAAGCGGGCATCCAAAACGGTGCGCGACTTGCGCGTGGCCGAGGTCTCGCTACTCGACGTGGCGATCAAGGACGGCAAGGTCGAGCATTATCGCGCCAAGATCAAAGTTTCCTTCAAGTACGAAGGCAGCTGAGCGGAAGCGTTCCCTCCTTCAGCCTAATGGCTGGAGACCGCTATCGATTCGCCCCCACCATTCGCACAAAACGCGGCTCGCTTCTCAAGGCATCCCAGAACGGCTCGAGTCGCAGCGACTGGGACGAAACGGGCGCACCGACCGAGAGAAGCCGCTCGAGGACGTCGATCGCTCTTGCTCGGTCTTCAAGGAGGAGGTACGCGAGCGCGACGTGCTGCAAATACTTTGGACCTTCGATGGCGTCGACCTTGAGAGGATCGGACGCCAGCACGAAGTCCACCTGTTTCATCGCATCCGCTCGACGGCCAAGCCCCGCGTAGGCAATAGCCAGCCCGCCTCGAAGCCACAGCTGCACGCGCCGGGATTCCGGAGATTGATCACGTAGCACACTCTCGAGCTCGGCGCGCGCGGAGTCGAACTGCGCATGCGCAGCAGTAGAGTCTCCACGCAGTCGCAACACCAGCGCTCTCCGGATCTCGTCGCTGACAAGCCATTCATTGAGGAGGCTCGCCGTGAGCCCGGGCTCCGGCGGTGTCAATGCAGCGAGCGCCGCGTCGTACTTGCGATCAAGGAGCTCCAGGTAGTACGGAAGCCTCATCTCCGCATAGCCGTCCGACGATCGTGCAGCATCGCGGACGATGGCCCGCGCCGACTTGATGTCTCCGTCCCGCAGAACGAGAAGCCACGCAAGGTGCGCGTAGGCGAAAATATCTTGCGGCTCGTAGGCCAACACGCGCCGGAAGGTGCGCTCGGCGTCGTCATACCGGCGCGACCACATCTGGGCGTGCGCCAGATTGTTCTGTGGCCACCTCGCCAGCGGATCGAGCTTCGCTGCCGCTTCGTAATCTCTGATCGATTCGGCCCAGCGACCCTGACGCTTGTGGACGTTGCCGATACGCATCACCGCCTGTGCGTCACCCGGTCGGATCGCCTGGCTCCTGGTGAGGTGCCACATCGCGCGCTCGTAATCCTCACAGCAGGAGTAGTAGTAGGCACCCATGTAGGTGTGGGCCTCGGGAAGATTCGGGTCGAGCCGAAGTGCGCGCTCGCCGGCTGCTTTCGCGGAGTCGTAGTGGGCGAGATTCATTCCCACCTGCCACACGGCCTCGGTGTGGGCGCTGGCAAGCAACGCGAAGGCGAGCGCGAAGCTCGTGTCGCGCTGAACGGCACGCTCCAGCATTTGTAATGCTGCACTCCAGTTGACCGCAGTTGACGTACGCCTCATATAATCCCGACCACGCAAATAATCGTTGTAAGCCTCGAGGCTCGTAGTCGGACTCGTGGTCGACACGCTGTGGCGAGGTGTTTCCAACACCAGATCCAACTGGTCAACCACACGCTGCGCGATGCTGGAATACAGTGCGAACAGCTTTGTGGTCTCTCCGATGTCTTCTTCGACGATCGCACCCCAGAGCGCGGTCCCATCTCGCGCGTTCGCGAGTTGCAACCTGACCCTTATGTGACCGCCTTCGGGAGCGGGAAGCCAGCTCGCAGTTCCTTCGAGGAAATAGTCCGCGCCGACTCCATATGGCCGTGACTTCTCGCCTGTGGCAGCCGCCTTGTATCGTTGCGCCGCCGCGCCGCCAACCACGTTAAGGCCCCTCAACATGGCGAGTCTAGTCGTTATCTCATCGCTGACCCCAGCTGCGAAGTACGCGTTTTCCGGCGGTCCCAGATTCGTCAACGGCAGCACAACGAGCCGCGGCGCGTCCGGTGGATCGCCGAGTTGATTCGCGCCTCGCGCGTTGTGATCAAACGCGATGGCGAAGCCGGTGATGCCAACAAGCATTACGACGGCGATCAAAGTCCGACTCCAGCGCCTTCGCGTCCCGAGTATGGGCGGTTTCACAGATTCGGGGCCGATTGCTGCTTCCCTGCTCGCATCGGCTGATGGTTGCTGTGCCTCAGCCGGACGGCCGATTCCTACATTGGGCCTGGCGTCCTGACGGATCTTCGTCGCGAGTGCTTGAGTTTCGGTTGATGGCTGAAGGTCGTACTCGTCGGCGAACTTGCGAGCGAAGTCGTCGTACGCGCGGACCGCGGCAGATCTGTCGCCGAGATCGTGGAGGAAGGTCATGAGCTGACGAAGCTGCGTTTCGTCCGGCAGCAGCAGACTCGCGGCCCAGCGGGCATGGCGTTCGGCTTCGAGCACATCACCGGACTTGGCCTTGCTTCTCGCGAGAGTCCAACCACCCTCTGAGGCGCGCTGCCGAAGCCGGGCACGCTCCGCCTCGAGCCAGCGCTCGAATTCCGGCGCGCTCGACACGAAGAAACCATCCAGCAGATCTCCTCTATATAGTTGAAGAGCATCTTGCTGACGGCCCGCGTCGAGCGCGGCTTCGAATTCCGACACATCGGACCGGACAGCGTCGGATGCGATTCCAACTTCGTCGTCCCCGCGCGTCACGATCGCGCCGTCACCGAGGGCTGATCGAAGTACGTAGAGCGCCTGGCTCAGCGCATTCCGCGCGTGAGGCTCATCCAGCTCAGGCCAAAAGAGCGCCAAAAGCTTGTCCCGCCGGTGCAGTGCGCGAGGGCGCGCAATCGTGAGATAGGCGAGCAGGGCCGTGCGCTTCGGCTGGCGCGTGAGCGCGTCGACGTCCTGTCCGTTCGACCCAGCGAACTGCGCTGGACCGAGAAGCCGGAGCTCCAGCACGACAATACCCTCGCGAATGGAGAGTCACCCGTGACGCCGTAAGAGCTGCGTCAGAAGGCGGTAAGACCCTCGCTTAATACTCGCAACGATATGGGCGCATCGGGTTCGCGACAAGAACGGACTGAGCGCCCCAAACCCAGGAGGTCAGGTGAAAAGCGCGCTAAACCCTACATTCACCCTATTCGCGGTCGGAGCCATCGTTGCGTGCAGTCAGGACGCCGCGAGACAGCCCCTTGAGCCACCCGGCTCTCTCAAATTCAGCGCTTTCGCGAATTCTGGATGGTCGGCGCCGGTTCACCTCGATGCACCGATCAATTCATCATCGCGAGAGTTGGGAGCCGAGCTTTCCCCCGACGGGCTGAGCCTCTATTTCGGCTCGGATCGTCCAGGCGGCGACGGTGACGTCGATATCTGGGCCGCGCGTCGGGATTGTATCGACTGCCCGTGGGGAGCGCCGGTCAATATCAACATCAACTCGCCGCAATCAGATGGCGGGCCTGCCTTCTCTCCTGACGGACATCTCCTTTTCTTCGGCAGCAGTCGAGACGGTGGACAGGGCGGTGACGACATCTGGGTATCCCACCGAGACAACAAGGACGACGATCTTGGTTGGGAGACGCCGATCAACGTGGGACCCGGAGTGAACACCGCCCAGCACGAGACGTCTCCGGTTTACGTCCCCGCTCTCAATGCTGGTGGCGTGAACTTGTATTTCGTCAGAGGAGCCACTCTCGCTGCCTTCGACATCTACGAGGCGCGTGTGACTCGCGAGGGCGAAACGGAGGAACTTGCTACACCTGTAATCGAGTTGAACTCTTCTGCCCTGGACGGAGATCCGGCGATAAGTCATGATGGGAAGGAGATCTTCTTCTGGTCGCAACGACCTGGCGGCTTCGGTATGGCCGACATCTGGGTCGCTACTCGCCGAAACCCCCATGACCTGTGGTCGAGTCCGGAGAACCTGGGCGGCGTCATCAACACTACTGGCTCCGACCTGACACCGAGCCTGTCGCACGACGGCCGAACGCTTCTGTGGTCAGCTGGCTTCGCGGCTCGCGGCGGCTTGGGACTCACAGATATCTGGATGTCTACCAGAACTCCGAGCGGCCACTGATGACTTGACTGTGCGAGGCGAGTGGGAGAAGCAGTTGGGTGTACACGCGCTTATATTTTCGTGGCTATCGCGCCCAACACCAACCCCCCGCCTCGCACGGAGGTCTCTCCAATGCGCCGCATCTACACTTCCCTTCTGCCCGTTGCCGCACTCGTAGCGCTCGCGTGCACGAGCAACTCTCAACAAAACGAAACGACGGCTTCGAGCACCGCCCAATCCGCTACATCGACGCCCAGCGGCGCCAATATGGAATCTTCACGCGTGGTGGCGGGTGGAGGAATCTCTGTCAACGGCTGGACAGGGCAGATCGACGCCAGTGAGGCCAAGCGTGGGTCAACCCTCAGCAACGCGAAGCTCGCGAGTGAGGGCAGCGCTCTGCACGTCACGACCGGACCGGCTGTGGCCTACTGGAACCCTTCGAACACAGCAAGCGGCGACTACACGGTCAAGGCGACGTTCAACGAGCCGAAGTATATGAACGTCAACGATCATCCCCACCCGTACGGAATCTTCATCGGCGGCAACGACATGGGGACGGACAAGCAGAGTTACCTGTACTGCTCTGCCTACGGTAACGGAAGTTTCATCGTGCGCGGCTTTGGCCCGGACGCTTTTCAGTTGAACGGGCGTCGCGGAGAGACCAACGCGGCCGTGCACAAGGCTGCCGGCGTTGGATCGCCGGTGACACAGGACATCGCCGTTTCCGTGAAGGGTGACAACGTGTCTTGCGCTATCAACGGAACGGTCGTCGGCACCTACAAGAAATCAGATGTCGTAGGGCCGGGGAAGCTCAAGTCAACCGATGGCATTTACGGCGTCCGCTTCGCGCACAATACGGATGGGCTGGTGAGCGGCTTGACGGTGACGAAGCCATAACTTCTTCACCGACGCGGAAAAAAACCGCGTGAGCTAAACGCTTCGACATGAGCGTCGGAGCGTTTAGCTTCAGAAAATGGCAGCCATAAAGATCCGAGCTCTGCCGGCGCGTCTGGTCAAGCTGGTCGAAGACCTTCGGCGCAAAGAGGACCGGCTCTCGCTCCTGCTCAGCCTCGTCATCGGCGCGCTCGTCGGGCTCGTCGTCGTCGCTTTTATTCTTCTGACCGGACGACTCGCGGCGCTGATGTTTCCCGCCGGCGGCCCGGGTTGGCGTCGCGTCGTCATTCCGGTACTTGGTGCTCTCAGCACCGGTTATCTCCTCTTCAAGTACTTCCCTCTCGCGCGCGGCAGCGGCATCCCACAGACCCGCGCCGCGCTGTTCATCCACGACGGGCGCATCTCGCTCCGATCCGTGGCAGGAAAGTTCGTCTGTTGCGTTGTCGCCCTCGCCAGTGGAATCCCGCTTGGACGCGAGGGACCAGCGGTCTACATCGGGGCTGGTCTCGCATCCACAATCGCGCGGCGACTTGGACTGAGCAGGGCCCAAGTCAGGTCTCTCGTTCCAGTCGGGGGCGCCGCCGCGCTCTCGGCCGCGTTCAATACTCCGATCGCGGCAGTGCTTTTCTCGCTCGAGGAGATCGTAGGCGATCTGCACGCGCCGGTGCTCGGCTCGATCGTGATCGCGTCGGCAACAGCATGGATGGTCCTCCATCTCGTCCTCGGCGACACTCCCCTCTTCCACGTTCCCGGCTACCACCTCGTCAGCCCGGCGGAGCTCGGAGCGTACGTAGTACTCGGAATCGTCGGAGGACTCTGTTCCGTAGCGTTCGTGAAACTGCTGCTGTGGCTGCGTGCGCGTTTTGCAAAACTGCCGACCGCATCGCTCTGGATTCAGCCGGTCATTGGCGGGCTCACCGTCGGGATCTTCGGCTACTTCGTCCCACAGGTGCTAGGCGTCGGGTACGATCAGGTGGAGAGAGTACTGAACGGCGACGTCGTTCTCAAAGTCGCCGTTGTGCTGGCGGTGCTCAAGATCATTGCGACATCGGTCGCGTACGCCTCCGGAAACGCAGGGGGAATATTCGGTCCGACACTCTTCATCGGCTCGATGGTGGGAGCGTCGGTGGGAGCGGTCGCGCACCTGCTCTTTCCCGAATCGACGGCCGGACCGGGTGCGTACGCGCTGGTTGGAATGGGTACGGCGTTCGCCGGAGTCATAAGGGCGCCGCTCACATCGGTGATCATGATCTTCGAGGTGACCCGCGACTACACGATCATCGTTCCACTGATGGTTGCGAATCTGATCGCTTTCTACATCTCGCAGAAGCTGCAGAAACGGCCGATCTACGAGGCGCTTGCGCAGCAGGATGGATTGCATCTTCCAACGCGCGCCGTCCCAGTACCGCCGAGGCTGCTGCTCGTCAGCGCCGCGACCAGGGAAGCGCCACCGTCCCTCAATCCGGAAATGACGATCGGTGAGGCGGAAGAACAGGTGAAGGACAGCCTGCTGGAATCGTGGCCTGTCGCCGACGACCTCGGTCTAGTTGGAATGGTGCGCACGCGGCACATCGCCGCGGCAGTGAAGCAGGGACGGCTGGACATGACAGTTGCGCGCCTCATGCAGATCGCGCGCAGATCGGACACCGATGCCAGCGTGGATTTGCCGCACGTGCACAACGATCAGCCACTCAGTCGGGCCTTGGCGCGGATGAAGGACAACGGGCACAAGGTTCTGCCGGTAGTGAGCCGCGCCAACGGGCGCATCATGCTCGGTATCGTGACGCTCGCCGATATTCTCGAGGCGTACGGTGTCGAGCGAGCTGAGCAGCTGGACTACATGGATCATCCCGACCTATGAAAACTCCTCTCGTTCAGCCCGCGGCTCCGACCCCCGCCGCCAGTGTTTCGGAATTCATTGCGACATTCGCAGTGGTCCTGGCTGCCATGGTCGGGCTGCTTCTCTTCGATACCGCTCTTGCCAGAGTAGACATCAGCGGACGCAAGGCCTACGCGGCGCGCGAATTCGCTGCGGGCCAGCATCTGATGACGTTGCGACACATGGATCAGGCGATAGAGCATCTCCGCGCTGCAACGACCCTCGATGGCGAGAATTCCGACTACGGCGTTGCGCTCGCGCAGGCCACGCTTGCCGACGGGCGGCCGGCTGCGGCCGAGCAGATGTTGTTGCCGCTGCTGGAACGTGATGAGACGGACGGGGCAACGAATCTCGCGATGGCCCGCGTGCTCTCGGCAGAGGGTCGGAACGATGCGGCAAAATCCAACTATCACCGTGCGATCTATGGCCGCTGGCCTGCTGGCGCGGAGAAGAGCCGTACCGACGCCCGCTTCGAGCTCATCGATCTCCTGGCGCGGACCAACGCGCGACAGGAGCTGCTCGCGGAGCTGCTGCCGATTCAGGATGATTCAACGAACGACGGCGCGCAGCGCAAACGCGTTGCGCACCTGTTCGTGGTAGCCGGGCAGCCGTCGCGCGCGGTGGTGATCTATCGGGAGATCTTGCGGCGCGATTCGCGAGACGCGGACGCGTACGTCGGGTTGGCTGAAGCCGCGCTCTCGCTCGGCGATTTCGCGACCGCGCGTGCCGACCTGCTGGCGGCCCAGAAGCTGTCGCCGGCCGACAGCGTCAGCCTGCAGTCACGGATGATTCTCACCGACAGCGTCATCGCGCTCGATCCGACGCAACCCGGCCTCTCGATAACCGAGCAGGCTCGGCGGAGCAGGAATCTGCTGCAGATGACGGTTT
>Ga0307312_10000985_pt1 | contig 14252 bp, 12 predicted proteins | sample ER_DNA_202_FD_194489 | JGI IMG/M metagenome (GOLD analysis project Ga0307312, IMG submission 194489) | Bulk soil microbial communities from the East River watershed near Crested Butte, Colorado, United States - ER_DNA_202 | ecosystem: Environmental > Terrestrial > Soil > Floodplain | place...
ACGCGCGCTTCGCCGATCAGGGCCATTTTTTTTGACGCCCCTTTAGAAGTGAGCGTGTAATGAAAACTCCAAAACGGATGATCGAGCGTTTGAAAAAAATGTTTTGCTGCGCTGACGCTGCTCTTACCTAAGGCACGCTGAAGACGGGGCCAGTCGCGCGCCAAGATTGCCAGCGCGGCCAGCCGGCGTTGTGGATGATTTAACGGCCGAGTGCTGCTGAGACGCCAAATTTTGCCTGACAAGATTAGCCGCTGCAAATCGTCACGATGCGGCCACCAGCGGTCCCACAACTGGCGCACATATTCGCGTGTCGATTTTTTATAAACATCGAGATCAGCCGTGTGTAGGAAACCAGCCACGCCAAATAAGATCGATTCAATGTCCGACGTAGCTTCGCGCAACGATTTCAAGGGTAGCCGTTGCGTGATCAGCGTGAAAGGCAGCTTGTTTTCCTTGTAACCGAGTGCGGCTGCCAATTCCTGAAAGAGCACCTGATCGCGTCCGTGACTGTCAATCTTGTGGCGAATGCGCGCTGCCTTTTGTCGCAAACGAAATTGTGCTGCTGCGTCCAGTACACTGCGGACTCGTTCTTCGGGCAAATCTTTGAGCGGCGCCTGACAACGACCTGGCCGCGCCAGCGGAATGTTCGCGCTGAATGCGTCCGGGAGATCTGCCGGATTAATATGAACCTGTGGGACGCTGCGGTTCGATCTTGTCCGCGTGAAAAATTCGCGGCTGCTCCTCTCGACGAATACGTGCAACACAGTCTCTTCGAAAGCTGGATTGGTCGCATGACCGTGTGTTTCCCAACTGCGATCCAGCAGATCGATCTCAATGCAACCGCGAATTGGATCACCGCCGTTTATCCGAATTGCAGCATCGCTAAAATCAGGGCCGGCTTCGCGGTTCCACGTACCGAATTGGACAATATCGATCTTGTCACCGGCGGTGGTAATGAAGTGTTTACCGAAATCTCCGGCAAACCAGCGGGCTTGCAGCTCGAGCTCCGATGGAATCCGCGGCGAGACGAACAGCGCTCGTTCGCGAACACGATCGATGTCGCGTAATTCTGCGTAGCGCTCGGCGAGAAGCGTCACGCTTCAAGATTATGATAACCGCAGCTGCAAATGTCACGTGCGACGTGCGCAGGGATTCCGGGTTGCGCGTTATCCGGGGAGCACAGACACCCCAGAGCCCCGCACACAGGCGGATAAAAGCCGTGCTACCCAACCGAACTCGCAGATTCCGTGGCCACGTGCTCCTGCAATACCGGCTCGCTCAGTCGTTCGCGCAAATCTGTCACAATTTGTTCGATCAGAGCCGGGCGCGATCGCGGGAAAACGAAAAAATACTTGGGGCCTTTTCCGGCAGCAGGGAAAATGACCAGGTTCTCTGAAAGAAACTTCGGCTCGCGAACGACGTTTGACCCCTCCAGATCAATCTCGCACGTGAATGGCCGCCCCCCTTTTCGTGCCACGAAGATAAGCCGGCGCGGCGCTTCATTCGTTGCGACAAGAGCGCCGAACAAATTTGCTGGAATCCGCCGTCCGCGTCCGCTGACGCATGGCACAGCCCACGCGATCGTTTCGCCCAAAACATTTTCGCGGGCGAAAATGGGTGCAAGCCTCGCTGGCAACGTTAGCGGTAGTTTCGCCGGCACGTCACGATCGGCCGGTCCATTCAGTTTCCTCCAAGCGAGCCAGATTTTGACTTTCATCGCGCGCAAAATTCTTGGCGCAAAGTAGAAGAATGCGCCGATGCAGATCAGAAAGATGACCAGCGCAAGGACAGGATTAAAATGCACGAGAGCTAGTCCACCAAGCACGGCTGCGTCTTCGCCGAGACTCAACCCGATATTTGAAAATGGTTCCGGTGACGAGTTACTGGCGAGTCGTGTAGCCGCCTTTGCGGTGTGTGCGACCAAGCTTGTGCCACCCGCGAGCAGTGCCACGATTATGGTGAAGGCGGGACTTGGATGACCAAGCACCTGAATTGCAAGGAGCGCGCCGCCAATGGGGCGAATCACAGTGTGAACGGCATCCCACATCGAATCGATCCAGGGAATTTTATCAGCAAAGAATTCGAGGAAATAGAGAATGCCGGCGATGGTGATGATCCACGGGTTACCGAGGACCTCAAGCGATTGGTACTGCGGCGCCAGGGTGATCCAGTGAAAATGGATGGCCAGGCCGGTGGCGAAAACCGTCAGGTAAAGATTGATCCCGGCAAGCGCGGCGAGACCGAGCGCGACGGCAAGCAGATCCAGTCTCTCCACGGGAAAAATATCGGCAGGAACGAGTCAATGTCACGCGCAAGCTTGGGCTCGGAGTAAACGACGAATGACGAACGACTGACGAAATCCCAATGACGAAAAGGAAGTCGATGCGGTCCTCCGTTTCCCCATAATTCATCATTAGTCATTTGCTTAGACATTCTACATCCCTAATTCATACTGCGCCATGCTCGACATTCGCCTGATTCGGGAGAAACCCGATTTTGTTCGCGAGCGACTTGCGACGCGGGGTGGGGGAGACGAAGCCAGAATCGACGACGTATTACGCGTGGACGCCGAACGCCGGCAAAACGACACTGCGCTTCAGCAATTGAACGCTGATCGCAAACGATTGAGCAAGGAAATCGGCGGCAAGAAATCTCGTGGCGAACCGACGGACGAACTGGAGCAGCACGTGCGACAAATCGGCGAACAGATTGCCGATCGGAGCGCTCGGACAACTGCTGCCGAGGAAGTGCAAAATGATTTGCTACTTCGAATCGCAAACCTGCCACACGAAAGTGTTCCAATCGGCAAAGACGCAGCCGCCAATCGTGTCGTGCGCATTTGGGGCGAGAAACCGCGATTGAGCAAACCCGCCGATCATGTCGGGCTCGGCGCGAAACTGCGCCTTTTAGACATGGAACGGGCCGCAAAATTGAGCGGCAGCGGTTTTATTTGTTTCACCGGCGCGGGCGCGAGACTGGAACGCGCGTTGATCAATTTCATGATCGATTTGCACACGCGGGAGCATGGGTACATCGAAATCAGCCCGCCGTTTCTGGTTCGGCGCGATTGCATGGTCGGCACATCGCAGCTCCCAAAGTTTGAAGCGGACATGTACGGTTTGGAGGAGAACCAGGTCTTTCTTGCGCCGACTGGGGAAGTTCAACTGACAAATCTCCATCGCGATGAAATTTTGAGCGTTGATGATCTTCCCAGGAAGTTTGTTGCTTACACGCCGTGCTTCCGACGCGAAGCGGGCGCAGCAGGTCGCGAAACTCGGGGCATCATCCGGGTGCATCAATTTGATAAGGTGGAGCTGGTCAAAGTCGTGACGCCGGAAAAATCGTATGCCGAACTGGAATCGCTTACGGAAAATGCGGAACGCGTGTTGCAACTGCTCGGGTTGCATTATCGAGTGGTCGAGCTTTGCACCGGCGATTTGGGTTTTGCGTCGGCCAAGAGCTACGACATCGAAGTCTGGTCGCCGGGACAAGATGCGTATTTGGAAGTATCAAGTTGCTCAAACTGCGAAGACTTCCAGGCGCGCCGGATGCAGCTTCGATTCAAAGACCGCGACGGGAAAAACCGGTTCTGCCACACGTTGAATGGTTCTGGCGTGGCGTTGCCCAGATTGTTTGCAGCGTTAATCGAGAGCTATCAGCAGCCGGATGGCTCACTGCAGATTCCGGAAAAATTACAGCCCTATTTCGGTGGGGAGCAGATCAACCACGAATGAACACGAATGGACACGAATGAGGACAAAGTGCTGTTCGAAGACGAAGTCTTTCAGATCGTTGGCTGTGCGATCGAGGTTCTAAATACGCTTGGCCATGGGCTGGTTGGTGGTGGAGCTTGGCCTCCGAAAGATTCCATTTCGCCAGCAACCGGCGTTCGATGTCCTCTACAAGGGCCACAAGATTGGCCTGTTCATTCCGGACCTGATCGCTTTTGATTGTATCGTTGTAGACACAAAGGTGATTGACCGGATCACTGATCACGAACGGGGACTGATGTTGAATTATCTGACAATCACAAAACTCGCGTGTTGGCGTGATCCTTAATTCAAACGGGCCAAACTGGAGTGGGTGCGAATTGTCTTATGAATTCGTGTTAATTCGTGCCCATTCGTGGTTACAACCCTAGGCCGCCGGTGATCCTGCTCATCTCTGATTGCGCGAGCGCCTTGCCTTGTTCCGCGGCCTGCTGAACCGCGCTAAGAACCATTTCTTCGAGAAATTCCACATCGTTTGGGTCAACGACTTCTTTGTCGATCTTGATGGCGAGAACGTCACCTGCGCCGTTTGCTGTCACTTTCACTTTGCCGCCAGCCGCGCTCACTTCGACTGTCTTGTTCTCCAGTTCGGCCTGAGTTTTTGCCATTTGCTCCTGCATCTTCTGCGCCTGCTTCATTAATTTGTTTAGATTCATGGTTTTCGCATTGCGGCGCGCCCGGCGGTCGCGCCCTAACTTTCCTGGCTTATTTGAGCATTGAACAGCCCGATGGCTTCTTGAATAAGCGGGTCCTCTTTGAAATGTTCGGGCTGAGAATGCTGCGAAGCCGATGCCTGCCTGGTGGGAAGATCCTCCTTTATGGTGAGCCTCACACTCAAGTCCTTTCCGGTGATCTCGTGCAGTAATGCCTCAAGAAATTTGCGATTAGCCTGTGTACCCAGGATATCCATCATCGCTTTGTCGCTAGGCGCAAAACCGATCTGGAAATTGCGCCCGTCGATTCCGAGGACATGTGCGGCTGCAGCAGAATTTCGCACGAAAGCTTTTTGCGCAGGAACTTTTGCGAGAATTTTCTGCCACAGGTCATTCGCATCAGGTGAAGTTTCGGCTACGCGCGGCGGTGTCTCGCTGTCGGCGGGGTCGCTGACCCCGGCCTTCGCATTGCGCGATTCCTCACTGCCGCGGTCAGTGCCCGCGGCTACAGGTTGCGCGGACGTCGCCGGCGGTCGCGCGCTGCCTCCATTGCGAAGCTCGCCGAGTTTTTCGATTACCTCATCCAATGTTGCCTGTCCCAGGCTTTGGATAGCCTTGATGATTGCCACTTCGAGATGCAGCTTTTTGTTTGGAGCCCACTTCATGCGGCCTTCGGCGGCGGCAAATTGGTCAAGCAATTCAAGCAAACGGCCCGTCGTGACCAGCTCAGCATGCGTTGCGAGTGATGTTTGCACATCAGCCTCGACATCTTCCTCAAGCGCATCAGGCTTTGCCTTGAATACGAGAAGATCGCGGAGGTAAGCGATCAAGTCCGACATGAGCCGCATCATGTCCTTGCCGGCGTCGCTCTGCTGATGCAGCAGATCGATCGCGCCCGGAGTTTCGCCCCGCAAAATCTGTCCTGTCAGATCGGCAACCGCTTGTTCGCTGGTGAATCCGAAAACATCGAGCACATCGTTCTCACTAATTTTCTCCCCGCAAAATGCAACCAGCTGATCGAGCATCGATTCCGCGTCGCGCAAGCCACCCTCTGCACCGCGTGCAATCGCATGCGCAGCCGCCGGCTCAAGCACGATTTTCTCCTTTCCCGCAATGAATTGCAGATGTTTCGCGATCAGGTTTGCCGGAATGCGGTGGAGATCAAACCGCTGGCACCGGCTTAGAATGGTTGGGAGAACCTTCTGCGGCTCGGTGGTCGCGAAGATGAATTTCACATGCTCGGGCGGTTCCTCGAGTGTTTTTAGGAGCGCATTGAACGCCGCGGGCGAAAGCATATGCACTTCATCGATCAGATAAATCTTGTAACGGCCCTTGGCCGGAGCGTATCGAACGTTCTCGCGCAGTTGTCGCACGTCTTCCACGCTGTTGTTGCTGGCACCGTCAATCTCGATCACGTCGAGACTGTTGCCCGCGGCAATCTCGCGACAATTATCGCATTCGCCACACGGCGTGACGGTAGGTCCTTTCACGCAATTGAGTGACTTCGCCAGAATTCGCGCAGTAGATGTCTTGCCGACACCGCGCGGGCCAACAAAGAGATAGGCATGAGCCAGCCGACTCTGCGCGATTGCATTTTTCAACGTACGCGAGACATGCGCCTGGCCGACCAGATCGTCGAATGTCTGGGGGCGATATTTTCTGGCGAAAACCTCGTAACTCACGCGCTCAATCTAGCTGCGCAAGCGCCTTCGCGAAAACAGAAAATGGAATCCAAACATGAATCAGCATGACTGGAGGTGAATACGGGATACCAGAATTTATGGATTTTTGATTGAGCGTTGGGCAGTAAACGTTGAGCGTTGGACGTTTTCTCCATGTTCAACAGGTCGCCGCCGAATTTAATCCCCACGGTCCTGCTCGTGCTCGTGATAGCACTCCATTCCTCAGCGCGTGAGCCGCAGAAATCTCCGCCGCCGCGCCCAGTAATCGTTACCAAGATCGTTCGCGCTCGCGATCTGGGGATTCCATTTGAAGGCACACCTGGAAAGTTCAATGCGATTACCGATGTCCCCGGCGTCGAAGTCGGTTATACGACGCTGATCAGCGGCGAAGGAAAACTTGAGGTTGGCAAAGGTCCGGTCCGCACCGGTGTTACTGCGATCCTTCCGCGCGGGCACGCTTCGCTGAATGATCCGGTTTACGCCGGGTTCTTTAGCTTAAATGGCAACGGCGAAATGACCGGCACGGCGTGGGTTGATGAGAGCGGATTTCTTGAAGGGCCGATTATCATCACAAACACACACAGCGTTGGAGTGGCGCGAGACGCGGTGATCGCCTGGCGCGTCAAGCATGGCGTAGCGGACAAGACCGGCTACTGGTGGAGTCTGCCTGTAGTTGCGGAAACGTGGGACGGCTGGCTCAACGACATCAATGGCTTTCATGTTAAGCCGGAGGATGTCTGGTATGCTCTCGACAGCGCACATGGCGGCGCGCTGGAGGAGGGGAGCGTCGGCGGCGGAACAGGAATGATCTGTTATGAGTTCAAAGGCGGAAACGGGACCGCATCGCGCAAGATCGATATCCGGGCAGAAGGCGCCGACAAAAACAGTTCACCGCAAAGTTTTATCGTCGGCGTGTTTCTACAGGCAAACTTCGGTCGGCGCCCACAACTCACGATCGCTGGCGTCCCGGTCGGCAAAGAAATTCCCGGCGATGTTTATAAACAAGAAAGCGGCTCGTGCATCGCTGTAGTTGCGACTGACGCGCCGCTGCTGCCAAATCAGTTGAAGCGGCTTGCACGCCGGGTGTCGCTCGGCCTCGCCCGGACGGGAACAATTTCGGGGAACGGCTCCGGCGATTTGTTTATCGCGTTTTCAACAGCGAATCCGAACGTCGTGAATCCCGATCAAGTTACACAGCAAGTGCAAACAGTTCCCAATGATCTCATGGATCCAATTTTTACCGGAGTGGTGCAGGCGACTGAAGAAGCGGTCGTGAACGCGTTGATCGACAATCACTCCATGACCGGCCGCGACAATCATCGCGTCGATGCGTTGCCGCACGATCGGTTACGCCAAATCATGAAGCGTTTTCGCTGAACGCCGTCGATGTTGGACGGCGAGAATGCGGCTAAATCAGTGCGATCGCCACCCTCGCAGCTATCTCCAGAACACGGAGCGTCAATTTCTCAGCGCGCTCCTGAGCTTCTGCCGGTTGGCTGTCGATAAAGACTCTTAGATCGCGCTTTTGATTTTCCACGAAGTAATCAAAGTCCTCCTTGTCGATCTTTCGTTTCTTTAAGAGTACGAGACGCTCTTCCAATTCCTTCGCATTTTGCCGGACCAGCTCGTTAGTGTCTCCTTTCGCCTGCGCGAGCAAATCCTGAAATTCCTCCTTTGCCGCTGTAACCGATTCGTCGCTCACCTGATCGAGCGCCGAGTCGAGCTCCGATTTCTTCCGTGACGATTTCCTGCGTTTGGTCTTACCGGCCGAGGGCATGATCGTAAATCTTGTTAGTGTCCTTCTTCATCTCGCTTGCCAGCGCAGGAGTGACTTTGCCGCGGCTGGCTTTGCTTCGCAGATGCGCTGCATCGGCGTCGAATTGCCCTTTGAGATCGACCAGGACTGGGCGACGGGCCTTGAATTTCTCATCGGCAATAGCCTGCTGAAATTTCGCATTGCCTTCGTTTACCTTGGCGTCGAACGCGGCGGCATTGAAACGTTTTCCGGGTACGGCAAACTCGTCGATGAATGCGAGTTCAAAATTTCGTAGGCTTTCAATTTTCGCATCGCTCCAGGTCTTACTGAAAGTCGCAGTGCCGCAGCTCGTAATGGCAATCGCCGCGGCGAAAAGGAATATGTTCCGAGCAATGAGATTCTTCGCGGTATTTGGGTTCATATGGGGCGGGTCGTTAGGTAGTCGATCTTGCGGTAGCGCGCTTCCGTATGTCAAGACATGAGAGGTTAGGTGCGGTGGATTGGCAGCTACACCAGGTCCAGATTGGCACCGGCTTATTTCGCTACTTGTTGCACCGAGGTCGGATCATCGAGCAGGATCCATTCGACAACGGATACCGGCAGGCTCCCGTTCTTGATCAGATCATCGTGGAATTGACCGAGCCGGAAGTTTTCGCCTTGTCGGTCCTTGTAACGGCCGAGGAGATTCATAATCTGCCATTTGCCGGTGATGTAGCTGATCTTCTGCGTTGGGCTGGAAGCTGCTCCTGCTGCTTCGCCCTCCGCTGCCTCACGATCCAGTCCGCCTGCGTCCATAAAATATTTGACGGCTTGTTCGAAACTCCATCGGCCGGTATGCAGATTCACATCGACTCCAATGCGGGCCGCGCGATAGCGCGACAGGCGCAGGATTTGTCCCTGTGCCGGTGAGTTGTTCGGATAAAGACCCGTCCGCATCAACATCTCTTCGCCGTAAAGCGCCCAGCCTTCGATGAACACCGTGTCGTCATGCTGGCGGCGGATCTCGTCGCTTAAATGATTGGCAATTGAGAGTTGAAGAAAATGTCCGGGAATACCTTCATGCCCGAGGATCGGTCGTGGATCTTCAATCGCCGCGCGAATATAAAAATTCTTCGATTCCGGATTGTAGGTGGGAATGAAAAAGAATCCGGTTGGGTCCTTGTCATAAACACCGGGAGGATTCATGAAACCGCCGGGACTGGTCGGCTTAAAGGCTTCGGGCAGCTGTCGAATTTGAAACGGCCCGAGATAGTCCGGCAAAGATACAAGATTGTGTTCCTTCAAGAAACTGACCATTTCTGCTTCACGGCTTTCATACGCTTTCAGGAAAGATTCCTGATCCGGCGGAATGTGAGCAGCCCGTTTCGGATCTGGATCGGCTAACTTCGGGTCAGGCAAGAGCGCCTCGAGGGCGCGATAACGCGCGAGCTCTGCGCGCCCAATCATCTCTACCTGTGTGGCGTCGAGCGGCAGAAGCAAAACGTGTTTGAGATAATAATTATAGTTTGCTTCGCCCATCGGCGCGAAATCGACCATTTTCGGCAGGCGCTTCTCCAACTGATCGGCATAGCTGTGAACAGCAGTAAGGGCGGCGTCGCGCGCTTTGATCAAGTCATCGTGCTCGTTAGGTGCGAGCCCGACATCCAGCGCCATTAGACTTTTATTTAAGAGCGGATCGATTGAGCGCGCCGATTGGATCGCGAGCTGCGCATAAAGTTTTACTGGACCTTGCAAATTGCTCAGGCCTTGCTTCAACAGCGCAGGCATTTGTCTGAGACGCGCGGTGGCAGCAAGCGCTCGTTTCCTGGGCGTGTCGTATTCCTTTTTCAGCAGCGAAAAGATCGCGTCCGTGCATTCGCGAACGTAAACCTGCGGATTTGTCCGCTCGAATTTCAGAATGCGATCTCCAAAATCGACACTCTCCAATTGCGCGCGGAACAGGATCCAGTCGATGCGATCGTTCTTCGGCCAATTATCTGTCTTCATTGCGCGCACCTTCTCCAGAAGCGAATGAACGTGTTGCGCGCGCTCTGCGATTTTTGCCTGCGAATAATCAGTCAGCCGGTCGTCCCATGTATGAAGTCCCGCTTCGCTACTCCTAACTGGATAATTCTCGTTCCGCCAGGCGTAATAATCGTCCGCCATCTTGCGCAGCGCGTCAGCCGTTTCGCTCGCACTCTGCCTTGTAAACGCATCAGTGCTTATACCGGGCGTTGATTTTGTGATTAGCCCCTTGTTTGAAACATCCGGCTTACGTTCCGATGGCGACTGCCCAAGGGCAACAACGGGAGCCACTGCGAGCAGCGCGCAAACGAGTGACGACAAATTCATCGGACGCATGGGACGAACTGTAATACCTGCCGCCGAATCGCAAACCGCAAAGCGCAGGTTCGCTAGTTGTGGTTTCATCATTTGCTCTCTTCCAGTTCTTCGAGCAATTGCTGTTTCAGATGGCGTCGCGCCGCCTTTTTGATTGCGCGCCGCTCAGCTGCCACGGCTTCTTTCTCTGCCTGGCGTTCTCTTCGCGTCCGGCGCTCTGCGGAACTTGGCACGTGCGTAATCTTCGGTCGCTGCGCACCGATTTTTCGTTCCTTCGGTTTTGCGTACGGATCCACGAGGAAACGCTAGCGCTTCTTATTCGCGATAAAAAGAACGGGAATAGCAGCAAGTTGAAGAATGACTGAGAAGAGTACCACAGCTGGGATCGATTTGTCGTATAGCAAGCCCATCGCTGCGCTTCCTAAAAACCATGCAATTCCGTATCCGGTATCGAACAAGCCAAAAGCCGTGCTTCGTTTCTGTGGCGGAATAACGCCGGTAAGCATCGCTTGAAACAGCGAACCCTGCGCGCTCATTCCAACTCCCCAAAAAATCATTCCAATCAATGCCAGGACCGATGTGCCTAGAAAAACGAACGGCGCAGCCGCGGCGGAAATCAAAAACGCGAACAGCGACACATTCGGACCAAGTCTGTCAAATAGCCGACCCAGTGGAATGGATGCAAGAGCGCTGGCTGCCATTGCAACTGCATAAAATACGGGAATCAAGTTTCCCCGCACGATGTTCGCCTTTTGAAAATGAAAACCGATCAATGCGAAATCGGCGAACCCAGCAGCAAGTAACGCACCCGCCGCGAGATAAATCCAGTAAGCTTGCGTCAGCTTAGTTGTCGTTAAGGTGTGTCCAGTGCCTTTTTCCAATTCGTGCGGCCGCGGGTGAAGAAGCCGTGCCAGCACCAAAGTCCCGAGACAAAGGAAAGCTGGAATGAGCAGCGTGGCAAAACCGGTTCGATATCCGCCATTAAGATAAAGAATCAGCGCCATGAGTAACGGCCCGATCGTCGCCCCTGCCTGATCGAGTGCTTCATTCAGTCCAAATACCCAGCCGGCGCCAATTGATCTGCCGGCGTACGAAAGCATCGCTTCTACAGTCGGTTTGCGAATGCCTCTTCCGGCGCGTTCTGCCACGACCAGACTTGCCGCGAACGGCCATCGCCCAGCGAGAGCGAGCGCAGGAACGGCGAACATGTTCACCGCATATCCGAGGAACGCGAATGCCCAATGCCGATGCGATTTGTCTGCGAGATATCCTGATATCGACCGCAACCCATAGCCCATCAGTTCGCCCAAGCCCGCGACGAAACCGACAATTGCCGCGCTCGCGCCTAACGAACCGAGAAACGGACCGATAATTCCGCGCGCGCCTTCGTAGGTAAAATCGGCGAAGAAATTTGCGATGCCGATGATGAGGACAAAATGCAGCGCCGATCTATTTTTCATCTAACCACTAATGAACACGAATTGACACCAATTGAAGCAAGAACCTCGAATGAAGCAGCTAGAATAAGAAACGCGGGGGTACACTGCCCGCTAGGCATTCGTTATTAGTTATTCCTTCGATCCGCGTCACTCGCATTTCGTCATTTCATTAATTCGTGTTTATTCGTGTCCATTCGTGGTTAACAAATGAAGACTCTCGGAATCATTGGCGGCCTCGGCCCTCAAAGCACAATCGATTATTACGGGAGGATCATCGCGCTTTACCGGGCGCGAACGGGTGATGGCCGTTATCCGCAATTCATCATCAACAGCATTAACATGAAAAAGGGACTCGATTTCATGGATGCGAATAATCTCGCAGGTATGGCTGAGTATTTGCTCGAGGAAATCGGCAAACTCGCGCAGGCTGGTACAACCTTCGGTCTGATTTCAGCGAACACGCCGCATATTGTTTTCGATGAAGTTGCGTCTAAGTCGCCGATCCCCTTGATCAGTATCGTCGAAGCAACTTGTGCAGCGGCCAAAGCGCGGAAGTTGAAACGGCTCGCCTTGTTCGGGACGCGCTACACGATGCAGGCAAGTTTCTATCCGAAGGTTTTCTCGCGAGAGGGAATCGAGCTTTCCGTGCCCGACCCAAACGATCAAAATTACATCCACGATAAGTACCTGAACGAGCTGGTCGAGGGGAAGTTTCTCCCGGAAACACGCACCGGCTTACTGGCAATCGTTGATCGCATGAAAGCAAACAGCGACATCGACGGTCTGATTCTCGCCGGAACAGAATTACCGTTGATTCTACGCGATTCAGAACACAACGGAATTCCGTTTCTCGACACGACAGAGATCCACTGTGAAGCAGCGGTGACTGAAATGTTATCCTAGGCTACGTCTCAGCTGCGTACTGTCATGATGGATAAGTCGAACAGGATCGTCGCCCTGCTTCTTCTTGGCTGGCTATGCTTTGCGGTAGGCCTGGCTGGCTGGTTTCTGAATGCAAGCGCATTAGCGGTGGCCGCGACGGTGTGGACATTGACCGCGATCGTTCTTCTCGCGTGTTGGAAAGCCAGGACAATCAGGGCGTGGGTGTTGAATATCGATCTTCGTTGGCTGGTGTTACTTCACCTGACACGGTTATTTGCTGGCGCGTACTTTATAGTGCTTTGTCAGCGCAGCCAATTGCCTTGCGCGTTCGCGAGACCAGCCGGTTGGGGCGACATCGTTGTTGCTGTCCTGGCATTGGCGGTAGTTGGCGCGATGGGCACTCAATTTGCAAACACGTTTTTGCTTAGCTGGAACACATTAGGCCTTATCGACATCATTTTTGTTGTCTCGAGTGCGTTCCGGTTTGGCTTAAAAGACTGGCAGTCGATGCACGCGCTGCGGGAACTTCCGCTCAGTCTTCTCCCCACATTTCTGGTGCCACTTATTATCGCGTCACATGTATTGATCTTCGTCCGACTGACCCGAGCGGGAATCAGTTCGCAGTAACTGCCTGACAAAGATCGCAATTGGGCGGTAGGTTCGAACCCACGACCCACTGGTGTCACCGGCCGAGCGTTTCCGGACGATTTTCAACTTTGTACTGAACTTCGCTCGGCGGCTTCCGTAGAAGTACATGGAGGAGGCGCGGGGAAGGATGCCGAATACATCGCGGCCGTTTTAACTTTTTTCGACGTCAACATGAACCCCGCAGGCACTCCTGCTTGGGCACCGCTCCGAGAGGGGCCGATTCCGTGCGCAGAATGTGGATCAACATCGCGCGTTGCACGCGGTCTTTGTCTGAATTGTCTGCTCTGTCGGGGTTTGGGAGCCGATACTTCTAATAATGAAACGCTGGAAGGCGTGCTCGCTGAGATCGATGTGCGCGATCCCGATCGACGGCTCGGCAATTATCAAATTCTCGACGAGATCGGGCATGGTGGGATGGGAGTTATTTATCGTGCCCGCCAACGGCATTCGCGGCGTATCGTCGCGTTGAAACGCATTTTAGCCTACCAGGCTGATTCGCAGGAAATGCTGATTCGCTTTCGGCGCGAAGCACTAGCCGCGGCGAGTCTGGATCATCCGAACATCCTCCCTATTTACGAAGTTGGCGAGGACGAGGATGGCCTTCCGTTCTTCAGCATGAAATTCGCTGCAGGTGGCAGCTTGCGCGACGTCGCACCCTCTTTACGCACCGAACCATTCCGCAGCGTGGCGCTGATGGCGAAGGTCGCACGCGCTGTCCAGCACGCGCACGCTCAAGGAATTCTTCATCGTGATCTAAAACCGGGAAACATTTTGCTTGATGGGCGTGGCGAACCGTTGGTGAGCGATTTTGGATTGGCCAAATGGCTCGATACGGCGAGCGATCTTACCCGCACGCTCACGATTTTTGGTACACCTGGTTATGTTGCACCCGAACAAGCCGAGGGCTCGACACGGAGTTTGAGGCCGAGCACCGATGTTTACAGCCTCGGGGCAATCTTGTTCGATCTCTTAACCGACCGGCCACCATTCCTGGGTGACAACGTGCTTGCTGTTATTCAACAAGCTTCTGAAAAACCGGCGCCAAAACTGCGCTCTCTCGCGCCAGCGCTCGACCGCGATCTGGAAATCATTTGCGCAAAATG
>Ga0307312_10000990_pt1 | contig 14217 bp, 12 predicted proteins | sample ER_DNA_202_FD_194489 | JGI IMG/M metagenome (GOLD analysis project Ga0307312, IMG submission 194489) | Bulk soil microbial communities from the East River watershed near Crested Butte, Colorado, United States - ER_DNA_202 | ecosystem: Environmental > Terrestrial > Soil > Floodplain | place...
CGACCGATTACGACGAGAAAGCGGAGTCGCATGTCGTCATCCAGACCCGGGTTGTCTACGACAACCTTGAGAGCATCAAGCAGGACCTCGAGGCGATCGTCCAGGGAAACCTGACGCCGGTCGACGTCTCTGGCCGCACGTCCGCGGCATGGGGCCAGCCACGCCTGACCGACTACCTGCGCTGGAAACGCGCCGCCCGAAAGGGCTCTTGACCTACGTCCTGCTCTATCACGACATCGCGTCGCCGGCCGACCGAGATGCGGTCGGGTTTCCCGGAGTCGCAGCCGCCCGGTACAAGCTCGAGCCAGCGGTATTCGAGGCGCACCTCGACGCGATCGCTGAGACCGGCGTCGAGGTCGACCTGGTCACAGCGGACGGCACGTTTCCGGCGGCAGCCCTCAGCTTCGACGATGCCGGAGCGTCCGCACTTGCAGCGGCAGATCGAGTGGAAGCACATGGTTGGCGGGCTCATTTCTTCGTCCCCACCGCGAGGATCGGCGAACGGGGGTTCCTCGGGCCCGAAGCACTCCGCGAGCTGGCCGCGCGGGGTCATGTCCTCGGGAGTCATTCGCACTCTCATCCGGCGTACATGGGCCGTCTTCCGCGCAATACGGTCCTGGACGAATGGCGCAAGAGCCGAGACATCCTCGGCGACGTCCTCGGCGCGGCGCCGGACACGGCTTCGGTGCCGGGTGGGTCACTCTCGCGCACGGTGGTCGACTGCGTTCGAGCTGCGGGTTACAGCCTGCTGATGACCTCCGAGCCGAGCTCCAGAGTGACTCGATCGAGTGGCCTTGCGTGCCTCGGACGCTACGGGATCTGGGCTACGACGACCCCGGCGCGGGCGGCGTCCTACGTGCGCGGAGCTCCTCTTCCAAGAGCAGGTCTCTGGCTGGCCTGGAACACGAAAAAGCTTGCCAAGCGCATCGACCCCGGACTGTATGAGCGCGCACGTGCGGCGCAGAAGAGCCGCTAGCGCTCCGAAGCAGTTTCGCTAGGGCCCGCCCAACCCTGGTATCGAGCGACCACCGGTCACGGGAACGTGAGGCGGTTCGGCTATCTCGGCCCGTCGCAAGGGAAGGCGCTCAGCCAGGCCCGCGACAGCCGGCCCGAACGCAAGCAGCAACCAGAGATGCTTTTCGTATGTGGCCGTCGCGAACGTCGACGCGACGAGCATCCCGGCGGTCCCGATGAGGACACCACGGGTTAGCATCTCGAGCTCCCACTCCCCAGCTCGCTCGAATCGGCGCACGGCACGGACCCCGAGCGCGAAGTTGCCGGCAATCAGAGCCAAGAGCAGCGTCAAACCGAGCGGCCCGAGCTCGGTCAGGACCTCGAGGTACGTGTTGTGGACCACATGCCCGAGGAGGATGGCGTCGAACCGGGGGAGGTTTATGTTCTCGAACGTGTATCCGGGCGCCACGCGAATGAAGTTTCCGGCGCCTACGCCGAGGATCGGGTGGTCGCTAGTGGCCTGCTCCGCGACGCGCCACAATGTCTCCCTGGCGCCGACGTTCTGGGACGACGCAATCGTGTCGAGCAGCACGGGCCTCGTGTGAACCGTGTAGTACAGCGTGGCAACCAGCAGGAATGCGGTCACGGAGGTCACGGCCACTCGCCGCGCGCGACCGCTGAAGCCGACCGCTAGCGCTAGCACCACGAGGAAACCGACGATCCCGGCCTGCGACTCGGTGCGCACCAGCGTGACCGTGAACAAGCCTGCGCAGGCGCCGGCCACCCACCGTATGTTCCGCCCGCGGAAAGCGACGAACGCGAAGGCCGCCATCGCGATCGCCGCGAGGTCGACCGACGCGAGCTGATTCGGATCGTCGAAGCCTCCCTGGAGCCGCCCTTGCTGGGCCGACGCGAGGTGCAGAATGCCGATGAGCTGGGCGAAGATCACGCCGGCTATGAACGCCCACACGAGCCAGCGCACATGCCGTCGTTCGCGTACGGCAGAAAACACGATGAAGACAAGCAGCATGCTGAGAATGAGCCGGAACGTCGTCGAGATCGCGAGGAAGCTGTCCACCGACCAGAGCGCTGACGTGAACGACCAGCCCACGAACGCGATCGCAAGCAGACCAAAGGCGGGGTACTCCTTCAGGAGGATCGGCACGTCCGACTCGCGGTTGAACACGAGGAGTGCCCATACCAATGCCAGCACGAGCCCCACGAGTTTTGACGGGCTGAGACCGCTGCTGGTAAGCGCCGATGCCCGATCGAAGAAGGAAAGCACGATGAGACATACCAGCCCGGCTGTGAGATTCCGGAACGTGACTATGGCGAAGAGCATCGCGCATGCGCCCGCCAGGGCGAGCGGTGGGGAAACGACCGCCGCCAAGCCGAGTCCGGCTGCCGCGATTGCGGAGGTCGCACTGATCAGGATCACGGGGCGCCGGTCCCCGAACTGCACCCCGACGTCGCTCAGCATCCGCTAGCGGATGTCGACGGTCTCGGTCGACCCCTCCGGCGCTTCGGCGACTGACCACTCGTCGATCGCCTGCTGACCGCGTCGGCGCAGAATTGGGCCAAACAGGCGCCGCCGCAACGTCACGACGAAGCCGGCGGGGACAACGCCGTGGCGACCGAGGAACCGGGCAAGCTCGTCGAACCGGTCGCGCCGGCTATGTCCGAGTCGCACGGCGATCAGGACGATGTCGACCGCATCGGCCAGCGCGACGGCGTCCGCGAACTCGGTCACCGGCGGCGAGTCGACGATGACGATGTCGGCGTCCGCCTTCAGATCGTCGAGGACGTGCTCGATCCGACGCGGCTCGAGCATGTCGATCGGCCGCTCTTCGCCTACGAGGAGGAGCCTCAGTCGGTCGCCGTAGCCCGGTGAGCTTATGAGCGCCTCTTCAACGCGCCCACTGCCGTAGAGCAGAGAGGCGAACCCCTGTGTCGGGGCGTCTACGCCGAAGGCCCGGGCGAGGCTCGAGCGCCGAAAGTCTCCGTCAACGAGGATGACGCGATGTCCGCCGGCCGCCATCGCGATCGCGAGGTTCGTCGACGTCATCGTCTTGCCTTCGCCCTCGATCGCACTGGTGACGAGAAGGCTTTTCGGGACTCCTTCACCGATGGCATAGGCACCCAGACTCGCCCGAAGGGTTCGATAGGCCTCCCATAGCTCCGCCGGCAACGAACCGTTCCCTTGCAGATACCGCCTCGCTGCTCCCCTTGGCGCGTAGGGGACTCGCGCGAGGACGGGCACACGTTCGTACAGCTCGCGCTCATCGGTCAGCCTCGGATCGAAGAGGTCGAGCAAGAGCGCAGCGCCGATCCCAAGAATCAGGCCGGCCAGCAGCGCGGCGATGACGCTGAGCACGGGCCGTGGCCAGTACGCGTTCGTCGGCACGACGGCGGGACTGAGGAGATTCAGCGTCGGGTCCGGCGTCCCAACGAAGGCCTGCAGCTGCGCGACTTGTCCCTCGATCGCGAGCCGCTCGCCGGGAGTGACGCCACCCGTCCGAAGTTGTGTGTGCAGGCGGTCGATGGCCCCCTGAATCTGACCCTGGAATTGACGCGTCTGCTGCTGGATCAGAACCGCGGGGAACTCATTGGCGATCTTCGCGGCCAACTCGGGATTCTCGTCCTTGGCGCTAATCGAGACGATGCCGCTCTGCTGGATCGGCGCGATCTTGACCTTCAGGAGCAGGTCACGCGGCGTCGTGTTGAGTTTGAGACGATCGATCACCGCCTCCGTCACCTTGACCGTCCTCAGACTGCGACCGACGATCTGCGGCGCCGTGGTCGGGTCGGTCAGCACGTTCATGCCGAAGAAGAGATCCGTCGAATCGGTGTTCGTGATGACCTGCAAGTCCGACTGGGCCTGGTAGCGCGGCGGAGTGGTCACTGAGTAGATGACCGCAACCGCGACGCAGAGGGTCACCGTCAGCGTGATCAGCAGCCAGTGGTGGCGGAGTGCACCAAATCGGCCCACGCTGGGGCCATCCGCTCCGAGATTCGGGCGGGAGGTGCTCATCGCCGGTCCTCGCGAGCCCCGTCAGGCGAGAGTGTGCAGATAGTCAAAAAGATCAGGTTCGAGTAGATTTGAGCGACTTCCTCATGATAGACGGCGTCGGCGAAGAGTTTGTTTGTCTTCTGTTATGGAAGGCTGGGCTCGATTTCGTGGACGATTGCCTTGGCGAACGCGAGGCTCGATGTCGCGGCCGGAAGCGGCGCATTTCGCACGTGCGTCACACCGGGCGAGCGGTCGAGCCAGCAGTCATCGAGGAGCGTCCCATCCTCGTTCAGCGCCCGCGCGCGAACTCCCGGCTGTCGGAGTCCCAGGTCGCGGAGCCGCACAGCGGGGACGAGGCAACGAAGCGCGCGCGCAAAGGCTCGCTTGCTGAGCTCTCCGTGGAGCTCTTCGAGTCCTGCACGCCAATGGGCGCGAGCGAGGGCGCCGCGAAAGCCCCGGTAACCCAGGGTCTCACGGAGGTCCTGGAAATTCAGGTCGCGCCGCCGATAGCCCTCTCGCAAAACGGAGCGGGCCGCTGATCCGAAGCGGCCATGTCGAGGACCCCTACGCGGAGATCTATCGGAACTAGGCGGGGCGCGTTTCGCCTGGGCACTGCGATAGTCGCAGTGCTCCTGCTCGCGTTCGTGTTGCTTACGGTCCGCTTCTTCATCCGGCCCGAGATGGATACGCTCCAGCCGTCCGACGCGATCGTGGTCCTCGGACCGGGATTACATGGAGAAAGGCTCGCCGGAGGGCTTCGGCTGATGCGTCAAGGGTTGGGTCGGGTTCTCGTGATCTCGAAAGCACGCGACCGAAAGTGGACGGCCGCGGACCGGCTCTGCGCAGAGCAGACCCACTTCCGAGTCGTCTGCTTCCTTGCCAAGCCGTACACGACACGCAGCGAGGCCGAGACGATTGCGCACCTTGCGGACAGGCGCGGTTGGCGCTCTCTAATCATCGTCACGTCGACGTATCACGTGACACGCGCCCGATTGCTCAACAGCCGTTGCCACAAGGGCCGAGTGGAAGTCGTCGGGGAAAGCCCCGATGCGAACGTTGCTGAATGGACTACGAAGATCGCTCATGAGTGGGGCGGTTTCGTCGACGCTCGGATCTTCGCGACGAAATGCTGACTCGCCGATTACCGCGATGTGCCGCCGCTTTCCTGGTCGGCGGCGAGCAGGTTCAGGGTCTCCTCGCTGGCGCGGCGCCATTCGGACTGGGCCGGCAGGCCGGGATCTCGATCAGGATCGAGCAGCGCGTGCTTCAGTTCGTCAAGCCAGTAGGCGCCTCCGAGGCTCACGAGCTCGTGGGGACCAAGCTCGAGACCGAGGCGCCGACAGTACGCCAGATCGAGCTGGTGCCCGCCCGCCCTGAGTTGAGGAAGGAGGTGCCTCGACACTACGGAGGCGAACAAGGCACCGGTCTCCTCACGCACCTGCTGTACCCGAAGTTGGAACAGGTCGAGCAGCGGCAACCTGCCGGGTCCGGCCGACGGCCAGTCGACGACGCCGGAAAGGCGGCCATTCTCGACCAGAAGGTTCCCACTCCAGAAGTCGCCATGGTTGAAGCCTCGGGGGACCCCGGCGAGCACCTCTTCGAGGCGGAAGCCAAAATCGCGGAACGCCCCCGCTCGTTCGGGGAAGTGCTGAGCGCAGATCTCCGCGTCCTCGGCCGGAGAAGCAGATTCTGCTCCGTCGAGCCGGGCAACGAAGAGCTCGGTCAGGAAGTCGAGCGTGTCGTCCGTTATATCTCGCCAGCCCCCTGCCGCCAGTCTGCCGCGCAAGCGCCTCTCGACGGACCACCGGGCCAGGCCGACGGTGCCGCCGGCGAGAACCCATGGGACTCGGTCCGCGACGACGTCATCTGGAGCCGCTTCCTCCAAGGAGGTGAGGGCGGCACGCTGGTCGTCGATGCGGCGAGCGGCAGGGCCGAGCGACACTCGGAGGACGAGCTCAGGTGCGGTTCCGATCAGTACGCCCGAACTGCCGAGGGTGAATGCGCGGGTGGCGATCTCCCGGCCGAGCTCGGCCGATGCCGCGCCAACGGCAGCCTCGAGAGCGGTCGCCTCGCGGCCGCCGCGTGTGCAGACGACCACGGCTCTCCGTGGGAATCTCTGGAAGAGCGGGACGTCCCGACTCGGCTCGAGGAGCCCAGGTACGAGTTTCGTCTGGGGCTCCCAGGCAACGGGGACCGCAGCTTCGTAGCCATAGCGACGTGCCGTTCGCCGAGCACGAGCGATCCGAGCGCCGACGGAGGCAGCATCTGCCAAGCGCTGCACTGCGCGGGCAGCCCGGTGCCGCGGCATCCAGCCGGACCGCATTGCGATCGGAACGATCGCCAGCGGTGCATCGCCCACGAGCTCCTCGGCGACGCCGATCTCGACGTCTGGCGAGTCATCCACGAGCTCTCCGCCGCCCGCCGAGATGGCTGCCGCGAATTCGGGATCCCTGACTCTGAAGCGACGCGCAGAGACCGGGACGATCGCCGCCAACCATCCGAGCCGAGGATGCGGCCGGATAGCGTCGTGTCCGTGCTGCATCGCCGTCAGGACGCTACCACCCTCGCTGCGGCGAGCCAGACGGCCCTTCACGTGTCCAGCTGGCGGCCGACGTGAGCCGTAACCGCCTCGGCGTGTATCTCGACGACGTCTATGTGGTCACTGAAGGGGCCGGCCAACGACGGCACGTCTCGACGGATCGTTCGTTCCTGCTCTTCGTGGTGGAAGTGGGTCGCGCCTTCGATGGACTAGTCCTGTTCGGAAGAGCATCGCCCGCGACCGAGGATGCCGAGTACGTCATCGACGAGGAAGCGGAGCTCATCGAGCTACCGCACTATTCGAGCCTCCGCCGGTTCTTCGAGGTCCTGCCGGCCGTGACGGGCACAGTGCGCGCGTTTTGGAAAGGGCTCGGCCAAGTCGATGTGCTCTGGGTCTTCGGACCGCATCCATTCGCCGCGGTTCTGGCGGTCATGGCCACGGCGCGTGGGCGGAAGGTCGTCCTCGGGGTCCGGCAGCACAGCATCCAGCTCTACGACGCCCGCGTCTCCGGGTGGCGTCGAGTTCCCTCGCTGGCCGCAGTGCACGCGCTCGACGGCCTCTTCCGACTGCTGTCGAGGCGAATGAAGGTCACGGTTCAGGGAGCCGAGCTCGCCCAGCACTATGGGAGCGGGCGCGAAGTGCTTTCAATGACCGAGTCAATCGTGGCAGCCTCCGAGCTGACCGCGCCGGTCGTTGCTCGCGACTGGTCGGGTCAGATCGAGCTGCTCACAGTCGGCCGGTTCGAGACCGAGAAGAACCCGTTGCTCTTGGTGGAGGCCCTGGCCCGTCTCGAGAAGGAGACCCCCGGTCGCTACCGTCTGACCTGGGTCGGCAGAGGACCGCTGGAGGAGGAGGTCATAGCGCGTGCAGCGGCGCTGGGAGTCGACCGGCTCATCGAGCTGCACGGATATATCCCATTTGACGCCGGTCTGCTTGACCTCTACCGACGTGCACATGTCTTCGTCCATGTGTCGCTCTCAGAGGGGATGCCGAAAGTGCTCATCGAGGCTCTCGTATGCGGGACCGCGGTCGTTGCCACAGACGTAGGCGGCGTTAGTGACGCGCTGGACGATGGGGAGGCAGGCTTGCTCGTACCGCCGGACGACCTCGATGCGCTCGTCGACGCCGTTCGCCGCATCACCGACGAGCCCCTGCTCCGCCAGGGCCTCGTACAACGTGGGGGCGAGCTCGCCCGGTCACTAACCCTCGAGGCACAGGCCGAACGCGTTGTCTCCTTCATCCAGCGGGACACGGCCCAATGACCAAGACGACGCTGCCGGAACGCGTCGTCGTTGTCTCGCCGCACCTCGACGACGCCGTGCTCTCACTCGGAGCCGGGATCGCGCACGCGGCGAGGGCCGGGTCCGAAGTCCGTGTCGTCACTGTGTTCGCCAACGACCCCGACTCCGACACTGTCACGACGGACTGGGACCGCGAAGCCGGCTTCTCGTCGGCCCGCGAGGCGGCGGCGCGGCGTCGAGAGGAGGACGCTCTCGCGTGCGCACTCGTCGGCGCGACTCCGACCTGGCTCCCCTACACCGACGCCGACCACGGCGGCGAGCCGACCCTCGAGCGGATGCGAGCTCGGCTCGACAAAGAGATTGCCGAGGCTGACGCCGACGCGGTGCTCCTTCCTGGCTATCCGCTCGCCCACCCCGATCATGCGCTGTTGGCGGCATCGCTGCTCTCGGCGCCACCGATGGCAGCGCGTCTCGGTCTCTATGTCGAGCAGCCGTACGCTGCGTGGCGTCACCTCGGCCGCGGGCGCAGGAGCTGGGCGATTGCCAACCTAACGTTGACCAGGAGCCTGCACAACCTCGCGTCGATGCTCTTGCACACCAAACGGGGACGCGCATTGCAGGCGCCGACCGCCGGCCCACCCGTCACAAGTGTGATCGATGGCGAACCAGTCTGGGCCGCGGTCATTGCCCAAGGAAGTGATCGCCGGCTGAAAGGCCGTGCAATGCAACAGTACGCTTCCCAGTTCCGCGGGTTCGGCAGGCACACCCGTCCCGTGATCGCCCTTTACGAGCGCGGTTGGGGCGGTGAGGGAGTTGCCTGGATCTCGACTGCGGAGCGGAACTAGCGGCCCCAACGAATCCGACGACAGACGCTCCGGTGCATTAGACGGAAGTCTCCTGCCGCTCGGTTTCGGAAGGCCGGTCGAGCCACGACGTTCTTGCTCGCGAGGAAGCCAACCGGGTCCGAGATGTTGCCGTCTGCACCGTTCCACACACAGTTTCTCGTCGCGACGTTCCCTGTTCCGACCGGCCCGCCCCACGACGACTCGACGTTGTGGTACTCACGCGAGTTCGAGATCACGTTGTTCCGAACGACGTTGTTCGACGACGCGTACGCGTTCCGATACTCGCCACCTGCCTTCTCGCCGGCGAAGATGACGCCGCCGCCGTTTCCGTCCATGATGTTTCGGGCAACGTAGGTGCGCTGCGCATTGGGGTAAAGCTGCACCGCGTAGTCGGCGTTGTCATAGATCACGTTGTTCGTGATCCGCACGTTCTCCGTCCCCTCCACGTAGATCCCGTGGTCGTGCCCGGCGGCCGGGAGGCGGCCGCAATCATGAATGTGGTTGTGGTCGATGACGATGTCTCGCGCAACCCCATAGCCCTCTTCGAATCCTGCACCGAGCAGCACGCAGATCCCTGTGTGGTCATTTGTGATCTCGTTTCCACGGAACGTGACGCGGTCGCCGTTGACCTGCGGGCTCGCACCGCCGCGGCCTTCGAGACGGAGGTTCTTGATCACCACGTTGTTCGCGTCAGGGCCGACGTCGAATGACCCGACGATCGTGGCTCGACGCCCGGGGGCGCTCATGAGCGTGATTGGACGGCCGGTAGCACCGCCGTGGCGTAGGAAGACATCCTGCTCGAACGTCCCACCCAGCAGGCAGCCGACCTGTCCTGGCCGCAGCCGCTCGGCGAGCTTCTCGATCGTCCGGAACGGTCGAGCCACGGTGCCGGGTTGGGAGTCGCTCCCGCTCACACTCGCCGCGCGATTGCAGGCGGCCGCCGAGACGTGCACGCGGCCACTCCGGGCGTGCGCCGGGGAGCCGACGAGGACTATCAGTACACCCCCAAGCGCGGCCAGCGCGGCCAAGCCCATCAGGCCTGCCTTGTTCCTGGAGATCGACATCTAGGGCGAAGTGCCGGAGCGTAGCCGAAGCTTGAGCTTGCCGATGTCACTAGGGCGAGGCATGAGGTCCCTGGGCCGAGCGTCCAGCGCCCGAATGAAGATCACGGCGACTGCAATGCCGCCGGCGAGGTAGGCGATGGTCGACGCAATTGCCGCGCCCAAGCCGCCGTGGGACGGGATGAGCAGGAGGTCGAGCGCGATCGTCGCCACGAACGCCACGGCGATCGCGCTGTTCGCCAGCATCGGCTTCCGCTGCGCAGTGAGAACGTTCGCGAGCAACTTCATCGAGACCATCCCGAGCGCGCCTGGCACAAGCACCCGCAACTGGACGATCGATCCGTGGAACTCATCGCCGAGGAGGGTCACACAGAGAAACGGAGCGGCGATGATCATCACGAGCCCAATCGGGATGGTCGCGAGGATCGCGATTCGAAAGGCGAGAGCGGTCTGCCGAGCCGCCTCTCGAGGAGTAGCGCGGACAGCATCGGGCCGAAGCACCATCCCGAGCGCCTCCGGAAGGTAGAAGAGCGCCTCACTCCAGGCGACAGCCACGCTGTACAGGCCGAGATCGCGAGGGCCTGCGATCGCGCCGAGCAGCCACTGATCGAGACGGTAGTTCCCGGTCTTCATCACTCGGCCGGTGTGAGCCTGGATCCCGAAGCCGACGGACTCGGCGGCCAGCTTGAAGTCCGGCCGACCGAAGCCCGCCAGTCGCGACCTCGTGTACCAGACGAGAAGCAGCGTTGCCAGCAACTGCCCGACGATCCATGTGATGAGCGCCGTCTCGACGGTGATCAACCCGAGCGCGGCGAGCAGACCGTTGACGGTGACATTCAGCGCCGGCCCGACCAGCGCAGCCACGTTCGTCGCTGCGAACCCGTAGTCCGCCCGCACAAGAAACTGGAGGTAGAACAGGAAGATCAGCATCGGAATCGACGCGAGTGCGAGCCAGCGCAGTGTCGGATCGGAGTCGCCCGCGACCCCCGGGAACACGGCCATCAACACCGCCAGGATGGCGATCGCAAGCAGGCCGAACGCGAAGGAAAGGAGGGCTGCGTTTCCGGCGAGAGACCTCCGCCGGTGCGGCTCGCTGCCTGCGATGTTTGCCGTGGCCTCCTCGACCCCGAGCGACGAAAGCGTCGATGTCAGCATGGCGATCGTAGTCAGAAAGACGAATTCGCCCCTGCCTGCCGGCCCGAGGGCCCGCGACATGATCAGCACGTTCACGAGCGAGAGGCCCGCCATCACGAGATTCGACGCGTAGGTAGTGATGGCGGCGCGACCGAACGAACGTCGGCGTCCCGCCGCTGTCATGGATTCCTTGCTCGGCGAGGCCGCAACTCTCGTTCATGGTACCCCTGGGTGTCGGAGAGATTCGACCTGAACTTGTTTACCGCGGCCCCCACCCCGTGCACGGGCTGCCGACCTGGAGCCGGTAGTCGTGGAGGATGCGGTCGACGTAGAGCGGGTCGAGTGCGCGGTTGTCGTGCTGGGTGTAGGCGTTGCTGCCGTCGAAGTTGCCGCCAGGGGCGCCGAACAGGCAGGAGAAGGCGACCTCGTTGCCGGCCGGGGGCAGCGAGCCGCTCGGGTAGTAGGCCTCGACGTTGTAGTGCTGCAGCGGGAAGGTGAACAGGCTGTAGCGGATCACGTTGTAGCGCGACCCATGCGGCTGTGTGTACTCGCCGCCCGGCGCCTCGCCGGCGAAGGCGAGGTTGCTCGACCAGCCACTGCCGAGCGCGTTGCCGTCGAGCAGCGTGTACTCGACCAGGCTGTTCTGCGCGCTCGGATAGAACTGGATCCCGTAGCCACCCGAGCCGTACAGGTACGAGTCCACCACATGCAAGCGGTTCGTGAACTCGGCGTAGATCGCATGCTCGTGGCTGTCGTTGCCGCAATCGTGGACGCGCGAGCGTGAGAGCAACACGTCATCGGCAGCCATCCCCGGCGAAGACTCGCCACCGTTCCCGAACAGCAAGCAGTTACGCACGCCGCCCCCGTCGACGTCGAGGTTGGACAGGACGAGATTGTCGCCATGGTCCTCGACCAGCGTGAAGCCCGAGCCGCCGGTCAAATTGAGGCTGTCCAGGCGCACATTGTCGGCTGAATCCTGCAGCGTCACGTTGCCGCTGATCGTCGCCCGCTGACCGTCGCTCGAACGCAGGTTGAAGCCGCCGTTGGAGATCGTCAGCGACGTCGCGAACGTCCCCGTCAGACAACCCGTCTCGCCGGGCCGCAGCGAAGCGACGAAGGGCGGGAGCGATCCGTTGCCGGCGACGAGCGTGCGCGTGCAACCAGGAGGAGGAGGAGGAGGAGGAGGATGAGGAGGAGGAGGCAGCGGAGGAGGCGGCGCAGGCGGCGGAGGCGGAGGCGCAGGAGGAGGCGGCGGCGGAGGCGCAGGAGGAGGCGGCGGAGGCGGCGGAGGCGGCGGAGGAGGCGGCGGCGGCGGCGGAGGTTGGCTTGCCGCCCGGAGCGCGACGAGCTGGCCTATGGCGCTGTTCCCGTTCCATCGACCCGACGATGAGGCCACCCTGTCTCCGGTGGCTCCTGCGTTCGCCTGGACGTACGCCGCGCCCTCGCCGTCGACACCCCCGTCGGGACTCTGCCAACCCGCGTCGAATAGCTCGGTCATCCCAGTCGCTGGGCGGATGCTCCTGCTCGAGCTGACGGCGAAGAAGCCGACAACGATGTCACCCGCGGCTGTGGTCGTCACCGAAGGTGCGAGGATCGATCGACTCGAAGGTGCGAAGGCCCCGCTGTGCGAATCGACGGGCGCCTGCACCGCGACGCCCTTGACATCGACGAGCGCGCCGGCCGCCGCCACCGACGAAGCAAACTCCCACGTATAGCTCGACGGCTCGGCACCGCCGGCCACCTTGTAGAAGAGCGCCTGCGTCAGAGCTGGGTAGCCTGGGGCGTTGGCGTCACGCCTGATCAGGCTCCAGCCGGATGGAGGAAGGATCGAATCGGCACTCGACAGGCGGCCGGACACTGAGGCCAGGAGGACGTCACCACCGCTGACACCCACAGGCCGTTGGACTGTGAGCTTGGTTCCGAAGGTCGTGGCCGTCATCACATCGGCTCCGGACGGAAGTCCGCTCCGCGCGACGTCCGATCCGGAAACGGCCGCGCCCAGGACGAGAGCAAGAGCAAGGAACGCGGCGTGACGCCAGAGGCGGGTGATCCGCTTCTTGACGGCGTTCAGACGCGAAGGCGGGGCTCCGCCCTGACGATCGGGGTCGTGCGACGAATTGCCGAACGCGAGCAGCTTGCTCATGCCGTGCTCCGTTTCTGGGCGAGCTGAGCGGCGCCGCAAGCGCCCCACGTGGGGGCGGAGATGAACAGGTCCTTCACGCCGACCCGACCCTCACCGCCAGCTGGGCTCTGGCTTTTTGGGCTTTCGCGGCGCGTCTTTTACATCATCGACCGGCCGACGTGAGTCGGATGACGTTCTCTCGTTGCCGAATTGCTCGCAAAGAGCGGGCTGTTCCGCGGAATCCCGGGCCTGGCATACGGGCCTGTAAGACTGCTTGGGTGACGCGGGGGGCACACGTCGCCCAGGAGTCGAGGTTCGACCCACACCAGCCGTTGGGGGCAACCTACGGTGGTGCCGTCGACTCCGAGCCGATCAGCCCAGAGCTCGCCCTCGTCGACCCCGTTCTGGCCGAGCAGGCCCGGAGTTTGCTCCCCGAGCCGCGCGAACGGACGAGACGGCGACGAGCACGCGTAGCGACGCAGCCCCATGGCCCGGATGAGGTGCTGCAGAAGGCGGCGTCATCGCCCGCGCCTCGACCAAGACGACGGCGCTGGCGACGAATGGTCGTGCTCGCAGTCCTCGTCTTCATGGCAGGGGCCGCATTCGCTGGACTCCGCAAGACAAAGCCGGACGCTCCGCCCCCCGTCACGCTTGGCGTGGCTGCGGCCGGCGCGCCGGCGACCCGGGCAAGTGAGCCGGGACTCTCTCGGAGAAAGAGAGCTTCCGTGCGCCCCAACGTCTCTCGACCTCTTAGCGCGAAGAACCAGCAGCGGCGCCGAACGGCGCGGCCGGCCTCCACTTCCCCGTTGAACGTGCTCGGAGTCACCACTGCGGTCGACAATCGCGGTGTGCGCCTTGCCTGGCAAAGGCCGCCTCATTTCAAGCGAGTCGTCGTGTTCCGCATTGACGGCAGACGCGAACGCAGAGCCATCGTCTACCGCGGCCGAGCGACGAGCTACCGGGACCTATCGGCGCGGCGGTGCACCACCTACAACTACGTGATCGTCAACTACGACGAAGCCGGTCACCCGTCGACCGGCGTGCCGACTTCGGTTCTGACAGGCAGGTGTAAGTAAGTTCGGGTGCGCAGCGACTCGCCCCGGTCTACCGCGGTCCCCATCCGGCGCAGGGGCTTCCGGCCTGTAGCCGGTAGTCGTGGAGGATGCGGTCGACGTAGAGCGGGTTGAGTGCGCGGTTGTCGTGCTGGGTGTAGGCGTTGCTGCCGTCGAAGTTGCCGCCAGGGGCGCCGAACAGGCAGGAGAAGGCGACCTCGTTGCCGGCCGGGGGCAGCGAGCCGCTCGGGTAGTAGGC
>Ga0307312_10000992_pt1 | contig 14211 bp, 14 predicted proteins | sample ER_DNA_202_FD_194489 | JGI IMG/M metagenome (GOLD analysis project Ga0307312, IMG submission 194489) | Bulk soil microbial communities from the East River watershed near Crested Butte, Colorado, United States - ER_DNA_202 | ecosystem: Environmental > Terrestrial > Soil > Floodplain | place...
TCCATCGCGTACCTCAACGCCTTGCGAAACGCCGCGCACCGCCACTGCGTCGGCGGCGTCCGCGCCGGCGCGTCTGGCGGCCTCGACCAGACGCTGCGCCAGCGTGCTCAGGGCGGATTGATCGAACAGGTCTGACGTGGCTGGTTTCGACGAAGCCGGCGAAGCGGCTGATGGTGAAGCAATCACGAACAAAATCCCAAGGATTGAAGAGGCATTGAACGGCGTGGCGGGGAATCGACGAATCCCTGAGATGTGCCCGATTGACGCGTCCTTCAAGCATTTTCAGGCGTCGAAAGCCAAAGAATTTCATCAACGCCGCAAGCTCTCGTCAATCATGTGAACCAAGGTCTTGTCAATCATGCCGGCGATTGCAGGGCAGGTGACATCAGATTAACCAGCCTTTTTAAGCCATTTCGGAGCCGGCTATGGCAAAGTCTCACGCATCGACCGGGAACATAATCCCGGCGGGGAGACAAGGCCGTGAGGCGTCAAACTGCAACAAGCGGGATCAATCCCGCCGGGTCGAGCCGCGCATTGCGGCTCGACCCTCTCTCCCTGCCTGTCCGCTTCGATGCGCACGACAGCCGCGCAGACGGCGGCGTGCGGCAGATCGAACTTCACCGCGAACGCGTCGTGCTGCGCCGTGCCGTCCACGGCATGCGGATGGCGGTCAATGTTCGCGTCACCGATTTCCTCGGCGTTGCGCTGCGCGGCATCGTCGACGCGCAGATGCTGGTGCTCGCTCATCGCGATCCGTCATTGACCATTCCGCTGTGCGTCAGTTCCGACCGCGACGAGATCGCGGCCGCCTGGCGGATGTGGAGCGACATCTTCGCGCTTCCGCAATTGCCGGAACACAAGCCGCGCGAACCCGCGCCGCGGCGCCGGCGTCACAACGCGATCCGGGCGCGACGGCCGAAATTCCTGATCCGCCGGCGCCGCGGCGATCTACTCAACCCCGCAAACATTCACCAGGGCGAGCGCGAGATCATCGCAAGGGATTGAACTATGCCACGCATACCGGCGTCATCCTGAGGTGCGCGCTTGCGCGCCTCGAAGGATGGCCGCGTCCACCTCGTTTGTCATCCTTCGAGGCTCTCCGAAGACGGCTGTCGCACCTCAGGATAACGAGGCCCGCATCACCGCATCCACCAGTAGCCCGGCAAACAGCAATAGCCCTGCATCGCGGTTGGATTTGAAAATCCGCAGGCACAAGGCGGGATCGCTGATGTCCAGACGCCTGATCTGCCCGACCAGATGCGCCGCGAACGCGGCGAGCCCGATCCACGCCAACCAGCGCGCACCGGCAAGCGCCAGCGCCAGGCCGATCAACACCACCGCGGCTGCGTAAAACACCAGCAGCGCCTGACGGGTGCGCGCGCCGAACAGCAGCGCGGTCGATTTGATCCCGATCAGCGCGTCGTCGTCGGCGTCCTGATGCGCATAGATGGTGTCGTAGCCGACCACCCAGGCGATCGAGCCGGCGTAAAGCGCCAACGCCGCCGCGTCGATGCGACCGAGCATCGCCGCAAATCCCATCAGCGCGCCCCACGAGAACGCCAGGCCAAGCACGATCTGCGGCCACCAGGTGATCCGCTTCATGAACGGATAGACCGCGACGATGACGAGCGAGGCGATGCCGGTCGCCACCGCGAAGCGGTTGAATTGGAGCAGCACCGCGAGGCCAATCAGCGCCTGAACCACGAGAAAGGCCATCGCCTGCGGCACGCTCACCTGTCCCGCCGGGATCGGCCGCGACCGCGTCCGTTCCACCAACGCGTCGAGATCGCGATCGGTAATGTCGTTCCAGGTGCAGCCCGCGCCGCGCATGACGAATGCGCCGATGAAGAACAGCACAAGGATGAAGGGCAATTGGCCGATGCTGCCGATGACGCTGGCGGCCAGCGCTGCCGACCACCAGCACGGCATCAGCAATAGCCACGATCCGATCGGCCGATCGAGGCGGGAGAGCCGTAAGTAGGGCCGCGACCAAGGCGGTGCGCGCGTGTCGACCCAGTTGCCGGTCGCATCAGCAACGCGCGCCGCCGCGCCGCCGGTCATCGCGCGAGGACGTTGCCGTTCAGGGTATCGAAGGTGCTGCCGCCCTTCTTGGTCGGCGTAGCCTCCGGCAACGCCGCCGAGGAGCCGAGCACTTCGCTCAGGCTCGGCCCAGCCGGTCCTTTTTGCTGCGCTTGCTGCGCCACCGCGCAGACTTTCTTCTGCAGGTTCTCGGTGTTCTTGTGGCCGCTCTTGAGCTGTTCCGATATCTGCGGCGGAATCCCGCACTTCGCGCCGTGGGTCTCGACATATTTGATCATCTTGATCTCGGCCTGGCCGAAATTCCCGATCAGCTTGCAGGCCTCGTCCGGGGGGGCATGCCGGTCGCTGGCGGCCTTGATCAGCTTGCCGCGCTTCTCCGCGTCCTCCCGCAAGGGTATGAATCCCTTCATGCACTCGTCCGAGGGACCGGCCTGCGAGGGAGGAGCCGGGCCGCGCTCAAACGCGGAGCCGGTGATCGGCGCGGCACCCTGCGCGGGGAATGAACTGGGAGCGGCCCCTACCGCAGCGGTGGGAGCTGCGCCATTCACCGGCGGAAATGGCGAAGCGTTGCTCGGGGCAGCTTGACCGGGCAGCGGCGCCGGAAACGCGCCTTGCGCCAGGCCTTGGCTGGCGTGGGCGGTCACGACGGCCACGGTCAGCGGCATAATCAGGCGGCGGATGATCAAGACGGTTGCTCCGGCAAGGTCCAATGGTCCCTTAAGCGTCTTCCCGATAGAAGCGCGATTCCCGATAGGGCTTTTTACGATTCCTGCCGTTCCTTAACAACCCGTGGAATTTGGCAACAGCGCGGCGTAGGGACGCGCCGGATGCCAATAATTGCGTTAATTCGCACAGTTTGGGCTAAAACGCTGCGGAAATTGGAACATCGACCATGCCTCAACTCGACTTTCGTCAGCCCAGGCTGTTTGTCGATGCCGCGCTGGCGGCGGGCGAAACGGTCGCGCTTGAGCGCAGCCAGAGCAACTATCTCGGCAACGTGCTCCGCCTTTCCGAAGGCGACACCATTCTGGTGTTCAACGGACGCGATGGCGAATGGCAGGCCGCCATCGGGGGGCGCAAACGGCCGGACAGCCTCGAGATCGTTACCCAGACCCGGCGGCAGGATCGCCTGCCCGACCTCGCTTACATCTTTGCGCCGCTGAAACATGCCCGGCTCGACTACATGGTGCAGAAGGCGGTCGAGATGGGAGCGTCATCTCTGCAGCCGGTTTTGACCCGCTTCACCCAGGTCGCCCGGGTTAACGGTGAGCGGATGCGCGCCAACGTCATCGAGGCTGCCGAGCAGTGCGGCATCCTGAGCCTTGCAACGGTGAGCGAGCCAATGGCGCTCGATCGCTATTTGAGCCAGCGCGATGGAGCGCGCCTGCTTGTTTTCTGCGATGAGGCCGCAGATACCTCAAATCCGATAGAAGCGCTGCACAGCGGCCTGACGGCATCAGACGGCATCGACGTCCTGATCGGCCCCGAAGGCGGGTTCGCCGAGGAGGAGCGCGCTGTTCTGTTGCGACAGCCACAAACCCTGCGGCTTTCGCTGGGACCGAGGATCCTGCGAGCGGACACCGCGGCGGTGGCGGCGCTTGCCCTGGTACAGGCGGCGCTCGGCGACTGGACCGGTACCGGCCTGCGCGGATAGGTTGCGGCTTGGGCCTTGGCACTTGATCCTGACCGGTCATTAATCCACTTGGCCGATCCCTGTCGAAACCCCGCCCCAGCCATGCTAAGGGGCTGTCCAGCCGGACCTTTTCAACCTGTTCCGGGATATTGGAACCCGAGATGATTCTGACCGCCGCCCCTGGTGCCGCCGATTTGAAGTTCCTGCTCCGGTTGCGGCGAGTCCGAGGCAGGAACTTCAAATCGAAAAGCGGCACCAAAAATATGATTTTGCTATTGCCCCTTTGTTTCCGAAGTTCGTTTCGGAGGGGCCGCAATGGCTGACGAACTTCGGAAACGGGGCACTCGTGCGACCGGATCCGCCGCATGGGCGGATGCGCTGCTATTGTCGTTCGCGCAGGCCGGCTACGTCAGGGCCGAACCGGCGATCCTGCAGCCTGCCGAGCCGTTCCTCGACCTGTCGGGCGAGGACATCCGGAAAAGCCTTTACCTGACCACCGACGCGAGCGGCGAGGAACTGTGCCTTCGTCCCGATCTCACCATTCCGGTGGCGCGGGATTATCTCGCCTCTCCACGCGCCGGCCAGCCTGCCGGGTTCAGCTATCTCGGCCCGGTGTTTCGCTATCGCGGCGGCCGGCCGAGCGAATTCTTGCAGGCCGGGATCGAATCCTTCGGACGGCAGGATCGCGCCGCGGCCGATGCGGAAATGCTGGCGCTGGCGCTCGAGGCTACCAGCGCGTTCGGATTGACCGAGGTCGAAATTCGCACCGGCGATGTGGCGCTGTTCATTGCGCTGATCGATGCCCTCGATCTCTATCCGGTATGGCGGCGAAGGTTGATCAAGGATTTCAACCGCAAGATCAGCCTGGAGCAGGATCTCGAGCGGCTCACTCTCGCAACCGCCTCGAGCCGCAATGAATATGAAGGTGTGCTCGCCGCCCTCGCAGGCTCCGACCGCAAGGCGGCGCTGGCGCTGGTGACCGATCTGATGTCGATCGCCGGCACCACCAATGTCGGCGGGCGCTCGGTTTCGGAAATCGCCGATCGCTTCCTCGAACAGTCGACGCTGAAGGGCGGGGCGCTGCCGCGCGACGCGCTTAATGTAATCAAGCGGTTTCTCGCGATCGCAGGCGACCCCGACGATGCAATCGCCCAATTGCGCGCGCTGGCCGAAGACACGAAACTCAACATCACCGCCGCCATCGATCAGTTCGAAAGCCGCGTCGGCTTCATGGCTGCGCGCGGCATCGAAACGGGCAAAACACGGTTTTCCACCTCCTTCGGGCGCGGCCTCGACTATTACACCGGCTTCGAGTTCGAGTTGCACGGCAAGGGCAATGGCGTCGAGCCGCTGGTGGCGGGCGGACGCTACGACGGACTGATGACCCAGCTTGGCGCCCCTAACCCTATCCCCTCGGTCGGATTCTCGATCTGGGTCGAGACCTTGACGCAAGTGGGCCGCCAGCGTGCGGTGAGGAATTCAGGCGGGAGCGCGTCATGACGGCGCCGTTCGTTCTCGCCGTACCATCGAAGGGCCGCCTGCAGGAAAACGCCGAGGCGTTCTTCACCCGCGCCGGACTTGCATTGGCAAAACCGCGCGGTGCCCGCGACTATCGCGGCACCATCTCCGGGCTCGACAATGTCGAGATCGCGTATCTCTCGGCGAGCGAGATCGCCTGGCAACTGGCGCGCGGCATGGTCCATCTCGGCGTCACCGGCGAGGATCTGGTGCGTGAAACCATTGCAGACGCCGACAAGCGCGTCTTGCTGATCGACAGCCTCGGCTTCGGCAGCGCCAATGTGGTGGTCGCCGTTCCGCAGGCCTGGATCGACGTCCGCACCATGGCCGATCTCGACGATGTCACCACCGGATTCCGGGCCCAGCATAACCGGCGGATGCGGGTGGCGACCAAATACATCAACCTCACCCGGGCATTCTTTGCCTCCCACGGCGTCGTCGATTACCGCATCATCGAGAGCGCCGGCGCGACCGAAGGTGCGCCGGCGGTGGGGACGGCCGAGATGATCGTCGATATCACGACGACCGGGGCAACCCTTGCCGCCAACGGTCTCAAGGTCCTCGACGACGGCGTGATCCTGCGCAGCCAGGCCACCCTCGTGGCAGCGAAGGATGCCGACTGGTCGAGCGAGGCCCGCGAGACCGCGCGCGTCATCCTGGATCACATCGCCGCCCGCGCCCGCGCCAGCAAATACCGGGAAGTCCGCACCCGCTTTAAGGGATGCGACGCCGCGCTGCTTGCCGAGGCCCATAATCGCTTCGGTGTGGTATCGCCGTTCGGCGGGCCGACCTCTTCGGGAATGGTCACGCTGCACTGCCCACCGGCACAGCTTTATGCGCTCAGCAGTTTTCTGCGCGGGCACGGCGCCGACACGGTGTCAGTGGCATCGCTCGACTATGTGCTCGACCGCGACAACCCGCTGTTCGCCAGACTTGAGGCATTCCTGCGGCGGTGAGGTGGGGGGTGCTTTCGTTCATCGTTGCGACAGCTAGCAACGGGTAGCATATGCTGTCATATCGGTGGTTTGGAACCTGATCGATGATGCTGGGTACCGATGTTTCTGCCTTGTCAACCACTGCGGCGACGGCTGCGGCGCAGGGGCTGTCGATCGTCGTGCCGTTATACAACGAGGCGGCCGGGCTGGCGCAACTGCACCAGCGGCTTGAGGACCTGGCGAGGACACTGAGGCAGCGCTACCGGCTCGCGTGCGAGGTGGTCTATGTCGACGACGGCAGCGCCGACGCCACGCTCGCCATCGCGCGCGGGCTCGCGGCCGATGCGCTCGACATCCAGGTGGTGTCGCTATCACGCAATTTCGGCAAGGAAGCCGCGCTGATGGCGGGATTGGACCATGCCCGGCGCGGCGCAGTGCTGTTCATGGACGGCGACGGTCAGCATCCGCCGGATCTGGTCGAGAAGCTGGTCGAACACTGGATCGAGGGCGGCTACGACGTGGTCTATACCGCCAAGGCTCATCGCGACAACGAGTCGTTGCTGCGGCGGCTTGCCGTGCATGGCTTCTACGCACTGATCAATTGGGGGGCGCGGCAGAAAATTCCGGAAGACGCCGGTGACTTCCGCCTGCTGTCGCCGCGCGCCGCGGCGGCGCTGCGGCAGCTTCCCGAGCGCAATCGGTTCTTCAAGGGGCTGGCGAGCTGGATCGGTTTCCGCCAGATCCGCGTCGATTACGAGCCCGCAGCCCGCGCGCACGGCGCCACGACGTTCAGCCCCGGGCGTCTGGTCGGGCTTTCGATCGAAGGCCTTACGTCATTTTCGGTGGCGCCGTTGCGGTTTGCGAGCTTGCTCGGCGTGCTGCTCGCCACGGTAGCCTTTCTCTTCGGGCTTTCGATTCTGTGGGAAACCTGGACCACCGGAAAATCGGTTCCGGGCTATCCCTCGCTGGTGGTCGGCCTGATGACGATCGGCGGCGTGCAGCTCATCATGATCGGCATTGTCGGGGAATATATCGGCAAGATCCTTTCGGAGTTGAAGGCACGTCCGATCTATTTCGTGGCCGAACACAGTGAGAAGCGCGCCGCGGCGGAAGGTAGCGCCAGCGAACGGACCGCCGCCGAATGAACGACGCCGCGCCGCGCCGCATCTGGCTGTGCGCCGACGATTATGGTCTCAGTCCCGGTGTCAACCGCGCCATTCGCGACCTGATCGTGCGCGGCCGTCTCAATGCCACTTCCGTCATGGTGGTTGGACCTTCGATCGGCCGTGATGAAGTCGAGGCGCTTCGAGCGGCTGCAGCGAGCAGTCCGCGTTGCGGGATCGGCCTGCACGTCACGTTAACGGCGCCGTTTCGCCCGTTGACGATGCACTTCAGACCGATCGACGGGGGCATGTTCCCGGCGCTTGCGAAATTGCTGCGCGCGGGCCTGTTCCGGCAGCTCGATGCCGAAATCATCCATGCGGAATTGATGGTGCAACTCGCGGCTTTCAAGGAAATGTTCGGCCGAGGCCCTGATTTTGTCGACGGCCACCAGCATGCGCAGCTATTTCCCCAAGTCCGTGACGCGTTTCTGGCGGCGGTGAAAGAAGCAGCGCCCAGCGCCTGGGTTCGCCAGAGCGGACGAACGCGGCCCCTGTCCCGGGGGCTCGGCTCGCCGAAAGCGTTGTTTCTCGATATCTTGAGCGCGCAATTTCGCACCCGCGCCGCGCGCGCCAATATCGCCTTCAATCCCGGATTCGCCGGCGCTTATGATTTCTCTCGACAGCCCGATTACGGAACGATGATGCGACAGTTTCTCGATGGGCTACCGGAGGGCGGTCTTGTCATGTGTCATCCCGGGTTCGTCGACGAAACCCTTGTCAGCCTCGATCCGCTCACCGGGCAACGCGAGCGCGAATACGCTTTTCTCGCCGGAGAGCATTTCCCGTCCCTGCTGGCTGCGAACAAGGTTACATTGAGTTGATATCCGTCAAGAAACCGCGCCGGGCGTCTTGTCGCATGCATAAAATTTAATTCCGCCCACCACTACTTGCGGCACAAAGCGCCCCTACATCTCCCTCGCGCTTCGGAGCAAGGGAGAAAATCCATGACACCGCAAGAACGCCAATTGGTTGACGATCTTTTCGACCGGCTCTCGAAGGTGGAGAGCGCGCCGCGCGATCCGGGCGCCGTTGCCGCCATCAATGAAGGCTTGCGCAAGGCACCCAACGCGGTTTACGCGCTGGTGCAGACCGCGCTGCTTCAGGATGAAGCGCTCAAGCGGGCCGATGCACGCATCCAGGAACTGGAGGCGCACGGTGGCGGCGAACAACAGCAGTCTGGTGGCTTCCTCGATTCGATGCGCGATGCGATATTCGGACAAGGCCAGCCGCGCGGCTCGGTGCCGAACGTCCCGCCGCGGGAAGCTTCCAGCCGCCCGGTATGGAACAGCGGCCAGGCTATGCAACAGTCACAGGCGCCGGGACCATACGATCAGCCACCCTACGGCCAGCCCTATGGCGCGCCCCAGGCCCCCATGGGCGGCGGCGGCTCATTTCTGGGAACCGCGGCAGCCGCCGCGGCCGGAGTGGTCGGTGGATCGCTGCTGCTCGGCAGCATCCGCTCGATGATGGGAGGCACCCACCAAGGCTTCGGCAATTCCGCGGGGCTTGGCGGCGGAGTTGAAGACCGAAGGCCGTGGAGCGGTCAATCCGGCGGCGATCTGGCGCGCGACGCCGGCATCAACGACATCGGTTCATCCAAAGATCGTGCCGACGACAGTTCGCGCACGGGATTGTTCGATTCCGCATCGAACGATCATCACACACCGAACGATGATCAGGCATCGAACGATGACATCGACGATCACGACGACATGGATCTCGATTCCGACGATTTCGGCGGCGACGGCGACAGCGACCACGCCTGACCGGGTTCCGACACGCAAAACGAAACCGGCCGCTCGAATCGGGCGGCCGTTGTTATTTTCAGGCCGCAGGATCAGATCACGACGACCTTTGCACCGACATTGACGCGGCTGTACAGATCGATCACGTCCTCATTGCGCATCCGGATGCAGCCGGATGAGACGTTGGTGCCGATCGTCCACGGTTCGTTGGAGCCGTGAATGCGATAGAGCGACGATCCCAGATACATCGCGCGTGCGCCGAGCGGGTTCTGCGGGCCGCCTTCCATGTGCCGCGGCAGATCGGGGCGCCGCGCCAGCATTTCCGGTGGCGGCGTCCATGCCGGCCATTCCTTCTTCGCGGAAATCTGCTTGACGCCCGACCAGGTGAATCCGGGACGGCCGACGCCGACGCCGTAGCGCACGGCCTTGCCGTTGCCCTGTACCAGGAACAGAAATTTGTTCGGCGTATCGATGATAATCGTGCCGGGTCTTTCGCTGCCATGATAGTCGACGAGTTGCTTCTCGAATTTCGGATCGAATGCGGGATATGCACCGGCGACTTCCGGCTGGCGCATGACTTGCTGCGGCTCCATCGGCGCGAACAGCGGGCGCTGATCGTATGATGGCTGCTGTTGGTAGGGTTGCTGCTGGTAGCGCCCGCCTTGAGACTGTCCATCCCCGAACAGGAATTCGATGAAACCGCCACCCATGCTGGAGCGCCCGGCATAGGCCGTTCGCACCGGCGCGGCCGGCTGCTGCACGGGTTGATTGGCGTAGAACAGGGTGCGTTCCGGGCGCGGCGCGGTTTCGATCGCTGCGGCCTGATGAAGGCCGGTTACCAGGCAAGACGCGCCGCCGAGCAGCGCAACAGACATTCTTTTGAACATCGACGTACTCTGTACTGTTTCGTCACTGTTTCGGCCGGGAGCGCCGGATCAGCGCCCTTACGTCGCCAATTAAGATCAAAACCGCGTCGGTTTGGTAAACAGAAACCGCCTTTCGATTCACCACGTCGGCAATTATGCGCGGTTTTTTCCGTTAGCGTTTATTTTCGGTGAATAGCGGCCGCGCATGGTTAATCGTTGGTGTTGCACGCTTCGCCGCAGTTCCCGGCGTGAACCCCATGTTAAATCGCTGTGTCTAAAAACCTTGACGAGTGAAGGTCAGGGAAAATCTCATGCCGATGCATCGCAAGCGTTTTCGTATCGAGGAAGCATTCAACGGCGACATGCCGATCTTCGCAGCCGTCGACGGCGACATCGGTCCGATGCATCGCGAGATCATGACCGAACTGCGCGCCATCCGTGCCGAGATGGCCGGTCCTGGTCACGGCGCAGCGACAGCTGGCGGCGCGTCTATCTCGCGCGGGGTCGCCGATGCGCAGGCGTTGCTTGAAACCTATCGCGCCCAGATCGAGCAATGCGAGAAACTCAAGGTCGAACTCGATCTCATCCACGACGCCATCAACCGCACCAAGCGGGAAATCGCGGTTCTGCACGGCAAGGGTTTTGACGGCAACGAAATGGCCAAGGTGACCGGGGAGCTTGGCGCCGTGGTCGGTGGCACTGAACAGGCCACGCAGCAGATTCTGGAAGCCGCGGAATCGATCGATCAGGCGGCCAGCGCGCTAGCCAAGGTCACTTCGCCGGATCAGCAGAAGATTCTGAGCGAAGAAATCCAGGAGCGTGTGATCTCGATCTTCGAAGCCTGCAATTTTCAGGATCTGACCGGCCAGCGCATCAGCAAGGTGATGGCGACGATGAAATTCATCGAAAACCACATCACGATCATGATGGATATCTGGGGTGGCGTCGATGCCATCAGGACCCACGTGCCTCCCATGCCTGACGATCGGGAAGGCGGCGCCCGGCTATTGAACGGGCCGAAGTTGGACGGCGACGCCGGTCACGCCTCGCAGAACGACATCGACGCGTTGTTTGAGTGAGTTTCGGTTTCTTCAGCCCGCCGAGTGGCAGCGCCCTGCGATCGTTTCACGCCGCACACGAACGCCGGCGAGACGCCGGCGTTTTCTGGGTGGTCGTTCCGGGGCGATGCCAACGGGTCCGCGCAAGGCGCGGCCCGATGACAGGCTCCGCATCGAACCCGGAATCTCGAAATTCCCCGATGCGCAATTGCCCATCTGAGGTCTGGTGCTAACGCACCATCCCGGAATGACGTAGCCTGGATTGCTTAGGCCCGCGGCGCGCAGCGGACGTAGACCATGTTGCCGTAACGGAGCCCGGCATCCTTGTCGATGAAGCGGGTGATCAGCACGCGCCCGTCGAACGAGACGATCTCCCGATCCTGCTCGGCGCCGGCCGGTCCGGGCGGACCGATGTAGTTCTTGCCACTCGGGCTGCCCTTGAGACGCAATTCCTGCGGCGTCGCCTGGTCGGCCAGATGCATGATCACGCCGCCGGAAGAGCCGGCTCCGATCACGTAAGGCTGCTTGCACTGCGACCGCGCCGCGGCTTCGGTGCGCGCGCGATCACTGGGATTCTGGAACGATGCAAGACCCCAGCGGCCGACAATCTCGTCGGAGCGGATGGTTGCGGGCACTTCGGGCACGGGTTCGGGAGCTACCGATGGAGAGGATGAGAATGAGGGCAGGCTCATGCTCCCGCACGCGCCGAGGAATATCGTTAGCGCGCAGGCGATCCCCAGATTTGCGACCGCGCGCGCGTTACGTGACCTGACCATGGCATTCCCCCGAACAATTCGCGGCCGCACCCGTCCCGCAACCAAGCGTAAAACTGCTGTCGGAGCAATGACGTCCAGCAAATTACCCTCGCGCCCGGATGTTGTTTCCCGAAGCATCCTATATCGGCCTCACCAACGGCTTAACCCCCTTTGCTTGACAGGATCGGCGTCAAGCCATATTCCCGGGCGCACAATTAGCACTCCGAGAGTGCGATTGCCAAAGAATGCGAGCTGTTCTGCCCCTTGCGGTGTCGAATACGCGTTGTGTTCCGATCCACTATCAAACCCGACCGACAAACCGACCCTCCAGAAGGAACCCTCATGGCTAAATCCAAATTTCGTCCGCTGCATGACCGTGTCGTGGTCAAACGAATCGAGGCCGAAGAAAAGACCAAGGGCGGCATCATCATTCCTGACACCGCCAAGGAAAAGCCCTCGCAGGGCGAAATCACCGCGGTCGGTCCGGGCGGCCGTGACGAAGCCGGCAAGCTGATCCCGATCGATCTCAAGGTCGGCGACCGCGTGCTGTTCGGCAAGTGGTCGGGCACCGAGATCAAGCTCGACGGCGAGGACCTCCTGATCATGAAGGAGAGCGACATCATGGGCGTGCTGGCCTAAGACCAACCCATACGGCCGCTGCACACTGCTCGTCATGCCCGGGCTTGAACCAGGCATTCATCCTCTTCGGAAGAGTCTTGCGAATATGACGGATTGCCGGGTCAAGCCCGGCAATGACGGTAAGGGAGCGCGGCAACGACCGTATCCAATCAATCAGGAGCATCTCAAATGGCTGCCAAGGACGTAAAATTCTCCGGAGACGCGCGCGAACGCATGCTGCGCGGGGTCGATATTCTCGCCAATGCGGTCAAGGTGACGCTCGGCCCCAAGGGCCGCAATGTGCTGCTCGACAAGTCGTTCGGCGCACCGCGCATCACCAAGGACGGCGTCACCGTCGCCAAGGAAATCGAGCTTGACGACAAGTTCGAGAATATGGGCGCGCAGATGCTGCGCGAAGTCGCCTCCAAGACCAGCGACACCGCCGGCGACGGCACCACCACCGCCACCGTGCTCGCCCAGGCGATCATCCGGGAAGGCGGCAAATCGGTTGCCGCCGGCATGAACCCGATGGACCTGAGGCGCGGCATCGAGATTGCGGTGCATGCCGTGGTCAAGGACCTCGAGAAGCGCGCCAAGCCGGTTGCCTCGTCGTCCGAAATCGCCCAGGTCGGCACCATCTCGTCAAATGGCGACACCGCGATCGGCAAGATGATCGCGCAGGCGATGCAGAAGGTCGGCAATGAAGGCGTCATCACCGTCGAGGAGAACAAGTCGCTCGAAACCGAAGTCGACATCGTCGAGGGCATGAAATTCGACCGCGGTTACCTGTCGCCCTATTTCATCACCAACGCCGAGAAAATGACCGCCGAGCTCGAGGACGTCTACGTGCTGCTGCACGAGAAGAAACTGTCCGGACTGCAGTCGATGCTGCCGGTACTCGAAGCCGTGGTGCAGTCGGGCCGTCCGTTATTGATCGTCGCGGAGGACGTCGAAGGCGAGGCGCTGGCGACGCTGGTCGTCAACCGGCTGCGCGGCGGTCTCAAGGTCGCAGCCGTCAAGGCGCCCGGTTTCGGCGACCGCCGCAAGGCGATGCTGGAAGACATCGCGATCCTGACCGGCGGCCAGCTGATCTCCGATGAACTCGGCATGAAGCTCGAAAGTATGACGATCAGCATGCTCGGTCGCGCCCGCAAGGTCGTGATCGACAAAGAGAACACCACGATCGTCAACGGTGCCGGCAAGAAAAAGGACATCGAGGCTCGCGTCAATCAGATCAAGGCGCAGATCGAGGAGACCACTTCGGACTACGACCGCGAGAAGCTGCAGGAGCGTCTTGCCAAGCTCGCCGGCGGCGTCGCAGTCATCCGGGTCGGCGGCGCAACAGAGATCGAGGTGAAGGAGAAAAAGGATCGCGTCGAGGACGCCCTCAACGCAACCCGCGCCGCCGTGCAGGAAGGCATCGTGCCGGGCGGAGGCGTCGCGCTGCTACGCGCCAAGAAGGCCGTCGGGCGCATCAGCAACGACAATCCCGATGTGCAGGCCGGCATCAATATCGTGCTGAAAGCGCTGGAGGCGCCGGTCCGCCAGATCGCCGAGAATGCCGGCGTCGAAGGCTCGATCGTGGTCGGCAAGATCCTCGAGGACAAGTCGGAGACTTTCGGCTTCGATGCGCAGACCGAAGAGTATGTCGACATGGTCGCCAAGGGCATTGTCGACCCGGCCAAGGTGGTACGCGCCGCGCTGCAGGACGCTGCTTCGGTGGCCGCCCTTCTGGTGACCACCGAAGCCATGGTCGCCGAATTGCCCAGGGAACCGGCGCCGCCGATGCCCGGCGGTGGCGGCATGGGTGGCATGGGCGGCATGGGTTTCTAAGGCCGCCCTCTTGTCGATTTCGCCGAACAGAAGGCCGCCTCCAGGCG
>Ga0307312_10000994_pt1 | contig 14205 bp, 11 predicted proteins | sample ER_DNA_202_FD_194489 | JGI IMG/M metagenome (GOLD analysis project Ga0307312, IMG submission 194489) | Bulk soil microbial communities from the East River watershed near Crested Butte, Colorado, United States - ER_DNA_202 | ecosystem: Environmental > Terrestrial > Soil > Floodplain | place...
GCCGGTCCGACGTGAGAAAGCGACCCCCGTATCCTGCTTCCGGCTTTCCGGCCTGTTCGGAAAAGATGGATGTTGGGATGTCTACCGCGGCACCGCTTTCGGGAACCTGATACCTGCTCCAACTAATCGGCTCGGCGGCGGCAACCAGGGGCAAAAGGGCCATGCCCAAGGCGGTGAGATGAAAGCTCAGTCTCATGATGTCCTCCCGGCGTCACGGTCAATGATGCCGAAGGATCTTCGTTCCGGGTGGCTTATCGTATTGCGCGACAAACGCCGGGAGGATTGTTGGTGGGGGTCCGACCAGGAAAAATTCGGCGCCGTGCCGGAGTTGCGGCCTCTATCTGTTGAGCACCGGGCCGATCCTGTTGTTGAAAGACCTTCGTGATTTAAGTCACGCTGCCCGGTGCAGGCTGCCGAATCTCAAGAAGAACCAGTCCCTGAAGTCAAACGGCCGATTGCGACGTGACCGGCGTCACGGCGGTCGCCTCGCGGTCGGTCCATGCTGCCATCATCAACGACCGCACCAATGGTCTACAGGAGACTATCATGACCGCAGGCCTATCGACGCTTCACCCGTTACAAAGCTCCGCTCGCACGCAAACAATCTCCTGCATTGGGGATCGACGGCCAGCGGAGCGATCAATCGATTTTGACCTTGAACGGTCTCCCCAGTCCCGGCGCCGCCATCGCATCCTCATAAGCGCCCAGCGCTTGGCGGCGTTGTTTGACGGTCACGGCGGTCGCAGCCAGAGCCTTCACTAAGGCGGCGCGAAGGACTGCTTCGTCGACTATTGACTTCGCCAGTGCTTAGCCGGGATTAGTTCAGGCGCATCACTTGATCTTTCCGTCCTTGTCGTAATGCGCGAGAAACGCCCAGAGGTCGCTGGCTCCTTTCTCGTTCTTGATGCCGGCGAATACCATCTTGGTGCCGGGAATCTTCGCCTTGGGGTCCTTGATGTAATCCTTGAATTGGGCCTCGTTCCAGGTGATGCCGGAATTCTTGTTGGCATCCGAGTAGGAATAACCCTCAGCCGTGCCGGAGTGGCGGCCGTCGAGCCCGTTGAGCTCGGGGCCGACCTTGTTCTTGGCGCCTTCGCCGATCGCGTGGCAGGCCATGCATTTGTTGAACGAGGTCTTGCCGGCCGCGACGTCCTGCGCGAGCGCTGCGGGTGCGGCGAGCCACGATGCGATGCCGACCAGCGCGCTCAGTATCAGTCTTTTCATTATGTGCTCTTCATGGTTTCGGGGTGGCTCGGTGGCCGTTGTTGCATGGGGCGCTCGCGGTGAACAAGCTCGCCAGAACACGTCCGGGTTACATCGGTTCTCATAGTTTCCGGAGAGTTGGCGTTCCGCGGCCTGCCCAGCCGCTGGCGACTACCCAAAGCGGTCCAGACGTGCTTGTTTCGGCGTCACAATCGGCGAGCGCGAGGCTTGCGCCCGAGGCGTCCGGGAGAACTGCAGATGACCATCATGATGCCCGCATCGGATCAGGCGGTGCTGGACCGCCGCGAGACCATCGTGGCGGCGTTGCGCGCGATCGTGCCGGGCGAGGGCGTGATCGACAGTGCGGCGGAAATGCTGCCCTATGAGTCCGATGGCCTGACGGCGTATCGTCAGCCGCCGATGGTCGTGGTGCTCCCGGACACCACCGAGCAAGTGTCGCAGATTCTGAAATATTGCTTCGAGCAGGGCATCAAGGTGGTGCCGCGCGGCGCCGGCACCTCGCTGTCCGGCGGCGCGCTGCCGCTCGCCGACGGCGTGCTGCTCGGCCTGGGCAAATTCAACCGCATCCGCGAGATCGATTTCGACAACCGCGCGGTGGTGACCGAGCCGGGAGTGACAAACCTTGCCATCAGCCACGCAGTCGCCGAGGCCGGATTCTACTACGCGCCCGACCCGTCGTCGCAGATCGCCTGCTCGATCGGCGGCAATGTCGCGGAGAATTCCGGCGGCGTGCATTGCCTGAAATACGGCATGACCACCAATAACGTGCTGGGGTGCGAGATCGTGCTGATGTCAGGCGAAATCATCAAGGTCGGCGGCAAGTCCGCGGAGAGTAGCGGCTACGACCTGATGGGGATCATCACGGGCTCCGAAGGCCTGCTCGGCGTCATCACCGAGGTCACCGTGCGGATTCTGCAGAAGCCGGAGACCGCACGCGCCCTGATGGTCGGCTTCGCCGAGGTTGAGGCGGCCGGCGAATGCGTGGCGCGGATCATCGGCGCCGGCATCATTCCGGGCGGCATGGAAATGATGGACAAACCTGCGATCCACGCCGCCGAAGCCTTCGTGCATGCCGGCTATCCGCTCGACGTCGAGGCGCTGTTGATTATCGAACTCGATGGTCCCGGCATCGAGGTCGATGAGCTGATCAGCCGCGTCGAGGCGATCGCGCAAGGCTGCGGCTCGACTACCTTACAGATTTCCACCTCCGAAGTTGAGCGCAACCTGTTCTGGGCCGGCCGCAAGGCGGCGTTTCCCGCAGTGGGGCGGATTTCGCCTGACTATCTCTGCATGGACGGCACCATCCCGCGCGGCAAATTGCCGGAGGCCCTGGTCCGAATCCGCGAGCTATCGGCAAAATACGACCTCCGCGTCGCCAATGTGTTTCATGCCGGCGACGGCAACCTGCACCCGCTGATCCTGTACGATGCCAACAGGCTCGGCGAGATCGAGCGGGCGGAAGCCTTCGGCGCCGACATCTTGAGGGTCTGCGTCCAGCTCGGCGGCGTGCTGACCGGCGAACATGGCGTCGGCATCGAGAAGCGCGACCTGATGGGCGAAATGTTCAGCGAGATCGATCTCAACCAGCAGCAGCGGCTTAAATGCGCGTTCGACGCCCAGGGCCTGCTCAACCCCGGCAAGGTATTTCCGACCCTGCACCGCTGCGCCGAGCTCGGCCGCGTACATGTCCACGGCGGCAAGCTCGCGTTCCCCGAGCTTCCGCGGTTTTAGCGCGCGCCGTCCGCGGCCGCGACAGGTGAGGCAAAAAGGGCCCAGATCGTCCGCCCTTTTGCCTGCGCTCCTTACAGTAACGCGTATTGCGCGCGCTCGCGTTTGGCGAGCAGCGGCAATGCTTCGCCTGCGATATAAGTCTTGAAATGCGCGCTGTCCTGATGCGCCTTGAAAGCGGCTTCGTCGCGAAACAGTTCGTAGAACAGGAACTGTGCGGGATTTTCTTTCGCTCTGGAAATCAGGAACAGCTTTGCGCCGGGTTCGCTTTGCGCCTCCGGCAGGAAGCGAGACAGAATATCGGCGATCCGGTCGGCCTGTCCTTCCCTGGCTTCCCATTGCGCGACGACCAACAACCCGCCGCCGTTGACGGCTTCGCTGATGGTTCTCTCGTTAATTGCATATCGGTCCACGGTGCTTGCTCCTTGCTGGTTGCCCTCAATCATCGCGTGCTATTCGCACAGTGATTTACAGGTACAATTCGATATAAGGCGAATTGTGCATGTAAATGCTTCGATAACGGTCGAAGTGAGGGCGTCGCGCGCGAGCCGAGCCGAGGGTGCCGATACGACGGGAGACCGCCTGTGAGAGTGGATGACACCGGCTCTCGAGCCGGCTACCCCGCCTGCCGACGGACATCGGTGTTACCGTTCGTGAAAGCTCACCCTTGTGCCTCTCAGCCACGCCTTTAGAAGGATGGTCTGGAATCCGAATGGCTGCGACAAACACGGCCATTTCGACAGGTCGTGCGGGAAACGCGAGACGGAAGGCGTGGACACTCTGAAAGTACGCGATGCCAAGGATGTCGAGCAGGCAGTGCGCGCGGCGATAGCCAGCGAGCAGCCGCTGGAAATCATCGGCCACGGCTCCAAGCGGCGGATCGGCCAGCCGATGACGACCAATGCGCTATTGGACCTGTCGGCGCTCAATGCGGTGACGTCATATGAACCGACCGAGCTGATCATCACCGTTCAAGCCGGCGCGCCGCTCGCCGACGTCAAGTCGCTGATCGACTCCAAAAATCAGCAGCTCGCCTTCGAACCGATCGATACCTCGCCGCTTTTGGGCACGCCACACCTGGGGACCGTCGGGGGCATGATCGGCGTGGGCCTGGCCGGTCCCCGCCGCATCAAGGCCGGTGGCGCGCGCGACCACCTATTGGGCGCGCATGCGGTTTCCGGCTTCGGCGACAGCTTTAAAGCCGGCGGCCGGGTGGTGAAGAACGTCACCGGCTACGATCTGTGCAAGCTCCTGGCGGGGTCCTGGGGCACGTTGGCGGTCATGACGGAGGTGACGTTGAAGGTGATGCCGAGGCCCGAGAGCGAACGCACGCTGGTGCTGCGCGGGCTGGATGATGTCGCGGCAAACCGGGCGATGACCGCGGCGCTGGGGTCGCCGTTCGACGTGTCCGGCGCGGCGCACGTGCCGAATTCGGTATTTCGAGCCGCAATGAAGGGGCTTGGCGATCTCGGATCGCCGCGAGAGGCGGTCACGCTGCTGCGGCTGGAGGGCATCACCGCGTCGGCCGTGCATCGCGCGGCGGCGCTTCGCAAGCTGCTTGCGCCGTTTGGGACCGCGGAGGTGGTCGAAGATCTCGCATCTCAGGCGATCTGGAGTTCGGTTCGTGATGTTCAACCGTTCGCGGCCAACGGCGCGCTGGGAGCGTGGCCGGTGTGGCGGATTGTTTGTCCGCCAGCGTCTGGATGCGCGCTCGGCGAGCGGCTATCGCGCGATACCGGCGGCGACGTGATCTACGACTGGGGCGGGGGCCTGATCTGGGCGGCCCTGCCGCCCAGGCCCGACGCCCAGGCCGCGCTGGTGCGGCAGCGTGTCAACGCCGCCGGCGGCCACGCCATGCTGCTGCGTGCGCCCGAGGAGATTCGCCGCAACGTCGAGGTGTTTCAACCTCAATCGGGGGGCGTTGCTGCCTTGAGCGAACGCGTCCGCCACAGTTTCGATCCGAAAAGCATCCTCAATCGCGGCCGGATGACGCGGGAGTCCGCGACATGAAAACCGAATTCAGCCCCGCTCAACTCGCCGATCCCGATATCGCGGAAGCCGACAAGATTTTGCGCGCCTGCGTGCATTGCGGCTTCTGTACCGCGACCTGCCCTACCTATGTGCTGCTCGGCGACGAACTCGATAGCCCGCGCGGCCGGATCTATCTCATCAAGGAGATGCTGGAAAAGGACCGCCCGCCGACGCAGGAAGTGGTCAAGCACATTGACCGCTGTCTCTCCTGCCTCGCCTGCATGACCACCTGTCCATCGGGCGTGCACTACATGCATCTGGTCGATCAGGCGCGGGTGAGAATTGAAAAGGAATATGTCCGGCCGCTTACCGAGCGTCTGTTGCGCGCGGCGCTCGCCTGGGTGCTGCCGCGGCCGGGACTGTTTCGTTTGAGCATGACGCTGGCGCGCTTGGCCCGGCCGCTGGCCGCCCTTCTGCCAGCCCCCAAAGCAGCCGCGGCATCTCCGGGTTTATTACGGCGAATCAAGGCCATGCTGGCCCTGGCGCCAAGCAGGCTGCCGGCACCGGGACCGGCTGGCGGAAGCGTTTTTCCGGCCCTCGGTATCCGGCGCGGACGGGTCGCGCTGCTGCAGGGCTGTGCCCAACAGGTGCTGGCACCGCGCATCAATCGGTCCGCGATCAATCTCCTGACGCGCCACGGCATCGAGGTCGTGCTGGTCAAGGACGAGCAATGTTGCGGCGCGCTGACCCATCACCTCGGGCGCGACGGCGACGCATTGGCGCGGGCGCGCGCCAATATCGCCGTCTGGCTGAAGGAGGCCGAAGGAGATGGCCTCGACGCCATCCTGGTGACGGCATCCGGTTGCGGGACGGTGATCAAGGATTATGGCTTCATGCTGCGCGAGGACCGCGACTTGGCGGCCGCTGCCGCGAAGATTTCCGCGCTGGCCAAGGACATCACGGAGTATCTCGGCAGCATCGAACTGCAGCCCGCGCAGCAACAAAGCGATCTCGTCATCGCCTATCACTCGGCCTGTTCGCTACAGCACGGACAGAAAATCACGCACGCGCCGAAAGAATTGCTTTCCAAGAACGGATTCGTGGTGAAAGATGTACCCGAGAGCCATTTGTGTTGCGGTTCGGCGGGGACGTACAACATTCTCCAGCCTGACATTGCGAACAGATTGCGCGATCGAAAGGTCGCCAATATTGCAAAGGTCAAGCCGGACATGATTGCTGCGGGCAATATTGGATGCATGGTGCAGATTGCCGGTGGTACGTCAGTTCCTGTGGTGCACACGGTTGAGCTTCTCGATTGGGCGACAGGCGGTCCTCGGCCAGGATTAAACTGAGCATTGGCCCCGCGGTTGAGGCGGACGACTTGAAACGCTCGATAGACACTGATCGGCGGCAACAGGAGGATCACGATGGCTAAAGGCAAAAAGAAAAAAAGCGGCAAGAGTAAAAAGAGCAAGAAGAAACTTATGATTGCGAAGAAGAAATCGGGCAAGAAATCTTCGAAGAAGTCTGCAAAGAAGACGGCGAAAAAGGCCAAGAAGTCTGCGAAGAAATCCGCCAAAAAGTCGAAGGCGGCGGCGCCGAAGAAATCAGCCAAGAAGGCTGCCAAGAAGGCGACCGCAAAGAAGGCGGCTCCGGCGGCCAGGCCCGCTCAACCCAGACCTGCTGTGCCCAGACCTGCTGTGCCCAGACCTGCTGCACCGGAGGCTGCGCCAACCCCGGCTCCCGCGCCCGCTCCAGCCGGCCCGAGTTGGGCTTCTCCCAGTCCCTCGGCGGGCAGTTCGTCCTGGTCCTCCGGCGGCTCGTCCTCTAGCGGAGACGACGACCACTAGCGTCAATGACGGGACTTTTTGCAAAAGGCCGCAGCGCCCGTCGCTGCGGCCTTTTTTTGCGGGATCGCCGAACCTCGGCTCAAAACCCGCGGGCATGCCCCCCGCGCACGATCCGGCTGGAGCCCGCCGATTCGATCCGCCAGGGAATCCGGTGGTCGGATGGATGGACGCCCGAAAGCGCTGCAGGAGTCGCTTAACCGACACGGAAATCGGCCAAAGTTGTTGTCGGAATGCAACACCCGCCGACAACATTTCGCGGAACGGTCATAACGCCTAAAAAGTCGGCAGATGCTTGTCATTTTTGCTTCACCCATTGGACGGCGCGTTCCAGATTGCGGCGAGCTAAGGAATTTGGCTGCAGCCGTTACCGCTTGTCCCTGGGGGGCCCGGAATCGGACTGATCTTAAAAATGTGATGGGGATCGTCATGAAGAAAATGGTTTTGGTCGCAGCGACGCTTGCGATGACTGCGGGTTCCAGCCTGGCGGCGGATATGGCTGTCAAAGCTGTCAGACCGCCCCCGCCGCCGGCGTTCGAGCCCTGGGATTTCGCCTTCGGCAGCGCCCTCATGAGCGATTACATCTTCCGCGGTATCACCCAGTCCAATCACAAGCCCTCGGTCGCGGCCTATTTCGAGCCGCGCTACAATGTCACCAAGGACCTGCAACTGTACATCGGTGCTGCGGGCGAGAGCATCTCGTTCCCGAACCGGGCCGCGGCTGAGATCGACATCTACGGCGGTATCCGTCCGACCGTCGGCATGTTTGCTTTCGACTTCGGCGTGTGGGGCTATCTGTATCCGGGTGGCACCTGCTTCAACGCGGCGGCGATCCCGGGCTCCGGCATTCCAGGTTCGGATGCGAGCTGCGCGGTCAGCCCGTTCGGCAATTCCGACCCGGTCACGCTCGGACTTCCGATCAACGGCAACTTCGCCAAGAAAAGCGCCAGCTTTTATGAAGGTTATGCCAAGGTCAACGTGACGCTTAACGACCAGTGGCAGTTCGGCATCAACGAGTATTACTCACCGAACTTCCTCAACCTAGGCGCCTGGGGCAACTACGCTTCGATCACCGGCAAGTGGACTGCACCGAGCACGACGTTCGGCAGCAGCGGTGTCGGCATGTACATCTCCGGTGAGTTCGGCCGTCAGTGGCTTGGAACTTCGGATGCTTTCTACGGCACCACCATTGCCAGCCCGTTCGGTGGCGGCCCGTTCCCGGCCGGCATTCCTGAGCCAAGCTACAACACCTGGAATATCGGCGTAGGGTTCACCTACAAGGTGTTCACGCTGGATCTGCGCTACTCCGACACCAATCTTTCGAGGGGTAATTGCAACGCATTCACCAGCGATTACACAGCCAGATTCGACGGCAGCTTCACGCCGATCAACCCGGGTGGCTTCGGCTCCAACTGGTGCGGCGCGGCTGGCATCGCCAAGTTCTCGGCTGACCTGACCGCGATGACCAACCTGAAGTAAGTCGTTCTCTCCAGACTGGCGGGGCGGCAGAGCGATCTGCCGCCCTTTTGTTTTGCGGTGAGCCAAATGCGTCTGGCGGGCGCCGTGCTGCTGGCCGTGTTTGCTTATGTCTGGCACCGCTGGATCCGCCACCGGCCGTGGCCGCGACGCTGGATCTGAGCCGCCTTAACGGGAGCGAGGCCACGCCTTATCAGAGCTTGGCGTCCTCGCTCTGGTTCCGCAGCAGAAATTGATCGCCATCACGGATCAGCACGACATGGCGCTGGTGGAAGGCCTCAAGCGTAGAGCGGTGGCCGATCGAGACGATGGTGGTTGTCGGCAATTTTTCCTCGAGGAGACGATAGAGCCTGGCTTCCGAGGCTTCATCGAGCGAAGCGGTCGCTTCATCGAGGAACAGATATTGCGGCGCGTGCAACAGCGCGCGCGCGAGCCCAAGGCGCTGTTGTTCGCCCAAAGAGAGAATTCGGTTCCAGTGCGCGTCTTCCTCCAGCCGCGACGCGAGCTGGGGCAGGCCCACTGCGATCAGAATGTCCCTGACTCTATCCGCACCCAACGCGCTCGCTTCCGCGGGATAGACGATCGCAGCCTTTAGCGAACCGACCGGAAAATACGGCCGCTGCGGCAGCATCATCAGCTTGGCTTTTTCAGGGATTGTAATCGAGCCGCGTCCGAACGGCCAGACGCCGGCGATGGCGCGGAACAAGGTCGACTTGCCGGCGCCGGATGGACCGGTGACCAGGGTCCGCTCGTTGCTGCGGATGCTGAAGCCGTCAGCCGAGACCAACGGCCTTCCGTTGGGCAGCCTGACCAGAAGCTGTTCCAGGTCGATCTTATCGCCGCGGGGCGACGGCACGACATGGATCGAGTCTGCCCTCTTGGCCAGCGTCGCGGCGCTGCCGATCCCCATCTCAAATCCGTCGAGGCGTGCGACCACGGCCCGCCATTCCGCCAGCGCGCGGTAAATCGTGACGAAGAATGACAGCGCCTTTTGCACGCTGGAGAAGGCGGACGCGGTCTGCATCATGCCGCCGAGATGGATCTTGTCGGCAAAATAGGCCGGCGCCACCAGAACGTAGGGGAAAATCACCGCGGCTTGCGAGTAGCTTGCGGTAAACGCGGTCAGCCGCTTGGTCCGCTGCATGATGCCGTACCAGTTGTCGACAACGCGGCCGAAGCGCTCCGACAGCCGCTGCCGTTCGGCGCTCTCGCCCTGCAATAGTGCAATCTGTTCGGAGTTTTCGCGCACCCGCACGAGGTTGAAGCGGAAGTCGGCCTCGTAGCGCTGCTGTTGAAAATCAAGGTTGACCAGCGGTGAGCCGATCCACTGCGTCAGCGCCGTTCCGAACACCGCATAGATCAGCGCGCCCCACACGAGATAGCCGGGGATCGTAAACTCGCGGCCGAAAATCGTCAGCGGAGATGCCGCAGAGAGACCCCACAGGATGACGATGAAGGACGCCAGTGTCACCACCGCGCTTAGCAGGCCGACACCGATGTCCAGCGTTCGCTCGACGAACAGTTTCACGTCGTCAGTGATGCGCTGGTCAGGGTTGTCGGCGGCATCGCCCTGCAGCTGCATGCGATAATGGTTGGCATCCTGCAGCCACTCACCGAGATAGTGACTGGTCAACCAGCGGCGCCAGCGGATCTGCAGCCATTGATTGAGATAAAGCTGATAGACCGCGAGTCCGATATAGCAGGCGGCAAGCAGCGAGAAGATGCCGATTTCCCTGACGAATCCGTCCCAATCCTTTTCCTGAAGCGCGTTGTAAAAGCGGTTGTTCCATTGGTTCAGGAGAACGTCGATCCCGACCAGCGAAAGTTCGATCGAAATCACCGCCGCGAGCAGCGCGCGGCCCGCCCATTTGTCCTCGGAACGAAAATAAGGGGCAGCGATCCGCCATACGGTCGCGAGCGTCGAGCGGATATTGTTCACAGATTACCGTCTCCAGGAGAATGGCTTCAAAGGTCTGAAAAAATTGGAGAATTGGGCGTACTAGACCAAAGTCGTAAGCTTTCTGGTCTGCGTTGTCTTGTCGCAGCCTCCGAGTCAACCCTAGCATGGGCACAACGGCGAGGGGCGGGGCCTTTCGCACTTCGCGGGGTTGTGAGCGGAGTTTGGTAAAGCCAAATTCGCGGCTGATTTCGCGCATTGCAAAGACACACCTCGCGATCCGCCAGGCACGCCTGGCCGTCCACGCTGGTCGGCGCGCAGCATAATGGCGTGGGGGAGAAACCGTAATGTGGAATCAAATCTATAATCCGCTCGGCAACGCGGCGCTGTCGACGGTCGCCGCCGCACTTCCGGTGGTTACGCTGCTGGTGTTGATTGCCAGCGGCAGGGTGAAGGCGCACATCGCGGCTGTCATCGCGCTGATCGTGGCCAACATCATCACGATTTTCATATACACCATGCCTCCGGCCATGTCGGTCAAGGCATCGCTGCTAGGCGTCGTGGTCGGCTTCTTCCCGATCGGCTGGATCGTGCTCAACGTCATTTTTCTCTACCGTATTACGGTCGAGACCGGACGGTTTGAGCTATTGAAGCGCGCCATCGGCGGCGTCACCACCGACCGCCGCCTGCAACTGTTGCTGATCGCGTTTGCGTTCGGCGCATTTTTCGAGGGCGCATCCGGCTTCGGAACGCCGGTCGCGATCACCGGCGCGGTCTTGATCGGCCTCGGCTTCTCGCCGCTGGCGGCTTCCGGCCTGTCCCTGATCGCCAATACCGCCCCGGTCGCTTATGGCGCGCTGGGTACGCCGATCCAGGGTCTCGCTTCGGTGACCGGTCTCGATCCCTATATTCTGGGCGCGATGGTCGGCCGCCAATTGCCGTTCTTCTCGCTGATCGTGCCGTTCTGGCTGATCTGGGCATTCGCGGGGTGGCGCGGGATGATGGCGATCTGGCCTGCCATCCTCGTCACCGGCGTGTCGTTCGCGATTCCGCAGTTCGTCATCTCGAACTACATCAATCCCTGGATCGTCGATATCGGCGCATCGCTGATCTCGATGGGCTGTCTCATCCTCTTCCTCAAGGTCTGGCAACCCAGGGAACTCTGGTTATCGCCGGCGTTGCCCGGCAGGGACGAATCGGCCGCCACGATGGCGGCGGCAAAGCCCATCGACAAGACGCCGCTGACGCAAGCTCAGCTTTGGAGCGCACTGCTGCCATGGATCATCGTCTGTGTCGTGATGTTGATTTGGGGCACCGGCGCGTTCAAGACCTGGGCAAACTCGATCTTCACCTGGAATTATCCCGTTCCCGAGTTGCACAATATGATCAACAAGGTGCCGCCGGTGGCGCCGAAGCCGACACCGGAAGGCGCGGTGTTCGCCTTCACCTACCTGTCGTTCACCGGATCGGGCATGCTGATCGCCGCGATCATTTCCGGCTTCCTGATGGGCTTCTCGCCGGCCAAGATGATCGCGGAGTATGGCCGCACCATCAAGCTGTGCGCGATTTCCCTGATCACGATTTCGGCGATGCTCGCGATCGGCACGCTGACGCGACTGTCAGGCGTCGATGCGACGCTCGGTCTGGCGTTTGCGGCGACCGGGGTGCTGTATCCCTTCTTCGGCACGCTACTCGGCTGGTTGGGCGTGGCGCTGACCGGATCGGATACCGCGTCTAACATTCTGTTCGGTAACTTGCAGAAAATCACCTCCGAGCAACTCGGCCTGTCGCCGATCCTGATGGGCGCCGCCAACTCGTCGGGCGGCGTGATGGGCAAGATGATCGACGCGCAATCGATCGTCGTCGCCTCCACCGCCACCAACTGGTACGGTCACGAAGGTACGATCCTGCGTTACGTGTTCCTGCACTCGATCGTGCTGGCATGCCTCGTCGGCGTGCTGGTGACCCTGCAGGCCTATGTCTATCCGTTCACGGCGATGGTCTTGAAGTAAGACCGGCTCTGACGACACAGACGAAATCCCCGCGGCCAACGGCCCGCGGGGATTTTTTTGCCTCGAGTGCGCATGATCTTTTCGCCAAACCGCTCACACTTTGGCGGATCATCCGCTAGAACAACGCGCGGGCCGTGAGCGCCGGGATATTTCGAGGGAATTGCATGTTGTCAGCGACAAATTCTGTGAGGCGGGCCGCACTGGCGCTGATCGTGGCCGCGGCCGGCTTCCAAGTCATCCCGGCCCACGCCGACGACGGATTTCCGTTTGGACTGGAGATGACGCTGGATGTGGCGCCACAGCCCGGATCGAAGCGGCTTCCGACGCTGGAGATCGGCGACAGCGGCGAGGCGACGCTCGAACTATGGTGCAAGGCCGGCAGGGGCCAGTTTTCGGTGGCCGGCAATACCGTGATCTTTGTCGCCGCGCCGCTGCAGGATCGTGCCTGCCCGCCGGCGCGGGCCCAGGCCGACGATGAACTGGTGGCGGCGCTGAGCGAGGCTGCCACCTGGAAGCGGCAGGGCGATTTCGTTTCGTTCATCGGAACCAGACCGCTGCGATTCCGCCTCAACACCAACTGAAATTTTAGGCGCCTATGCGGTGATGCGTTTTCTTCGCGCGAGCCGGGAGCGTCGGAAGCTAACCCGAGATCGGTAGAAACAGGCTATTTCCAAGCCGATTTATCGGCATCCCAGCGCTGGCCCTTGAATTCCTTCGCCAGCGCATCGACCGAGCCGTTGTCGTCCTTTTGGTCGCCTTCTTCTTCGCCGCTCGACTCTTCGGCCAGATTAAGTTTTGGCCCCGTGGTTTCGTCCTTCGTCGAAACCACGGGATTGCTGATCCAGAGCATCAGCCGGTCGGATGCGCCGGGCCTGTCCGGCGCCACCAGCGCGGTGACCTCAACCGTTTCGGTGAGGCCGAGGGCGGGCAATATCTGGCTCGGCCGCTTGAACGTCAATTTCAGCTTGCCGGTATTGGGGTTCCATGCCGACGACGACGATTTCGCAGAAAGCGTTTTGCTCAGGACGTTGGCAATAGCCGCCGCTAGCCTGTCCCTGTTCGGTCTGTAGCCGTCGCGCCAATCGGCGGCCAGAAAACGGATCGAGCGATCCATCTCCACGATGCCGCTGGTCCAGCCGGCGGCGACGATGCCGGGCAGCGACTTGAATTTCGCAATCAACCCGGCGGCGCGATCCGGATCGACGCTGATGTTGATCGTCTGCTCGCCGGCGCGCAGCGCATCGCACGAGACGGTGAGACTGCTGAGCGAAACCTCGAGATCTTGTCCCTTCAGCCCTTGAAGGAAATCCAGCGCCGCGTCGAGCCTCACCCTTACGCCAATCGATTCCGGAGAGACTTCGCTGAAATCCTTGGGCGCCGCCGCGATACCGTCGTCGGTCGTCTGGTTGTCGCGGAATTCCTTTTCACTGAGGTCGGAATTGTCGGTCGAGGTTACCTCGGTGACGGTCTGGCCGACACTGATCTGACCCCTGAATTCGAAAGTATCGCCGGTCGGCTTGCGCACCAGCTTCACGGTAACGGGCAGTTGGTCACTGATGCTCTGCGTGGTTCCGCTCAAGGTCTGACCGTTGACCGCGAGGTTGACGACAAAGCGATCCTTGCGATCGGAGCCTTTCTCGGCCGGGTAGCAAACGTCGAGCACCGCCGAGGTGACGGTCTTGCCCTGTCGGGTTTCCTTGAGGATGGCGTCGGCATTGCCGTCCATCAACCCGTCGATGGACGTGAAATACCTGGTCTCGTTGGCCCCCGGCGCGGCTTTGGGCGAGAGCTTCATTTGAGCCAATGCGAGGTCCGACGAGGCTGTCATCAGGCCGACCAGGCAGAACAGAAGCGCGCGCATAGCGATTCCCCGAAGGATTGATCAGACGATACCGCAAGGCTCATTCGATTCGGTGTGAATCCGAGCCAGGCTTTCAGTAGCAAAACCCTGCGCAATTCGCCAAAAAGAAGGCCGCCTGGAGGCCGCCTTCTGTTCGGCGAAATCGACAAGAGGGCGGCCTTAGAGTCCGTCCGGAGACTTCACGCTGGA
>Ga0307312_10000996_pt1 | contig 14190 bp, 14 predicted proteins | sample ER_DNA_202_FD_194489 | JGI IMG/M metagenome (GOLD analysis project Ga0307312, IMG submission 194489) | Bulk soil microbial communities from the East River watershed near Crested Butte, Colorado, United States - ER_DNA_202 | ecosystem: Environmental > Terrestrial > Soil > Floodplain | place...
CGCTCACGATGGCGCTGGTCCAATCGGTCGTCTTCATCGCGGTGATCGTTCTTGCTGCCATTGGGCCCGAAAAACGCGGGAAAGAATTTTAGAATTACTAACCACGAATGAGCACCCGCCTGCGCCAAGGCTACGGCGCGGCAGGCGAACTACGCGGATAGCACGGATGATGGATTGAGGAGCATACGCGTCTTGCGTGTGGGTCGTTGCGTCTCGCGACGACGAACTTATTACAAATTGGTTCCGCTCCAGAAAACGTTCGCGAACACGAGACGCCTTCGCCAGCATCCGAGACGCGTGCGCTCCCCAGAAGTTGTAACGTTGGGCGTGCCGCGTGCGAATGCGGAGGGAGGGCAGCCGGACACGGCTGCCTCTATAGAAGAAGACCCGGAAGACTTCGGCGCTGTTTAGGTTAATTCGCGATTATGAGACCGACGAAAGAAACCTACCGATGCACAGCGGGGGGTGCCGACGCGGGACCGATGCTCGCAGGTTCCGCCGCTTGCGGCGACTGTGCAGCCACCTGAGTCGACGCGCGATAAACGCCGGAGCCAAAGCGTTGCTCGACAATTGCTTCTGCGATTCGGTCTGCAAGTAATTCACGATATTCCCAATCGCGCGTCTTGTTACCCTCGGAGCGATTGCTCAAATATCCGCATTCCACCAGCACCGCGGGACAACTTGCCAGGCGCAGCACACGAAAATTTGCCGTGTGCACTCCGCCATTTGCGGAATTCGGGATGGTCATCATTTTTGCCTGGATCTGGTTCGCCAGATCGAATGAGGTGCCCGAATGATAATACGTTTCGAATCCGCGAATCCCGCGCCGTCGCGAATCGTTGAAATGTATGCTGACGAAAACTGCATTCTTCTGCGCATTCTCGATAGCCACACGATCGTTCAATGGAATAAAGACATCTGAGTCGCGGGTCATCACGGTTTTTAACTGTGATTCGCGCAGCTTGCGGTTGAGGCGCTGGGCAACATCGAGAGCAACCATCTTCTCCGGCGGACCGTAGCGGCGATATGCGCCGCTATCTTTACCTCCGTGCCCGGCGTCCACGATGACGGTAGAAAAGGTCTTGCTCGTGTTTTTGACCTTCGCAGTCCGCATGCTTGCGCACGCGGGCAGCAGCCCGAGAAGCCCAACGGTTACGATACGATTTACCAGGCGCGGCATTCTATCTCTTAGCAAAAAACACGCGATCTACAAAAGAGTTTCTCCCAAGTTCACATGAGACCGCGGCATTAAACAAAGTGTTCATTTGTTTCTCCCAATTGCATATAAAATCACTTGTTTTTTGCGCCGGTGCGCTTAAAGCCTTACCACTTTTATGATGATCCGATTTGCGATTCTCCCATTGCTGCTGGCATTGAATTTTTCGATGTGCAAAAAGCACGAAACTGTTTCACAGAACGCTCAGCCATCGGGCTCCTCATCGCCAGCGCCGGGTGCCACCGCTGCCGCACCGGTCGCGCCGTCTCCCAAGATTACGAAGCCGGTTGTCGATCAAACGGCTCAGACGATTATTTTTTGTTACCATCGGTTGGTCGATAAAATTCATACACCGTGGACTGAGATCACGCCCGCTGCGTTCGAAGCGCAGATGAAGGAGTTGAAGGACCGCGGCATTACAGTCATCTCAATGCAGGATCTGCTCGCATGGAAGCGCGGAGAAAAGAACATACCGCCGCGATGCGCGGTCATTACCTTCGATGATGGCTGGAAATCGCAATACGAAGTCGCGTGGCCGATAATGAAGAAGTACGGCTACCCGTTCACCATGTTCCTCTACACAGAAGGTGTTGCCGGTGGCAGTCTGGGCGGTGGACAGGCGATTACGTGGGAACAGCTCGCCGACATGCGGGACAACGGCATCGATATCGAGGCGCACACCGCGACGCACCAGGACTTGCGCGAAGGCCACAACATAATGCTGGCTGCTCCCGGGGGAAAACGGACGAGAACGAAACTCACCGGGCCGCAATACGAGGAATGGCTGCAAAACGAAGTGGTCGGCTCCAAGCAACTGCTCGAGAAGCGACTCGGCATCAAAGTGAATTGTTTTGCGGTGCCGTTTGGCAATTACAACGAGCACGTCAAGGAAATTGCGCGAAATTCCGGCTACGAGGCGATGTTCACGGTTTACGGTCAGCCTATCACGTTTACTTCGCCTCTTGATTCAATCGGTCGCTACGCGATTGAAGCGAACAAGCCGAAGGTTTTCGAGGATGCTTTGAAGATGATTGGCACGTCAACGGGCGGCGCCGCCGCGGTCGCCGAAGTCGGCGCGAAAGATCTCGCGACTCAGCCCGCAGACGGCGAAACAGTGCGCACCGCGCTTCCTCTTATCAAAGCGAACCTGAGCGGGATCGGACAAATCGAACCCGGCAGCGTTCAAATGAGGGTGAGCGGCCTCGGTCCCGTTCCGGCCAACTACGATCCCAAAACAGGTACTGTGTCATATCAAGTTACTCAGAAGCTGCGCGACAAATCCTGCACCGTGATTGTCAGCGCGAAATCTGAAGGGAAAAAGGTCGAAGCGCACTGGACGTTTGGAATTGAGGAAGGTGCGACCGGCGCGGCACCAGCGGCGAAGCCAATAGCAACGCCCAAAAAATAAGCACAGCGGCGGCTTTCGATCCGCCGCGGTTGCTTGGAAAAGCGCCGCGCTGATGCGGCGGTTAGACAATCATGTTTCCACAACTCAGCGATAAGCTTCAGGATATTTTCAAAGAGCTGCGCGGGCACGGTACGCTAAGCGAAGCCAATATCGACGCTGCTTTGCGTCAGGTGCGCCTGGCGTTGCTCGAAGGGGATGTCGATTTTCAGGTCGCCAGACGATTCATCGCGCGCGTCAAAGAAAAAGCGCTCGGCGAAACGGTTCTTCGCAGCATCACACCGGGTCAGCAGATCGTAAAAATTTTCCACGACGAACTGACTGCGTTGCTCGGAGGCGATGCCGCGCCGCTTCGCCTGCAAGATGGCGGCCGTATTTTGATCGTCGGTCTCAACGGTTCCGGCAAAACGACTTCCTCGGCAAAGCTGGCGCGTTTTTTACAGAAGCAGGGTCATCGCCCGGCATTGGTCCCGTGTGACCTGCAACGTCCGGCAGCGATCGAGCAACTCGTAACGCTCGGCAAACAAATTGATGTCCCCGTGTATGCGCCTGATCCGAACGAGAAAAATGTTCAGCGCGCGGCCGGTGCCGCACTCGCTCGCGCACGAACAGAACCTGTCCTGGGCGGGGTCGAAGGAGGCGCATCAAGCATTTACATTTTCGACACGGCGGGTCGACAGGAAATCAATGAACCGTTGATTCAAGAACTGAAAGCATTGAAGGAAACTTTGAACCCGCAGGAAACATTACTGGTGGTTGATGCCGCCACGGGTCAGCAAGCGGTCAGTGTCGCAACTCATTTCAACGAAGCGTTATCAATCACGGGTATCGTTTTAACCAAACTTGACGGCGACGCACGCGGTGGCGCGGCATTGTCAATGCGCGAAGTGACACGGCAGCCGATCAAATTTGCTGGAACGGGGGAAAAGCTTGATCAGTTCGAACTCTTTATTCCGGAGCGCCTCGCGGGACGGATTCTTGGGATGGGCGACGTTGTCGGCCTTGTTGAGAAAGCTGCCGAAGCAGTGGAAGCCGAAGACGCCGCCGAACTCGAGCGCAAATTGCGCACCGCTTCATTCGATTTCAATGACTTCCTGGCGCAGTTCAAAATGATGCGACGAATGGGACCGCTGGAGAATATCCTTGGCATGTTGCCTGGCATGAGTAATGTGCAAGGCCTCTCGGTTGACGAGAAGCAGCTTAAGCGCACGGAAGCCATCGTGCTTTCGATGACGAACGAAGAGCGGACGCGCCCCGACATTCTGAATGCGCGGCGTCGTCAGCGCATCGCGCGCGGCAGCGGCTGCACAGTCACGGAGGTAAACGAATTGCTGCGGCGCTTTGATCAGATGCGAAAGATGATGAAAAGCGCGGGCAAAATGAAGAAAATGATGAAACAGTTACAAGGGTTAAATCGGTAAGCCAGTGTGTTGTTTTGCCTTTTTAACTCTTTAACGTCGTAACTTTCTTAATTATGGCAGTTTCAATCAGATTACGCAGAGAAGGCGCGAAAAATCGCCCGTATTACAAAGTGGTTGTGGCTGACAGCCGCAGTCCACGCGACGGGAAATTTATCGAGCTCATCGGTACGTACGATCCAAAAACACCAGGTCATAACAGCTCGTTGAACATTCAACGGGCAGAGTACTGGATCAGCAAAGGCGCGCAACCGTCTGACACGGTTCGTAGCTTGATTAAGAAAAATAAGAAACAAGCTGCGGCTGCTCAGACTTCGTCCCAAACCGAACAGCGGGCGTCGGAACCAACTCAGCAAGAGTCTTTGCCTCCTTCGCCTCCCGTTGAAACATCCAGCTAATCGCGGGGGATCGTTTTCGCTCATCTGCTGTAGAGTGCGCCGTCCGCAGCGCAGATGGCAGCTATTGCTTCAGCGCCTCTGAATTTCGTGTTTATTCGTGTTCATTCGTGGTTAGTTTGTTGACGCATGCGAGAGTTTCTCGAGTTCGTCATCCGCCAGCTGATTGAGTTTCCTGATGATATGGTATTGACCGAAATTCCCAGCGGCAGAACGACCATCTTCAAATTACAACTTCGGCGGCCGGATGTCGGCCGTATAATCGGCCGAGGCGGCCAGACAATTCATGCGATTCGCGCGTTGCTAGCCAGTTCCGCTGCACGCCATGGCCAACGCGCCATCCTCGAGATCATAGAATAAGTCCGCTTCTTCTGTAGCGGCGCTCTGTGAGCGCCGGCCCCTTGATTTCGGCGGTCACAGACCGCCGCGACAGTTTCAGCATTGGACGCCGGACATTCGGCGCTCCACGTTTTCTTTGTAGAATGAAGATCGACATCCTCACTTTGTTCCCGGAAATCTGCCGTGCGCCATTGAACGAGAGCATGATGAAACGCGCACAGGAAAAGGGAATTGTTGGTGTTCACATTCACAACCTGCGCGATTGGGCGACGGACAAACACCACGTGGTCGATGACGCGCCATTTGGCGGAGGGCAGGGGATGGTAATGAAGCCGGAACCGATTTTTGCGGCAGTCGAAGATCTGCGACATCAAACATCAAACCTGAAACCTCAAACCTCAAAAGTCATTCTGATGTCTCCGGCGGGCCGACGTTTGAACCAACGGCTGGCAACAGAGCTTTCGCAGGAATCGTATCTAATCATCGTCTGTGGCCATTACGAAGGAGTCGATCACCGGGTGATCGAACATCTCATCGATCTTGAGATTTCCATTGGCGATTACGTCCTGACGAACGGCGCAATCGCTGCGGTTGTTCTCGTCGATGCAATTGTGCGTTTGCTGCCGCGGGTGCTCGGTCATGAACGATCTGCTGTCGATGATAGCTTCAGTTCGAAAACATCGGGACTCGAAGCTCCGCAGTACACGCGGCCAGCCGAATTTCGCGGCTGGAAGGTTCCGGAAGTCTTGCTTTCCGGAAATCACGCTGAGATCGCGAAGTGGCGCGAAGAACAAGCGATCAAGCGAACACGCCAGAATCGCCCGGATTTGTTGAACGGGTAGGGGAGATTGACCTCAATCGCCCGCGGGCGGTTCAGGTGAACCGCCCCTACCTGACGCGTCCGAGGACCACGCTGGCGTTGATTCCACCGAACCCAAATGAATTGCTCATGACGTAATTCAACTCCGCGGCGCGCCCATGATTCGGCACAATGTCGAGATCACACTTCGGATCCGGATTTTGATAATTGATGGTCGGCGGCACCCATTGCCGATCTAAAGCCAGCGCGCAAAGCCCGGCTTCGATTGCACCCGTGGCGCCGAGCGGATGCGCGTAATAACCTTTCGTTCCGCTAACGGGTACCCGTTGCGCATGCTCGCCAAAGACTTGTTTAATTGCCGCTGTCTCGGCGCTGTCGTTGAGCTGGGTGGAACTGGCATGTGCGTTGATGTAATCGATCCGCTCGGGCACCAACTGCGCGTCTGAGAGCGCTTCGCGCATGGCGCGAATGGACGATTCGCCGTTCGGCAGGGGTGAGGTCATGTGAAAAGCATCGTTATTTAAGCTGTACCCCAGCACCTCCGCGTAGATACGGGCACCTCGTGCTCGCGCGTGTTCAAGCTCCTCGACGACGAGCGAAGCGCCGCCTTCACCCATGACGAATCCATCACGCGAGAGATCGAATGGACGACAAGCCAACGCCGGATCACCCGTCGACCTGCTCATCGTCTTGATAATGTCGAATGCGCCGATCGTGATGGCTGTAAGGGGTGCTTCCGCTCCGCCCGCAACGATTACATCGGCAAAATCGTCTCGTATGTAACGCAGCGCTTCGCCTACCGAAACTGTGCCACTTGCGCAACTGTTTGAATTTGTTGTGCCGACGCCGCGAAAGCCAAATTCAATTGCGATGTTTGAATGTGCTGAACCCCCAAAAACTTGGACGGCAAGTGTGGGTTGAACGCCGCGAGGGCCTTTCTTCAGATACCTGATGTACTGTTCCTCGGCTTTGCAGACGCCGCCCAGCGCTGTGCCGAAGCTGGCTCCGATGCGATCTTGTGGGTTTTCGCTGGAGTAATCGATGTGCGCATCATCGAGCGCGAGCTTCGCAGATACGACGGCGAACTGCGCGTAGCGGTCAAGTCGTTTCAATCGGTGGGGCGGAAAAAACTCTTCCGGGTCCCAATCGCTAATCTCGCCGGCGCAACGAACGCGGAAAACGCTCGGATCGAAGCCTGTGATGCTGCCAATGCCACTCCTTTCCGCGAGAATTCCGTTCCAGAAATGATCGACGCCGATGCCGACGCACGTAATGGGACCGATACCTGTAATGACCGCGCGTCTTCGATTCATGCGGCTACCTTGTTTGCCCTCGCTTCGATGTAAGCTTTCATACAACGCAACGTTTTATTGGCGATGTTATGAATGAAAAAATCGCCGATGACCAGATTAACAATCGGCGCGAGCAAACGGATCCGAAATTGTAAGTCATGCGAGATTATCACCATGACGGCATCCGGCGTATCAGAGAAAGTCCAGACTACACGCATCCCTTTCGTCCAGGCTTTCAGATGATGAAAATGGATTTCGAGTCTGCTGCGATCGATGATTTGCTCCGAGGTCCACGAGATCGGAATCCCGGAGCGCCGCGCTGCCATCACGACGATGTTGCGATTGGCACCGCGCTCAAGAAATCGGATGTAGCGGTAATGCGGAAGGATTTTCGGCCACAGCTCCAGGTTTGCCGCTGTTTCGAAAATCATCATCTTCGGTGCCTGCATAACGATGGAGTTGACTTTGTGCATAGAAACGATAGCCCAGCGTCAGATGGAAACCCGCTTGGCCAGCGATGTTGCGCAACTTCCGCGGAACAGGCAACACTTCGTCTAAAACCATTTTGATGAAAGAGAAAAATCATCCCGCCAAGCATCAAAGAACACCCTGTCGCTGGCGCAGATCAATCTGCCTATTGCGATTCGAAGGCAAGGGGATTGAACCCGTGCCCGTGGCGCGGACGCGACCGACGCAACTTGGCGTGGCTCGTCGGTGATTGCAGTTCAACCGCTACGGCAAGAGTTACCCTTCTCAATCACGACCGTGCCTTACATGGTCGGCTTCTCGCGCCAGCTGTGCCATATACGCAAAAAATGCTGGCGATTGGCCGATGAAGAGACCCATGTTGGTGAGGAATGTGAGAGCACCCATGGCGACGCCTTCTGTGTTCGTTGGTCGAATGATCGAAACAATAGGAAGACTCGTATCCAGAAACGGACACGGCTCGGGCATGATCAGGGCCTTGTCGAAGAGCTCGTCCTCCACCTCCAGATCCGGAAACGTCACCGACACTCCGGTTACCGGATCAACGGCAGTCAACGGCGGCGCATTACCCGCCACATCCGACCAGGTTTGGAAGTGCATTGTTTCCGTAGGTCCGATGCTGATCAGGATTCGCAGAACTTCGGTATGAGTCGCCCGCTGCGCCAGTGACGGGTACAGGCTGTTGCCACCTTGTTCAATGGTTGGAAAGTGGAAAGCCGCCGTGTTCGCGATCGCCTGTAGGAAATTAGGATCCGTTGTATCCGCATCGGTCCTGGGAATTGCCGTATGCTGGTTTACCCCTAAAGTCGGGACGGCCTGCGGAAAGACGTGGTTTGGGTCAAGATCCGGGTTATGGCTGTCGTCGCGATAACGCGTCCACCAACTGGTGTCGATCGTAAGTTGCGTCAAGTTAGTGAGCCGATGTCCGACCAAGTCTGGATTGACTCCCGTAGCGGTGCTGCCCATCAGAGCGCGAAACGCATCGAGATTTGCGGGAGCCGCTCCCTTGGAGACTAGGTACGCGTTGAGGAAGGTATGATGAGTGATCTCATCATCGGTGTTATCATGGATGTAGTCTTGCATTTCATCCTCAATAACCTCCAGGGCCTCAGTATAGTCTGGATTGCCACTGCCGCCTGGAACTTCGTCGTCCTGGATGCCGCCGAGCTCGTTATATTGAATCCAAAAGTCGGCCTCGAGTATCTCCAACGCCGCTGGGAACCGGAGCAGTGCAGCGTCTCCCTTTGTGAGGCCGCCACTTGCTCTTGCCGTTCGGGCGCCAGGTAAAAGTCCCACGCCGATTGTTCCTGCTCCTAGAGCGAGTGATTTGCCCAGGAAGGAACGACGACTAATAAAACTTTTCCGAGCTTTAACTCTTTCCTTCACGTTGTCCTCTTGAGGACGATTCTCGCTCTTACCAGAATCATTTGCTGCAGGTTTAGTTAGTGCTTTCATGCCCCTAGAATCGCGGCGATTCGCGCTGTGCGCTGCATGTGAAAAGTAACGCGTTCGTTACCGCCCGCGAGCCGCGCGAGGCGCAGTTAAGCGCAAATATAAATGGAGCCTACGGGATTCGAACCCGTGACCTCCTCAATGCCATTGAGGCGCTCTACCAACTGAGCTAAGACCCCGTGTCAAGAATTTCCAATTGTAGATTTCAGATTGCAGATTGCAACCTGCCACTCAGATCAGCGCACCAAATGCCGTGATCACAAATGAGACGTGTATGCTGGTGGTTTTAATGCTCAAAAGTGACTGCGGATAAGCTCATTCGTTGACCTTGCGGGCGAGCAAATAATTTGTTCAAACCTGAATACCTTTAAAGGCGTTTCAGTCAAAGCTTGCAACAAAGAGATATTTATGATGTTCAATTGGCGGAGTAGTTTATGAAACAAATTCGATTCTCGGCAATCTGTTTGGTCGCAGCGCTCTCGGGAAGCATCCACAGTGCCTCTGGCCAAGGATTCAATCCAACCGTGCAAAATGCTTCTTCGCGCGCGGTGACCAGCCGCGGAGCGGCAGTGGCCAGGCCGATTGCGAACACGTCAATGGTACCGCGCGTCGTTTCCACCCACACCAGCTTTAGCCCGCGAACGTTCAACTCATACGCGCCTCGGGTGGTCGCCCAGCCAGGAACGAATTTTCGGCCGAATAATTCATCTTTTACGCGCTCGGTGAATCCTGCATTCGCAACGCCGAGGGCGCAGCCGATCGCGCGGATTGGCGAGCCGCAAACGAATACACTTGATTCAGCGACACGTGCGAGGGAATTGCGCACTTTGGCGGCAATGCGCGGTCGACGCGGCTTGAGAACTGACAATGCCACGCTGGCGACAATAGACGCTCAACCTCACGCGACAGCTCAGGACCCGGTGACCCGACGTCAGCCGGAGACACAGGACCCGGTTGAAGACACGGCGAGGACAAAATCGGGCAATAGGAACGATCGCCTCAGCTTTTCCGATGCGTTTCGCCGTCATCATCATGAATGGCATGATCGCAACTGGTGGCACGATCATTGTGACACGATCGTTTTCGTTACCACTGGATACTATTTCCTGGACGGAAGCTATTGGTATCCGGCCTTTGGTTACGATCCGCTCAATAGCTATTACGATTACGACGGGCCAATCTACACTTACGGCAATCTGCTCCCGGACGAGGTGATCGCGAACGTTCAAACTGCCTTGCAAGATGCAGGCTACTACTTTGGGGCGATAACGGGCTCGTTAAGCTTTGAAACGCGAGCGGCTCTTGCGAATTTCCAACGCGATTACGGCCTGCCAATTTCCGGCGCAATTGACGAACCGACAGTTCAGACGCTGGGATTGTATTAGCTTTCTCCCCCCGTTTTATTGTAACTGCAACGTCCATTGGGTAGCACGATTGTCGGAAAACTGCGTCGCTTGCCCTACAATCAGAGCTGCACTGCAGAAAATGGTTGAATCGTTTGGGCGAGGGCGTGCCGAACTTTGTTTAGTTCACTGCTTCTTTTCCTCGCAAAGTTCTTGGAAGCGCTGATCGCCGCGCAGCGGATCGAACATGGGATCGAGCCGAAGTAATGCTGGAGTCAGCGGTGCACCTGGACAAGCGCGCCCGCATAAGGTGTCGTCATAAGCTTCTGTAGCGCGGCAATAGCGCGATCGGCTTCTCCTAGCTGCGCTGCCACGCGAGCAAGGATCTCGATCGGCGTGGGACCGCTCACCGCGTCTTTCTCGATCGGGACGGCGGCCATCGCCTGCTCAGTCAGAGCGAACCCGACGGCTTTGTCACCAAGGCCTGTATCCGTCAGCACGAGATCGCCAAGGAGGATATGATTTTCCGGCTGTTCTGTGAGGAAAGCTTCCAGTGAGTAAGCCGGCAGCGAAAGTGGTTCTCAATAATCCGTAACAGTATGGCTGTATCATAGCTTGTGTGTAGCCGGGGTCGCCGACCCCGGCTACAGCTACAGCTGGTCTTCGCGCAGGGGTCCGGCGGGCAGGCTCGTGCGCCGTACTTACCACGTCGCATGCTCTGGCATGCAGCAGACGGGAACGCGGGCTGCAGTATCTAAAATCAACCGAATACGGATCTGAAACTTTTCCGAAAAGCGACGCGACGTTGGCTATTGCAGCGACCGCGTCGAGCCTACGTCAGGAGAAATTTTCTGTCTGCCAGCATAAAATTAGGATTCGCTTGGTGCTGATCGACGGCGATCCCACCCAGAGCATTCGCATCGTCACTAGATCACGACCGTGATCAAGGGCAGAAAGATATACGATACGGCCGCAATTGAGAAGGCGCTCGGCATCGCGCCACGTCTAGCTACACATAGGGCAGTTTAATCGAAGGCCTCTCAACCTTGTGAGGGAACTTTTTCGCGCTGCGAGCGAGGCGAAAGTCGTTGCGCCGCTTTAATTCGGCAGAGAAGTTCCGAAGATTCACTTCCTGTTACTTGTTAGGTCCGATTTGCTCCGGACCTGAGAACAGTTGCTGGAAATCCGGACGGTTACGGATGGGATCCGGCGAAATCACAGCGTCACGCGATCCGAGCCAAATGTGCTGCGTATGCGGCGACAATCCCACCCAAAACGCTGCCGGCAATTACGTCGCTCACAAAGTGGTAGTTCATCGCCACAAGGCTCATCAGCATCGGAGCGCAGAGAACGATAACTATCGCTTGTACGGTTCGATTGCGATGCATCGCAATCAGCCACACCGTGGCGAACCCCAGGATTCTGCAGGCATGACCTGACGGAAAGCTGCCGATGTCGTCACCGCGCTGAAACGGATGGAAACCATACGTGCCAGTGCTGATAAGCGATGGATTATCGTGGATCCAAGTCTCTGGCCAATAGCGACCGAACACGTCGCCTAACGATATGCGTAAACTATCGGCAACGATTAAGCTGAGAAACGAGACAAGCAGCACCTTCTGCCATTGCAGAAATGGTCCCCACGCCCGGCGAACCATTAGGATCGTCAACACCAAAGCCGACCAATTCTGCAGTTCTGGCGGAGGATAAGTAAGCCAGCGGAAGATTTGGAATTTGTTGATTTGGTGGTGATAAACAAAGAACGCCACCGGTCGATCAATCCAAAAGTAACACATCGCCACGGCAGCGACGCATAAGCCGGTAGCGATCAACGTGCGGCGCAGCAACTTGCGATAGTCGTATTCGGGCGTGGCTGAAGTGTGATCAAGAACCATCGCAAACTGCACAGTATGCAAGTAGATCAGGTATGGAGGCGTGCAGTCAACCAGTCCCGTTAGTTTAAGTTCGGATTGAGAGCATGCGCGATGAACTGCCGCGATTTAGGCGGAATTTGGAATATGCAACACGCTCTGAATTCACCTCGTCACGCGGAATTAGGATTCGCTTGATTGCTTTGGTCATAGCGCTTTAACAGAATGCCGTAGGAGGGATTTGACGAGACGAGGCTTTATCGGAACGATGGCAGTTGCGCCAGGAGCGTTTGTGATCCCGAGAGTATGGAAGGTGGCAAGCTAAATTTTCAAAATAACGTGCCGGATCCGTTGCTGGCCGGAATGGAATTGCCCAGTTTCAAATTCGAATTAGAGAAATCCAGAGGAAAAGTTCTCGGGAAAAGCTTTGGAAAGGAAGTGACGGTCGAGCAGTTGCCGATTTCAAAGGGAATCGCCGGCGTCTCGATGCAGCTGGAGCCCGGCGTAATGCGCGAGCTTCACTGGCACGCAACCGCAGCGGAGTGGGCCTTCGTCATAACGGGCCGCGTTCGTACAACGGTGATTAACCCGGCTGGTCAAACCGAGACGAACGACTTTGATCCCGGCGATATTTGGTACTTTCCGCGAGGACACGCTCACGTGCTCGAGTGCCTTGGCGATAAGCCCACGCATTTCATTTTGATCTTCGATAACGGCTATTTCTCTGAGTTCGGTACGTTCAGCATCACCGATTGGATCGACCACGCGCCCAAGGGACTGCTGGCGAAAAATTTTGGCCTGTCTGAGTCAGCGTTCGAGGGTTTTCCAAAGGAGGAGGTATACTTTGCGCGCGGTGCCATTCCACCGGATCAAATACCGGAGAATTTGCAGGGGCCGCGTGTTTCTCCACCAGAGACGCACAAGTTTCGGATGCTTGCCGACGCGCCGCACGCTGTATTCAGAGGCGGTCGGGAATGGCGTATCGATTCCACCCGCTTCCCAATATCGACGACGATCACCGGCGTAATTCTCGATCTGGAGCCAGGTGCGCTGCGCGAGTTGCATTGGCACCCGAACGCTGATGAATGGCAATACATCATCGGCGGCGACCTTAGCGTAACGATGTTCGGTTCTCATGGCCGCTTTCGTACTGAACAATTGCATGCCGGCGACGTAGGTTACATCCCTCAAGGCTACGGGCATTCGATCGAAAATATCGGCAGCAAGCCAACGCGAATACTGATCGGATTTAACACCGGCAATTACGAAGCGATTGATCTCTCGGCATGGATTGCAGGTAATCCGATGGACGTTCTGGCGACGAATTTCAGCAAACCCGCATCCTTATTCGAGAAGTTCCCGCGCAAGGACGTTTTCATCTCCCCAAATCAATAGCGCCTCGAAGGAAGCTGTCCCGGTAGTTGCGGCGAAGGTGTTACTTGCGATAGACTCGCCTGCATGAAAATGGCTCTACGTGTGTTGATTGGGGTTGTCTGCTTGGTGGTGATTGTTTTCGTTATTAAGCAATTTAACAAGGGGGCCCCGGAATCACTTCCCTATTCTATACCAGCGTCTCAAAAAATTGGCGGGACGTTTACGTCTGCTGAAAACGGCTACAGCCATCGCATTCCGGAAGGTTGGGAAAGCAAACCTGCGCCTCCGTCCAAAGCCGCCATGGTTGCGGCACCCAAATCGAGCGGTTTGTCGAGTAACATGGTAACACGGTCGAACCGTACGACGGAACGCTTCGCTCTTACGTGGACGACGCAAACATTCAGTCGCTGAAGAAAAGCGCGGTGAAGGCAAAGGTGAAAAGCGTGGATTTCACCACGGACGCCAAGATACCCGCTTACAAGGTGAAGTTGCAAAACCGAGCGAACAATGTCGATATTGCGCAGACGATGTATTTTTTCGAGCGCCCGGGAAACAAAAAGATCGTTGTAACCTGCACCGCGCCGGCCCAGTTCGAGTCGGGGCTTGAACCGCTTTTCGATGCTTGCATGAAGACTTTTGCGTTGTCCGCGCGCTAACTTTTAGGTCAAACGGTCAAGGAGCATCTCCGCGTGGTGAATCCACCGCATGGTCGAAGATGACGCACAGTCCGCGTTGTTTTAATGTTGCGCATTACACTTTTATTCCATGCAGGAAAACGA
>Ga0307312_10000997_pt1 | contig 14189 bp, 12 predicted proteins | sample ER_DNA_202_FD_194489 | JGI IMG/M metagenome (GOLD analysis project Ga0307312, IMG submission 194489) | Bulk soil microbial communities from the East River watershed near Crested Butte, Colorado, United States - ER_DNA_202 | ecosystem: Environmental > Terrestrial > Soil > Floodplain | place...
GTCCGATCCGGCGACGATGTCGGTCCTCGACGACATCAAGTTCATCACCCGTCTGGACATATTCCCGGTCATCGCTGGCGAGTTCACTCTGCGCAACGCGATCGAGAAGTTCTATGAGTCGGGTGAGGCGCAGATGCAGAGCCTGCTCTCCGAGATCCCCGATGACGACATCGAGATCCTCGAGAGCGAAGCAGAGGAGCCAGCCAACGCCGGCATGGCGCTCATCGACGAAGCGCCGGTTGTAAAGCTGATCAACGCCATCATGACCGACGCGCTGAAGAAGGGTGCTTCGGATATTCACTTCGAGTGCTTCGAAAAGGAGCTCCGCGTCCGCTATCGCATCGACGGAGCGCTGCAGGAGATCATGAAGCCGCCCATCAAGATGCGGCCGGCTCTCATTTCCCGATTCAAGATCATGGCGAGCCTCAACATCGCCGAGCGTCGCGTCCCCCAGGACGGGCGCATCAAGCTGAAGATCGGCACCAAAGTCATCGACTTCCGTGTCTCCACCCTCCCGACTCTGTTCGGCGAGAAGGTGGTGCTTCGTATTCTCGACAAGGGCAACCTGACCCTCGACCTCGGCACCTTCGGCATCGAGCCGCGCGCCGAGCGCGAGCTGATGGAAGCGATCTCCAATCCTTACGGAATGGTGCTCGTCACGGGGCCAACGGGTTCCGGTAAAACCACGACCCTTTATTCAGCTCTCTCGAAGATCAACAACATCGACGTCAACATCATGACGGCCGAGGACCCGGTCGAGTACAATCTCTTCGGCATCAACCAGGTGCTTGTGAGAACCGACATCGGGATGACCTTCGCCGCGGCGCTGAAGGCGTTCCTTCGTCAGGACCCCAACATCATCATGTTGGGAGAAATTCGAGACCTGGAGACGGGTGGCATTGCCATCAAGGCCGCCCTCACGGGTCACCTCGTGCTCTCGACTCTGCACACGAACTCAGCGCCTGAGACCGTGACGCGTCTCATGGACATGGGCATCGAGCCGTTCAACGTTGCCTCGGCGCTCAATCTGATTCTGGCGCAGCGTCTCGTGCGCCGCGTCTGCACCAACTGCGCGGAAGCCTACAAGATGGACAAGGCCGAGATCGCCGGCGCCAAGATCGGTGGCGGCGTAACTCTTCGTGATCTCCACTTCACGGACATGGCGATCAACGACGCCAAGACTCGCGCTACCTCCGCGGCGAAGCCCTTCATGGATCGGATCACGCTCGATACGAAGATGGAAGACCTGCCCGTCTTCCGCGGAAAGGGGTGCGAACAGTGCGACGGCACCGGCCTGAAGGGGCGGCAGGGGCTCTACGAAGTGATGTATATGACGCCGGCCCTGAGAAAGCTGATTATGCAGAGCGCCGGCGCGGCCGAGATCCAGAAGGTCGCCATCGAAGAGGGAATGCTGACGCTTCGTATGGATGGCTGGCTGAAAGTGCTCAAGGGGATCTGCCCTCTCGAGCAGGTAGTCCGCGAGACAGCGGCTTGATCACCAATCCTCGAATCGATACCCGATGACCTCCTCCTCCTCCTCGCCCTTACAGTTCATAGACACGTCAACGCCGTCGGGCGCGCCTCCGTCGACAGGTATCAATCTCCGCTCCTTGCTGGAGGAGATGGTATCCCGGAACGCTTCCGACCTTCACGTCGTTGCTGGCGAGAGACCCAAGTTGCGCGTCGACGGCGACATCACGAATTCGGGTGTCGACCACGTGATGACCCCGAAGGACACGCTCCAGATCGCCTATTCGGTATTGACGGAGCAGCAGAAGAAGCGATTCGAACTGGAGGATGAGTTGGATTTCTCCTTCGGCATCCAGAACCTCGCCCGCTTCCGCGGCAACGTCTTCAAGCAGCGCGGCTGCGTCTCGATGGTGGTCAGGCAGATCCCGTTCGCGATCAAGACCTTCGATCAGCTCGGGCTTCCCGGCTCGATCGCCAAGATGGCGGAAAAGCCGCGCGGTCTCGTCCTCGTGACCGGTCCGACCGGCTCGGGTAAATCGACCACCCTCGCCGCCATGATCGACAAGATCAATCGCGAGCGTAAGGGCCACATCATCACCGTCGAAGATCCGATCGAGTTCATCCACAAGCACCAGGCCTGCATCATCAACCAGCGCGAGATCGGGAGCGACACCAAGTCGTTCGCCAACGCCCTCAAGTACGCGCTGCGCGAAGATCCGGACATCATCCTGGTCGGTGAAATGCGCGACCTGGAGACGATCGCCGCCACGTTGACGATCGCCGAAACAGGTCACCTCGCGTTCGCCACGCTGCACACCAACTCGGCAGCCGAGGCGATCAACCGCATCATCGACGTGTTCCCGTCGCACCAGCAGTCGCAGGTGAGGGCGCAGCTGGCCTTCGTGCTCGAGGGCATCGTCACCCAGACGCTGTTGCCGAAAGCGCAGGGCAAGGGTCGCGTCATGGCGGCAGAGATCCTCGTCGTCACACCCGCGATCCGCGCGCTCATTCGGGACGACAAGGTCCACCAGATCTACTCGTCGATGCAGGCCGGAAAGAAGTGGGGCATGCAGACCCTGAACGATGCACTATACGCGCTGTATATGAACCGCGAAGTTACGGCGGATGAATGCCTGCGCGTGAGCGGTGACCCAACCGAGTTCCAGCGCATGATTGGCCAGCTGGATCCCGCAGATGAAGGCAGAACCGGCCAGCCGCCGGCCGGGAAGCAGGCTACAAAGCCGGCACCGGGTTCCCCAGTGAGACGTTAGAGAGGATTAGGACATGGCTACGTTTACCTACACGGCAAGAGCATTCAACGGCGACCTGCGCACGGCTACCATCGACGCAGCGTCGCGCGATGACGTCATATCGCAGCTTAGAAAACAGCGGCTCAGCGTCGTCAAGATCGACCAGGACGCCAGCAAGAAGATCGGCCGCGGTTCAATCAAGACCCGCGACGTCGTCATCTTCACGCGTCAGTTCTCGACGATGATCAACTCCGGCCTGCCGCTGGTGCAGGCTCTGACGATTCTCGCCGAGCAGACGGACAACAAGTCGTTGTCGGAAGTCACCAAGAAAGTGGTGTTCGACGTCGAATCCGGTAACACCGTCGCGGACGCACTGTCGAAACACCCGCGGGCGTTCACCAACCTCTACGTCAACATGGTCGCCGCCGGTGAAGCCGGTGGTATTCTCGACACGATTCTCATGCGACTCGCAACCTTCCTCGAGAAGAACGACGCGCTGGTGAGAAAGGTGAAGGGAGCCATGATTTATCCGACGGTCATCATGAGCGTCGCCGGCATCGCGGTCGTGACGCTGCTCATCTTCGTCATCCCGGTGTTCGCGGGCATGTTCGCATCGTCGGGCATGGCGCTTCCACTGCCGACCCGAATCGTCATCGGCGCCTCGGACTTCCTCAAGGCCTACTGGTGGGTGATCGGTGCAGTGATCATCGTCGGCGGATACACATTGAAGAAGTACTACGCCACCTCGAGCGGAAAGCTGGCGATCGACCGGCTGATGCTTAAGGTGCCCGTACTCGGCGACGTCCTCCGCAAGTCGGCGGTGTCACGTTTCACCCGTACCCTCGGCACGCTCATCAGCTCCGGCGTAAGCATTCTCGAAGGATTGGAGATTACGGCGAAGACTGCCGGCAACCGCGTCATCCAGGACGCGATCATGCAGTCGCGATCCTCGATCGCCGGCGGTGACACGATCGCGCAGCCGCTCCAGAAGTCGAAGGTCTTCCCGCCCATGGTCATCTCGATGATCGCGGTCGGTGAGCAAACCGGTGGTCTGGACGAAATGTTGTCCAAGATCGCTGACTTCTACGACGAAGAGGTCGATGCTGCCGTGAGCAACCTGCTGTCACTCCTGGAGCCGATCATGATCGTGTTCCTCGGCGTCGTGGTCGGAGGCATGGTCGTGGCCATGTACCTCCCGATCTTCGACATGGTCAACGCCGTTCAATAAGAGTCGGCACGAAAGTGCCAAACAAAACGGCCAGCCTTTCGAGGCTGGCCGTTTTGTTTTTTACTCCCGTTCCCGTCTACCACATGATCCCGACGGTGACCGGAATGAAGCTCATGTTGAAGTTGTCCACAGAGACCTTATTGTAGCGCGCCTCAACGAAGGTCTCGAAGCTCGAACTGAGCGGAATCTTGATTCCGCCGCCAATGTTGAACCCGAAATGGCTTTCCCGGTCGTTGCCCGTACCAATGTTTGGCATGTAGAGACCGGCCCCGCCGATGATGTACGGCGAGAAGCTGACTCCGGGAAGAGCGTACACCAGGTTACCGGTGAACGCGGGAACGTTGAGACTGCTCGCGCCGCCCTGACCGCCGAACTCATTGTACGCGGCTTCGACGCGGACGCCGATTGGGGTCAGCATCGGCTTATAGCCTACTGCAAGGGTGACGTTGTAGCCGGTGTTCACGATGTCGCTCATGTCGCCCATTGGAAACGCTATTCCCGCCGCGCCGCCAATCTGAAACGGATTCGACGAGAGCTGTGCGCTCGCATTGGATGTGGCGGCAGCCACTGCTACCAACGCGGCCATGCCGGAAAGAAGGATTCGGTTCACGGTATCTCCAGTGTTATGGATGACGCTGTAACCTACACCCGCCGAAATACCCAATTGGACCCTTGATGATCCGTGCTCACCCTTTTATAGCGGCTTCGGCGCCCGTGCGCAGCAGAGCGTCGATCTCGTGGAGGTCGTCCGTGGTGAGCTTCCACGTAGCTGCAGACGCATTGTCAGCGACCTGTCGGGCGGAGGACGCGCCGGCGATGACCGATGCGACGACCTCATGAGCGAGCAGCCATGAAAACGCCAGCTCGAGCACCGTGTGCCCGTGGGATTCGGCGAACCCGATCAGCGCTTCGACTTTGTCGAGATTCTCTTCGGTGAGCAGCTTCCTGTAGCGCTCGAACTTCGCCACCCGGGTGTCCTGCGGAATTGGTTGTCCCTTCCGGTACTTGCCGGTCAGCAGACCGCTCATGAGCGGAAAGAAGGGCAGAAACACCAAATGTTGCCGCACGCTTTCAGCGAGCACGCCTTCCTCGGGCGACCGATGGAGGAGACTGTATTCGTTTTGTACGCTCACGAAACGCGCCGAGCCGGGACGTGCCGCGCTCACGGCCGCCGCTTCACGTAGCTGCTGCGCGGAGAAATTCGAGCAACCGATCTCGCGCACCTTTCCCGCCTGCACCAGTTCGTTGAGCGCTCCGAGAGTCTCGCCGATCGGCACGTCGGGATCCGGCTTGTGCAGTTGGTACAGATCGATGTAGTCGGTCTTGAGCCGCTGGAGGCTCGCATCGAAGGCCTTGCGGATGTATTCGGGACGCGCGCCGCTTCCCTGACCAGCCATCTCGAGACCGAACTTGGTGGCGACGATTACCTGCGATCTCCGGCTGCCGAGAAAGCGGCCGAGCAGCTCTTCGCTCTTGCCTTCGCCGTAGGCGTCGGCGGTGTCGAAGAAGTTGATCCCGGCAGCTAGCGCTGCATCGACCACTTCCTCGGTCCGCTTTTCGTCGATTCGCGCGCCGAAGTTGTTGCAGCCGATACCGACTACGGTTACCGAGAGCGAGCCGATCTTTCGTTGTTCCACCTTTACAGCCCCTTTAATCTGGATGGTTCTTCGCCGCCGCTGCCCGGGCGACTCCGGCTGCTTCCACGCAGGCTGCGACGTCGGCCGCTGATTCCGACTGACAAGCCTTTTCACGGGAGGCCTTATCCGAAAAGAATCCGCCCACCTGCAGTCCAATGCCAATCCAGCAGCGCAAATGCGCCTCACCATCCGGCAGTGACCTGCAGAACGCGATCCCGCGCGGCAGCTCGCTCGGTGCGTACGCGAGGTGCCGGACCGCACCCTGATAGCAGAACGGCATTCCCGCGGGGGAGGCAAGGTCGCACCGCTTTCTAATGCCGGCGTACTGAAACGCCGACGCACCCGACGCATTCCTGCCGAGTCCGACGTAACACTCGCGCACCAGGTCCTGAGTTCCAGCGGCGTCGCACACCTGGCTCGCCTTGCGGTAATCCTGGCCGAGCGCGGGAAGTATGAGATCCGTCTGCAGCTCATAACACTCCCGGCGATAGCGTACGGGAGTCGAATCGCACGGGTAGTGCAAGTCGTTGGGCTTGAACAGAACGACGGAAGCAGCGGGAGTCGAATGGCGGTGCATGCCGAACGCACCGTCCCCGAAGGTCTGCATCCGTGCTCCCATGTTGTGCTCCATGAAGACTCCGCTGTAACAGCTGCGCTGATCCCAGTCCGCGGTGAGCCGATCGCAGTCCTTGAGCGACGCATTGACGTCGTAGCGATGATACATCATCAACCCGTGACCAGTCCCATGCAGGCAGTCGAACAGTCGGAACTGTTCCCGGGTGCCCCGCAATCCATCGCAGGGGGCCAGCAAGACGGTTTGAGCGATCGGCATTCCGATCCGCGCGTCGAAGTAGCGCTGCAGGATTCCGTGATAGCAGCCCGATTGATACCGGTCGTCGCACTGCGATAGCAATCGCGTCGCGGTAGCAGGAGTCGATCGAACCGCGTATCCGAGCGCGTGGGCGAGGGGATGCCCGAGCAGAACCAGCGAAGGATCACTGTGGATGACGTAGTCCAGTGTCCCCATCGCGACAGCGATGTTCCCCGCCGATGACAGCGACGCGATGCCGTCTCCGATGCACGTGGAGTACGCGTCGATCGAATGACTGACGTGGGGCTTGCACAGCGTGAGCAGGGAATCGGCGACCTTGGCCGAGTCGGAAACCGGCCGAGTTGGTTTGGTCGGCGCCGTTGCCAACGTGTCGGCAGCCATGCCCGCCATGCCGGCGTGGTCGGTGTGCTGCGATTTGGCGGGCGTCGGAACTGCCGCGAGCAGGAGCAGAGCCAGGAATCCAGCGAAGCTGTACCGCGCGCGCACCGGCAAATGAAGGATCACAACCGCAGTATCACCGCGTGCGGCCTGGGATTCAACCGTCGTCAATGGATTTCGCTAGGCTTCTTTGACCCTCCCGGCGCGGAGTGCGAGGCGATGCTCTCGGGTCAATCCGGCGAGGCGCGCGAACAGCGAATCGGGATAGAGCGGGCGAAATGTGGCGTAGAGCGCCGCGCGATCGGAGAAGTGATCCCTGAATTTCAGAATCGTCTCCGATGGAGACGCGCGGGCGACTCTACTCCAGGCTCAGGCTGCGGTTCAGCGCGGTGGCGACATAGACCATGTCGATGCTCTTGAGGAACTCGTGCCACGGTGGAGGAGCGCGAAACGCCATTCTCCCGGAAGAATCCTCCCACACCGGTACCACCACGCCGGGGATGTCGACGGCGGCTGCGCTCCGCTGGAATGCTTCCTGGATGCGTGCCTGCTCCGCGGGCGATCGCGCGCCGAACGATCGATCCACCGGTACGATGATCACGTCCTTTCCGTCGCGTCTCAGATGGGCCACCTGAAAGGTGGGCATTGCATCCATACGCTTCGCAGCCGGCTCTCCCATGTCTGATTAACATTTCAACTGTTTGAATGGATGGTCAATGTCTGTTCTCTATCATCCAACTGTCGGTTTTCTATCATTCCCTGACTTAACGCCTTCCACGCGCGAACGACGGCGCTAGCTTCCCTCCCATGGCGAGGACGCTTGCACTGTCACTGCTTCTGTTGGTGGTCGCGTGTACCGAGCGTTCCCCGGCTGGTGCTGCTGGCGAGCCAGGCGGCACACTCGTCATCGTCACGACCCAGGATCCTGGGAATCTCTTCCCGCCAATGATTGTAAGCACGCCGGCCAGGCAGATCACGGATCAGATCTACGACTATCTCGCCGATGTCGGACCCGCAATGAACACGATGAGCGACCAAGGATTCCGTCCAGCGCTGAGCGATCACTGGCGCTGGTCGGGTGATTCCCTGATTCTCGCGTTTCACCTGAATCCGCGCGCCAGATGGCACGACGGACGAGATGTCACGGCGCGCGACGTACAGTTCACGTTTTCTCTCTACACGAATCCAGCACTGGGCGGACAATCACGTACGGAGCTGGCCAACGTCGACTCCGTGACGGTGACCGATTCGCTCACCGCTGTGTTCTGGTTCCACGAGCGCTTCCCCACACAGTTCCTCGACGCCGCTGCGCAGATGCTCATCCTTCCCGCGCACCAGCTCGAGAAGATTTCTGTCGACTCGCTACGGGAAGCCCCTCCGCCGCCCATCGGCACCGGCCGTTTTCGTTTCCGCGCGTGGAACAGAGGCGCCTCCGTCGAAATCGTCACCGACACTGCGAATTACCGGGGCCGCGCAAAACTGGATCGAGTGATCTGGAGCGTTTCACCCGACTTTACGACTGCCGTCACCAGGCTGTTTGGCGGCGATGCTGATCTCCTGGATGTTCTCCGCGTCGAAGATCAGGCGAAGTTGCCGGGTCACAGCAATCTGCGCTCGATCGTTCTGCCCGGAATGGCGTACGCCTTCCTGCAGTTCAATTTGCGCGACCCGACAAACCACTCTCGACCGCACCCTCTCTTTGGCGACCGCAACATGCGCCGCGCGATAGCGATGTCGATTGATCGCAACTCGCTCGTGCGGAGCGTGTTCGACACTTTCGCGGTGGTGCCCGTCGGCCCCACGAGCCGTGTCTATCCGACCACGGATCCACAGATCGCACAGGTCCCATTCGATACGGTGCGCGCTTCGGTGCTGCTCGATTCGCTCGGATGGTTGCGCCGTGGAGCACGCGGAATGAGGTCAAAAAATGGCCGTGAGCTCGCATTCCCAATGCTCGTCACCGTCGGCAGCATGAACCGGATACGAATGGGGGTGCTCATTCAGGAGCAACTGCGTCGCATAGGCATTCGCGTCCAACTCGAACAGCTTGAGTCTTCAACCGTCGAGGCACTGCGATCCAGGCGCACCTTCGACGCAACGCTTGGCGCATGGAACATGGGGGCGAGCCCGGATGGAACGAGGGCCGGCTGGACCAGCGCCGGAATAGGAAAGGATGGAATCAATTACGGATCGTACTCCAACCCCGCGTTCGACGCCCAGCTGGAGAGCGCTCTCCGCTCGGATCCAGCCCGCGCACGCGAGAAATTCACCGCCGCCTACAAGATCATTAACGACGACGCCCCAGCTGTTTGGCTGTATGAGCCCAAGACGATAATCGGTATCCACCGGCGGTTCCAGACGGCGCCAATGCGCCCCGATGCCTGGTGGTTTTCGCTCGCCGATTGGTCCATTAGGCCCTCGGAGCGCATCCTGAGGGACCGGCTTTCCCCCCGTCGTTAGCCTCTGTTCTGGGGCCTTAACTCTTCCAAGGTGACATGAAACCGCCCCTAAGGTGATACGAAAGAGGCATTTCATAAAGTCGGGAATAGTAGCATTTTACAGCACCAAAATACCCCCAAAACGGACCCCGAATGATCCGGCATCAGGTCTATTTCGACACACTTGGCTCCATGAAGGAGGATAGCGCGTCCTGGCGGGTCACATTCGCCGGACTCTCTCTTCTGCGCCTCGTAGACACCATGGTTGACACCGGATCGGCCATCGATCCGGCCGGCTGGGCGCAGCTCCACAGCGTCCGGTCGGCGATTGAAGCCGTCAGTGAGGGGGATCCTATTCGCGGCGTCCTGACCACGGTGTTCGAGGAAGCGACCAACCGCGGGGCAATCGATGACACCGTCTGCGCCTCGTTACTCGCTTACGGCCGTTCACTGGACTACGAGGCGAGCTGGGGGCTTGCCACGGACGTCTTTTCGACGGTTGCGAAGCTTGCGCGCCCGGAGAAGAATGCGCGTTTGGCGATTGACGCTCACGTCGCCGTCGGTGGTTCCGCTCGACGCAATGGCGACTGGGACACCTCCGCCCGCGCCTACTCCCAGGCCGCTTACATCGCCGACACCTTGGGCGACAAGCCCGGCGTTCTAACCGTGCAGGTTGGTATCGCGAATACATACATTGCCAAGGGAAACCTGCCGCAGGCAGAGACGATTCTGGACGACGTGATTGTCCAGGCCCGGGATCAGGCCTTTCCCGAGATTCAGGGAATGGCACTCCACAGCCGAGCCGCCGTTGCGCAGCGTCGTGGCCAGAGTGCCGAAGGGCTGAAGCTCGCTCACGAAGCGCTTCAGCTTACCAGGCGACCAACCGAACGAGACTTGGTCCTCGAGGATATCGCCGGCCTTTTTACTGAGCTCGGACTGCACGACCCGGCGCGCGACGCGCACATGATCCTAGCCGCTACTGCCCAGACGAAATTTGTACGATGGACCGCAACGCTGAACTTGATGGAGCTCGCGTCCCTGGACGGGATGGAAGACGCGTTTGATGCCTACGCGAAAGAGCTCGCAGACGCTCCGTTAGGACTCTGGGTTCGCTCGCACTATTTGCTCTTCCTCGGAGAGGGACTGGCTCGCTTTGGACGGGTCGATGCAGCCGAAAAGATACTGCGCGAAGCAGGTGCGTTTGCTGAGGCGAACCAGGTCCATCAAGTGGTTTTCAAGGCGCAAAACGTTCTCAGCGGCGTCCGTTCCACACCACGACCGGCCGGACCTTTTGCTGCACCAACTCAGTGGACGCCTGAGGAGATCGCTCCAGTGATCGCGACGATCTCAGAGCTGCGGAAAGCAGCGGTGGCTGCCCACTAGGTAGCTGGGCAGCCCGCGCCCTACTTTACCTGCAGGTCGAAGAACCGTTGGTGAGCGGGCAAACATCGTTCTTGGGAGCCGTCATATCCGAGCACGCAGTGAGGACGACGGAAGCGATGATGGCGGTGGCGATGAGAAGGCGGCGGCGGATCATTGGAGTATCTCCTGACGTGGGGAAGGGGACGTTGCGGGACTGAACACGCCACAACGTACCGCCGTCAGGAAATGCCGAAATGGCGTTTTCTTATCATAAAATGCTTGTTTCGTATCAAAAACAGCGCTTTTCTTATCATTTCCCCTCGCGCTGAAGAGGTTGGACCCCCAATTTCATAGAATCATGAGCGCGACCGCCAGTTGAGCGTCGCGGCGTTCCTGCCTGCGCGCCTCCTCACCCACGTCAAGCACGTCTTCGCTGACGAGGCCGAATTGTTTGTGGCGTCCTCATGGCAGGAGCTCGAATCCTTCATCCGCCGTAAGCCAGTCAGCGTCGTCATTCTCGATCCATCGGCGGACGGAATCATGAACGTCAGCGCGGTCGCCGGACTCCTCAAACGGTACCCGTCGCTCCCTCTGATCGCTTACGTCACCCTCAACGCGCCCGCATTCAATGCGGTGGCACAGCTGGGACGGATGGGGCTCGAGGATGTGGTGCTCCATCACTTCGACGATGTGCCCGAGCGATTTCGGGAACGGGTCGAGCAGGTGGAGGGGAACGCGCTTACCCACAGCGTGATCGAGGCCATCTCCGACCGGCTGAAACAGCTCCCCAGGCAGCTCTCCGTCACTGTCGAGAACCTGTTCGATCAGCCACACCGCTACATGAGTGCGCTCGACCTTGGGATGGAAGCGGGTATCGCGATAGTGAGCGTGTATCGAAATCTCGACACGGCGCAGCTCGGCTCCCCCAAGCGGCTCGTCATCGCGGCCAAGGTCTTACGCGGTTTTGGATATCTGCGCGATCCCGGCTACTCGGTGCTCGACGTCTCGATCAAGCTGGGCTATAAATCTGCCCGCATTTTCTCGCAGCACTGGGTCAGCGTCTTCGGCGTCACTCCGGCGCGTGTCAGAACGAGACTCACCGACGATGAGGCGATCGAGAGCGTGCTTCGCTGGCTCAGAGATCCCGGCGATGATTCAGCGCTGGCCGAAGAGCCGAATCACACGGCCGCCAGAAACGGGTCACGCCGGCGGCGGCACCGAAGACCGGAGCCGAGCTAGCCGCCGAGACCGTCGCAGAATGAATCTGCAACGGTCCCGTGCGGCCTTTCCTTGTCGCCGAATGACTCGGGAAGATCTTTGCGGCTGGTCATCTGGAGGGAGGAGGTGCGCTGTCCGGCGGGTCGAATTGGTCGAAGGCGATCAAAGCGCCGCCTGTAAAGGCGTTCACCAGTATGCGGCCATCGCTCGTAACCCGTCTTGCCGCAACCATATGATCGGCGAACCACTTGCCCCGCCGGGTCCCCAGATCGTCGTACCGGACCCCGTTTCCACTCGACGATGAGTGGATGAAGCGGCCGTTCCCGGCATAAATCGCGACGTGGCTGATCCGTCCACCCTGCGAAAAGAGCATCAGGTCACCGACGGCAAGTGCGCTGGTCGAGACGGCGATGCCGGAACCGGCCATCTGCCGGGAGGTCCGGGGCAGGTTGACTCCCTGCATTCCATACACATACTGCACGAATCCGGAGCAGTCGAATCCGGTTCGCGGTGACGTTCCCCCGTAGCGATACGGCGTCCCGATGTACTGCTCGGCGGTGGGCACCACCCTGCGAGCGGCGCCACTCGCAGAGGTCGTGCTCACTGGCCAGGTGGTTCGCGTCGATGGGCTCGGTCGCGGAGCCCGGGGCGGAGTGTCGGATGTTCGCCGAGTGTCCGACGTTCGCCTCGAGAAGACCGAAGCACGCTGGCGTCCGCCGCCAAAGTGAAGGCCGATGCCGATCCGATACTCGATTCCACGCACGAATTGAGAGTCGGCTGGCGTCGCCATGGCGGCCAGGTGTCGGGATCGCGCCTCACCGTTAACCGAGAGCAGCCGTCCTAGCGCGAGCTGCATTCCGCCGCCGTAGCTCCAGGTCCGAATAGCATCGGTGAACGCCGCGGGCTGAGCGCTGCTCTCCATACCGACCCCAGCGAATGCGTAGGGCATGAAGCCTTCGCCGAGCCGGGCGTTGACCGGCCCAAGCAACAGGTCGGCGTTCGTGGCCCACACGAGGTTCGATGGCCCTTGGGTAGTCCCCGTCTGTGCGCCCAGGGACGAGATCCCCAGACCGCCGCTCCCGCGGATACCTACGTACGGTGTTCCTACCCCAAGAGAAAGTCCGCCCATTGTCCTCGCCACGGGCTCCGCGTTGACGAGGGTGCCGTAGAGTTCTACTCCTCCCGCGACCTGTGCGGTCAGGCCTGCGGGTACCATCAAATACGATAGGACTCCAGAGAGACCTATCAAGCGTCGCAGATGCATAGCGACTCCACTGAAGAGGTTGAGGCCTTCTAGGGCATTAGCGGTACCACGTCGTGCCACGGTCTTAACGCATTTAATGACAAGGAGTTGAGTAGACCGGACTCGGCCGTAAACATCCTATTGTCACCTTTCTCGGACATCGCTGGAGGTCAAAGAGGAACGATCCTCGGTGTGCGGGTATGACTCCGGTCACCTTCGACCCTGGAGGCGCAGCGTGTCAAAAATCGAAGGCCGATCGATCTTCGCACTGCTCGCCGCAGGGCTCGTTGCTGGCAGCGGTGTTCCAATAGCCACGCCATCTATTGGCGATGCGGTCGCGACGGCATCCGCCAACATCGCTGACAACCTGTCTGATGGCCCGCACCTGGGGTTCGACACTTTCTCGTATCCCGGCGACGATGCAATGCGGGCCTGGCTTACCGCCGACAAGCCGTACCGGTGGGTCGGTTACTACCTCCCGGCTCCGTGTCACAACGACGACTCGTGGGAAGGAAAGCGTGAAACCCTTTCCAACATGGGCTGGGGTATGGCGGTGATCTACGTCGGTCAGCAGACGTGGGGTCGGACGCCCGGACAGAAAATCGCGGTTACTCGCTACGTAACGAAGCGCGTTCGGCAGCTAAAGACGCGGAACGGAAAGCGGGTCGTGCGATACGTCAACAAGAGAGTTCCGGTGCGCGTCCTCGTCACACCGCGCGCGTCGCGCGGTGCGAGCTGTTCCACCCAGTTCGTGAGCGCCGCCCGCGGAACGGCGGATGCCAACGACGCAATTGCAAAGACGGCCGCCGAAGGATTCGCCCGCGGGACGGTAATATTCCTCGACATCGAGCGGATGGAAGCGGTCCCGAACGCCATGCGCGACTACTATCGCGCGTGGACGCAGCGCGTGCTCGAAGACGGCCGGTTCCGGCCCGCGTACTACGCGCACAACTTCAACGCCAACCTGATCTACCGTGACGTCAAGCAGGTTCTCGCCGGCGCGGGAATCACAGCCGATCCGCCCTTCTGGATCGCGAGCGAGCGCGGATTCTCCATCGACAAAGCGCCCGCGGATGTCGGGCACGCGTTCGCACAGGTGTGGCAGGGGCTGCTCGATGTGGTCGAAACCCACA
>Ga0307312_10000998_pt1 | contig 14184 bp, 13 predicted proteins | sample ER_DNA_202_FD_194489 | JGI IMG/M metagenome (GOLD analysis project Ga0307312, IMG submission 194489) | Bulk soil microbial communities from the East River watershed near Crested Butte, Colorado, United States - ER_DNA_202 | ecosystem: Environmental > Terrestrial > Soil > Floodplain | place...
CGCGACCGACGACATAGGCGTAGAACGCGAAGGTGATTATAGCGATGGCCGTGAGTCCCGCTGCAAGGCCGTCGAGACCATCGGTGACGTTGACGGCGTTGCTGGTGCCGGTCATGACGAACGTCACGAACAGCACGTACAGCCAGCCGAGACCCGCGGTCAGCGGCACGATCAGGATGTATTTGTAGAATGGCAGCGTGGTCGATGCGCCGGGAAGCGAAGAAATCGGGTGCTTCCAGAGGTAGTAGCCGAGCGCGAAGCCGAGGGTCACCTGTCCGGCGAGCTTGTAGCTCTCGACCAGGCCGGTGTTCTTTCTGCCCGCGAGCTTTTGCTTCAGCTTGAGATAATCATCCCAGAATCCGATGGCTCCCATCCACGCCATCGAGACCATCGCCAGCAATACATAGCGGTTGTCGAGCTTGGCCCAAAGGAGCGTGCTGATGAGGGTCGCGCCGAGAATGATGAGGCCGCCCATCGTGGGCGTCCTCCCCTTCTGCTGGTGCGCGTCCGGAGTGCCCTCGCGGATCACCTGGTGCAACCGCATCCGACGTAGACGGCGCATGATCCCCGGGCCGACGACGAACGTCAGCAGCAGCGCCGTCACCGCCGCACCAGCAGCGCGGAACGTAATCCACTGAAACAGTCGCAGAAATCCGAAGTGCGGCAATCCTACGAATGGGACGAGTAGATAGTTCAGCACTATGCAGTAGCCCAGGTGGTTAGATGTGGAACGAGACGCTCGAGCTGAACACCGCGCGATGCCTTGAGCAGAATAATAGCGTCGCGCTGCAACCTGGCCTGAAGCTGCGGCCAGAGGTCTTCGACATCCGGTGCAGTGATCACTCGGTCACGCTCCTTGTGTTTCTCGAGCGCAGGCGCGAACTCTCCAATTCCGGCGACGATATCGGCACCAGATGCCAACGCGAGACCAGCGATGTCGGCATGACACTGCTCCGATGCCGCACCCAGCTCCCGCATCGTTCCAAGGACGATTACCCTCTGTCGTCCGCTACCGGTTCCCTGCAGCAGCTCGATCGCCGCGCGCGTGGAACCGGGGTTCGCGTTGTAGGCGTCGTTGATAAGGGTGACATCACCCACCTGTTCCCAGGCTACCCGCATTTTGGGCTGGGGCATGGCCGCAATGCCGGCGGCGGCGTCCTCGTAGCTGACGCCGCACTCATGGGCGACGGCGAGAGCGAGCATCGCGTTCCGCAGATTGTGCAGACCGCGCACAGGCGGTCGAACGATCACTCCTCCGATCTCGATGACGCCAAGTCCGTCGCGCCCAATCTCCCACCGATCCGGCTTCAGGTCCGCAGTTGGCTCGAGCCCAGCGACGATGACGCGTTCGGCTTTCCCGCGCGCTGCAGCTGCGATTTCGGGTTGCGCCGAAGGTGCAATGCCGACCGGAACGCCCTCGTATACCGCTGCTTCTTCGCGCAGAACTCCCGCGAGATCACCCAGTCCTTCCAGATGTTCCTCCGCGATCGATGTCACCACCGCAATATTCGGCAGGGCGATGTCGCGCAGGATTGCCACCTCCCCGGGAAGGCTGGTACCGAGCTCGATGACAGCGATTTCAGCATCGGGCTGGAGAGAGAGAAGCGACAGCGGAACGCCGATGCGATTGTTGAGATTTCCGGTCGTGGCGTGGACGGAATACGAGCGCGAAAGAGCCGCCTTGATCAGATCCTTGGTGCTCGTCTTCCCGTTGCTTCCAGCGACCCCGATGATGGTTTTGCCCCCCCCCCAGGCGCGGCGCCAATAATGACCGAGCGCGCCCAGTGCGATCAGAGTGTCTCGAACCTCATAGATCGGTACGCCGAGGGTGTTGAGCTTGGGCGCTCCTGACACCACCAGAGCTGACGCTCCATCGCGAACAGCGTCGCCAAGGTAGTCGTGGCCGTCGAATCTCTCACCCTTTAGTGCAACGAAGACATCTCCTTTTCCAATCTTTCGCGTGTCAGTGGTAATGCCATTTACGGACGTCGGGCCCCGAGGGATCGATCCAGTCGCATGCTCCTTGAGCGCCGCGGCGATCCGGTCGAGTGTCCAGAATCCATTGCTCACGCGTGACTCCCGGTCAGCTCTCTCACAATCTCCTTCTCGTCGAATGGGTAGGAGGTGGTGCCACGGATCTGATAGGTCTCGTGTCCCTTGCCCGCGAGAAGGACGATATCACCATCCTCTGCGAGATCGATCGCGCGCTGGATCGCCGACAATCTATCCGTAACTCGTTCGTGGCTCGATCCACGCATTCCCGCCTCGATGTCGTCGATGATCGAATCCGGATCCTCCGTCCGAGGATTGTCACTCGTCACGATGGCGCAGTCCGAATCCCGCTCGGCGATCGCTCCCATCAGTGGACGCTTGCCCTTGTCGCGGTCGCCGCCGCAGCCGAATACAACGATGAGCTTGCCAGGCGTAAATGCGCGAGCGGTCTTGAGCGTGCGCTCCAGCGCATCCGGCGTGTGCGCGTAGTCGCGCAGCACAGTCGGTCGCGTCGAGATGATCTCCAGCCTCCCTGCTACCTGCGGGACCGATGACAGTCGCGCGGCAATCGCTGTGGGCCCCTGCCCGAGCGCAAAGGCCGCGGCCGCCGCGGCCAACCCGTTCTCGACGTTGACCTCACCGATCAGCGGCAGCGTCACGCCGGCGGACCCACGAGGAGTATCCAGTTTCCAGTCGCTACCCTGCGACGTGTAGCGAACATCCCCCGCGCGGATGTCGGCCGCGGCCCGCGTTGCGAACGTAAGGCGGCGCGTTGGCGTCCGGAGCGCCGACCATTCCGGCGCATCTGCATTTACCACGGTGGTTCCGTCACGCTTGACGTAGTCGAGAAGGCGGCTCTTCGCCTCGAGGTAGGCGGCCATCGTTCCGTGATAGTCGAGATGATCGCGGGTAAGATTGGTGAAGACAACCGCGTCGAACTCCAGCCCATCGACGCGCCGCTGATCCAGACTGTGGGACGACACCTCCATCGCCACCGTCTTCACGCCGCGATCGACGAGATCGCGCAGAATCCGCTGCAGCTCCACAGGCCCGGGCGTCGTGAGCCCGCCTCCGCCCGGCAACGTCTCTCCTTCGCTTCCGACGAGCACACCAAGCGTGCCGATCGACGCACTCGATGAGGCTCCATCGTCGAAGAGATGACGCATGATCGATGTCGTAGTGGTCTTCCCGTTGGTGCCGGTTACTCCGAGTAGCGTCAGCTTGCGCGCCGGGTCGCCGTACGCCGTAGCCGCGGCGATGGCAGCAGCACGGCGTCCCTCCCGGACTACCAGACTCGGAAGCGAGGTGCGGGCGGAATCTTCAACTATCGCGACGGATGCACCTCGCGCAGCGGCGTCGTCGAGAAAATCGTGGCCATCGCTGTTCCAGCCGCGTACCGCGACAAACAGGTCACCGCTCGCAACTCTCCTGCTGTCGTCGGAGATACCGGACGACTCAGTCGGTAGAGTCCCATTCACACCAGTGAGGAGACCGTGCCTGGTGAGCGCGGCCTGGATTTCCGCGACGCGCACTCTCATTCCAGTGGGCGCGTGAGCTGGACTAGACTGCCAGGCGTTGCCATCGTCCCGGCCGCCGGAAACGTGGCCGAGGACGCAGCCGTGACAACGCGGACACGGAAACCCGCGCCGTGGAGCGTTCGCACAGCTTCGCGAACGGATAGCCGTCGCACATCTGGAATAGGACGAGGCGTGAGCGCGGCCCGCGGAGCTGCCGCGGCCCGGGGTGACGCCGGCAAATCAACGATGTATGGTGCCGTTTCCTCCGGTGTCGCGGGGGGCGTCATGTTATCCGACGGGTCGTAGGCAGCACGATCCAGTGGGTCCGTGGCGTCGCCTCGCACTCCCCGAGCAAGTCGCGGCGGGGAAGTCAAAGCGGCCTTTGAGGGACTACCCGCTGACTCCGCGAGCGTGGATTTCTCCGACGCTGCCAGTCCCTCCCGATCGAGTGCGGCGTCCCGCGCAGCGAGTGCGGCGCGCAGCACGATCTGCGTCACCGGCGCCGCAATATCACCGCCCGCGTAGTGCGCCCCTTTTGGACTATCCAGCTTCACCAGAACGACATACTGCGGATCGTTCCCCGGGAACAGGCCAACGAACGACGCTGTGTAATTCCCGGCGGTGTAGCCCGCGTTCTGCGAAGTGCGACGCGCCGTGCCGCTCTTGCCGGCGACCTCGAATGTCGCGAGGTCGGCCTTCGTGGCCGTCCCTTCCTGGACCACGGCAAGAAGCATTTGTTGAATCGTTCGCGCAACCTCGCCCGACATCACACGCCGCACCGCGCGCGGCTCGGCGCGATACAAGACCTTTCCGTTAACGGAGCGTACTTCCTTCACCAAGTGCGGCTCGAGTAGCTCGCCGCCATTTGCGATCGCGGCGTAGGCGGTGACCAGCTGCAGCGGAGTGACGGCGATCTCGTAACCCATCAGGATCGACGCGGCCGTCTGCCTCGACCACTGTTTCGGCTCCCTGAGCGTCCCCGCAGCTTCAGCGGGGAGCGGAACCCCTAGGGCCATACCAAACCCAAGGTCACGAAAGGTCTCGTACTTCTGGCGCGGCGTCAGGCGCTGGCCGAATTCGACGATGCCGACATTGCTCGAGAACCTGATCACATCGGCGAGTGAAAGCTGTGCGGCCTTGTGCATGTCGGTGATGACCCGTCCATCGAGCTCGAGCCTGCCGTTGTGGGTGCTCACTATATCGGAAGGACGTGCGCGCTTGTGCTCGAGGAGTGAAGCCGCGACGAAAGGCTTCAGCGTCGAGCCTGGCTCGAATGGCTCTGTAACCGCGGTGTTGCCGAACGTCGTCCGTCCGACGCGGTTGCTGGCCAGCGCGAGAATCTCGCCCGTGTGCGGATTCATGACAACGATGTCGCCGCCGTCCGCCTTCAGGCTGTCGACGGCGATCGACAGCTCGCGCTCGCAGATGTCCTGCAGCGTGTTGTTGATGGTCAACATCACGGTCGAACCGGGCTTCGGCTGCTCTGTCCACCCGTCAGGAGAATCGAGAGCGCGCCCGTTGTTGTCGCGTGCAAGGCTCACCCTTCCGGAATCGCCGCGCAGGATGCTGTCGAGCGCCAGCTCGAGGCCATCGAGCGGATTGCCCCGAACATCGAGGGAGCCGACGATCCGCTTAATTCCATCGGAGTTCCCGTAGACTCGCTGCAGCACGGGGGTCAGGTGGACGCCGTTCAGCTTGGAGATCGACGCGACGTCCGACGCCGAATAGAGTCCGGGTAGATCGATCCACCGGCGGCGGCGATCGATGGCGGCGTGCACGGCGGCGGCATCGAGCCGGGCTCGCCGAAGGGCCTTGAGCACGAATGCGGTGTCGCGCACTTCCGGCAGCGCAAGCGCGACCCGCGTCATCTCGCGACTCTCGACCAGAGTGTTGCCGCTCGCGTCGAGTATCTGCCCACGGGGTGCGGACAAGGCGGAAGCGAAGAAGTGCTGTCGCTTCCCGCGGGCAACCCACTGCTTGCCCTCCACGACCTGGACCTTGGCGGCGCGCGCCACCAGCGCGATCGCGAAGAGCACGAAGAAGGCGTGAATTACGGCGACACGGGTGGGCGCTTTCATCGAGTCGGCCGAGGGAGGATAACGACCTGCTTGTCCGACGGGATGTGCATCCCGAGTCTGCGTTCCGCCGTCGCCCCGAGGGTCTGGCGGGCCGAAGCGTCCCGGATTTCACCCTCGAGGCGCGCCCTCTCGCCCTCCAGGTCGACCCGCCTGGAGTCGAGTTGGGCCAGCCGCTCAGACTCGCCGATGCCGATCGTTCGGCGCCACACGATCGACAGTGCGACCAGGACGAAGGCGGCGAGCACGACCCCGACGAGGGTCCTGCCGCGCATAGCTACGCCGCGCTTTGCCATGCGCGTAGTCTGGCGCTGCGCGAGCGCGGATTGAGGGCCGTCTCGTGCCCGCTTGCGATGAGAGCGCGCTTGGTGATCAGCTCACCCAGCGCCCTTCCCCGACAGGTGCACTGAAGCTGCCTCGGCGGGCAGATGCACGACTTGCTCCATTCGCGCATGGTGTGCTTTACCAGCCTGTCTTCACCCGAGTGGTACGAGATGAAGGCGAGCCTGCCGCGCGGCTTCAGCTTGTCGCGCAAGAGAGGAAGCGCCATCTCGAGTGTCCTCAGCTCGTCGTTCACGGCGATGCGAACGGCCTGGAAGAGGCGCGCAAAGTCACCGGGCCCCATGCGCGCACCGAACGCGCCCCGGATCGCATCGACCAGGTCGTCACTCACGTGCATTGGTCTGCGGTCGCGGCGGCGTACGATCTCGCGGGCCAGGCGGCTGGCGCGAGGCTCGTCTCCGTAGTCGCGAAAGATTTGGGATAATTCGGTTTCATCCAGCGTGTTCAGCAATTCGGCGGCGGTCGTAGTAGAGCGACGGTCCATCCTCATGTCGAGTAACGCACCAGGTCGAAAAGAGAAACCTCGGTCGTCAGCATCGATCTGGTGCGAAGAGACCCCGAGGTCGGCCAGGATCGCGTCGAAGAGCTTCCCTTCCAGCTCAGGAAGCCGATCGAGCTCACCGAAATTCCCCCTGATAGCGAGAAAGCGGCCTGACGCCTCGTATGGCGCCAGCCGCTTTCGAGCTTCAGATATGGCGACCTCGTCGCGATCGAGCGCTACTACCGAGGAGCCGGAGGCGAGGAGGGCTTCACTGTGTCCTCCGCCGCCCAAGGTGCAATCGAGAACTTGTTCGGCGCCAGCAAACAGCGCCAGTACTTCATCGACCATGACCGGCGCATGGTAGGAGCTATCCCACCGGCCGGTCGCGGGCTCCGTCACTTACAGAAGCGCTTTATCTCATTGTCGACGGCGGGCGTGAACTGCGGAATCGCGGTCAGGAGTTGAGCGGCCTCATTTGGATACTTCTGTCCACCAGCCGGCAGATTGGCCTGGGCGAGTGTGAATGCGTCGCGAGCCATTCGAGCCAGCTCACAGCTACGCTTGTCGTTGGCATCGGTCGTGGCGCTCTGGCCGATCGAAAATGCGCTGGCGCCGAGCAGGAACTTTGCATCCGCCGAGCTCTGTAGCTGGTCGGACAGCTGGAGGAACTTGATCGCGCGCTGGTAATCCGCCCGATTTTTGGACGCCACTCCGGCTTTGTAGGCATCGCTCCCCTGCTTGAGGGCAAGCTGCGCCAGTGAGCTCGCATCGACACCGTTATTCCTGGCGGTCGTGAGCGTGGTCACGATATCGTCGAAACGATCCAGCGAGTCCTGCACTGTCGCGAGCAGAAAATAGCCGGAACTGTTCTTTGGATTTGCGGCGATGACCCTCTTCGCTGCGTCCAGCGCCTGCAGGAGCTGACCCGACTTGTACAACGCCTGCGCGTTGAACAGCTGCAGGTTCCCATCGTTCGGGAACTTCGCCACTCCGCGCGCTGCTGCTTCCGACGCTTTTTGCGGCTGGTTCATGGCGTTGTAGGCGCCGGCAAGACGTGCATAGTAGTCGGCCGTCGCAGCGGCAGTGTCGACGCGCACCATCTCGTTGCCGATGTCGATGGCGCCGGGATAATCCTTGGCGGCGAGATAAACGACCCAGGCGAGGTTGAGCAGCTGCGGGTCACCCGGGTTGTTCTGTACGAGATCCCGAACGAGCGGAACTGCCTGCTCGGCGCGATGCATCGCGCCGTATTCGTTCACGATGTCCTGAATGAGCTTGATATTCGTAGGATCGGCCACCGCGAGCGAGCTCAAAGCAGCCAGCTCTTTGGTGGTGTCGTTCTTCGTTCTATACATCTCGGCAAGCCTGCGCAGAGCGACGGTGTTTCGTGGATCGCTCGCATGGATGCGCTCGGCGACCGCGATGACCGAATCGTCCATCTTGAGGCCGGCGTACGCGTCGACGAGGCAGGCAGCCAGAATATTGGCATTGGGATTACCGGCCAACCCGGACCTTGCGGCCGTCACGCCCGCCTGATAGTTGCCCTGAGCGACAGCATTATGGCAGGTCTCTTCGGCGGGAAGCTGGCGACGCGCATCCTTGATGCTCTTAGCGACCTGGCCGGCCGCATCGTCGAGCTTCGAGCCCTGAGCGCTCGGAAGAACCTGCCCGCGACTCATGTCACGCGAGATGATAAGGCGCGAATCGATCTTGTATCCCGTCGGGGTCTTGATAACGGACCCCTCGAGGTACTGGGGCGCGCGCACCAATGTCGCGAGCGCCTTTGCGTCGCTCGGCGCCAGGGCCTCGGTCGTCGGATACCCCGATGACACCAGGCTATTGTTGATATCGGCCTTGGGGACGACTACCAGGTCGCGGACGTTGGTCTGCTTCTGGAGCTGGCTGCGGATGGCTTCCGCTGCCTGGACTCCCAATTCCTTGTCTGCGCTCTGGAGCGTCGGAATCATTACTCGCTCACCCGTTTTGCCGCTCTGGGCAAGGGCGGGCGATGCGGCGAATGCCGCGAGGGCTGTGAGAACGAGACCTGAATGACGTAGACGTACCTTCAATGGTATAACCTCCAAATCGGTATGCATTCTTACCCACCTCTCAAGCTACGGGTCCCTGACATCACTAAGTGGGCGAGGAGGGACTCGAACCCCCGACATCCTGCGTGTAAGGCAGGCGCTCTAACCAACTGAGCTACTCGCCCGGTGCAGAAACCGAGCCCGTCCCGTTACCGGAGAATGGCAAGCGGCACGAGCACGCAGTACCCGATAACGAGCAGGATGGGGGCGAGTGTCTCGCCTCCCCGCGCCAGGTCGGCGAAGCCGCCGAGCAACACTACTGTGGCGATGGTCCAATAGATCCACGAGTGTCGTGTCCCTGAATCGCGGCCCGCTCGCGGGCCACTGGCAAGATCTGTTTTGGCCATAAGCGAGGTAGTGTAGGGCTCGATGAAATGCATGTCAACCCGACCGGAGCCACCGGGGAGACGCAATTGGCCGTCTACGCCTTGGCCTTGGGGGTCGCCGAGTAGTGGAGCTCGACCCAATCGCGATAGCTGCCGTCCATCACCGAACGCCACCACTGCTCGTTGGCGATGAACCATTTGACGGTCTTCAGGAGCCCAGTTCCGAACGATTCCGCCGGGCCATAGCCGGTCTCGAGCGTCGCCTTCATGGCATCGATCGCGTAGCGTCGATCGTGACCGGGTCGATCCTTCACGAAGGTGATCAGCTCCGCCGCATCGCCGCCAATCGCGGCGGGGCACTTCGGAAACCGCTCACGAAGCTTCTCGTCCCCCGCGAAAAGCTTGTTGAGGTGCTGGCAGATCTCCGTAACGACGTCGAGGTTCTTACGCTCCGAATTACCACCGAGGTTGTACGTCTCGCCCAACCTTCCCTTCTCCAGAACCCGCTCTATGCCACGACAGTGGTCACGAACATAGAGCCAGTCGCGTACCTGAAGGCCGTCGCCGTAAACCGGGAGTGGCTTGCCGTCGAGCGCATTGACGATCATGAGAGGGATGAGCTTTTCGGGAAACTGGTATGGCCCGTAGTTGTTGGAGCAGTTGGTGGTCGTTACCGGCAGACCGTAGGTGTGGTGGTACGCGCGCACCAGATGATCTGACCCCGCCTTGCTCGCGGCATAAGGCGAATTGGGCGAATACGCGGTGTCCTCTGTAAACGGTGCCGCGCCAGGAGCCAGGTTCCCGTAAACCTCGTCGGTCGATATCTGGTGGAACCGGCGTGCCCCGCCCGACCAATCCTCTGACCAGACCGCCCGGGCCGCCTTCAGCAGCTCGTGCGTTCCTTTGACGTTCGTGTCAATGAACGGATCGGGTCCGTGGATCGACCGGTCCACGTGCGTCTCGGCCGCAAAGTGAACGATGGTGTCGATTCCCTCGCGTTTGATGATCTCCTGTACCGACTTACCATCGCGGATGTCGCCCTTGATGAACGTGAACCGCTCGCTGTTGGCGAGAGACTCGAGATTGGACAGGTTGCCGGCGTACGTGAGCGCATCGAGCCCGACGATGATGTCGGCCGGATGATGTTCCGCCCAGTAATTGACGAAATTGGTGCCGATAAACCCCGCGGCGCCTGTAACCAGCATTCTACGCATTGTTCGCTCTGTCCTCGTTCATTTACTTACCCCTGTTAGGTCAACGTTACGCGGCGACTGTTCATCCGCCAATGGCTCGCTGTTTCGTTCTGCACAAATCCCTGATCACGCGCGGCATGTCGCGCGCGGCGGCGACTCGATCAGCGCCCGCGAAAGCGAGCGCAGCCTGCGGCATCCCATAAATGATCGAGCTGTCTTGGTCCTGGACGACACCAAGTCCGCCAGCATCGCGAATGCGTCGCAAACCCTCGGCACCGTCACGGCCCATTCCGGTGAGGATCACGCCGATCGCGGCTGCACCAAACACCTCCGCAACCGAGACGAAAAGCGGATCTGCTGCCGGCCGCACGCCCCAAATCGTCGGCGCCGTATCGAGATGGATTGCGGCGTTTCCCGGTTCACCGCCGACCCGCATGTGAAAGCCTCCGGGAGCGAGGTACACCTGGTTTTCCCGAAGGGGCTCTCCGTCCTCCGCCTCCGAGACCGGGAGCGAGCTCATGACGTCGAGGCGGTGGGAAAGCGTCCGCGTGAATTCGCGCGGCATGTGCTGGACGATGAGCACGGCTGCCTCGAGGTTTTCCCGCAGGTGGGGAATGATTTCGCCAAGCGCGCGCGGACCGCCGGTCGACGCGGCGATTGCCACCACGAGTGTCGCCGAGGTGATCCCCTTTTTTCGCGGTCCGTCGCTCGCGACTGGAGCAGCGGCATTCGGAGGAGTCCGGACTCCTGCCATGTTCACGGCTCTCGCCGCATTCAACGCCGAGATCAGCGCTTCGCGAACAGCGAGCAGATCGATGCTGATCGGCCCCGATGGCTTTCTCACGAACTCGATGGCGCCCCGGTCCAGTGCACGGAGCGTCATCTCGTTGCCGCGCTCCGATCCGGCCGCACTCAACATCACTACCGGACGAGGCATCTCCCTCATGATCTGCTCGAGAGCCTGCAGCCCATCCAGGCGAGGCATCTCGATGTCGAGCGTGACGATGTCCGGCGCCAGCGTCCGAATCTGCTCGAGCGCATCGAGTCCGTCGGTAGCGGTTCCAACCACCTGATACTCCCCACTCGACTCGATCATCTCGGAGATGAGCTTTCGCATGAAAGCACTGTCGTCAACGACCAGTACGGTCGAGAGCTGGTCGCTCATCGTGTTCGCGCCGTGCGAAAGCTAGATCTTCCTGAAGATGCGCTCGCGCGCATTCACAGGAGAGAAGAGGCCGCGGGCATCACCGAGCAGCGTTTCGACCTTTCCGAGCACGAGAAAGCCGCCGGGAGCGAGCACGCGATGAAACTCTGCAAAGAGCGCGTCCTGGGCCTCACGCTCGAAATAGATCACGACGTTCCGGCAGACCAGGAGATGCGCGTTCTCGAACGGCGGCGGCGATCCGAGCAGATCGCGGCTCTCAAAAGTCACCAGCCGCTTCACCTCCGGCAGCATCGTGAACAATCCGCCCACTTTCGGGAAATACCGCTCGCGCAGGTCAGCCGGCGTTTCAACGAGGGCGGAATCGCGGTACAAGGCGCGTTCCGCGTCGTCGAGACATTCGCGATCGATGTCGGTTCCAACGATCGAGACGGATTCCAGGCGCGACCGCAGATTCTTCTCCGTTGCGTGTTTGTGCATGAGAATGCCGACAGAGTAGGCCTCTTCTCCCGACGAGCATCCCGCGCTCCAGACGCGAAGCTCGCGCTCGCCCCGCTCCCACAGCGCAGGAATCACCTTTTGCGAGACCGCCGAGAACGTATCCCAGTTGCGGAAGAACTTAGTGACGTTGATGGTGAGCGACCTCACGAGACGGTCATACTCGCGGGGATCAGCATCGAGCATCCGTGCGTACTCCGTGTGGCTCGCTGTCCCCTTCGCGCGCATGCGAACAGCGAAGCGCCGACGCAGACACTTGTCCTTGTAGCTGGAGCACCGGAATCCGCGATCGCGGGTAACCTTGTCCATCAGCGCGCGGAATCCGGCGTCGTCTTCATGCATTAGCAACTGTCGCTTTTCAGGAACGATTGGTCGGTTGTGCCACCTTTCGATCCGCGCGAGCGAGTCCTTCGAGGGCAGACGACAGATTGCGGCGCAGCTGGGGAAGCTCCGGCGCGAGGGCGAGACCCTTCTCGGCGATATCCCGGGCATGCGCGTAGTCCTCGCGCTTCAGATACGCGGCGGCGAGGTTGTTGAGCAGCACCGGCGACTCGGGGTGCGTCTCGGTGGCGGCCGAGAGCAACAGCATCTCGCGATCAGGATCGTCGGTCAGCGCCGCCACCTGAGCGGCGTAATGGAACCACACCGGCGGCGGCGGACTCGAAGTCCAGAGGCTTCTGGCTTCGCTGAGATGAACCTTCGCCGATTGCAGATCGCCAAGATGGATGCCGATTACCGCGGCCTCGAGCTGGATCAGGGGCTCGGCCCCTCCTCCCGCCGCTATCGCGCGGTCGATCACGAGCTTCGCCTTTTCCAGCTGTTTCAGCTGCTCGTACGCGATCGCGAGATTGTGCAGGAGTGTCGTCTTGCTCGGCGCATTGGGCGCTGCTGTCATAAATGCATTGACGGCGGCGGCCCACTCCTTCCGCCTCAGCGCGATTAGGCCAAGATGAAACGACGCCACGGGATCGGCGGCTTCCTCGACCAGCGCGCGAAATTCTCGCAGTGCTTCATCGTGCATCCCCGCCCGATACAAGGCGCTCGCCAGCTCGCGACGCTCCAGCGGGCTCGCATTGCGCGGGAGCGTTGGTGTGGTCCGCTTGCGGCCGACCGGAAGCAGGAAGGATGCGTTGAGCAATCCATAGAGCGCCTTTCCCACTTCGAATTCGCCGAGGCCCGAATCGCGAATCAAGCCGTGGATGTCGCGGTGTCCATCGATCAGAGGGAGCAGAGCTTCCTGCTCGGGGGAGAGTGTGTCCCGGTTCAGGAGAAGCTTCGGGCGGTCGATGCTGAACACGACGTCGAAGCTCGGAATCTTTTTCTCGATAAGGGACCACTCGTCGACGCGACGCGCTCCCTCCAGCAGCAACGACTGGGGGTCTACCGAAACCCGCTCCGCGCCATCCTCGGGCTCGACGCCCGGCTCGAAGTTGAACGTGCCGCTGGTCCATGTGAACAGCGTGTAAACGGCGTTTTCGGTGTCGAGGGGACGATTCACTATCGCGGCGTGGCAGATGCGCCCGCCGTCGAAGTAGATCGAGCCGAAGCTGTCGTGGAACGATAGCCCGAGGCACCCCGACTTCTTGCCCATCGACAGCAGCTGCAGAACGTCGGGGAGGCTTGCTTCCTTGAGGCTACCCTTGATTGCCATCAGCGCATTTCCTCGATCATGCGATCTGGGAGGTTCTCCCATTCGAGGATGAGGCCGGCATCGCGCGGGAGCGGCGTTGCTTTCTTGGGCTCGGGCTGCGCTTTGGGGGCGGCATCGAGGGATTCGACACGCTGCGCGATCTCCTGGCTGATATCGGCCATGAAATCCGCGAATTCACCGCTGTCCTCTTCCTCGCTCTTCTTCGCCGCCATCGATCAGGACTCCTTCGCGGCCGGGGCGCTCAGACGCGCCAGAACCATCGACGCGATGCTCCGCAGCGTCTCGAAGACGCCGCCGCCGTTGATCGCGTTCGCGGCAAAGTAGGGCACGCCGCGGAAGTTCAGGGTCTCATCGAGCTCGTCGATCGGGCTGATCTCACTCGCGGGCAGGTCGCGCTTGTTGTACTGCATCGCCAGCGGGATCGTCCGCGGATCGAGGCCCTCGTCGGCAAGATTGGCGTGCAGATCCTGCAGGCTCTCGATGTTCTCGGCCAGCTGCCTCGACTGGCTATCGGCCACGAACACCACGCCGTCCACACCCTGTAGCACCAGCTTTCTGGTCGCGGCGTAATACACCTGCCCTGGAACCGTGTAGAGCTGGAAGCGCGTCGCAAAACCGGAGATCGTACCCAGATCGAGCGGAAGGAAGTCAAAGAAAAGTGTGCGATCGGTCTCGGTCGCCAGCGAGACCATCTTCCCCTTTCGCTCTTCCGGCAGCTGCGAGTAGATGTGCTGCAGGTTGGTCGTCTTGCCCGACCTTCCCGGGCCGTAGTAGACGATCTTGCAGGTGATCTCGCGCGTTCCGTAGTTGACGACGGACATCTAGCGCTTCCCTATGGGGCCGAACAGCGCGTCGAGACT
>Ga0307312_10000999_pt1 | contig 14176 bp, 13 predicted proteins | sample ER_DNA_202_FD_194489 | JGI IMG/M metagenome (GOLD analysis project Ga0307312, IMG submission 194489) | Bulk soil microbial communities from the East River watershed near Crested Butte, Colorado, United States - ER_DNA_202 | ecosystem: Environmental > Terrestrial > Soil > Floodplain | place...
CGAGCCTCTTCCAGGATTTCACCGCCCAGCAGCACGCGAATGTCTTCATGAGGGCGTTCTCCTTTCCCTCCATCCAGCTTCCGCGCAGCCCCGAGGACGAGTCTGAGCTCGCCGATCGGATCGTCCTTCTCGACAATATCGGCTTCATTTTCCAGCTGAAGGAGCGCGAGCAGAAGGTGGCCTCGAAGCCCGGCGACCTCGAGAAGTGGGTCGCCAATAACGTCGTGAAGAAGGCAGTCAAGCAGGTTCAGAACACCCGCGATCTCCTTCGCCGCTATAAAGGATTGTCCCTCGTCAATCATTTTGGCCACCGCGTCTACGTGCCGCCCAGGGATCCCGACGAGCTGGTGAGCATGATCATCTACCGTGTGCCCCCGAAACCGCGGGCGTTCCGGGCGGCGCGATTCAAGAAGGGGCGGAACGGCGGCTTCGTTCACATCCTGAGAGATCTGGACTACTTCGAGATCTGCGAGCACTTCATCACACCGGCGGAGATGGTCGACTACTTCAGCTTTCGCCGCGATCTCCTCATCAACTGGGATGCGGCCGTCACCGCGGTGAGCGAAGGAGCGTTCATCGGGCAGTACCTGTCGGAAGACTACTCGTCGGCACCGGACCAGAAGTTTGAGAGAGCAGCGCGCTCACGCGGCGGCCCCACGGCGTGCGAGTTCTCCTTTGTCATGGACAGTCTCGCCAGCAGGATCGCAGCGCAGCACAGTGATCAGGCCGACACGGATTGCTACGAGATTCTCGCCGAGATCGCGCTCCTCGGACGTTACGAGCTGAAAGCACTGAAGCAGCAGCTTCGTCTCGCGCTCGAAGCAGTGCGCGCCAACAGATTCGAGCTCCCCTTCAGAATTGCTTCCGGACGAACCGGATGCGGGTTCCTGATCGTCCCGGTCACCCGCGAATTCCACGACCGCGCGTTTGACGCACTGAAAAGCCTGTCGATCGCCTCCAAACATGAGCTGGACCTGCCTCGACAGGTAGGAATCGGAATGTGGCGCAACAGCGAGTTCGTGGACATCGAATGGATCTTTCAGGAAGGAGGCAATCCGCCGAATCCCGAGCTCGATGAGCGCCTGGCATTCAGCTATCCGTTCCGAATTGCCACTGAACAAAGGCTCCCGCCGATATTCACCTGATCATTCTGGGCCTCCGGAGGCACAATGTTAGGAACGAAGGATATCGTCGCGTTTGTCCCCAGCAGGAATCCCGCGAAGGCGCGTACATTCTACGAGGAGATTCTCGGGTTGCGATTCGTCAGCGAGGATCCGTTCGCGCTGGTGCTCGACGCCAATGGCGTGATGATTCGAGTCGCCAATGTTTCGAGCGTCGATGGATTCAAGCCGGCTCCATTCACAATACTGGGCTGGCTCGTCGACAACATCACCGCATCGGTGAAAGGCCTCAACAAGAAGGGTGTGAAGTTCGAGCGGTACCCCGGAATGGAACAGGATCAGCTTGGTGTCTGGAGCTCGCCGAGCGGGGCGAAGGTCGCCTGGTTCAAGGATCCCGAAGGCAACGTGCTCTCATTGACCGAGCAGTAGGAGGGTGAAATCATGATCTCGCCAACAGTCATTCGCTGGCTGCCGCTCGGCGCCGTCCTCCTTCACTTGTTCGAGGAGTTCGTGTGGCCGGGCGGATTCGCCGAGTGGTACCGATGGTACCGCCCGGAGCGAGCGGCTAGCGTCACCACTCGATTCCTGGTGGGGATCAACGCGTTGTTCGTGTTGATGGCGCTGATTCCCGTGGCGCTGGGATTCCGGCAGCGGTGGACAACAGCCTCAACACGGTCAGAACCACCGGGGACGCCTTACGGCGCCGCTTTTTGGCTCGTGGTCGCATCCATCGCGGCGGCCAATGGGCTTTTTCACGTGTGGGCGGTGCTCAGGACTCGCCGCTATTCGCCGGGCGTCGTTACCGGATGCATTGTCTATCTGCCGCTCGCCGTTTTCGGCTTTATCTACTTCTGGCGGACGGGGCTCGCGAACCTGTCAACGCTTCTGCAAGCGGCACTCATCGGCCCCGCGTACAATGTTTACGCGGCGTGGAATCATCGCCGGCGCGCGAAGTCCCTGGCGTAGAGCGGAACAAATCACTCAATATTTGGTCTAATGAGTATCCTTCCCGCCCCTGAGAATCGCACGATGAATCGCTCTCTCCCGAACGTACCAGCCGTACTCGCAGTACTTACTGCTGTGCTGGTTCTCGTCGCCGCCACCGCCACAAGCGTGGCTTCACGCCAGGTCCCAGGGCCCGTCGCAGCGCCCTTGGTCGACCCCACGGTGACGTCGCCAGCAGAGGACACCGCGGTTTTTGCAGGTGGTTGTTTTTGGGGAGTCGAGGCGGTTTTTGAGCACGTGAAGGGCGTCAAGTCCGCCGTTTCCGGCTACGCTGGCGGCAACGCCGGCAACCCTTCCTACGAACAGGTCAGCACCGGCGACACCGGGCACGCCGAGTCCGTGCAGGTGATCTACGATCCGGCGCAGGTATCGTACGGAAAGCTGCTGCAGATCTTTTTCTCGGTGGCGCACGACCCGACGCAGCTCAACCGCCAGGGACCCGATCGCGGCACCCAGTACCGCTCGGAAATCTTCTACAACAACGCGCAACAGCAGCAGATCACGGAGAGCTACATCAAGCAGCTCACCGCGGCCAAAACATTCTCGCGGCCAATCGTGACCAAGGTCGAGAAGCTGCGCGGGTTTTACCCGGCCGAGGAGTACCACCAGGATTACCTGGCGCATCACCCGAACCAGCCCTACATCGTGATCAACGATCAGCCGAAGGTCGCGGCGCTGAAGAAGCAGTTCCCAGACATCTACAGGAACTAGTCGGAAACATCTGGGCGCTCGCTGCCGTAGTGTCGGAAGGTCAACCTCGTCCAGGCAATACATCATGCGCTCATTAGTTCTCGCCAAGCGTACCGCGTTCGCGGTCGCACTTTGTGCCTTCTGCTTCGCTCCCGCCGCCCGTGCCCAGGAGCGCGGCTCGGTCCACGTGAATGTCCACGTCCCCGACTCCGTGGCCCACATTGTCGACAGGTCGACTTTGGCCAAGGCGAATTTCGCCATCGTCAGCCGCGACGGCACTGCCGCATTGCTACTCATGGACACAACGATAGTCGCGGAGATGACCGACACCGGTCTTGCGCGAATGAACTCCCGCGAAGCGACCGACACGATCAAGGGCACGGTCAATCGTCTGTTCGCGCGCATGGCTCTCGGAGCGCTGCAGCCCTTGTTCGACCACGGCGTCGCGTACCACCTGCGCGACCTCGCCGACGCGCGCTACGCCGACGGGCGGCTCAAGCTCGTCCGGGCCAACGGCGAAGAAGTTTTCCGTGACACCGAGATCGGACACGGGCCGCTGATGGAGAGTTTCACTCCGGCCGATGCCAAAGCATTCGCGGCGAGGGCGAGAGAGGCCCGAGGGAAGCTGCGGTAGCTGACCCTAGAACTTGAATACAAAGTCAACGTACGGGAACCCGATAATGCCGCTACCCGAGACGTTGAAGATCGCTAGATCGGTGGTGAGTTTTTCACCCATGAAGCGGATGCCGAAAGAGTAGACGATGTTGTTGTCCGAGATGGGCAGCAGGTAGTTCTCCGACACCAGCGCAATTCGTCGGGATACGCGCTTCTCTCCACCCAGCATCGCGACGGGCTTGCTCTCGATGTCCCCACCGGCGAAACCGTAGCCGACTCCGATGGTGGCGCTGGCGTCACCATCCCCGAATGTCCCTACCCCGTATCCGACCCCACCCGTCCCGCCATTCGTTCCCGCGAACAGGACGCCCGCCGCGAGGTGAACCCGGTCCGAGACACTCGCTCCCACCTTGGGAGTGACGTAGTAGACCTGCTCGTCGAGCCCTGCCGGAAAGATCGATACTCCGCCACCAATGCTGAGATTGTCGGTCACACCATAGGCGAATCCGGGGAAAAAGAGCTCATAGTCGGAGAAGTACCCTTCTCCCTTTTTGAGCATCTGTCCCGTAGGTGCGAAGAAGAGGCGAGTCGAGTTGGGATTGGGGAACCAGTACTGTCCCGCGTGCACGCGGCCGGACTCTGATTCAGTTATCTCGTGAATGTCCCGAATTGCGACGGGCACGCGGCCGATCCCCATCTGGAAGTCGACGGTGTCGGCGCGCACATCCACGATGCGCCCCACGAGGGACGAGCCGTCGCGCATGGTGATGACCTGGATTTTCGTGGAGTCCACGACGTGGAGCCGTTGGCGGATGGCAGCCGAATCCTGTGCGCCGAGGGGCGCGGCCGTAACGGCGCCCGCGATCAGCGCGAACGCGATTAGGAGCAGTGCGTAGCTGCAGGCTCTATTGGGTGTCATTTATCCGGGGGTTGAGGAAGAATGGCTCGCATACGCTACCGGTCGCCGGGTCGGCCGGGCATACGTAAGGTGACGTAGGACCCGATATTCACTGGCAAACTGCAACGGCAAAATGCAACTGCAAACTGCAACTGAACGAGTCGTGAGCTGAGAGCCTCCAAGCTGAGAGCGGCTAGCCATAAAACATCGGGACGCCACTGGTGGCGCGAGGGAACGAGCAGTTTGATTGTGCCTTGATCTGCTCCAGTAACGTCCCGACGTAGTGAGGCTAATAGCTATCAGCTTGACGGCTCTCGGCTCACCACTCGTTTAGTTGCAGTTTAGTTTTTTCCGGATGGACATCCAGCTCCTCGCCGTCCCCTACGATTCCGGGAATCGCGGTATGCGCATGGGCGCTGGACCGGAATGGCTTCTGGATGCTGGCCTGGAACGCGTGCTCCGCGAGAATGGTCACACCGTTCACACCAGGATCGCGGAGCTCACGGCAGACTGGCAGGCGGAGATCCAGACCAGTTTCGAGCTAATGCGGATGCTCTCGGCCGCGGTTCGCGAGGCGCGGGAGTCCGGTCGATTTCCAATCGTCCTCGCCGGGAACTGCAACACCGCCGTCGGCACGCTTGCCGGTCTCGGCGCTCAATCCACCGGGGTCGCATGGTTCGACGCCCACGGCGACTTCAACACTCCGGAGACAACTCGCAGCGGCTTTCTGGATGGAACCGCGGTGGCGATCATTACCGGCCGCTGCTGGACCCAGCTCGCGGCTACTGTTCCGGAATTCGCGCCGATTCCGGATGATCGCGTATGTCTGATTGGAACGCGCGACCTGGACTCGCTCGAGAGCGCGCTGCTCGACGAATCGAGCGTCGACATCGTCGAGCCAAGGCAGCTTCGATCATCCCTGCCTCGAGTGCTGGAGAAAATCCGTGAGCAAGTGGACAGCATGTACGTGCACCTCGACCTCGACGTTCTAGATTCTGCGGTGGCGGCTGCCAATTCCTATGCAATCTCGGGCGGGCTGACTCTCGAAGATCTCGACCACGCGCTCGCGCAGATTGCCGCCAGGTTTCGGATTGCTGGACTTACACTTTCCGCGTACGATCCGGCCGTAGATACATTTGGTCACGCCGCGCAGGCCGCCATCCGTCTCATTTGCACCACTGCGCGAGTGGCCGAGCAAGCGTAGATTTGCCCCGGCTTTACCAACCGACGGAGGCATCTCGATGCATTATCCACCGATCAACTGGCTCGCCGTTATCGTTGCCGCGATCGTCATCTTCGTGCTTGGCGGACTCTGGTACTCACCAGCTCTCTTCGCGAAGCGCTGGATAGCGCTTCAGGGCAGAACGGAAGAGCAGATGAGGGCGCAAGCGGCGGCGGCCAACATGCCGCTTTTGTACGTGGGCGCAATTGTCACGAGCCTCCTCATCGCGATCACCCTCGCGCTGATTCTTGGGCATATCGGGCGTGACCCCGCAATGGCAGAAGCCGGCGGTGGAGTATCGGCCGGTCACGGGGCGATGATCGGCTTCATGTGCTGGCTCGGCTTCGCCGCGAGCACCAGCTACGCGACGGCCACCTTTTCCGGGAAGCCCAAGCAGCTCTGGTTCATCGATACCGCCTACAATCTCGTGTGTTTCGTGATCGCCGGAATCATTCTAGCGGTATGGAGATAGCGAAATCTTTGTCCAGACACTGAGAGGGAGGACACGATGTCGATCCTGTATCGATGCCGCCGCGTACCAACGGCGCTAGCTGTTCTGATGATTGGAGCCATTGCCGTCGTGAGCGCCCAATCCGCGAATGCTCAGGGGAAAGCGAAAGGCGCTCCAGCGCATTTCAGGGTGACGGCACCGGATCTCGTATCCAAGGGCCGCATCACGATCAGCCACGTTTTCAACGGAATGGGCTGCACCGGCCAGAACATTTCGCCCGCGCTGGAGTGGGCCAATCCACCGGCGGGGACCAAGTCGTTCGCCGTCACCATGTACGATCCGGATGCGCCGACGGGAAGCGGCTGGTGGCACTGGGTCATGTACAACATTCCTGCTGGGACTACGGGTCTGGTCGCCGGAGCGGGCGGCGGGCGCAACGCGCCGCGCGGAAGCGCGCAGGGCAGAACGGATTTCGGATCGAAGGGTTACGGTGGTCCCTGTCCGCCGGTCGGCGACAAACCGCACCACTACAACATCACGGTCTTTGCGCTCAAGGTCGACAAGATCGATGTGCCGGGTGACGCGACCGCCGCCTACGTTGGATTCAATCTGAACGCGAACAAGCTCGCCACCGTCCGGGTTACTGGGCTTTACGGACGGTAGTCGAATCGGCCGGCTTGAGTAGATCTTTGGGGACGACGTAAAAGTTTTCGTCGACTCTGAAATCCTCAGGCCGGCTCAGTGTCACCCGAGCCGTCTTCCAGCTCTCCGTGGGCCGGATCCAGCTGGACACACCCGATGATGTGGTGACCTTCACCGGCATCGCGAAGCCGCGCACGACATTGCTCCATCGGTAAGAGAGTCGCTGTCCCTCGAGCCTGTACTCGAGCACGGGGATCATGGTGGTGCGCAGGTATTGATCGAATACCTTGCTCAGGTTCATGCCCGACTGGCGGCTGATGTAATCCTCGACCTGCTTTCCGCTCACGATCTGGTGCCAGTAGGTCTTGTTGAGCCCGCGCAGAATTCCGCGCCAGCGGGTGTCGTCATCGACGAGCTGCCTGATCGTGTGCAGCATGTTGGCGCCCTTGTCGTACATGTCGCCAGAGCCTTCGTGGTTCACTCCATACACCCCGATGATCGCCTCATCGTTGCGGACGATCTTGCGCTGACCGATGGTGTATTCGGCGCCGGCTTTCTTCCCTTCCTGGCACTCGGTGTAGAGACCTTCAGCGTAGGTGGCGAAGCTCTCATGAATCCACATATCCGCCGCATCCTTCATCGTGAGGCTGTTGCCCCACCACTCGTGTGCGCTCTCGTGGATGATGATGAAATCCCACTTGAGGCCGTGACCTGACGCTGACCGGTCTCGGCCGAGGTACCCGTTCTTGTAGTGGTTGCCGTACGCGACCGCGCTCTGATGCTCCATACCCAGGTGCGGCGTCTCGACGAGCTTGTATCCGTCCTCGTACCACGGAAACGGGCCGAACCAACTCTCGAAGCATTGAAGCATCGGCTTCACCTGCTGGAATTGCTTGCGGGCGGTGTCGGTATGGTAGTCGAGAGGATAAAAGTCGAGCGTCAGTTTGCCGCGCTCACCCTCGTAGGCATCGCTGAAATGCGCGTAGTGCGCAGCGTTCACGGCGATGTCGTAGTTGTTGATTGGATTGCTGACGAACCACTCGTAAGTCGTCGTGCCGTCCGCGTTGGGAGTGGTGCTGCGCAGACGGCCATTCGACACATCCATGATTGAGTCGGGAATCGTGATGGCCACTCGCTGGCTGTCCGGCTCGTCGGAGTAAAGGTCCTTGTTCGGCCACCACACGCTTGCTCCGAGACCTTCGTTGGCGGTCGCGATCCATGGACGCACGAGGCTGTCGCGGGCCCACACGAAGCCGCCATCCCACGGCGCGCGCTGCGCGACGGTCGGCTTGCCGTGGTAGTAGATCGAAATCGTTTTCTTCGAGCCAGGCAGCTGACGGGTGATGAGTCTGACGAAGAAGGCATTACCATCGCGCCGGGCGCTGAGCTCGGTTCCATCCTGGACGATGCTGTCGACAACGAGCGGGAGCTGCAGATCGATCTGCATCTCACGCGCGGGCTTGAGAACGCGATATGTGATCGTGTTGTAGCCGGTGATGCTGCTGTCCGCGGAATTCACCTTGACGTGCAGATCGTAGAACGCTGCGTCCCACCACGCGCGCTCGGGCGTGTTGGATCCGCGGATGGTGTCGGCGTGCGTGAATACCGGCTTAGGTGCTTGCGCAGCGACACCCATCGGCGCCACTGCAAGGAAAAAACTGCAACGGAAGACTACCTGCCAGGGGCTGACGGCGGGCCGGCTATTGGCTACGGGCAAAACTCTAGATGCATTGTGAGAGAGCCCGCAGCCACCAGCCGGCCCGCAGACAGCACTCAGCAGGTAGTCTTCAGTTGTAGTTCCCTCAGTTGTAGTTCCCATCATTTGCGTTGACCGAGAGGGTATTCCTTGGGCGGCTCGACTCCAAGGAGATTCTTGACGAAATAGTCCCAGCGCCGGCGCACCATGTACGCCTCGTTGCCGAAGCCGTGACGGCGATTAGGGAGCAAGAGCAGATCGAAGTCCTTGTTCGCGCTGATCAGCGCGTCGACCACCAGCAGCGTGTTGTTCTGCGGGACGTTGTCGTCCATCGTTCCGTGCGCGAGCAGCAGCTTGCCCTTCAGGTTTTTCGCGAGCGATTGATTCGCCTCGGCGGCGTAGTTGTCGCTCCCATTGGGCCCACGCACGAGCAGGCCCTGATATCGCTCGCCCCAGTCGTCCTCGTAGACGCGGTTGTCGTGGTTCCCCGCTTCAGAAATCCCGACCTTGAAAAAGTCCGGATAGCGGAACATCGCGTCCGCGGCGGCGAATCCGCCGCCGGAGTGGCCGTAGATGCCGGCGCGATTGATGTCGATCCACCGATAACGTCGAGCCAGCTCCTTCATCCCGGCAACCTGATCGGGCAGTGTGTTGTCTCCCATCCGGCCGTAGTACGCGTCGTGAAATGACTTGGATCTCCACGGAGTCCCCATCCCGTCGATCTCGACGACCACAAAACCCAGCTCGGCGAGGGCCTGCGCATCTCCGCGCGCCGGCGAAAAGCTCCGACTTCCGACGCTACCCGTCTGCGGGCCGGGATAGATGTGGTTGATGATCGGAAATACCGCGCTGCTGGAATCAAGCGTCGTCGGAGAATACATCAGGCCGTATAGGTCGGTCTTGCCGTCCCGCGCCTTCACCGTGATCCGCATTGGCGGCTTCCATCCCGTTGCGAGCAGACGGGAGATGTCCGCTTTCTCCAGGGTCAGGACGGTTTTCCCGTTGAGTTCGCGCAGAACCGAGATCTGCGGCACGTCGGGACGAGAATAGGTATCAACGAAATACCGTCCGGAGGGGGCGAGCGTGATGTCGTGATCGGCATCCTCGGGCGAGAGAAGGGTCAGTCCCTTTCCGTCCATTCCGATCTTATAGAAATGCCGGAAGTACGGATCGCGACCGCGCTCCCTGGCATTGCCGACGAAATAAAGCGTACGGTTTTTCTCGTCGATGCGTAAAACCTGCGCAACGTTCCCCTCTCCGCTCGTGATCTTGCTCTTGAGACGGCCGGTGGCGAGGTCATACAGGTAGAGTTGTCCCCAATCGTCGCGCTCAGAGAACCAGATCACCTCGTTGCTCGCAGGCAGCGCATGCCAGTTGACGACTCCGTTGCCAGACTCGAACTGCGTTGCGACAGTCTCTTCCAGCACGTTCCTGATCGCTCCCGTCGCGGCATCTGCAACGCGTAGCACCTCACGCTTGTGGTCGCGCGAGGTGGAAACAAACGCCACGTGTGATCCATCAGGATACCACTCGACATCCGCCCAATCGTTGTCGCCGCGGCAAACGACGTGATCGCAGAGTGTGGATCGGTGGGGATCCGCCGGCATCTGCAGGCGTACGACGCGCGGAGCGTCTACTTCGATGATCACGCGGTGGATCATGGAGATAGCGCTGTCGCCCGGCAGCGGATATTTCCACGCCTGAAGCTCCGGGTGCCCCGCCCGCGTGCTGACGAGATACATCTCGCCGAGCGGGCGATCGTCCTGCTGGAACGTCGCGATCTTGCGTGAATCGGGAGACCACACGAGGACAGGATTGTCGCTGCGGACCCAGCCCGCGTTGTCGGTTGCGTAGCCGAAGTCCTTGACGCCATCCGTCGTGAGCTGTGTCTCATGTCCGGTCGCGACATCGCGAACCCAGAGATTGTACGCGCGAATGAAAGCAGCGCGCTTTCCGTCGGGCGAGACAGACTCCGCGCGTCCGCGACCGCCCGTACGCGCGAACTCGGCTCTCGCGCGCGATGCTTCACGGTCGTCGATGGCAGCATCGCAGCGTCCCGTGTCCGGGCTGCAGCTGCTGCGCAACGTCCGGCTGGGATCGACAACGATCAACTGGGAGCCGGCTGCGGTGTTGCTGCGGTACCAGAAGCGGTCGCCGCCAAGCCAGGCGGGCTGCACTCCTATTCCGGAGACGAGTGGGAGAACATTGGCGCGAAGGAATCGTTCTGCCCTGGCGTAGTCGGCGGCGGTTAGCTGCCGAGCCTGCTGTGCATCGCCGCGGCCGCTGACCGCGGCGAACACGACAAGCGCAGCGCTAATCCGGAGTGTGCGAGCGAGCATTGCCTATCTCCCGCTGGCGCCAGTCCCAGGCGCCGGTTGAGGTGAGCGCGGCCACACGTTATCCCGGGCATCGCGATCGGGGAATCTCCCCGCGGGGTCGAGCGTGATCTTGCTGATGGCGCGACCACCGAAATCCAGAACCGCGTTGAAGGTGCGCCGGCCCGAGTACCAAACATCAACCGGGTAGGTGACGATCGCTGTGTTCGCATCGGTCATTCTGCTATTCGACATCTCCTTGATCGGCGGTCCCGTCGGAGCGAACTCTACCTTCAGAATCACAGGCGCGGGCATCTGTCCGTTCTGGCGCACCGTGACCGTGGTGCGACGCCCCGATGTCGTCACGCTCTGGATGGATTCGTCGACGGACTCAGTGGTGAACAGCCAATAGTTCCAGAACCAGCCGAGGTCCTGGTGCAAGGCGTTGTTCATGAAGAACGCGTAATCCCACGGCGAAGGGTGCTTGAAACGCCAGGCCTTCGCGTAATCACTCATCGCGCGCCAGACGGCGGTGTCGCCCACGATTCCGCCAAGCGCCGAGAGCATCAGGGGTGCTTTGCCGTAAGCGACGAAGCCATAGAATGGCCCGGCGTAATTCTCGTCCCACATCAGCGGGGGCTCAAGCTCGTTCCCACTGATGCGCCCGTAGGACATCCCGAGACTGTCGAGCTTGTACGGCTTTCGCTCCAGGTCGGCGTCGGAGAGGATGTTCATGTACTGATTAAAGCCCTCGTCCATCCAGCCGTACCACGTTTCGTTGACGCCGACCATCATTGGCCACCACTCGTGACCGGTCTCGTGGTCGGCCGCGAAGACCGCCGACATGATGAACATCGGGTATTCCATTCCCAGCTCCGGCCCATCGACCATTGTGAGCTGCGGAAACCCGTACGGCATCCAGAGCTTGGAGTAATACTCGAGCGCGTGCCGCACGACGCGAGGTCCGGCAGCGAACTGCTGGGCGTGACCCGGGAGGTACAGGATGTTGAATGGCACCGGACCTCTGGTCGGAATGTTGGCGCGGGACGCATCCCACACGAACTGATTCGACGTCGCCCAGGCAAAATCACCGACCGTATCGGCGACGAACCGCCAAACCAGTCGCCCGTTCGCGCCGACTGCGGTGGATCTTCCGGGTCCACGCTCGGTCGCGGATACGATCTTGAGAACTGAATCAGACGTGAGAACGCGCGAAAGTCTCTCCCGCACCGCCGGCGTGAGAACGTCGGTTGGATTCTGGAGCACGCCGGTTGCGCCGACGATCCAACCAGCCGGGACATCGATGCTGACGTCGAAATGGCCGAAGTTGTTGTAGAACTCGGCGTTGCCGAGGTACGGCTCTGGATCCCAGCCCCTGAGGTCGTCGAACACCGCGAGGCGTGGATACCACTGCGCAACCTGGTACAGACTGTCGGCCCAGCGACCCATGCGGAATCCGCGTGCGCCTTCGATGCGCGGCACCTGGAAGCTCCACTCCGTCTCGAACGTGCCGGTCGAATGTGCGGCGAGGGGTGTCGCCAGGGGAATGCGCGCCGAGGTCTGCTGGAGGATTCGCGACAGAGGAGTCGTTCGGCGCTGGGTGTTTGGAATCGGGGAGCCGAGCGTGTCCCTCGGGTCGAGTGTCTGGCCGTTGACTACCAGCCGCGTGATCTTCATTCCGTCGGTGACGAGATCAACGCCGCCCGCGTTTGGCGTGCCGGGCCTGAAGATGTTCTGATCGAGGCGCAGGACTATCGACGTCATCGCGGAATCGCTGTTGTTGCGGAAGCTGACGGTCTCGCGGCCCGAGACGGTCGACGTCGCGCTGTCGAGCCGCGCGGTGATCTTGTAGTCGGTCCACAGCTGCCAGTAATTCCTGCCCGGGCGCCCGGTCGAGTCACGAGTGCCCGCCGCGTGCGCGCGCCGAATCATGCTCGTCATCGGGATGTCGCGCCGGACTGATCGCTCCGGAGCCTGGGCAACGGCCGGAGACGAGGCGAGTGGCAGAATCGCAAGAGAGGCGAGGAGGAAAAAAAATCGCGCGGTCATTCGAGCTCCGGTGCGGGATACCGACATATTTCAGCAAAGGAAAAGTAGTTGATAGACCCTCCGGGAGCGTATCATTCAAGAGTCGCTAACTGGCAACGGGTAGCAGGAAACGGGCAACGCGAAACGGATAACGGGTAACGACGATGGATTTCGTTCTTGATGAAGCGATTCCGGTGCTGGAGCGGACGCCGGCGGTGCTGTCGACGCTGCTCGACGAGCTGCCGGAAAGATGGACGCGTGTAGACGAAGGCCCGGACACCTGGACTCCCCGTGAAGTCATCTCTCATCTCATTCACGGCGAGCGCACCGACTGGATCCCCCGCGCGCGCATCATCATTCAGCAGGGCCGCTACCGGCGCTTCGACCCGTTCGACCGCTTTGCCGTGCTCAAGTCAGACCGGCCGCTGACGGAGCTGCTGCGCGAATTCGACCAGCTCCGCGCGGGCAACGTGGCCACGCTTCGCGGCTGGAACCTGAAAGAGAAAGACATGGAGCTGACGGGTGAGCACCCTGAGTTCGGCACAGTGACGATGCGCCAGCTACTGGCTACGTGGGTCGTGCACGATCTCTCGCACATCGCGCAGATCACCCGGACGATGACACGATCGTACACGGCCGCCGTGGGCCCATGGAGTGCGTACTTCCGTGTCCTGCAGCGGGATGTGAGGCAGTAATCGGCGAATCCGCTGCCCCCGTCATTTCGTAGTGATCAACAGCATTAACCGGGATCATTGATGCGCTATGTAATGCGCCAGAAGCTGCTGTCGCTGGCCGACAACTTTACCATCAAGAACGAGCAGGAGCAGGACGTTTTTCTCGTCAAGGGAAAGGTGTTCAGCTTCGGCGACAAGCTGTCGTTCCAGGATCTCGCCGGCAACGAGCTGGTCTTCATCGACCAGCGGCTGCTGAACTGGAGCCCTACCTACGAGCTCTGGAAGGGCGACCAATTGCTCGCGGTCGTCAAGCGCGAGCTGTTCTCGTTCATCCATCACCGGTTCACCGTTGACGTGCCGGGTCCCAACGACCTCGAGGCCGAGGGAGACTTTCTCGACCACGAGTACACGATCTCGCGCGGAGGCAGCGTCGTGGCCACGGTGTCCAAGCGCTGGTTCAGCTGGGCTGACACCTACGGGATCGAGATCGCGGACGGTGAGGACGACGTGCTCGTGCTCGCTACCGCTGTCGTCGTCGACATGGTCTGTCACGACGACGGCAAGCGGCGATAGTCGGTCAGCTTCCAGCTGACATTGCGGCGCTGTTTGAGTTCATCTTCAGTTATAGAATCGCACGCCGGTCAGTCGGGCGAGGGGTCCTCTCCGCCGCTACGCTCGCTTGGTCGGAGCCCCTAACTACGCTCCTTCGCTCCGCTCAGTCGCGGGTCTCCTCCTCGCGCTCGCTTTGAAAAGCGGCTGCGAGGACCCCTCGCCCTCCTTCCCACTGAATTCGTAACTGCAGCGGCGCGAAGCGCCGCA
>Ga0307312_10001000_pt1 | contig 14175 bp, 15 predicted proteins | sample ER_DNA_202_FD_194489 | JGI IMG/M metagenome (GOLD analysis project Ga0307312, IMG submission 194489) | Bulk soil microbial communities from the East River watershed near Crested Butte, Colorado, United States - ER_DNA_202 | ecosystem: Environmental > Terrestrial > Soil > Floodplain | place...
CGACGGCACGCGATAGACCTGGGCGGCCGGGCCGAACAGCTCTTCACGGTAGATGTCGTTCTCCGGCGTGATGTCCGTCAGCACAGTCGGCTCGAAGTAGTTGCCGTTGCGCTTGCCGCCGGCGACGAGCGTCGCACCCTGCTCGACCGCACGCCGGACCTGATCCTCGAGTCGGTCGGCCGCGACCTGAGAGGACAGTGGCCCGCACTCCGTCTCGCGCTCGCGCGGATCACCCTGCTTCACGGCGGTGAGCGCGGCCGTGAACTTCTCGAGGAACGGCTCGTAGAGCTCGTCGATCACGATGAACCGTTTCGCGCCGTTGCACGACTGGCCCGCGTTGTCGATCCGGGCGGCGACTGCGTCCTCGACCGTCTTGTCGAGGTTGTCGGTGCCGAGGACGATGAACGGGTCGGAGCCGCCGAGCTCCAGCACGACCTTCTTCAGATGCCGGCCGGCGATCTCCGCGACGGCGGCGCCGGCGCGCTGGGAGCCGGTGACCGAGACGCCGCGGACGCGCGGGTCGGCGATCACCCACTCGATCTGCTCGTTCGTGGCGTAGATGTTCACGTAGGCGCCGTCGGGGAAGCCAGCGTCGACGAACACCTGCGCCATCGCCTCGGCCGACTGCGGGCACTGGGGCGCGTGCTTCAACAGGACCGTATTGCCGTTGATCAGGTTCGGCGCCGCGAAGCGTGCGACCTGGTAGTAGGGGAAGTTCCACGGCATGATCCCAAGCAGCACGCCCAGCGAGCTGCGGCGGACGACGGCCGACCCCTGACCCTTGAGGAGCTCGATCGGCTCGTCCGCCATCAGGGCTTCCGCCGTGTCGGCGTAGAACTCGTAGATCGACGCGCAGAAATCGACCTCGCCCCGCGCCTGACCGACTGGCTTCCCCATCTCGGCGACGATGATCTCCGCAAGTTCCTTGCGCCGTTCCGAGTACAGCTCACCGACGCGCCGGACAAGCGAGGCGCGATCGGCGACAGTCGCAGCTTTCGACCATTCCCGGTGCGCCCGGTCGGCGCGGGCGACCGCGTCCCGCAGCTCGTCGTCGGTGATCGTGGGGTACTCCTTGACCGTTTCGCCGGTCGCGGGGTCGACAACTGCGTACATGCCCGTTCCTTTGCTCCTCCGTCGGTCGGACTGAGGCGACTCTAACGCGTTCGAGTTGGCACGATGATGTCGAGAGTTCAGGTGCGCAAGATGTTGTTCATTGGCGGCTGATGAAGCAGAAGCAGTACTCGTCGATGCCGCCGGAGCCGTCGCCGGGGGCGAGGAAGTGCAGCTTGTCGACCATGTGGTTGTGGCCGCCTACGAAGGGCTTATAGATCCCTGTCCCCTCCAGGATCGTCAGTTCGAAGGTTCCTTCCAGGAACCTCCCGCCCTGCCCGTCGTCAACAAAGCCTGCGTTGCTGTCGGTGAACCGCATCGAAAACGAGCCTCCGGGGATGTGATACGCACACAGGTCCCCGTTGAACTGCACGTAGAAGTTGCCGACCGGTTTGGCGGCGTTCTTGCCACCCGGAGTTCCGTTAACGGGATAGATCCGCGTTGTTGAGTACGACCCGTCGTTCAGGTCGACCATCGAGAGGCCGAGGTTGGGTCCGTGAGTCACGGGCTGGTAGAGCCCCTTCAGGAGGACGACGAAAGAATCGTCGGGCTGTTTCTTCGCTTGTGCTCGGACCTGTGCGGGCAATGCCAGGGCAGCCAGGCCGACCAGCCCCCCGCTGATCGCCGTTTTTCGGTTGACTTTTTGGTCGGTGAACGACACGAGATCCACGACAGCCTCCCTTCGGATCGATTCCCCGCTTCGGTTGGAGCAGGGCTCCTATCGCGGCGAGGAAAGAGGGCTAGGCGTCGCAGAGGCAGGTAGCTACCTGAGAGGCGATGTTGCGCGACTCACCCCGCTGACCCATGCGACCCTACCGCGTTCGTATCAGATGCGTCAAGGGAGTGGTCGATGACGGAGGGAGCTCGCCTGGGCCAGCGTGCGGGAATGTCACCAGAAGGTCGTCGTCGAGCGCCTTGGAGTCAGAGGCGATTTCGCCTGGGCCAGTGTTCCGAACGACACTCCGAGCAGAGCGCGGCGTTGACGTCGTCATTGGCCGCGCTAGTCCAGGTTGGAGGCGCGAGTGAAGCCCCCGAGGTGCTCGGTGTGAAGGGCGATCTCGACGCCGTCGCCTGCCTGCTGCTTCAGTGCCGCGAGCATCTCCTCGCTCGGTTGCCCGAAGACTTGGATCCTGACCGTCGCGTCGAGCGTCTCGGCGTACGCTGCTCGTGCCCTCTCGGCAACAATCGCAATGTGCGCCTCCATCGAGGCGGCGTCCGAGTGAACCTGGACAACCGAAACCTCATCTCCGACTTCGTTCACGTACTCGTTGAAGGCGATCAAGCGTGGCTCGTTGGCCTCGACGAATTCGACGAGACCCGGCACGCGCGCTCGCTCGCTGTCAAGTCGCCCAGGCTTGAGGCGATTCGTTGCAATGAGGATCAACGGTCCCTGCATTCCCACTCCTTGCCCGTGACTTCGCCCGCAACCATACGCGTCAACGAAGGCCCGCACCCGGCGTCAGGACGCAAGGCTGGGCCAGCGTCCTCTCGCTTGCTGCACGGATCACACGGGGGCTTCGGCCCGTGCCACGAAGCGGAGTTCCGGGACCTCGTCCAGTTCGCCGACGTCGCGGGCTAGCTCGAGGAACGTGAGCAGGCCGGCTCGCTCGCGCGGGCCGAAGCGGTAACGCAGCTTCTCGAAGTAGCGGGCCAGGAAGCCGGCCGGGTAGCCGTAGCGCTCGCTCGCCTCGTACGCAAGCCGCTCGGGCTCGGCGCGCGCGGTGAGGACCGACTCGACGAGCGCTTGCTCGAGATCCGCGAGCCCCTCGGCGACCGGCTCTGGGCAAGCCCAGACGGCGAAGACCATGGGCAGCCCGGTACGCTCGAGCCAGAGGCGGCCGAGGTCGTGGTGCGGGGTCGGGTCCTCGAAGGCGCTCTTCAGCGCCGCGTCGCCGATCAGGAGCCTGGCGTCCGCCTCCTCCCCGAGCGGGAAGTGCTCGGCCTCCGGCAGCAGCACCTTCGTCAGCACTACTGAGGTCGCGCTCTCGGGAGTGACCGCGACGGAGCGCACCTGCTCGAGCGGCTTGCGAGCCACGAGCTGGATCGAGTCAACCGCTCCCTCCGAGGAGACGCAGAGGCGCGGGAGGAGCCGCAGCCGCCCGGCGTTGCGCGCGTATTCGATCGAGGAGATCGGTGCGAGGTCGAGCTCCCCGCGCAGCAGCCGCGTGTTCAGCTCGGTCGGGACGCCCTGGACTTCCTCCACCTCCGCCTCGAGCCGGTAAAAGACCGGCGCCATGTTCACGTACGAGATTCGGCCGAGCCTGATCACGCGGTCACGACTCCCGGTCGACCACGGCGTCGGTGAGCGCCTCGAGCTCGTCGCGACGCGCGCGCCCGTCGAGGCGGGCGCGTGCTCGGCCCGCGTACTCGAGCGCGAGCTGGCGCGAGACCTCGAGCGCGCCGGTCTCGGCGACCCTGATCGGCGCACCGTCGAGCGGGCCGCCGGCCAACGCGCGCCGCACGCCTGCGTCCTCGCGAGCGGCGAGGATCAGCGGCAGCGTCGGCGTGCCCTCGCGAAGATCGGTGCCTGCGATCTTGCCCGTCTCGATCGTTTCGCCCGAGCAATCGAGGATGTCGTCCGCGATCTGGAAGGCGATCCCGAGCGCGAGTCCGAACTCGCCCAGGCTCTCGTCGCCGCCGCTGCCGAGCAGGCAGGCGGCCTCGAAGAGCTTTCCCGTCTTGAGCGCGCAGCGCTCGAGGTAGCTCTCGACGCTCGTCTCGGGGTCATTCGTCTGCGCCCGCTGGAGCGCCTCGCCACGGGCCAGGGCGAGCGTCGCACCGGCAAGGCACCGGACAGCCGCGTCATCGCCGGTTGCCGCGAGCTCGGCGAAGGCTCGCGCGAAGAGGTAGTCCCCGGTCGCCCGGGCAGCCTCGGGCCCATGGCTTGCCCACGCCGCCGCGCGGCCACGTCGGTAGCGCGCCTGGTCGATCAGGTCGTCGTGGACGAGCGTCGCCATGTGCACGAGCTCGACCGCGACCCCGGCCGCGAGGGGTGCCCCGCCGGGCGGGGCCGCGAGAAAGACGAGCAGCGGCCGGAGCCGCTTGCCGCCCGCGACCAGCGCCTCGCCGCCGACGGTGGCCACGAGGCCGGGCTGAGCCTGCACTGCGGTCGTGAGTCGCCCCTCGAGATCCTCGAGGTAGGCGTCGAGCCCGGGGCTCTCACGAATTGTGGCGAGGCTCATGCCCCTTCCCCCGTGTGCATGGCGACGATCCCGCCCGCGAAGAGCCGCCAGCGCACGTTCTCGAACCCGGCCGAGCGGAGTAGCTCCGCCAACTCCTCCGGGCCTGGGAACCGGCGCACGCTCGCGGGCAGATAGGTGTAGGCCGAGCCGCCCGGGAGGACGCGCCCCAGCAGCGGCACGAGCCGGTCGAACCAGAGCCGGTAGAACGGCGCGAGCAAGCCGCGCGGCCGGGTGATCTCGAGGATCGCCAGCCGCCCGCCGGGACGAAGGACGCGTCGCAGCTCTGCGAGGCCCCGCTCGAGATCGTCGAGGTTGCGCGCGCCGAAGCCGACCGTCGCAGCGTCGAAGGATGCGTCGCCGAAGGGAAGCGCGAGCGCATCGCCCTGCACCCACTCGATCTCGCTCGACTTTCTTCGGGCGCGCTCGAGCATCCGGCCGGAGAAGTCAAGGCCGGTGACCCTACCCCCGGCCGCCTTCGCGGCAACCGCAAGGTCTCCCGTGCCGCAACAGGCGTCCAGCACGCGGTCGCCCGGCCTCACCGCCGCCTCGGCGGTCGCGCGGCGCCAGCGCTGGTCGAGACCGAGCGTCATCGTCCGGTTCATCGCGTCGTAGACCGGAGAGATGCGATCGAACATCGTCCGCACCGCGTCGGGCGCCAGCCTGCCGGTCTCGACACTCAAGTCAGTCCTGCCCCCAGCGGCTTACGAGCTCGTGGTCGAGGCCGAGCTGGTCGAGGCAGCGCCCGACGACGAAGTTGACCAGGTCGTACACCGAGCTTGCGCCGTGGTAGAAGCCCGGCGCTAGGAAGAGGACGACCGCGCCCGCCTGCCGCACGCGCAGCATGTTCTCGAGATGGATCAGCGAGAGCGGCGTCTCACGCGGGCAGAGCACGAGCTTGCGGCCCTCCTTGAGCGCCACGCTCGCCGCGCGCTGGATGAGGTTCGACATCGCGCCGGAGGCGATCGTGCCGAGCGTGCCCATCGAGCAGGGGCAGATCACGTAGGCGTCGACCTTGGCCGAGCCACTCGCATAGGGCGCGTGCCAGTCGCGCTCGTCGTAGAGCGTGACGGCGTCGCGCATCGGCTCGGTCAGGCGAGCCAGCGTCTCGTCCGGAGAGAGCCGTGCATCGCCATACAGCTCGGTTGCCAGCACCTCGATCCCTGCGCGCGAGGCGCAGAGCCCGATCTCGCAGCCGGCGCCCGCGAGCGCCTCGAGCAGCCGGGCGGCGTACGGCGCCCCCGAGGCTCCGGTTATCCCCAGGAAGACGCGCATGGCAGCCACTTTACTTCGGGCCCTTCGAGGCCTCGAGGAAGGCCGCGAGCAGGCGCAGCCTGGCTTCTCCCAGCGATGCGAACACCGGCATCGGCGAGCCGGGGTTGACGCAGCTCGGGCACTTGAGGTGGTCGATCTGGAACTGGATGCCCTTGTTCTTGGCGCCCTCGGCGCTCAGGTCGGGCGCGCCGAGGTTCGTGCTGCCGGTGCCGAGGTACGTGTGGCAGGCGACGCAGCCGGACTCGGCGAAGAGGTTCGCGCCCGCAAGTGCCTCCTTGCTGTTGGCGAAGCCCTCCTTCTGCGCCCACGACGGGATCGCCGCCTTGACCTCGGCCGCGATCGCCTCCTGTGCCGTCGCGCCCTTGTAGGTGAGCACGCCCATCGAGATCACGGTCAGCGCAGCCGCGACGATCGCGACGGGCCTCCGCGAGAGGCGCCGCTCCATGCGCGTGTCCACGAACGGCAGCAGGAGCAGGATGATCAGCAGGAGCGTCGGGATCCCGACAGTGGCGAGGATCACCGTGTCGGGCCACTTGAAGATCCTCAGCAGGTAGAAGAGGAAGTAGAAGTACCAGTCCGGCCGCGGTACGAACGAAGTCGTCCCGGGGTCGGCCTTCGGCCCGAGCAGCGGCCCCAGAATCGACGAGTACTTCCACACGATCGCAAGCCCGGTGATTACGGACACGACCACGAGGCTCATGACCGTGTCGTGGAACATCGCGAAGGGGTAGAACGGCTTGCCCCGCTTCTTGACGTTCTCCTTGTAGCGCTGGAAGGCGGCGCGGCGCTCGTCGATCGAGCTCATTCGGTCGGCCTCCTACGGACGCCCGACGCGCGCGGGCCGGGTTGGGTGAGCCCCGAGCGCGCGGGCGGCGGGGACTCCGGATCTGGCAGCTCGGCAGCCTCCTTCGACCACGGCGGCGAGGTGACGCCGAGGCGGACGATGAGATAGAGGTGCAGGCCGATCAGCCCCATCAGCGCGCCGGGGATGAGCAGCATGTGCAGCGAGTAGAACCGAGCCAGCGTGTCGGGGCCGATCTCGGCGCCCCCACGTAACACCGACGCAATGTACGGGCCGAGGAACGGCGCCGTGCCGTTGATATTGACCGCGACGACCGTGGCCCAGTAGGCGGTTTGGTCGAAGGGCAGCAGGTAGCCCGTGAGGCCTTCGAAGAGGCCCGTCGCCAGCAGGAGCACGCCGACGATCCAGTTCAGCTCGCGCGGGTACTTGTAGGCGCCGAACAGGAACACCCGCCCCATGTGCATGAACATCAGGATGATGAAGACACTCGCGCCCCAGCGGTGCATTCCGCGCACGAGCCAGCCGAGCGTGAGGTCGTTCGTGATGTGCTCGACCGAGGAGTGGGCCTCGGCGGGGGACGGCTTGTAGTACATCGCGAGGATCACCCCGGTCACGAGCTGCACCAGGAATGCCGTCAGCGTGGCCGAGCCGAGCGTGTGCCACCAGCTCGTGTCGCCCGGGACCTTGCGGAAGAGGAAGTACTTGATCCCGCCGACGAGCCCCGAGCGCTCCTCGAGCCAGTCGAGCGGGTACATGACCGCCGCTCCCATCTGCTGCTTCCGGCCTGTCTTCTTGCTGGCCATCAGTGAGGCGGCTGGAGCGGGTAGAGCCACGCCTCGGGGCCGTCGACGTGCTGGCCCGGGCCTGAGAGCTCGTAACGGTGGATCCTCGCGCTCGCTCCGGCGCCGTCGACGTAGGCGACGCTGAAGGTATTGCCGAGGATGAGGCGGCCCTCGCGGATCAGGAACTCGTAACGGTCGAGCCCTCGCACCGGCGGGCCGGCCGTGCGGTTCCCCTCCTGGTCGTAGGCGCCTCCGTGGCAGGGACAGATGAAGCCGGCGGCCGGGAGGGCTGGGATCAGCGTCACTTCGCCGTTGGCCGTCTTCTCGACCTTCTTCTGCCCCTCGAAGAGCGGGCCACCGGCCTGGACCGGGCAACCCAGGTGCGCGCAGCGATTCGAGATGCACGTGAAGCTCGGCTTGCCCGCGAGCAGGCCGTTGTTGCGAATGAACGCCGTCTGGCGCGTGATCTCACCCTGGGCGGGGTTGCGCATGAACGTCGCGACCACGAACTTGTTCTCCGGGAAGTCGTCGACCGGCCCCAGGTCGACCTCGTGGGCTCCCTGCTTGACGAAGGCCGGCAGCAGCGCGAACCCGACTGCGGGGAGCGTGACGATCCCGCCGATCACGGCTCCGAGGCCGAGGGTAGCGCCCTCGAGGAACTTGTTACGTGGGAAGCGCTCGCCGGGCGCAGGCTCCGGCATCGCCGGTGCTTCGGCCGCGGGCTCCTCAGGCGGTAGGCCGGGGACCGCCCGGCCGCCGGTGGCGACGTCGCGGGCCCAGAGGAAGCCGAAGACGAGCGCCAATACTGCGCCGACCGCCGCCACAGGCCAACTGACCACCAGGCCGACCAACAGGCACACGATCCCGACAGCGAATCCCACCGGCCACAGGCTCGGCGGCGGAAGCTGTGGCTGATCGTCCCCCGGGCGGTCTTCCAACCAGTCTCTCCCTTAGCTCTGAGGCGTCACTTCTGACGCCGTTTGGAGGAGGGGCGGCCTTCGCCCGTTCCTTCGTTTTTCGCAGCTGGATTCAATCGTTGCAGGTTGGCGGCGTCAACGACGTAACAGTTGGCGCAACGCGCCCTTGTCGCGGCCGTCCGCCTCGCTGGCCCCGTTCGCGATGCCGTACTCGCCCCAGCGCTCGTCCACCAGACGGCGCACCTCGTCGCTCATCACGATCTCCTGGGGCCACGGCCGCGCGCCCTCCTCGGGGCCTTTGTGCGTGGCGTCGATGCCGATCTTGCCGCCGTAGAACTGGAGCGTCGGCGCGTGGTCGAGGTGATCGAGGGGCCCTTCGGAGAGGAGCACGTCGCGCTTCGGGTCGACGTTCGCGCCGACCCGGAAGAAGACCTCGTTGTAGTCGTGCACGTCCACCCATTCGTCGACGACGACCACGGACTTGGTGAGGCTGAGGAGGCCAAGGCCCCAGATCGCGTGCATCACCTTCTGCGCGTGCCCGGGGTAGCTCTTGCGGATCGAGACGATGCAGCAGTTGTGGAACGCCCCTGCGACCGGAAGGTCGTAGTCCACGATCTCGGGCACGCTCATCCGGATCGCCGGCAGGAAGATCCGCTCGGTCGCTTTCCCGAGCCAGGCGTCCTCGGCGGGCGGCTTGCCCACGACGATCGACGGGTAGATCGCGTTGCGCCGTGTCGTGATCGCGGTGACGTGGAAGACGGGGAACGGCTCGGCCGGCGAGTAGTACCCGGTGTGGTCACCGAAGGGACCCTCCGTGGTGAGGTCGTCCTTGGCGATGTAGCCCTCGAGCACGATCTCCGCGTTAGCCGGGACCTCGAGGTCGACGGTCTTACCGGGCACGAGCTCGACCGGCTCGCCCCGCAGGAAGCCCGCGAGCATGAACTCGTCCACGTGCTTGGGCAGCGGGGCGCTGGCCGCATAGGCGGTGACCGGATCGAGCCCGAGCGCGACGGCCACCTCGAGCTTCCCATCGGCGAGCAGGTAGTCGGCGCGGCCGTCCTTGTGGATCTGCCAGTGCATCGCAGTGGAGCGCCGGTCGAGGATCTGCATCCGGTACATGCCCACGTTGCGCCCGCCAGTGCGCGGGTCCTTGGTGATCACCGCCGGCAGCGTGATGAAGGGCGCCGCGTCCCCGGGCCAGCAGGTCTGCACCGGCAGCGCGGAGAGATCGACCTCGTCGCCGGTCAGCACCACCTCCTGCGACGGGCCGCTGCGCACGGTCTTCGGCTGCGAGTCGGCGATCGACTTCAGCTTTTTCAGGCCTTTGACCTTGTCGACGAGCCCCTGCGGCGGCTGCATCTCGAGCACGTCGCCGAGCCGGCGGCCGACGTCGTCGAGGGAATCGGCATCGAAGGCGAGGCACATGCGCCTCTCGGTGCCGAACTGGTTGACGAGGAGCGGGTGCGATGAGCCTTTCGGGTTCTCGAACAGGAGCGCCGGCCCGCCCGCCTTTACGACACGGTCGACGATCTCGGTCACCTCGAGGTGCGGGTCGACCTCAGCCGAGACGCGAATCAGTTCGCCCTCCCGCTCGAGGAGCCCGATCCACTCGCGCAGGTCGCCTGGAGGCGCCATTGACCTAGTGGTGGCGGCGGTGACGGAGGTACTTGCTGAGCTCGCCGAGGACGATCACGCTCAGGAAGATCAGCCCGACAACGAGCATCGCCGTGATCACAGACTTGCCTTCCTCGGCGGCGGTCTTCGCGGCGAGCGGCAGAAGCGATCCGAGCGGAGCCATCGTCGCGACTTTACCCGACCCGCGCCCGGTGATTCTCGAGCGCCCGTTCGACGGGCTCGCTCCCGAGGTCATCCCAGCCCAGGCGCGCGGCCTCGCCCCCGCCCATGGTCGCCGCGGTCGCCGCCCACGCCTCGCCGTCGCCGGGCAGGCCGTCGGCTCGCAGCCGGGCGCAGAGCGAGATCAGGGCGGCCAGGTCGGCGACGGCCTCGACCGTCCCCGCCTCGGCCACGCGCACGAGCCCGTGGGCGTAGAGGTAATCACCGAGCAGGAGCGCGGTGTCGGCGTCGGCGGGGGCGAACAGCCTCGGCCGTCCGTAGTGGAGGAGATAGCCCTCGTAGATCGTCTCCAGGCCGAGCGCGTAGCGATCCTCGCCGAGCTGCGAGAAGACCGCCTCGAGCTCACGTTCCTCCTCGGGTCGCAGCGCCGCCTCCCAGAGCCGGCTCTCATGCGCGGCCTCGAGGGCGATCGTCTCCCAGAGGCCCGTTGCTACAGCCAGCGGGCCAGCTCCTTCGTCCAGTAGGACACGACGATGTCGGCGCCGGCACGAACGATCGCGGTGAGCGATTCGAGCGCGGCCTGCCGCTCGTCCAGCCAGCCGCGCGCCGCGGCTGCCTTGAGCATCGCGTACTCGCCCGAGACGTTGTAGGCGCCGACCGGGAGGTCGAAGCGCTCGCGCACAGCGCGCAGGACGTCGAGGTTCGGCAGCGCGGGCTTGACCAGGAGAACATCGGCCCCCTCGGCCACGTCCTGCTCGCACTCGCGCAGCGCCTCCCGCACGTTGGCGGGATCGAGCTGGTAGCCGCGGCGGTCGCCGAAGGCGGGCGTCGAGTCGGCCGCCTCGCGAAACGGCCCGTAGAAGGCGGAGGCGTACTTGGCCGCGTAGGAGACGATCGGCAGCTCGGGGAAGCCGTGCTCGTCGAGGGCGCTCCTGATCGCCGCGACCCGCCCGTCCATCATGTCGCTCGGGCAGACGGCGTCGGCCCCGGCGGCGGCGTGGCTGACCGCGGTGCGGGAGAGCAGCTCGAGCGTCGAGTCGTTGTCCACGTCTTCGCCGTCGAGCACGCCGCAGTGGCCGTGCGAGGTGTACTCGCAGAGGCAGACGTCGGTCAGGAGCACGAGCCCGGGGTTCGACTCGCGCAGGGCCCGTAGCGCGCGCTGGACGATCCCATCCTCGTCCCAGGCGCCGGAGCCGTCCTCGTCCTTCTCCTCCGGGATCCCAAACAGCAGGAGGGCGCGCACGCCGAGCCGCGCTGCCTCGTCGGCCTCGGCGACGAGGTCCTCGACGGAGTGCCGCCCCAGCGCCGGCAGGTCGGGGTTCGGCTCGGTCGCGGGCCCGACGAAGAGCGGAAAGACGAAGTCGTCCAGATCCAGGCGCGTCTCGCGCACGAGCGAGCGCAGCCGGTCGCTGCGGCGCAGCCGGCGCAGACGAGTCGCGGGGAACGTGCTCACACCAACAATCTACGCGCTCCAACCCGTGCGAGCCCGCCGAAGACCGCGCCGAGCGCGACCAGCCAGAGCCCTTCGCGCAGGACGCTTCCCCAGGGGCTCAGGTCGTAGAGCGCGGCGCTGAAGAAGCGGACGGAGTGGGCAAACGGGAGCGCATCGCTGGCCCACGCGGCAGGCGGCACGATTTCGGCCGGGATTAGACCGAGGAAGACGATTGGCATCACGACGAGTAGGGCGACGAGCGAGGCCGTGCGGGCCTCGCGCGCAAGCGCGCCGAGCAGCGCGCCTAGTGCGCCGAGAGCGCCACCGGCGAGCACGAGCCCGACCACCAGCAGCGGCAGGCGACGCCAGGGCTCGCCCCCGGTGACGCCGCCGATCTCGATGATCGCCCCGAACGCGACCGCGATCGCCAGGCCGAGCACGAGCGCCACCCCGGCGGCGAGCGCGACCTTCGCCCAGATCAGGTGGCCGAGGCCGATGAGCCCACGGGCGAGCCGGCCGATCACATTCTCGTCGCGCTCGGCGGCGAGCGAGCCGGCCGACAGCATGAGGGCGAGGAACGTGATCGTCAGGCCGAGCGCATAGGCCTGAACCTCGGCCGAGAGAACCCAGGTGCGGCCCCGCGTCGGAGCGCGCACGAGCTCGATGGGATGCGCGGTCGACCGGAGCGCGTCGCCGGTGTTGGCCAGCGCGAGTCGGGCGTCGTGCAGGAAGCCCCGGAGGCGCTGGACCTTCGGCGTCTGCGGCATCCCGGCCAGCACCTTCTCGGCCTTCTCGATCCCGAGCACGTCGATCGGCCGGCCGAGAAAGCTCCCGTCGCCCCCGTGCAGGATCAGCGTGACGTAACGGAGGTTGTTCTCGATGTACGCGCGCTGAAGCTGCCGGTTGAGCGAGTAGACGAGGGCCTGTACCTGCTGTTCGACGCGCGAGGAGAGGGTGCCCTTCGAGAGCTCGAGCTCCAGCTGCGGGCTCTTGACCATGCCCTTGAGCGAGGCGATGAAGCCCGGCGGCACGGTCACGACTGCGACCACACCCCCCGTGCTCAGCTGCCGCGCGGCCGCCTCCGGCGAGAGCCGCACGAGCTTCACGTTCTTGCTGACCTCCTGGATCGTGCGATCGACGTGGAAGCGCTTGCCGCCCACGATCACCGTCGGAGGGAGGTTGTCCTCGTCCACGAACGCCACTCGTGGCTTCGAGCTCCCGTAGCTCGCGACGAGCCCGACGAGCACGGCGATCGCGATCGGGTAGGCGAGGAGGATCCCGAGCAGCAGCGGCGAGCGCCGGAGGACGAGCACGTCCTTCCGCAGCAGCAGGGCGATCCTGTTCACGCGAAGAGACTCTCGGTCTGCGAGCGGTCGTACTCGCCGGCGGGGCCAGCGAACACCAGGCGTCCGTCACGCAGGGCCGCCACGCGATCGGCTACACGCTCCACCTCGTCGAGGTTCTGCGTGGCGAAGACGAGGGCCCCGCCCGCCTCGCGCAGCGCGGCCGCGCGCGCCCAGAGGCGCCGGCGCTGCTCGGGATCGAGCGCGGCGGTGGGCTCGTCGAGGAGCAGCACCTCTGGGTCGCCGAGGAGCGCGATCGCGAGATTCAGGCGCTGGCGGTTCCCGACGGAGAGGTTCGAGCTCGGCGCGGGCTCGCCGGGGAGGTCGAACTCGTCCAGCAACCGACCCGCAGCCGCCTTTGGGTCGGGCTCGCCCTCGAGCCGCGCGAAGAGCTCGAGGTTCTCGCGGGCCGAGAGGCGCCCGTACTGCGCCGGCCGCTGTGGCGCCCACCCGACGCGCAGTCCCTTGCGACGCTCGACGTCGCCGCCACTCGGCTCGAGCGCGCCGGCCAGAATCGAGAGGAGCGTGGACTTGCCCGCGCCGTTGGGGCCTACGAGGGCGAGCGCATCCCCCTCCCAGATCTCGAGCTCGATCGCGTCGAGCGCGGGCAGCTTGCCGAACCTCCGGCTGGTGCCGCGGGCGGCGAGGAGCGGTGAGCGCGAGGTCACCGGCTGGCTGCTGCGGGAGGATCGGAAGGAGGAACCGGCGCCATCGAGCGCGTCTCCTCGATCTCGACCTCGACCGGAATCGCCCCACCTTCCTGCCACGACTCGAGCGCTACCCGCTCCGAGAAAAACTCCCAGATCGCGCGACCGGCGGCCAGCAGCGGGAGCGCGACGAGCGCCCCGGGCAATCCGTAGATCTCCCCGCCCGCGAGGAGCCCGAAGATCACCAGCAGCGGGTGCAGCCGCAGGGCATTGCCCATCACATTCGGCACCACGATGTGCCCCTCGATCTGATGGATCCCCAGGAAGAGCAGCGCGATCCAGATCGCCGACACCGGATGTACGACGAGCTCGTAGATGAGCGGCGGCAGCGCTCCGAGCCAGGGGCCGAGGTACGGGATCAGCTCGGTGACCGCAACCCACGCGCCGAAGAGGACGGCGTACTTGTCCGCACCCGGGGCCAAGCCCAAGGTGCCGAGGAGCCATAACCCGACCCCGGCGCTCGTGCCGATGATCAGCGAGAGCAGCACCTGCCCGCGCACGTAGCTCGCGAGAGAGCGCTCGATCCGCGTCAGCAGCGAGGACGACCCTTCATGCGGCGGGAACCGCCGGTCCACGGCACGCCGCAACCGCGGCATGTCGAGCAGCATGTAGATCGAGACCACCACCACCAGCACGAAGCTAAAGAGGAACTTGAGAGTGCCGATCGCGGCGCCCTCGACGAAGTTGATCACGTCCCCCGTGTACTTCGTGACGTCCTTCTTGCGGATCTGCGAGACGAGGTCGTGCCCCTGCTTCTGGATGGCGATCCCGCCGAGCCGGTGGGTGTCGAGCCAGTGCTGAAAGCGGTCGACGTCGCGGTCGGCGCGCGTTCGC
>Ga0307312_10001002_pt1 | contig 14167 bp, 12 predicted proteins | sample ER_DNA_202_FD_194489 | JGI IMG/M metagenome (GOLD analysis project Ga0307312, IMG submission 194489) | Bulk soil microbial communities from the East River watershed near Crested Butte, Colorado, United States - ER_DNA_202 | ecosystem: Environmental > Terrestrial > Soil > Floodplain | place...
GGGGATGAGCGACGGATGTCACAGCGACTCCCTGCTTTAAAAAAATTTTTTGAGCGCCACACATCCGAGAAGCGGATCGCATCTTCGGCAGCAATTTAGTGGCGCCCGGCTGCCGCTCATCTCCGTTCAAGAAACAGAGATGTCCAACACACAGAACATGATTCTCCGCGGTTCGAAAACAACTTTTGAATCAACGCGTACACTTTGCCGCGCCCGAGCGGGTTTTGAATCGGAATCTCCGGTTCCATCGAGTCACGACTTCCATTCGCTGCCACAATTTGTTCTGTGGCGCGATTTGGTTCGGCGAACGATGATGGTGACGGATTTGGAACCTCACCACACTACCGCTTGTACGCGTTGCTGCCTCGGCATGACGTCGGTCCGCATGATGTCGGCCAATGGCGTACGTGACCGGCGCAAGACGAAGAGCTGTTGGCCCTTCGCGACGTGGAGTGCCGCCAAAAGCGCGCGCCGTTTTTCAAACACAAGCTTCATTCATGCTTGTTTTCGCCTGCTGTATGGGGACTTTCATTAAGTGTTGAATGCGTAATACAGGCCTGATGGATTAGTGGTATCCTGCTGCCGGCCGGGGATGGTGATTTAGTGCCACTATCGCTCCCTAGTTGCCGCGAACCGTACGGGTGAATGCTTTGACGGAAATGATCCAGGCGATCATGTATTTCGGGATCGGCTTTCTGTTCGCATCCCTGATCGGACTAGCGGTCATTCCTATGATCCATGCCCGCGCCGTGCGGCTTACCTTGCGGCGTGTCGAGAATTCGATCCCGCAGTCGATGGCTGAAATCCAGGCCGACAAGGACCTCCTGCGCGCGGAATTCGCAATGCAGGCGCGGCGGCTTGAGATTGACGCGGAGCAGCTGAAGGACAAAAGCGCGAACCAGCTTGCCGAACTCGGTAGGAAGAACGACGTCATCAACCGCCTGAAGATCGAGCACGAGGCGCAGAACGTCGAGACCGTTGCACTCAAGACCGAAGTCGAAGCGCTGAGAAAGGACCTTGCCAACGCCCGCAGGGGCGTGAATGTGCCAGCCGCCGACTACCAGCGTCATGAGCCCGACCTGGTCTCGCTCGTGCCGAAGAATTGGCCGCGAGCCGAAATGGCGCGTGAGCCGATCGCGCTTCCGCAGGCCGCAATGCTGGATCGTCCGCATTGCCACGAAAGCGAAGTGGTCTCGCTGGCGTTGCCGCAAGCCGCCGAAGCAACGGGTTCGGACGAAGGTCTGCGGAATCCGGTGGTTTACGCCCCAGCCGATCAACGCGTCGAGCTGCCATATGACGCACGGGGCGCGACTTCCGTCGCGGAGTCGTCGATCCATATCTCTCACGACGATCAGGTTACGCACGAGACGCCGCGGATGCGCGGGAAAGTCTCGCGCAGCATCACGCGTCTTTGCATTGCGGGAGTGCTTGGCGCTGGCGCCGCGATTGCCTGGCGTACTTATGGTGACCAAGTCGGAGAAATGGTCAATTCATGGGCTAGGCCGATTGACCGCTTGCTGTTCGCCTCGAGCGCGAAGTCGCCGCCTCCCGTCGTGTCGGGCCCAGCGGCCCCGTCCGAGATGGTCAAACAGATCGAGACCGCGACGCGCGCCGTCTCCGAGATACGAAGCACGGCCGACCAGATGGTTGCCAAACGGGAGCAGGCGGATAGCAAGACCGCGCCGCCGCCGGCCGCCGATCAGAATTCGAAACCGGCATCGCAAACGGCCGAACCGGCCAAACAAATAACGCTGGCCGGCGAGAGCGCCAAAGAGGCGCCGCAAGCCGCCGCGCAGCCTAACGCCACGCAGGCACCACAAGCGGTAGAGCAGGACGCCAATCAGAAGGTGGCATCCGTGGCGCCGCAGACCCGGCCAACGCAGCCATACCCCGACACGAAACCGACCACCATTGCGGGCTGGGCGCTCCTGGAAGTCGTCGACGGCATGGCTGTCGTGCAGGGCCCGAGCGGCGTCTGGCGCGTCCGGCACGGGGATACGGTGCCTGGCGTCGGCAGAGTGGATTCAATCGTACGCTGGGGCGACCGCTGGATTGTCGCGACCAGCCGGGGGCTGATTTCCACGCCGTAGAATTTGAGTTGGTGCGAAAGAAAACGACCGGAGCGTTTCTGCACGCTCCGGTCGTTTGATTCTGAAGGCGGGAAAGCCGTGGCTATTGCAGATCGATGGGTTGATAACGCCCGTTCTCGTCGATCTGTGTGCCCCATACTTTATGCACGCCCTGGTGCTCGGACCGTCCGAAACTCACAGGCGTCCCAAGTCCGATATCGAGGTCGCGAAGATTTTCGAGAGTCGCCACGAGCTTCTCGGTGTCGAGATCTGGCCCATTGCGTCTCAAAGCGGTGATCAGCACATTGGCCGCCACATAGCCTTCGAGAGACACGTAGTCAGGCTGCTCGCCAGGGAAATATTTGGCAAGCGCGGCCTTGTAATCGAGCACCAGCGATGAGTGGCCATCGAGCGCAGGCACGACCTGCGTAACGATAACGCCGCTTGCATATTTCTTTCCAAGAAGCATCAGTTCGTTGGCGAGCGCGGTGCTGCCGACGAACGAGACGCTTGTGTAGATCATGCCGGGGAAGAGATCGCGCGTCTTCTCGATGAATTTTGCCGCAGCACGATAGGTCGGCACCATGATCACGGCCCTGATCGGAACGCGGCTCTTGCGCAGCTGATCGACGGCCTCGTCGACGTCGACGGTGTTGCGCTGGTAGTGGAGGCGCAAAATCGCGTTTTCATCGCCGCCGAGAGCACGCACGGCTTTCGCCACGCCGCTGAAGCCCGCGTCGCCGTAGGAGTCCTGCTGCGCAAAGACCGCGATCTGGCTCGGCTTTAGCCGCTTTACCTTCACCAGATACTGGACGGTGGCAGCGGTTTCTTCCGCATAGCTTGCGCGGTAGTTGAAAACATATCGATCCGGCGGATCGTTTCTCAGCAGCCCGGCGCCGGTGAATGCGCCGAAGAAAAGCATCTTGCGGTCGAGTGCATACGGCAAGGCAACGGTCGCCGTGGGCGTACCGACGTTGCCGACGACTGCGAACACCTGCTCCTTCTCGTAGAGACGCTTCATCGTGTCGGCGGTGCGAGCAGGCTCATAGCCGTCGTCCGCCGCAACGAGTTTGAGTTGCCGGCCGTTCACGCCGCCGCGGGCGTTCGCCGCCTGGAACGCAGCCTCAATACCCAGCCGCATATTCTGGCCAAGCTCCTTGGCCGCGCCGCTGAACGGCGCGGAAATTCCGAAGCGGACTTCAGTGTCGGTGACACCGCGAACCACAACCTTCGCGCCTGAGGGCTCCTGGCCGAGCGGCTGTCCGGGTGACGAAAGAGAAACTTGTTGTCCGCCCGAGGACGCCTGCGCGACAGTGGCCGGCGCTGGCTGCGCGACGGCGGCAGGCGCCGGTTGTGCGACAGGGGCCGGTACCGGTGCGGCCACGGAAGCCGATGCGGTTCGCGTCGGCGAAGCGGCGGGCTCGTTCGATGAAGCGTTGCTCGCCGTCAGCAGATCGGTCGACTTGGAAGACGCGAACAGCCGCGACGTTGCGTCGACCAGCGCATGCGCGCCTTGCGATATCGGTCGCGCGAAAATGAGGACCAGCGCGACGACAGCCGCGAATGTGACTACGAGTGCAACGCGTCCGAGCAAGGCTGATGGTCCGTCTTCTAGGCGATGGGGCGGGGGCGGGGGCTCCGGGACAGGCTCGGGCCACGAAGGAAAATCGGACGCGGCACGTCTCTCCGGACTGGGCGTTCTGGGCGATGGGACTGTGGGGGCTGAAGGAACGTATGGTCGTTCGCTTGAAGTCGGCGGCTGCTCACGAAAGCGTTTGGGAGCAAACCTACTATAGTCGGAGGACTCGTCGTCACGGGTTGGGCCACTCATGTTCGCCTCTTACGCGCTACTATTGGCTCGATTTTTCTACTGTCTTTGCGGCCAGCGATGCTTTGGCACTGCCAGGAATGCTGAGACGTTTCAAAACACTACCATATTAGTTCCATTAGTCTCGGTAGTAACGTACCGCATCGCCCTCAGTGCCAAATTGAGACATAGTGAAAAAGCCTGCAAATGCGGCATTTTGTGACGATTGTTCCATGCGCCCTCCCTGTCGACGTTGATTATTTTTTTACATACGCGACGGGCAGCAAGGCCTTCGGCCCCCGAAAAAGCCCGTGCGGCCGGATCGTGTTCTAGGCGGCCGCTTTTTTGCTCTCGACTTGCGGGGGACACGCGAAACGCGATCGCGATCCTGTTCCAGCTATTGATTGCAACTGCGGCGGCAGTGAGGTCGACGATCTCCTTCTCTGAGAATTGCAGGCGCACGGCTTCAAAGGCCTCGTCGGGGACATGGCCTTGCGCCACCAATGTGATGGCCTCGATCCAGCCCAGTGCCGCGCGCTCGCGTTCGCTGTAAATCGGCGCTTCGCGCCAGGCGTTGAGTAGATGCGTGCGCTCCTCGGTTTCGCCGAGCTTGCGCGCATCACGCGTGTGCATGGCAAGACAAAAGGCGCAACCGTTGATTTGTGAAGCGCGGATCTTGATCAGTTCGCGCAGCGTCGGATCAAGACCGGACTTGTCGACATATGACTGCAGCGCCGCAACCGCCTGATAAACGGCCGGGCTTATTTTGGAGACATCAATTCGCTGCTGCATGAGGAATCCGCGATGTTTGGCGCGTCACCCCACGCGCCAATATGCACGCGAAAAATGCCGGGAGTCTGACCGCTTCATGACAATCGCGTGGACATGGAACGCGGCGAAGAATCGAGCAGTTCTATGGGCGCGCCCCGCGATACTAACGGTAAATCGCAACGCGGAAGCTGTGGTGGCTTGGCAACGACTTGCGATCAAGCCGTCCTGCGCTGCTCTACATGCGCTGCTTCAATTTAAACGCGACAAAAATGCTGCGGCCGGGCCTTGGGGGAGGCCCGGCCGCTCGCGAACCCGGTCTGGAGGCGGGGAGGGGTGGGGACGTGACCGGGAGCGCGAATTCCTTTCTGTTAGCGCGCCGAAACCGTGGCGGGCGCGGTGCGCGGTTCGCCAAGTGCGACCCACATATTCGGATCGGACTGCGATTGCCGCTTCACGAAGCGATAGCCAGTCTTGGTCCAGGGCAGGACCTCAGGCTCCTGATTATCGAGAATGAACTCGCCACGATCGGTTTTGACGGTGAGCACGGCGTGGCCGTCGCCCTTCTTGTCGCGCACAACGGTGATAAGTAGGGCCTCGCGCGGCCAGCCCGCCTGCACGAGCATGCGGCGCTTGAGCAGCACGTAATCTTCGCAATCGCCGTAGCCGTCGTCGGGATAATTCCAGCGCTCGACCACACCCCAATGCTCGAGGTCGGTCAGCGGCTTGATCGACTCGTTCACCCAGGCATTGACCTTGAGCATGTCGGTCCATGCCTTTGCCGTGAGAACCACGTCGCGCGGCTCGGATGGCCTGGTCGCACATTCAGAACGGTACTCGATGCAGAAATCGACCCAGCCGATGGGCGCGCGCGCCGGCTCTCCGACCGTCGCGTAAACCGGGCTTTCGGGCTCAAATGGCCCGAGCGATGCGGTGTATTCGCCTGCGGCCGCGACCGTGGACGCGGCCACAGTCGCAAGGCTGGCGAGCGCCAGCACGCTGGCGACCCGAAGTGCCTGTTTGAAACGCCTGGCCATTGCGGCCCCTTCCCGTCGTGTTGGGGCCACATTTCTCACAAAGCCTTTGTATTGGCGCTAAATCAGGGAAGTCATTTTTAGTATAATCAAAGTAACACTAGATACGAATACTAGTAAAATTGAATTCTAATTCGTCTAAAACATTAGAAAGTGCAATTTAGTTCAAATTGTACATTTAACAGATCGCAGGTAAGAAGATACAGCCGTATGCGGGGTTTTGAGCCGCCGTTTACCGGTGGTCGTCTCACTGACACAGTCGGCGGCACGGCGAGAGCCCGACGCCTGTCGATTTATTGTCGGAAAATCCGCCTGCGGAATTTACGGAGCGGTGACGCTATTCGCCGGTGATATTGTCTTCGACGAAATCGGGATGCTGGAGGCGCATGAATTCGATGGCAAAGCCATCTTCAATGTGGCGCACAACGCGGCCCTGAGTTTTTCCAACCGTCACGACGACGCCCACGCGGGCAAACAGCGCGCAGATGCGGGTGCCGGCGGGACGGATCCTTATGTCGTTAACGAAGTCGGCCGTCAGGATGAAAGTGTCGGCGAGGATACCGCGGATATCCGCCGGGTCGATGTCGGAACGCGCAGGGGCGCGGCGGCTGCCCCGCTTCCTGGTCCAATAGTCGAACAACGCTCGCGTAGAGTTGTTGTGCTTCATTTTCCCCAGAACCTGTTCCGCCACGATCCGTCGACGTCGCGGTTGTCCCCCGACGGGACAGACACAGCGCCTGTTTCGGCGCGGCATCACATGTGGTGCAGGGCTTGTGCCGATGTGTGGCCGCAGCTCGGAGAAATGCGGTTAGTGTTAAGACGAGAGTCGTGTTGGCAGGTTGCGCCCGCGTCGTTACGGTCCTCTCATCCATGTGACTGAGCCGGTGCAATCTTGGGGCACCGGTTTTTATTGAGAGCCTCGGGGAGGCGATGGGATGTGACCAGCCGTCATAGGATGGCAATAACCCCGCAACGCGGCTCAGGGAGGGCGAAAGCCCTCCCTTTTCTTTTTGGACCGATCTGTCTTGCGGCAGGACAGCGAAGCTGCGTAACTCCAGCTGTCTCATCGGATCCTCCCGTGAAACGCGAACCCATCTTCAATATTCCTCCTGTCATCATCGCGGTGCTCGCTGTGCTGGCTCTTGTTCACGTGGTGCGTACCTATGTGCTCAGTGAGCAGCAGGACGTGGAATTTCTGCTGACGTTCGCTTTCATCCCCGTGCGCTACGATAGCTCGGTCATGGTCGGTGACGCGCTTCCCGGCGGGGGCGCAGATGTGTGGACTTTTATCACCTACGCTTTCATCCACGCGGACTGGACCCACCTTGGCGTTAATGCGATCTGGCTCTTGCCCTTCGGCAGCGCGGTTGCGCGTCGCTTTGGTACGGCTCGTTTTCTTGCGTTCTTTGCAGTGACTGCGGCGGCAGGCGCCGCCTTGCATCTGGCAACGCATGCTGGCGAACAATTTCCGATGATCGGCGCGTCGGCCGCGATTTCGGGGACGATGGCGGCGGCGATGCGCTTTTCGTTTCAGCGCGGTGGACCGCTCACGCTGCTGGGACGGGCCGACGACAGCGCATACCGCGTGCCGGCGATCCCACTGCGCAGTGTGTTATCCGACGCGCGTGTCGTGCTTTTTGTCGCAGTCTGGTTCGGGATCAATATCCTGTTCGGGCTGGGGTCGCTTCCGATCACCGGTAGCGGCCAGTCGGTGGCTTGGCAGGCCCATATCGGCGGATTTCTCGCCGGTTTGTTTCTGTTTTCCTGGTTCGATCCCAAGCCGCGTTCGCCGCAAACCGATGACGGTGCTGCAACGCCGCAAAGCCACTGAGGTACGCGGTTCTGCTTTCACAGAATTTCGTCTTGACGGAACCAGTGTACTGGCGGGATCGTTGAGTAGGCCCGGCCGCGCTCTGCGCGAGGACGGGATGTGTGTTTGCGCGCATGAGCCTTCTTAAAATAAATCATGCGTCAGGGAGGCTGCCATGAACGTCAAGGCGATACTGGCCGCCAAGAAGCGCAACTTGGGCGGCGACATTATTTCCATCGAACCGACGGCCGATTTGGCGGCGGCGGCGAAATCGCTCTCCGCGCACCGCATCGGTGCCATCCTGATCCGTGGTCCGGGAGGACGTCTCGCCGGAATATTGTCGGAGCGCGATATCGTGCGCGCGCTGTCCGAACACGGCACGGATGCGCTCGACTTGCCGGTTGGCCAGGTGATGACACGCGAAGTCGCGACGTGCGGCGAGGATGATTCGGTTGCCAGCATCATGGAGCGCATGACGGCCGGAAAATTCCGTCACCTGCCGGTCATCGCCGATGGTCAACTCGTGGGCCTTGTCTCAATCGGCGACGTGGTCAAGCAGCGGGTCGAGGAAATCGAGAGCGAATCCGAGGCGATGCGCGACTATATCCGCACCGCCTGAGCGTCGGACCTAGTTTCCGCTCGGCTGTGACAGCGCGGTAACGGCTTCATTGACCGCGTCGATCGATTTTTCGGCGGCCTCGATGCCGATCTGGATCGCCTCGGCGGCGCGATGGAACTCAAACCAGCCGACGCTGCCAAGGCGCGGACTGATCAGGACGTCCGGCGGATCGCCCGCAAGCCGCGCGCGGGTGATGCGATCCTGCATGACGTTAAAGGCTTCGACCATGACGGTCGGCAATCCGGGACGTCCGCGTCGTCCCATGAATTGCCGTCGCAAGGTTCGCTCGCCAGTGAACATCCCGCGCAATCCGTTGGGTTTTGTTGGCGCGCTCGCGGTGTCGCTCTCATCAGAGCCGTGGCTGGCGATGATCGTGCCGCGGCCGAACAGATCGGCATTGAGATTGACGGCGATCACAAGTCGCGCACCGAGAGCGCGGGCGGCCGAGACAGGCACCGGATTGACCAAAGCGCCGTCGACGAGCCAGCGTCCGCCGATCAGCACAGGCGGAAAAATTCCCGGCAGTGAATAGGATGCACGGAGGGCTTCGCTCAGCCGTCCGCGCGTCAGCCAGATTTCATGACCGGTGTTGAATTCGGTGGCGATTGCGGCAAAGCGGATCGGTAAATCGTCGATGCGCGTGTCCTTGAGTCCCGTTTCGAGTTGGTTGGCGAGATGACCGCCGCCGATGAGTCCGGACCCCGCAAGGCTGATGTCGAGATAGCCGAGCACGCCCCGAACAGTGAGGGTGCGAGCCCAGGTTTCGAGATTGTCCATTTCTTTCGCGGCATAACAACCGCCGACCACCGCACCGATCGATGTACCGACAATCACGTCAGGCACGATGCCGTGCTCGAGCAATTTGCGCATAACGCCGATGTGCGCGAAGCCGCGCGCGGCGCCGCCGCCCAGCGCCAGACCGATGGTGGGGCGGGTAACGGTCGGCTGCGCTTGCGGCGTTGCTTCCGCGGCACGGTCGCCATTGCGCGTTCGCGCGAACAGGCCCTCGAATACCAAACTTTATCTCCTTGTTCGGCTCAGTTTGGGCCCCGCACGAGCGCTCAAACCCGACATGACCAGAGTGCTGGCGGAGTCTTGTGACCGAAAAGTGACAAGGGAGCGTGCGCCCGCGGCCTTACATAAAGGTTAAATGTCGGCTCGGAGTATTGGTTCCTACCGCCCAAATCGCGTGACGATGGACTCGAGATTTGGGCGCTCGCGGTCGTCCGGGGGCTTTGCCGGACGGCCGATGTGCACAAAGCCGGCGATCCGCTCATTCGGCGAAAGGCCGAGGGCGTCGAGCACGCGGCGATCATAGGCATACCACTCGGTAATCCAGCTGGCGGCGTAGCCCAAGGCATGGGCAGCAAAAACCAGGCTCATCGCGGAGGCGCCGGCGGAGAGTTGCTGCTCCCATTCGGGAATTTTCACGTGCGGGTCGGCCCGGCTGACCACCGCGATCACCAGCGGCGCACGCGCAAGCCGGTTGCGCTCGAAATTTATCTGTTCGGGGGTCGCCTCGGGACGGTCGGCACGAAATGCAGAAACGATCGCCTCTCCGGCGGCAGCCCTGGCATCGCCTTCGAACAGTATGAATCGCCAGGGCGCGAGCTTGCCGTGGTCGGGCACGCGTGAGGCGATCTTCAGAAGCGTTTCGATTTCGGATGCCGTTGGGCCGGGTCCCGCCAATTCGATTGGTTTAACGGAGCGACGGGTCTTGAGCAGTTCTAGAGCATCGGGCATCGGCAGCCTCTGAAATCGTGTGCGGGTGCGCTACCACAGCGTTAATCAGGCCACAAACTGGTACGCCCACACGGCTTGAAATCGCCTCGATTTCGGCCGAAAACAATTGCGTCATGACTAGGGCATCCGCAACCGCCGCCTTGCGCGGCCGGCTATCGCCGGCCCTTGTATATGCCGTCGTTGCGATTGCGCCGCAGGCAGCCCCGGCGCAGAACTCGCTCTTTTCGGCGACACCGTCGACCGGATTGATCTCGCCGGTCCCGGCGACGCGCAGCGATATTTTCGGACCGAGCAATCTGGCAATCCCGTCGACGCCGCCGGCGCAGACGCAGCAGGCGCCGAATCCGGCAAACACCACCGCCTCGATTCCGCTCGTGCCGGCGGGGCAGGTGGCGCTCGCACTCAGCGCACGCTTCGGCAAGGACGCGCTGCCGATCGGCGGCGGCCTGACCTGGCGGGTTTACGGGGCCAAGGCCGATACGAATGGAAATTTCAAGCTGGTGAAGGAAGACAAGTTTCCGACACCGACACTTGTGCTCCCCGCCGGCACATACATCGTGCATGTCGGATTTGGGCTTGCTACGGCCGTCAAGCCGGTCGACTTGCGCGGGACAACTGTGCACGAAGAATTCGAGCTCCCGGCCGGCGGGTTGCGTATCGAAGGCAAGGTCGGTGACGTGCGCATTCCGCCCAGCCAGATTTCGTTCGATGTGTACAAAGGCAGCCAGTTCGAAGCCGGCGATCGTCGTCCCATCGCCGAGCATGTCACGACGACTGACGTAGTGGTGGTGCCCGAAGGCACTTACTACATCGTGTCGAATTACGGTGACGCGAATTCCGTCGTGCGCTCCGACATTCGCGTGCAGCCCGGCAAGTTGACCGACATCACGGTGACCCATCGTGCCGCCGCGATCACGCTCAAGCTGGTCGGCGACAAGGGCGGCGAGGCGCTCGCCAACACCGCCTGGTCGGTACTCACGCCGGGTGGCGACGTCATCAAGGAATCGATTGGCGCCTTTCCACGTGTGATTCTTGCCGAAGGCGAATATCGCGCGATTGCCCGCAACGAAGGGAAAGTTTACGAGCGCGAGTTCAAGGTCGTTACCGGCGTCGACGGCGACGTCGAGGTGATGGCGCGCTGAACGCGGCCGTTCTGCCGAACCTTCTCGCAGTGTACGGATTATAGTAGTGCCGCCGATTGCCAACGACCCCGTCATGGATGTTTTCGCCAAGCTTGATTTGAAAATGATTGCGCTTTTGCTCGACGTGGATGGCACGATCATCGATATCGGTCCGTCGCCGACCGAGGTGCACGTGTCCGACGCGCTGGTTGAATCGCTCAGGCGCCTGTTCGATCTGACCGGCGGAGCCATGGCGCTGGTCAGCGGCCGTCCGATCGCCGATCTCGACCGTCTGTTTTCCCCGGTGCGCTTGCCGGCGGTCGGCGGACACGGCGCTGAAATGCGCGTGGACGAAAACAAGGTGTTCTACTGGGCAAAGCCGCTGCCAGAGGATTTGCGTAAATGTCTTGCGGATCGGGCCACATTGGGTCCCGATATCCTCGTAGAGGACAAAAGGTATTCGCTTGCGTTGCACTACCGAAGCGCGCCGGAACAGGCGAAACACGTCCTCCATCACGTGAAGACTTGCCGCGCAGCTTTTCCCGATGAACCAACCGAGTTGCTGTTGGGCAAGGCGATGGTCGAGATTCTGCGCCCCGGCATCAGCAAAGGCGAAAGCACCCGTAAATTGATGGCACATCCGCCGTTCAGCGGCCGGATTCCGGTCTTCATCGGTGACGACGTTACCGACGAATCTGTTTTCAGGGTCTTGCCCGAGATCGGCGGCAAGGGCTTTAGCGTCAATCGTCACTTTCCCGGGCTCACGGGGATATTCAAAGATCCTGCGCACGTGCGTGATGCCCTGAACACGCTCGTCGCCAATGGACAGACCGCCGCATGACAGATTACGGACTCGATCTTGCGGTCATCGGCAACGGTCGAACGGCGGCGCTGCTCGATCCGTCGGCGCGCATCGTGTGGTGGTGCCTGCCGCGCTACGACGGCGATCCCGTGTTCTGCCGACTGCTCTCTGGCAACGATGAGAAGGGCTTCACCGATGTCATTCTCGAAGGCCAGGTTGAGACGCGATCGGACTATGTCAGAAATACCGCGAACGTTGTCACGGACCTGATCGACAGCAAGGGCGGCGCCGTCCGCGTCACCGACTTCGCGCCCCGCTTTCAGATTTACGGTCGCACCTTCCGTCCGCCGCAACTCATCCGCATCATCGAGCCGATCAGCGGGATGCCGCGGGTCACCATCCGCTTCCGCACGGCCCATCGTTACGGCGAACCCGTGGCGTCGCGGTCCTCCGGGAGCAATCACATTCGCTACTGGCGCGACGAGGTGCCGGTGCGGCTCACCACAGATGCGCCGCTCTCCTATATCGAGAACGAGGCCTCGTTCGTGTTGACGCGGCCGGTACACATGGTGTTCGGCACCGATGAGCCATTCGAAGGGTCACTCGAAAGCACGTGCCGGGATTTCTGCGACCGCACGCGCGACTACTGGCTGGAATGGGTGAGGCGGCTCGCGTTTTCCAACGAGTGGCAGGACGAGATCATCCGAGCCGCCATCACACTCAAGCTGTCCAACTACGAGGAGACCGGCGGGATCGTTGCGGCCCTGACCACTTCAATCCCGGAAGGGCCAGGATCGGGACGCAATTGGGATTATCGATTTTGCTGGATGCGCGACGCCTTCTTCGTGGTGCGGGCGCTCAATCGCATCGGCGCGACCCGCACCATGGAAGATTTCATCTCCTATATCCTGAGCGTTGCCGGCGGCCGTGACGGGCAGGTACGGCCGCTCTATGGCGTTGTGCACACCGATACGCTCGAGGAACGGACGGCTCCCGCGCTTGCCGGCTACCGCGGCGATGGGCCGGTGCGGATCGGCAATGCGGCGGTCAATCAGAACCAGCACGATGTCTATGGCAGCATCATCATGGCCGCCACGCCGATGTTCTTCGACCGCCGGCTGCCGCGCCCGGGCGATGCGGCTCTCTTTCATACGTTAGAGCCTCTCGGTGAACAGGCGGCCAAGCTCGCACTCGAGCCTGACTCCGGCATCTGGGAATACCGGGGCCGCCAGCGTGTGCACACACATTCGGCAGCGATGTGCTGGGCCGGTTGCCAGCGGCTCGAAGCCATTGCGAACCATCTCAAGCTGCCCGAACGGACGGCCTATTGGGGCGCGATTGCCGGCCGTATCGGAGAACAGGTGCTCAAACGCGCATGGAATCCGAAGCGCAAGGCATTTTCGGCGGCTTTCGAGAGCGATGATCTCGATGCCAGCGCCCTTTTACTGGCCGAACTCGGCCTGGTCGCGCCCGATGATCCCCGTTTTGTGTCTACCGTCGAGGCAATCGGGCATGAACTTCGCCGTGGTTTCAACGTTATGAGGTATGCCGCTGCCGACGATTTCGGTCTGCCGGAGTCGGCGTTTTTGATTTGCCGGTTCTGGCTGGTGGATGCATTGTGGGAAATTGGACGGCAGGAAGAGGCTCGCGACTTGTTTGTCGACGCCCTTCGAATACGGAATCGCTACGGCCTCTTGTCGGAGGACGTGCATCCGGTGACCGGGAAATTGTGGGGGAATTTTCCGCAGACCTACTCGATGTCAGGATTGATTTTGACGGCAATCAAGCTGTCGCGAAGCTGGGGAGACCGGTATTGGCGCGGCTCGTCGTAGTGTCAAACAGGGTCGGTATTCCTGACCGCGGCGCAAGGCCTGGCGGACTCGAAGTCGCAATCCGCCCGGCGCTTAAGCGTCACGGAGGCCTGTGGTTCGGCTGGAGCGGCCGCGTTGCGGAGGACATACCCAAGTCCGTCAAAATCGTCACGCAAGACAACATCACTTACGCCACCGTCGATCTGGCCAAGGACGATTATCAGGAATTCTACAACGGTTTTGCGAACCGCGTGTTGTGGCCGATCTTGCATTATCGGCTCGATCTCGCCGAGTTCACGCGGCGCGATCTCGGCGGCTATGTTCGTGTGAACCAGTATTTCGCGAGTCATCTTGAAAAACTGCTGCGGCCCGACGACGTCGTGTGGGTCCACGATTATCATCTCATGCCGCTCGCCAAGGCAATGCGCGATCGCGGGCATCACAACAAGATCGGCTTCTTCATCCACATTCCATTCCCGCCGCCGGAAATCCTCACGGCTCTACCAAATCACGATCAACTGATCCCGGCGCTTTGCCACTACGATCTGGTCGGATTCCAGACCGAAGTCGATGCGGCGAATTC
>Ga0307312_10001004_pt1 | contig 14164 bp, 13 predicted proteins | sample ER_DNA_202_FD_194489 | JGI IMG/M metagenome (GOLD analysis project Ga0307312, IMG submission 194489) | Bulk soil microbial communities from the East River watershed near Crested Butte, Colorado, United States - ER_DNA_202 | ecosystem: Environmental > Terrestrial > Soil > Floodplain | place...
ATTCTGGTCAAGCTGCGATATCTCGGGCAGCTCGGGGCCATTAGGAGGCTCCGGCGAGGGCGTTGGTTCGAGTTGGTCTTGCTCCTCATAAAGATCCACATTTGGCGGAGCGGCGTCCTGTCCGCGCAGCATCAGTGCCATCCCAATTAGTGTCGCTGAAACGATTAACCCGTATATTTTCATTCCCAGTTTCGTCCGCAATGTAACCGAATTTCGAGATGCGGGAAGGCGCTATCCGTGATAAAGAACGAGGCCGAAGCACGGGGCGTAGCTTAGCTTGGTAGAGCGCGTGGTTTGGGACCACGAGGTCGGAGGTTCAAATCCTCTCGCCCCGACGTTTGATCGCATCAGACGTTGTAATCCAGATTGGGGGCCAGGAGTTTCTCCACTGCGGGCAGCGATTCGCCGCGCCGGGTCGCGTAATCCACGACCTGATCGTGCTTAATCTGTCCGACCCCGAAATATTTCGCCTCGGGATGCGAAAAATAAAGCCCGCTCACGCTGGCACCGGGATGCATCGCAAACGATTCCGTTAGCGTGACGCCGGTCTTGTTCTCAGCATCCAGCAAATCGAATAATGTTCGCTTCTCTGCGTGATCGGGGCACGCGGGATAACCAGCAGCCGGCCGAATGCCGCGATATTTTTCACGAATAAGGTCGGCCTGGGACAGCTGTTCGTCGCGCCCGAATCCCCACGCAATCCGCGTTTGTTTGTGCAGATACTCGGCAAACGCTTCAGCTAATCGATCTGCCAGCGCTTTTGTCATGATGGCGTTGTAATCGTCATGCTGCCGTTTGAATTCTTCCGCGAGTTCGTCTGCACCGTGAATCGAAACCGCAAATCCACCAAGATAATCTTGTAGCGCCGGTCTATGACCGCCATTCACTGGCGCAACATAATCCGCCAGGCAATGGTTAAATTGTCCCGCCGGTTTTTGCATTTGCTGGCGGAGGAAATAAAACGTGGCGAGCTTCTTCGGGCGATCATCGTCAGCATAAAGATCCACATCATCGCCGACTGAGTTTGCTCGCCAAAAAGCGTGAACACCACGCGCGATGAGCAGATTTTCTGCGACGATCCGATCAAGAAGGTTCTGCGCATCATCGAAAAGTTCGCGCGCTTGTTTGCCAACCTTTGGATCTTCAAAAATCGCGGGATAACGCCCGCGCAATTCCCAGGCGTGAAAAAATGGCGACCAATCGATGTACTCGGCCAGCGTCCGCAGCGAAAAGCAGCGTACGGTGTCATCCTGAGCGGATCCCGCAGTTTGGAGAACGCGCACGCCTAAAAATTCCGGTTTAGGCGGAACATAGTTGCTCCAACCAATCGGCGTCCGGTTTGCGCGTGCTTCTTCGAGCGTCAGCAAATTCTTTCGCTGTGTTCTTGCTGAATGCTCACGGCGCAAGCGTTCGTAGTCTTCGCGCGTTTTCTTATCGAATGCGGACTTGAGCTCTTCGTTCAGCAGCGAATTGACGACCCCCACCGCGCGCGAGGCGTCCAGAACGTGCACAGTACTGGCCTGATAATGCGGCGCGATCTTCACCGCGGTGTGCGCCCGGCTCGTGGTCGCCCCGCCAATCAACAGCGGCAAACGAAATCCTTCACGCTCCATCTCCTGCGCCACATGCACCATCTCGTCCAGCGATGGCGTAATTAGGCCGCTCAGGCCGATCACGTCCGCTTGTTTTTCTCGCGCTGTTTCCAGAATTTTTGCGGCCGGCACCATCACGCCAAGATCCAAGACCTCGTAGTTGTTACATTGCAGCACTACCCCGACGATGTTCTTGCCGATGTCGTGGACGTCGCCTTTTACCGTCGCCATCACGATGCGCCCCTGTGGTTTCGCGCCGGCAGATTTCTCCGCTTCCATGAATGGCATCAGATAGGCGACAGCTTTCTTCATCACCCGTGCACTCTTCACCACCTGTGGCAGAAACATTTTTCCGGAGCCGAATAAGTCGCCGACCACGCTCATCCCGGCCATTAGCGGGCCCTCGATCACGTCGAGTGGTCGCTTGCATTCTTGACGTGCTTCCTCCGTATCGACGTCGATGTAATCGGTGATGCCTTTGACTAACGCGTGTTTCAGACGCTCTTGGACAGGTTCTTTTCGCCATGCTTTGTCGGCGACTGGAGTCTTACCTTTTGCTTTTACGTTTTCCGCAAAATCGACTAACCGCTCGGTTGCATCGTCTCGCCGGTTCAACAGCACGTCTTCGACGCGCTCTCGCAGTTCGGGCTCGATTTCTTCATAAACCGCGAGCTGCCCTGCGTTGACGATTCCCATGTCAAGACCCGCGCGGATAGCGTGAAACAGAAAGGCGGCATGCATCGCTTCGCGCACTGTGTTGTTTCCGCGAAACGAAAATGAAATATTGCTTACCCCGCCGCTGACGCGCGCGCCCGGGAGATTCTTTTTGATCCAGCGCGTAGCTTCCATGAAATCGACCGCATAATTCCGATGTTCTTCAAGGCCAGTGGCGACGGTCAGAATGTTTGGATCGAAGATAATATCGCTCGCCGGGAAATTCGCGTGTTTGGTCAGGAGATCGTAAGCGCGCGTACAAATCTCGATTTTGCGCTGCAAATTATCAGCCTGGCCTTGCTCGTCGAACGCCATCACGATGGCGGCAGCGCCATATCGCCTGATTAATCTGGCTTGCCGGAGAAAATCTTCTTCGCCGTTTTTCAGGCTGATGGAGTTCACCACTGCTTTTCCCTGCAGGCATTTGAGCCCTGCTTCGATGACGCTCCACTTCGAGCTGTCGACCACAATTGGAATCCGCGTGATCTCTGGTTCGCTGCCGATCAGATTCAGGAATCGAACCATCGCCGCCTCCGAGTCGATCATCCCTTCGTCCATGTTCACGTCGAGAAGGTTAGCGCCGCCCTGCACCTGCTGACGCGCTACAGCCAGAGCCCCGTCGAAATCGTCCGCAAGAATCAGCTTCGAAAACTTCGGCGATCCCGTGATGTTGGTGCGCTCGCCGATGACAACGAAGCCGAACTCCGGCGTAATCTTCAACGGTTCGAGCCCGGAAAGTCGCAGAATCATGTAGAGCTGACTGTCCTTTCCACGACGCGCGGCGAAAATTCACGCACCAGTTTCGTCAGCGCTCGGATGTGCTCCGGCGTCGTGCCGCAACAACCGCCGACCACATTGAGCCAGCCGTTCTCTGCCCACTTCGCGACCTTGGGCGCAAAAATCTCGGCTGTCTCCGGAAAGCCGGTCACCGATAGCGGATCCGGCAGACCCGCGTTCGGATACGCACTCATGTAGTACGGCGAAACGCGTGCCAACTCTTCCACAAACGGTTCCATTTCATCCGGACCGAGCGAACAATTCAAACCAAAGATCAGCGGTTCCGCATGCGCCATCGATATGAGCGACGCTTCAACGGTCTGCCCGCTCAAGTTTCGTCCGGATTTGTCGATCACAGTGTCCGAGATCATCAACGGCACGTTGCGTCCGGTTTTTTCCAATGCGTCAGCGATAGCGAACACCGCAGCTTTTCCGTTGAGTGTGTCAAAAATCGTTTCGACAATGAGTAGATCGACACCGGCTTCGAGGAGTGCCTTCGCTTCATCGAAGTAAGTTTGGCGAAGTTGCTCGAATGAGACCGCTCGAAACGCCGGATCGTTTACGTCGGGTGAAATCGAACCTGCGACCGGAAGAGGCCCCATGGATCCGGCTACAAATCGTTGCTGGCCAGTTTTATTCGCGACGCGATCCGCGGCGCGTCGCGCGATTCTGGCCGCTTCAGAATTAATTTCATGAACGAGCGCGCGAAGATCTACATCGTCCACTACGCCCTGAAAGAATTCCTGATCTTTGCGACCACGTGTAGGCTCGCCTTGAAACAGGAAATCGTGCAGGCCGATGGTTGTTCCGCTGAACGTGTTCGTTTCGATAACGTCTGCGCCTGCATCGAGATAAGCGGTGTGAATTTCCTCGACGACCTGCGGCCGAGTTAAATTGAGCAGTTCCAGGCTGCCCTTGAGGTCTTTGCCTTTCCAATCACGAAACCGCTTTCCTCGATACTCCGGTTCGGAGAGCTTGTACTGCTGGATCATCGTTCCCATGGCGCCATCGAGAAAGACGATGCGCTCGCGCAGGAGTGTTTCCAGAGGATGGAGATCGTTTGGTGCCATGATTGTCCGGCAACTAAAGAGTGTTTCCCTGGCGAATCAAGAAACAAATTGACGTATCATGATACGTAGATGTGTCATAGTGCTCGTGCTCCTGCTCGTGATCGAGGCATGAATAGCAATGTCGCTCAGTTGCGTGACAATGAATGACGAAGCTCGAATGACGAATGACGAAAGAAGCCGGAGTTCAAGTGACGAAACAATGTAGGAGTCATTGTTTTTCATTTGGTCATTCGTGATTATTTCGTCATTTCCAATTCGTCTCGACTTCTCCGGATGTGACGATTAGGTGACTGCGCATGGAAGCGGTCCGGCTCTTCATGTCGCTCGACCGCAATCAACGCAATACATTCTTCGCTTGTTTTCTGGGTTGGGCGCTGGATGCCTTCGATTTTTTTCTGCTCACCTTCGTGATCGTGCCGATGGCACGCGACTTTGGCACGAGCATCGCCGAGATGAGCTACGCAATCACGCTTACGCTGGCCATGCGTCCGGTCGGCGCGTTCATTTTTGGATTGCTCGGGGACCGGTTCGGGCGCCGCATGCCGCTGATGATCGACATCATCTTTTACTCTCTCATGGAGTTGCTCACCGCGTTTTCTCCGAATTACACCTGGCTGCTGATCTTCCGCGCCCTTTACGGAATCGGCATGGGCGGAGAATGGGGGCTCGGCGCGTCGCTGGCAATGGAAACCCTGCCAACTGCCGCACGTGGATTGTTCTCTGGAATTCTACAACAAGGTTATGCATTTGGTTATCTGCTGGCGGCCGTTGTGTATTGGATCGTATTTCCATTCTTCGGATGGCGCGGCCTCTTCGTCGCGGGAGCGCTACCCGCATTTCTAGTGCTGTACATCCGTGCGCAAGTGCCTGAATCGCCAGTTTGGCTGCAAGGGCAGCGCGAGACGAGTAATTTTTGGAGCGATCTGCTGATTGTACTAAAACGCCACTGGGGTCTCTTTCTGTACGTCATTTTGTTGATGACGGCGTTCAACGCGATGTCGCATGGGACCCAGGACATGTATCAAACTTTTCTCGGTGAACAACGCCACTATGGCGTGACGCAGAAGGCCGCGACAGGGATCATTTACGCTGTTGGCGCAATCTGCGGCGGAACAGTGGTTGGTCATCTGTCGCAAAAATGGGGCCGCCGGCGCTCGATTATTTTGACCGCCGTATTCGGAATAATCCTTATTCCCCTCTGGGTTTTTCCCCCGGGAGTCGGTCTTCTTGTCATCGGCGGGTTTGCCATGCAGTTCATGGTGCAAGGCGCCTGGGGAATTGTACCTGTACATTTGAATGAACTCTCGCCCGGCACTGTCCGCGGGACATTTCCCGGGGTCGCATATCAACTTGGAAATTTATTTGCCGCCAACACGGCTGTGGTTGAAGCCCGGCTGGCCGACCATTTTCGTGATGCAAGCGGGCATCCCGATTATGCAAAGGCGCTTGCTCTTTTTACGCTCGTGATTTTTTTGGTGTTGATCGTGTTGGCCGCGGTCGGGCGCGAGGAGCGCGGCAAAGAATTCTAATGACGAACAGCCGCTGGCGCCGGCTCCGATCCGGTGCTCGCCGGTTGCGGCTGCGCGGCGGCTACTTGGGGAGACGCGTGATATACACCGGGCCCGTAGCGTTGTTCGACAATTGCTTCTGCGATTCTCTCCGACAGCAGTTCGCGATATTCGGCATCGCGCGCCTGGTTGCCTTCGGACCGATTGCTCAAGAATCCGCACTCCACCAGAACTGCCGGATAGTACGCAAGGCGCAGGACGCGGAAATTTGCTGTGTGCACGCCCCGATTCATCGAGTGCGGGATCGTCATCAGTTTGGATTGGATCCGATTCGCCAGTTCAGCTGAAGTGCCCGAGTGATAATAGGTCTCAAAGCCGTGAACACCGCGTCTGCGTGAATCGTTGAAATGAATACTGACGAAGATGGCATTTTTCTGCGAATTCTCGATGGCGACGCGGTCGTTCAATTCGATAAACACATCCGAAGATCGCGTCATTACTGTTTTTAATTGCGATTCGCGCAAATTCCGCTCGAGACGTTGGGCCACGTCGAGAGCAACGATCTTCTCCGGCGGCCCGTAGCGGCGATACGCGCCATTATCTTTCCCGCCGTGCCCCGCGTCCACCACTACGGTCGTAAAAGTCTTGCTCGTATTTTTAAGCCTGGTAGTCGTGACGGTACTGCAAGCAGCCAATGAAGCGAAAAAAGCGATTGCAAGGAGACGAGTGACCTGGCGCAGCATTCTGATCTTATAGCAAAAAATACGTCTTCTACCAAAAAATTTTTCGCGCGAAGCTTAAAGGATACAACGTAATTGGATGAGGGACTGTCTATTGATCGCAGTTGCAAAAAGCACTTGTGTTTTGTGCTGCCGCGCATAAAGCCTTTACTTCTTTTATGATAATCCGATTTGCGATTCTCCCTTTGTTTCTTGCGCTGAACCTTTCGATGTGCAAGAAGCAGGAGAACGTCTCCTCGAGCTCGCAGCAGGCGAGCGCCTCATCGCCGACACCGGCTGCCGCTGCCACCCCAGTCGCAGCGTCGTCTCCAAAGATCACCAAACCGGTGGTCGATCAAACCGCCCAGGTAATTATTTTTTGTTATCACCGTTTGGTGGACAAGATCCGCTATCCCGGCACCGAGATCACGCCTGCCGCGTTTGAAGCGCAGATGAAGGAATTAAAGGATCGCGGCATAACAGTCATTTCGATGCAGGATTTGCTCGCCTGGAAGCGAGGCGAAAAGAGCATACCGCCGCGATGCGCGGTCGTTACCTTCGATGATGGCTGGAAATCCCAATACGAGGTCGCGTGGCCAATCATGAAAAAATACGGTTATCCGTTTACCATGTTCATTTACACCGAAGGCGTGCGCGGTGGGTCGTTGGGTGGCGGCGAAGCGATCACATGGGAACAGCTTGCCGATATGCGCGACAACGGTGTGGACATTGAGGCGCATACCGCGACTCACCAGGATTTGCGCGAAGGCCACAACATAATGCTGGCCGCCCCCGGCGGTAAGAGGACTAGAACGAAATTGACTGGACCCCAATATGAGCAGTGGGTGCAAAACGAAGTGGTCGGCTGTAAGCAACTGCTTGAGCAGCGGCTGGGCATCAAAGTGAATTGTTTTGCCGTGCCGTTTGGGAATTACAACGAGCATGTGAAAGAACTTGCGCGAAATGCCGGTTACGAGGCGATGTTTACCGTTTACGGTCAGCCCATAACCTATACGTCGCCACTCGATTCGATCGGTCGTTATGCGATTGAAGCGAACAAGCCCAAGGTTTTTGAGGATGCTGCGAAAATGATTGGAACGTCCACCGGAGGCGCAGCAGCAGTGGCTGAAGTCGGCGCGAAGGATCTCGCGACGCAGCCGGCAGATGGCGAAACCGTGCGGACTGCTCTTCCCCTTATCAAAGCCAACCTCAGCGCTATTGGTCCGATCGAGCCCGGCAGTGTGCAAATGCGTGTGAGCGGTCTTGGCGTTGTTCCCGCGAGTTTCGATCAGAAGTCCGGGACCGTCTCGTACCAAGTGACTCAAAAGTTACACGAGAAATCGTGTAGCGTGTTTATCAGCGCGAAATCCCAGGGGAAGAAGGTCGAAGCGCATTGGACTTTCGGAATCGAAGAAGGCGCGGCGGGAGGGGCGATCTCGCCCAGACCGACGCCTAAAAAATAATCGCGTGCGCGATAGCGAGGACGCGCTCGCCAGCACGCGAAACGCGTGCGCTGCCCGGAAAGTGACGCGCCGCGGTATTTAGTTTTTTGCCATTATGTTCTCCCAACTCTCTGACAAACTTCAGGACGTCTTCAAAGAGCTGCGTGGACACGGCACGATCAGCGAATCGAACGTCGATACCGCGTTACGTCACGTCCGGCTGGCTTTGCTCGAAGCGGACGTCGATTTTCAAGTCGCCAAAAAATTCATTGCACGCGTTAAAGAGAAAGCGCTTGGAGAAACCGTTCTTCGCAGCATTACGCCCGGCCAGCAAATCGTCAAAATTTTTCATGACGAATTAACTGCCTTGCTCGGAGGCGACGCCGCGCCGGTTAATCTCGGAGATACAGGCCGTGTTTTAATCGTCGGTCTCAATGGGTCGGGCAAAACAACTTCGTCTGCCAAACTGGCGCGTCTTTTGAAAAAACAGGGTCGCACGCCAGTCTTAATCGCGTGCGATTTGCAGAGACCCGCGGCGATCGAACAGTTGGCAACGCTGGCGAAACAAATCGACGTCCCGGTATTCACTCCCGACCCTGGCGAGAAGAATGTGGAGCGTGCGGCTGCCGACACATCTGCCAGAGCGCGACTGCCAGGTGCGCCCGTTGTCGAAATCTTCGATACGGCGGGCCGCCAGGAGATTGACGAAGCGCTCATTCAGGAACTAAAAAAGCTGAAAGAATTCTTAAATCCGCAGGAAACGTTGCTCGTGGTCGATGCCGCCACCGGCCAACAGGCAGTCAGCGTTGCATCCCGTTTTAACGACGCTTTATCGATCACAGGAATCATTTTGACAAAGCTCGACGGCGACGCGCGAGGCGGCGCGGCGTTGTCCATGCGCGAAGTGACGCGACAACCAATCAAGTTCGCTGGAACCGGGGAAAAGCTCGATCAGTTTGAAGTCTTTGTTCCGGAGCGGCTCGCCGGTCGGATTCTTGGCATGGGCGACGTCCTTAGTCTGGTCGAAAAAGCGGCGGAAGCGGTCGATGAAGAAGAAGCCGCCCGATTGGAGCGGAAACTGCGCACGGCTTCATTTGATTTCAATGATTTCCTGGCGCAGTTCAAGATGATGCGACGGATGGGGCCGCTGGAGAATATTCTTGGCATGTTGCCCGGCATGAGTAATGTGCAAGGCCTTTCTGTTGACGAGAAGCAGCTTAAGCGCACGGAAGCCATCGTGCTTTCGATGACGAATGAAGAGCGGACGCGTCCCGACATTTTGAATGCGCGGCGTCGTCAGCGCATCGCACGCGGCAGCGGCTGCACGGTCACGGAGGTAAACGATTTGCTACGGCGCTTTGATCAGATGCGGAAGATGATGAAAAGCGCGGGCAAAATGAAAAAGATGATGGCGCAGCTGACGCGAATGAGAACTTAACATGGCAGTTTCAATCAGATTACGCAGAGAAGGAACGAAGAATAGCCCCTACTACAAAGTGGTAGTGGCTGATAGGCGCAGCCCACGCGATGGAAAATTTATCGAGATCATCGGCGCGTACGATCCGAAAAAACCCGGTCACAATAGCACGTTAAAGATTGATCGAGTCGAATACTGGATTAGCAAAGGCGCACAACCATCCGATACGGTGCGCAGCTTGATAAAACAAAATAAGAAAGCAACGACGACCGCTGAGCCGTCATCCCGAGTGGAGGCAGAAAGCTCACAACCGACGCAAGAAGAGTCGTCGCCTCCGAGTGAACACGCCGGTTAGTATCGGCACCTTGGTTTAGTAACGGTTTCTTTGCGCCGTCGGGACCATGATATGATCCGCTGAGGCCAGCGGACGCTAGAGCGCGCCGGATAAGCGAAAATTCGTGTTTATTCGTGTTCATTCGTGGTTAGTCTTTCTAGCGCATGAGAGAGTTTCTCGAGTTCGTTATCCGCCAGTTGGTCGAATTTCCTGATGACATGGTGCTGACAGAAATTCCAAGCGGCAGAACAACAGTCTTTAAGCTGCAACTTCGACGAGGAGACGTCGGCCGCGTCATTGGTCGCGGCGGCCAGACCATTCAGGCTATTCGCGCATTGCTCGCCAGTTCCGCCGCGCGCCATGGCCAACGGGCGATCCTCGAGATCGTCGAGTAAATTTTCATATCCGATTCATTATTGGACGTTAGCCGCAGGTCGTTCGACGTTTTCTTCCTGAGTGAAGATCGACATCTTGACATTGTTTCCCGAGATCTGTCGCGCGCCTCTTGGCGAAAGCATCATGAAACGCGCGCAAGAAAACGGGATTGTCGATCTTCGAATCCATAACCTGCGGGACTGGGCCACGGACAAGCATTACGTCGTGGACGACGCACCCTTCGGCGGCGGCCAGGGAATGGTCATGAAACCAGAGCCGATTTTTGCGGCCGTCGAAGATCTCCGAAATCAAGCATCCAGAGTGGTGCTGATGTCGCCCGCTGGACATCGGTTTGATCAGCAAATCGCGAGACAGCTTTCGCAAGAACCACACATCATCATTGTCTGCGGGCATTACGAAGGGGTCGATCACCGTGTGATTGGACATCTGGTGGACCTGGAGATTTCCATCGGCGATTACGTCCTCACTAACGGGGCAATCGCGGCGGTCGTTCTTGTCGATGCGATCGTGCGTTTATTGCCGGGGGCGCTTGGCAACGAACAATCGGCGGTGGACGACAGTTTCAATCACGGATTACTCGAAGCCCCGCAGTACACGCGTCCCGCAGACTTTCGTGACTGGAAAGTTCCGGAGGTGTTGCTTTCCGGAAATCATGCCGAGATTGCAAAGTGGCGCAAAGAACAGGCGATACAACGCACGCGCGAAAACCGGCCGGACCTGCTTCGCTGAGGACAGCAAAACGCTACAACTCTGGCGTGAGTGCGGTAGAGTGCGCTGTTCTCAGCGCATCCGTCGAATCAATCGCGGACTTTTCCCAATACGACACACGCATTAATTCCACCGAAACCAAACGAGTTACTCATTACATATTTCAGTTCGGCTTCGCGTCCGTGATTGGGCACAACATCGAGATCACATAAGGGATCGTGATTTGCGTAGTTAATTGTGGGCGGAACCCATTGCCGATCCAAAGCGAGCGCGCAGAGCGCCGACTCGATCGCGCCGGTCGCGCCGAGCGGATGCGCGTAATAACCTTTTGTCCCACTGACTGGGATTCGTCGCGCATGCTCGCCAAATACTTGTTTGATCGACGCCGTTTCCGCGCTGTCGTTGAGCTGGGTCGAGCTGGCGTGCGCGTTGATGTAATCGATCTGGTCGGGCGCTAATTGCGCGTCGGCGAGCGCCTCACGCATCGCGCGAATGGACGATTCGCCGTTTGGCAGAGGCGACGTCATATGGAAAGCATCGTTATTCAGACTATATCCGAGCACTTCCGCGTAAATGTGCACGCCGCGGGTACGCGCATGTTCAAGTTCTTCAATGACCAGCGAGGCTCCGCCCTCGCCCATGACAAATCCATCGCGCAACAGGTCGAACGGACGGCAAGCGAAGGCGGGATTCCCCGGCCATCTGCTCATGGTTTTGATGATGTCGAACGCGCCTACGGTAATGGTCGTCAAAGGCGCTTCCGCTCCGCCGGCGACAATCACATCCGCAAAATCGTCCCTGATGTAACGCAGCGCTTCGCCCACCGATACGGTCCCACTGGCGCAACTGTTCGAATTTGTCGTGCCCACGCCGCGAAAACCGAATTCGATTGCGATATTTGAATGGGCCGAACCACCAAATACCTGGACGGCAAGCGTAGGTTGAACTCCGCGCGCACCCTTTTTTAGATACCTGAGATACTGTTCTTCGGCCTTGCAAACGCCGCCAAGCGCCGTGCCGAAACTCACACCGATTCGGTCCTGCGGCTTTTCGCGGGAATACTCGATGTGCGCATCATCGAGCGCGAGTTGCGCCGACATGACTGCGAACTGAGCGTAGCGGTCGAGTCGCTTCAGACGGTGCGGCGAAAAGAACACCTCCGGATCCCAATCACGAATCTCGCCGGCAGAGCGCACGCGGAAGACGCTGGGATCGAAACTTGTGATGTTGTTGATACCGCTTTTTTCCGCCAGAATTGCGTTCCAAAAATTCTCGCGCCCGTGTCCGATGCAGGTGATTGGGCCAATTCCAGTGATAACAGCGCGTCGGTGGTTCATGCGGTGACCTTATTTGTGTTCGCCTCGACGTACGATTTGATGCAGCGCAGTGTCTTATTTGCGATGTTATGAATGAAAAAGTCACCAATAATCTTGTCCACGATGGGCGCTAAAATCTTCATGCGAAATGCCAGGTCGTGTTTGATTTCGACCAGCACGCCCGCGGGCGCTTCCTGAAATGTCCAGACTACTCGCATTCCCTTCGTGAATGCTTTCAAATGAAGAAAGCGGACTTCAGCGCGGTCGCGATCGATAATTTGTTCGGAAGTCCACGAAATGGGAATGCCGGAGCGCGTCGCAGCCATTACGACGACGTTTCGACCGGGGCTCCGTTCGAGGTAACGGATATAACGATAGTGCGGCAGAATCCGCGGCCACAGCTCCAGGTTCGCGGCCGTCTCGAAAACCGTCATCTTCGGCGCGCACATGATGATGGAGTTGGTTTTGTGCATTGGAAGTGATCGCCACCGCAAAATGAAAACCTACTCAGCTACCGATGTTGCGCACCTTCTGCGGGACAGAGGATACTTCCCCGAAAAGTAATCTGACGAAAGAGAAAAAATTGTACCGCCAAACATCGGAGAATGAGTTGTCATTGGCGGAAACAGATCTTGCTATCGCGATTCCGAAGGCAAGGGGATTGAACCCTCGCCCTTGGCCCGGGCGCACGCGACGGTGCGCGACCTTGCAATTCAGCGGTTGAGCCAGCCGTTACAATTCTCAGGGCCGACGACCGCCAGCTCTGGCGTGGTCTGCTTGTCTTGCCAGTTCAGTCATGTACGCAAAAAACGCAGGCGATTGGCCAATGAAAAGCCCCATGTCTGTCAGGAACTGCAGAGTGCCCATGGCAACGCCCCTTGTTTCGGTCGGTCGAATGATCGAACAAATAGGAAGGCTTGGATCCAGGAACGGGCATGGCTCGGGCATGATCAAGCTCTTGTTCAGGAGCTCGTCGTCCACTTCCAGATCAGGAAAAGTCACTGATACACCAGTTACTGGATCAACAGCTGTTAATGGAGGCGCATTGCCCGCCTTATCCGACCACGTTTGAAAGTGCATCGTTTCAGTAGGTCCGATACTGATCAGGATCCGCAGGACTTCCGTGCGAGTTGCCCTCAGTGCCAGCGCGGGGTAGAGGCTGTTGCCACCTTGTTCAATGGTTGGAAAGTGGAAAGCTGCCGTATTCGCGATCGCCTGTAGGAAATTAGGATCCGTTGTGTCCGCATCGGTCCTGGGAATCGCCGTATGCTGATTCACTCCTAAAGTCGGGACGGCCTGCGGAAAGACGTGGTTTGGATCAAGATCTGGGTTGTGACTGTCATCGCGATAACGGGTCCACCAGCTGGTGTCGATGGTAAGTTGCATCAGGTTGGTGAGTCGGTGTCCGATCAAATCCGGATTGACTCCCGTCGCGGTGCTACCCATCAGAGTGCGAAACGGATCGAGATCTGCAGGAGCCGCCCCTTTGGAGACCAGGTACGCGTTGAGGAAGGTATGGTGAGTAATTTCATCATCGGTGTTGTCGTGGATATATATCGGCATGTCTTCGTCGAGTACCTCAATGGCCTCCGTGTAGGCTTCATTTCCGGTCCCGCCAGGAACTTCGTCGTCCTGGGCGCCGCCGAGTTCGTTGTATTGAATCCAAAAGTCGGCCTCGAGTAACTCCAGTGCCGCTGGGAACCGAAGCAGGGCTGCGTCCCCCGGTGTCAGACCACCACTTGCTTCTGCGGTTCCAGTGTCTCCCAATAATCCGACGCCGATTGTTCCCGCTCCAAGGGCAAGTGATTTGCCCAGGAACAAACGACGACTGATCGAACCTTTGAGAGACTTAGCTCTTCTTTCAACATCATTCCGGAAAGGACGATTCTCGCCCTTATCAAAATCATTTGCTGCAGGATTACTTGTTGCTTTCATGCCCGTAGAATCGCAGCGGTTCGCGCTGGGCGCTGCCTGGGAAAAGTTACGCGTTTGTTACCGCGCAAGGCGCCATAGCCTTTAGCTGATCAGCGCACAGTCACAGCTGCTGGCGACGGTGCGGTAGATGTGCAAAAAAAATGGAGCCTACGGGATTCGAACCCGTGACCTCCTCAATGCCATTGAGGCGCTCTACCAACTGAGCTAAGACCCCGATTCACCTATGAAAAACGGCT
>Ga0307312_10001007_pt1 | contig 14157 bp, 10 predicted proteins | sample ER_DNA_202_FD_194489 | JGI IMG/M metagenome (GOLD analysis project Ga0307312, IMG submission 194489) | Bulk soil microbial communities from the East River watershed near Crested Butte, Colorado, United States - ER_DNA_202 | ecosystem: Environmental > Terrestrial > Soil > Floodplain | place...
TTCGAGCGCCGCTTCCGGCCCGAGTACCGCCCGGCGTTCTCGGCCTGGCTGCAGACGGACCCCTTCCACAATCCGAAAGCGCCGGCAGGCCCGATCCTCATGCCCCAGTACCACAACGCGATGGCCGCGAGGGCGAAGGCCTACGACGCTCGGTCTACCCACGCGTTCGAGGAAGGGACGAAGGCACGCGAGACGGGCGACAAGTACCTCCGTAACACAGTTCTGCTTGCAACGGTGCTCTTCCTGACAGCGCTGGCCCAGAAATTCAAGGTGCACGCGGTCCGGGCCTCGCTTCTCGGCGTCTCCGCGGTCCTGCTTGCGATCGGCGTCTACATCGTCGTCACCTACCCGACGGCCTGACGCGGTTTCACGCTGCTGCTGGTGGGGTGCCTGCCGCGGGAACCGGAGCCTCACCGCCGAGCACCGGTGTCGTCTCAGCGCCAGAGACGCGACGCGCGGAGAGCACTTCGGTGGTTATGTACGCGGCAACGACCCCGACGATGATCAGCGGAGCGACCGCCAGTCCCGCCTTGGACGTCAGAAGCAGCGCGATCACGACGGATGAGAGCGGGAGCCTCAGGATCGACACGACTCCAGCGCCCATCAAGACTGCCACCGCGGGCGTCTCGGAAAAGCCTGGCAGGTGCCCAGCGAGAAGACCTCCGACGAGGCCGAGAAACAACGCAGGGAAGGTCGGGCCGCCACGAAAGTTTCCGAGCGAAATGCTCCAAGCGGCTCCCTTGAAGACCAACAAGAGCGCGAGCGTGGTCAACGACAACGTCGAGGCGTCCTTCAGGAGCGAAGCGAAGGCATCCTGGCCGGAGAAGAGCACGACGTCCGTCCGATGATCAGTCGCCTGGTTGAAGGCGATCGCAAGACCTCCGACCACTAGCGCGGCCGCCGTCGTGAGCACGAACGGTCGCGTCGAGACAACGCGAGTCGTCCACCGGGCGATTTCGACAATGACGAAGACGACGAGGGCGGCGGCAATCGCGAGCACGATCGTCCACCCAAAGTCGCCCCAGCCGGGTCCTGGGAACGTCGGCAGGGAAAATGGGCTCAGAGCCCAAGCGCTCGTGCTGAGGCCGGTCCAGTCTCCCATGCCGATGAAGACGAGGGAGCCGATCCCTGCCGCGAGCAGGCCGGGAAGCAGCACCAGCGGCAACGTCGGTCCACCCAGACCTGCAGCCTCGATGATGATCACGGAGCCGATCACCGGCGAGCCGAAGATCGTGGAAACGGCGGCGAAGCTCCCGGCGGCGGCCATCAGCCCAAGGACCTGCTGAGGCGCGTCTTTCCTGACAAGTTGAACTGCAAGGATCCCAAGGCCCATGCCGAGGGCGATCAGAGGTGCCTCCGGGCCGAGCACGAGCCCGAGACCGAGCGTCGCGAGCGCGGCCAGAAGAACGCCTGGAAGCTCGATCGGTTGCGTCGGTCCAGCGCCGGTCTTGAGGCCGTCGGCGGGCACATGACCTCCGTGTCCGGGGAGGCGCTCGATCGCAAAAGCGGTGAGCACGCCGGCCAGGGCGAGCCAGGGCAGCGGCCACCACCAGGGGGAAGTGTCGTACCCGAGATCGCTCGGAAGATCCTTGTAAACCCCAAGCTGAATCACGTGGACGAGCTCGAGGAACCCCCACGAGGCAAGTGAGACGAGCAGGCCGATCACCGCGGCAAGCACGAGCAGGACGCGGTACTGCCTGCTCCGGACCAACGAGGCCGGATCGACCGGGGGAGCCGAAACCACACTCACGCAGCGTCCACCCTAAGGCGCAGCGGCGGAGCCAAACGTCGTCCCGATCGGATGATGCGCTCCTTTGTTCGGAACGTCACGCTCGAGTCGCCGACACCGGGCCCGTCTGCGGCCCGCTTGGCGATCCTGAGCTAGAACGGGCGGGACGCGGTCTGATGGTCATTGAGATTGCGCCCGTCAGGCACAACCGGAAGTTCTGGGAGGATTGCACCCGTGACGACGGCAGAGATCGCTCCGTCTGCGCGCGCCGGAGGGGCCACACTCGTCTTGGTCACGCTCGCGGCCGGCCAGTTCTTGATGACGTTGGACAGCTCGGTCATGAACGTCTCGATCGCGACGGTCGCGAAGGATGTCGGCACGACGGTGACCGGGATTCAAGGGGCGATCACCGCGTACACGCTGGTGATGGCGGCGCTGATGATCACGGGTGCCAAGGTTGGGGCGATGATCGGGCGAAAGCGCGCGTTCGCGATCGGCTGCGTCATCTACGGCTGTGGGTCGTTGACGACTGCGATCGCGCCCAACCTGCCGGTGCTGCTGTTCGGCTGGTCGTTCCTGGAAGGGGTGGGCGCGGCACTCATCCTGCCGGCGATCGTGGCCCTCGTCGCCGGGAACTTCGCGGCCGAACGCCGACCCTCCGCGTACGGAATGGTCGCGGCCGCGGGGGCGATCGCGGTCGCGGTCGGCCCGCTGATCGGGGGCTTCTGTACGACGTACTTCTCCTGGCGGTGGGTGTTCGCCGGGGAGGTCGTACTCGTCCTCGTGATCCTGCTTCTCGCGCGGAGAATTGCCGACGCGCCGGTCGAGAAGCGTCCGCGCCTGGACGTGGTCGGCGCAGTGCTCTCGGCGCTCGGGCTTGGGCTCCTTGTCTTCGGTGTGCTCCGCTCCGGGGAGTGGGGCTGGATTCAGCCCAAAGCGGACGGGCCCTCGTGGGCGGGGCTGTCGCCGACGGTGTGGCTGATCCTGGCGGGCTTGTTCGTGCTCTGGATCTTCTTCAACTGGGAGGCTCGCCTCGTCGCGAGAGGCGACGAGCCACTCGTACGCCCGGTGATGCTCCGAAACAGGCAGCTGACGGGCGGCCTGATCATGTTCTTCTTCCAGTACCTCGTTCAGGCGGGCTTCTTCTTCGTCGTGCCGCTCTTCCTCTCGGTCTGCCTTGGCCTTTCGGCGCTCGCGACCGGCGCCCGGCTGCTGCCGCTCTCGATCACGTTGCTTGCCGCCGCGATCGGCATCCCCCGCCTTCTTCCGAATATCTCGCCTCGACTCGTCGTTCGCAGTGGCCTGCTCGCATTGCTCGCAGGGACGGTCGTCCTGCTCGGCGCGCTGGACAAGGACGCCGGCGCGGAGGTCGTCTTCGTGCCGATGCTCCTGATCGGGCTCGGGATCGGTGCGCTTGCTTCGCAGCTCGGCGCGGTCACTGTCTCCGCGGTCCCCGACGAGGAGAGCCCCGAGGTCGGCGGCCTCCAGAACACGGCCACCAACCTCGGCGCCTCGTTGGGCACCGCGCTCGCCGGCTCGATCCTGATCGCCACGCTCACCTCCGCCTTCCTGACGAACATTGAACACAGCTCGGCGATCCCGTCGCAGGTCAAGTCCCAGGCGCACGTCCAGCTCGCCGGCGGAGCGCCTTTCATCTCGGACGCCGACCTGGAGGCCGCCCTCAACAAGGCAAACGCCAGCTCGAACGCAACCGACGCGGCGGTCGATGCCTACAGCGACGCGCGAATCGCCGGGCTGAGGTCGGCGCTCGCGATCCTCGCCCTACTCACGATCGTGGCCCTGTTCCTGGCTCAGCGCGTTCCGACCACACAACCAGGGACAGCCTCGCTCGTCGAGTGAATGAAGGGAGCCCGTTCGTCCCAAGGGGATGATGCGGTACGGACCACCTGCCGTGACAGTCGTTGTCAGGCGAGAGCAGTTCGGCTCCCAGCCCACACTGTCGACCGGAAGGATGAACGATGAGCAAGCCGTTCAAGGGCGTCGTCAACGTCGACATCCGCGACTCGAAGCCTGACTGGGAGCCGTTCGAGCCACCGAAGGCCCCGGACGGGGCACCGAGCGTCGTCTACATCGTTCTCGACGATGTCGGCTTCTCGGCGCTCGGCTGCTACGGGGGCCCGGTCGAGACGCCCAATATTGACCGGATCGCGGGGGACGGTGTCCGCTACACGCAGTGGCATACGACCGCTCTCTGCTCGCCCACCCGCTCCTGTCTGCTGACCGGGCGCAACCACACGCGAAACAGCATGGCCTGCATCACCGAGGCCGCAATCGGGTTCCCGAACGCGAGTGGAACGATTCCGCCGGAAAACGGCACGATCTCGGAGATCCTCGGCGAGCGCGGCTGGAACACCTACATGGTCGGCAAGTGGCACCTCTGCCCCGACGACGAGATGAACCTCGCCTCGACGAGGCGCAACTGGCCGACCGGCAGAGGCTTCGAGCGCTGGTACGGGTTCCTCGGGGCGGAGACGAGCCAGTGGTATCCGGACCTCGTGTACGACAACCACACCGTCGACCAGCCGCGGACGCCGGAGGAGGGCTACCACCTCACCGAGGACCTGACCGACAAGGCGATCGAGTTCGTCCGCGACGCGAAGGCGATTGCTCCGGAGAAGCCGTTCTTCCTCTACTACGCGCCCGGCGCCTGCCACGCGCCGCACCACGTCTCAAAGGAATGGGCGGACAAGTATCGGGGCCGGTTCGACATGGGATACGAGGCCATGCGCGAGCAAACGCTCGCCCGCCAGAAGGAGCTCGGGCTCGTCCCGAAGGACACTGAGCTGCCGCCCATCAACCCGATCGGAACGAGCGAGACACGCACCGGGCCCGACGACAAGCCCTTCCCGCCACTCGACGACACGCGGCCGTGGGACACACTCTCGGACGAGGAGAAGCGCCTCTTCTCGCGGATGGCCGAGGTCTACGCCGGCTTCCTCGCGCACACCGACGACCAGATCGGACGGCTGCTCGCCTTCCTGGACGACAACGGCTGGCGTGAGAACACCCTCGTGGTCCTCGTCTCGGACAACGGCGCCTCCGGAGAGGGCGGCCCGAACGGTTCGGTGAACGAGATGAAGTTCGCGAACGGCATCCCCGACACCATCGAAGCCAACCTGCCGATGATCGACGAGCTCGGCAGCCCGACGACCTACAACCACTACCCGAACGGCTGGGCGATGGCGTTCAACACGCCATTCAAGATGTGGAAGCGGTACGAGTTCAACGGGGGTACGAGCGACCCGTGCATCATCTCGTGGCCGGAAGGCCTGAAGTCAACCGGCGAGATCCGAGACCAGTACCACCACGCGATCGACCTCGTCCCGACGATCCTGGACGTCCTGGGCGTCGAGGCGCCGGAGACGATCAAGGGCCACGTGCAGAGCAGTATCGACGGGGTCAGCATGCGCTCCAGCTTTGAGGACGCCGATGCACCGACCACCCGGACGACGCAGTTCTACTCGATGCTCGGCTCCCGGGCGATTTGGCACGACGGCTGGAAGGCCGTCACCAACCACCCAACGATCGCCGGCTGGAGCAACTTCAACGCCGACGAGTGGGAGCTGTACAACACCGCCGTCGATCGGTCCGAGCTGCACAACCTCGCAGCAGAGAACCCGGACAAGGTGCGTGAGCTCCAGAACCTCTGGTACGCGGAGGCGGGAGCCAATCAGGCGTTCCCCCTCGACGACCGCTCGGCCCTGGAGATCATGATCACGCCGCGGCCAGTCCTCTCGCCGCCGCGTGACCGCTATGTCTACTTCCCGGACGCTTCAGATGTGCCCGAGTCGCAGGCGGTCAACATCCGCAACCGCTCCTACGTGGTCGGAGCGGTCGTGAACATCCCCGCCGCCGGCGCGGAGGGCGTGCTTTTCGCGCACGGCTCGCGCTTCGGGGGCCACACGCTCTACGTCAAGGACAACCGACTGCACTACGTCTACAACTTCGTCGGCATGGCCGAGCAAAAGATCGACGGGACCGCCGACATTCCGGTGGGCGAGAACCTGATCCTGTCGGCCTCGTTCGACAAGAGCGGCGAGGACCCGCCCGGCGTCGCCACCGGTCTCCTCTCTCTCTGGCACGGCGACACGAAGGTCGGCGAGGGTCCGATCAAGACTCAGCCCGGAAAGTTCATGATCGCAGGCGAGGGGCTCTGTGTAGGCCGCGACAGCGGCGCCGGCGTCACCTCCGACTACGCGGGTGAGATGCCCTGGGACTTCACCGGCGGTACGATCAACCGCGTCGCCGTCGACGTGAGCGGCGAGCACTACATTGACCTGGAGCGGGAAGCCGCCGCGATGCTGATGAGGGAGTGAGCCCAGCGGCCGACCAGATCGGAAGTGAGACACATGATGGACGGCTACACGAGCATCGAGCATCCCGATCCGATCGCTGAATCGCTGGGAGATAACGAGCCGCTCTCCGAAGGTCGTCTCGACATCGAACCGGCTCAGGAGCCGATTACGAATCCCGTCGAGAGGCCTGCGGCGGCAGGCCATGAACCAGCGCCCAAGCCGAAAGCTGTTCCGCATCTCACGCTTACCGAGCGAGCCGCCAGGGGCAAGGCGGCGAGGGTGGAGGTGCCGCGTTCGTCGCAGGCGGAGATTGATTTTCAGCAGCGTCGCGACCCGCTCGCTTTGCTGGAGGAGCAGGCGGTTTCGCGGGTGCCGGAGCTGGTGCCGATCCGCTACGGCCGCATGCTGGTGTCGCCATTCGCGTTTTACCGCGGCGGCGCCTTGATCATGGCGTCCGATCTGGCACGGACACCGAACTCGGGCATCCGCGTCCAGCTGTGCGGCGACGCTCATCTGTCGAACTTCGGCGTGTTCGGCTCGCCGGAGCGGCGATTGGTTTTCGACATCAACGACTTCGACGAGACGGCGCCAGGCCCGTGGGAGTGGGACGTGAAGCGCTTGGCAGCGAGCTTCGCGATCGCCGGCCGCGAGCTCGGCTTCTCGGGGAAGGAGCGGCGCAAGATCCTGCTCGACACAGTGCGCTCCTACAGGGAGACGATCGCCCTCTTCGCCGGCATGAGCAACCTGGATGTCTGGTACGCGAGCCTGCCTGCCGAAGAGGCGCTCGAGCAATTCACACGCGGCGTCGACCCCAAGCGGCTGAAAAAGACGCAAGCCGACCTCGCCAAGGCGCGGACCAAGGACAGCATGCACGCGTTCAAGAAACTGACCTGCGTGGTCGACGGCGAGCGGCGGATCATCAGCGATCCCCCGCTGATCGTGCCGATCGACGAGCTCATTCCGGCCTCGATGCAGCGCGACGAGATCGTGAAGGAAGTCCGCGGATTAGTGCGCTCCTACCGGCGTACTCTGGAAACTGACCGCCGCCATCTGCTCGAGCAGTTCCGCTTCGTCGACATGGCCCGCAAGGTTGTCGGGGTGGGCAGCGTCGGCACTCGCGCCTGGATCGTGCTCTTCCTCGGCGTCGACCTCGACGATCCCCTGTTCCTACAGGTCAAGGAGGCGCAGCCATCCGTGCTCGAGCAGTTTGTCGGGAAGAGCGAATACAAGAACAGCGGCAGGCGGGTCGTCGCCGGCCAGCGCCTGATGCAGGCCAACACCGATATTTTCCTCGGCTGGCAACACGTCAGCGCCGGTCTCGACGGCAAGGAACGTGACTTCTACGTCCGGCAACTGAAGGACTGGAAGGGCTCATTTGAGCTCGAAGGCACGTTGCCGGCTGGGGCGGCTGCGTACGGGAAAGCGTGCGGCTGGACACTGGCCCGCGCCCACGCCCGTTCCGGTGACACGATCGCGATCGGGTCCTACCTCGGTAAGTCAGACGCCTTCGACCGGGCAGTCGCCGGCTTCGCCGAAACGTACGCCGATCAGAACGAACGCGACTACAAAGCGCTACGGGACGCCGTCGGCTCGGGCCGGATCAAGGCCGAAACAGGCCTCTAACAAATTCGCGCGATCATCTGGCTGGAAGCGTTGTCTCTTGCCTTCTGGGCAGGCATCGCCGCGCGCAGCGCAGGGCTCCATGGGTGATCGCTCGCACCGGCCGTCCTGGCCGGTCTTGTGGTCAGCGCCGTCGTCCTCCGGCTACAGGTGATTATCGAGCCCGGGAAAACCTTTAGCCGGGGTGGCACGTCATCAAGGAGCGCGCTCGCCTTCGCCCTCGGCCCGGGCTTGGCCTTGCTCACGCTGGTCTCCTGCTCGAGGTTCGGCCGGGCGACCGGGTTCGCGCGCAGCCTGCCCCGGCTCCATCGCGGGTGGCGCGCTTGGCCTACGTTCGCTCGATCGCCTGGCGTGCGTGGACGCTCTGCGGGCAGTCGGCTTCCTCGTCTTCTCGAGCGCGTCGAGCCGCCTTTCGATCGCCGCCACGCGGCCGTGCAGCGGGTCGAGTTCGCGCACCTTCGCAGCGAGCTCGTGAAGCCGCTCGTCCACGTCGTCCACCGCTTGGACGACGATGCGACGCGGCATCTCGACGAGACGGCGGAGCGCGTCCTCGCCCGAGTCGGCGATTCGCGAGATGACGTCCTTGTCTTGTTTGCTTCTCGTTCTCGCCATGCTAAGCGGTCTCTCTCCACTCGGATGTCGAGGAGAGAGCGTAGATCACAAGGACGGCGAGCAGCAGCGCGGCGGAGCCGAACCATGGCGCGGACGAGATGATGAGGAAGCTCTGAACGATCACCAAGATCGCCCATGCGTAGCCGATGACTCGTCCGAAGGTGTTTCCGCCGAAAAGCGAGAAACCGCCCGTCAAGGCAAGCAGAGCGATCAGAAGATCCCAGAGGCCCCACAGGAAGAGGTGATGGCCGAACGCGCCACCTGACAAGTTGTTCACTCTCGTGCTGTCGGCGAAGTAGTAGATCGCCGAGATGACGCGGACGATGCCGACGGAGACCAGGATCACGGCCGCGAACGTGAGCCATCCCGGACGCCGAAGACCATCAAGAGCTTGTGTAGACACCATCGCCTCCCGTTTCGCAGATGGAGCAGACGAAATCAATGCACTCTGCATTCGGCATCGCCCGGTTGGGATGATGCTGTCGCCGGAGCTTGTTGATCCCCTGGCGTGATGGCGCGTGCCCCGGACTGGTTGCGACCAGCGGACAAGCGTGAGCGGCGAAAGCATGCTTGCCGGCCGATCGAGGGCCGGTGGCTCAACGTATTCGGCCTCCGCATCCATGCGCGGGTGGGTGGGGAAGGGGCAGCCGTGGTGCTCGTACACGGGTACGGGGTCTCGGGCACGTACATGCTTCCGCTCGCGCAGTCGCTCGCGCCGTCCTTCTCTGTGTTCGCACCGGACCTGCCGGGCTACGGCCGTAGTCAGAAGCCCCGCACCGCGCTCGGCATTGCGGACCTTGCCGCGGCGCTCGCTGGGTGGCTGGACGCCGCCGGGCTCCAGCGGCCGGCGTTCGTGGCGAACTCGATGGGCTGCCAGATCGTCACCGAGCTCGCCCTGCACCTACCGGGGCGCGTCGGGCCGATGGTGCTCGTCGGTCCGACGGTCGATCCGGAGCGGCGCGCAGCTCGTCATCAGCTCCTCGGCGGTCTACGCGATGCAGCGCGGGAACCACGGTCGCTGCTCGGGCTCGCCGCACGCGATGACGCGGTCGTCGGCCTCGGTGCGCTCCTGGCGACCGCGCGATCGGCGCTCGCCGACCGGATCGAGCACCGCCTGCCGCTGATCGCGCAGCCGACGGTTGTCGTGCGCGGTGAGAACGACGGGTTCGTCGGAGCGACGTGGGCCGAGAGGGCTACTGCCCTCCTACCTCGCGGTCGGCTCGTCGTCGTCCCCTCCGAACCGCACGCCGTGCATTACACCCGGCCCGATCTCGTCGCTCGAATTGTCCACGAGCTCCTCGTCGAGGAAAACCAGCAAGCAGGAAGCCAGCTCCCCCGGCGCCTCCCACATCGGCACGTGCCCGCAGTGGAGGCGGACGAGCTTGGAGCCCGGCAGGATTCGCTCCCACTCCGCGGCGATTCGCGCGGGGAGAAGCCGGTCGTCCTCGCCCCATATGAGCAGGGCCCTGGCCTGAACCGACGCGAGCTCGGCACTCAAGTCCCGGTCGGATACGAACAGGGCTCCGCGGAGAAGGCTGAACGGCCCAGCGCGCGCCGCGTCGCCCACGACTGTGGGTAACCGCCCGCGGACGTCGTAAAGCGTTCCGAGCAGCCGTGCGCCTCGACTGATCACCGTATTCCCGCAGGGGATTCCGGCTGGCGCGACAAGCGCAAGCCGCTGCACGCGCTGCGGCTGTTTCGCCGCCAACTCAGCTGCGATCAGGCCCCCGAGCGAATGCCCGACGAGATCGACCCTCTCGAGTTCGGCAGCGTCGAGCCAACGCCCGAGCCAGCCCGTGAGCTCGTCGGCGGGAAACCCTGCTCCGAGCCGCGGCAGATCGAGCACGTGAACGCGGTGATGCTCCGCCAGCGGCTCGAGCACCGGCTGCCACCAGCGCCAGGAGCCGGAGAGCCCGTGTACGAGAACGACCGGTTCGCCCTGGCCGGCGACCCGATACTCGACCGGAGTCCCGTCGACCACGAGCTCCCGAACTTCCACGACGACTCAGTTTGTCAGCCGTCCACACACGCTCGGCGGCACGTTCCGTAACTGCCCTTGAGGGTGCGCGCGAACCCGAGGGTTGCGCACGCACCCTCTCCCCACAACTTCTGCCTAGCCAGCCAAGCGGCGGGCTAGTTAACGCCGGCGGGCGACGCGCCGGGACGTGCGGCGCGCGACTCTGCGTCCTCCGAACATCTCACTCCTCCAATCTCTCGTCTTGCCGTCTTAGACTCCGGCCGGAACCGGTGCCGACTGCAGGTGGTGCTCCTTTGCCTCTTCGGCTGAGAGCAGCCCGATCTCGACCAGGTCGACGGGGCTGATGAACCCGTCGCTGATCCGGAAGCCGCCCGCGGCCGCGATCGCGTTCCGCAGCGGAACCGCCCAGTGGTGCTCGAGCAGGATCAGCGCCGCAGCCGAGTCGTTGGGGATCTCCTCGAGGACATCCCAGGCCTCCTCATCCGAGAATGCCTGGATGCCGTCGGCTCCCGCCTCGGCGCCCGCAGCTGCACCTGCCTCCATCCCTTCTTCGCCTTCGATGCCAAGGCCGATCAGCGCGCCGACCTTGCTGCCGAGCTCGATCGCCTCGTCCTTGGAGAGGTTGCTGAGGTGCTGCACCTCGATCTCTCCCTCGGCGTCCTTGTGGACCGCCAGCGCGTCGATCACGCGCACGGTGTCGCTCTCGCGCAGCCGCTCGAGCTCGGCGATGATCTCGCCGTGGAACTCGGGATGGCTGAAGCCGAGAACAATGAGTTGAACAGGTCCGATTGCCACGTATCTCCCTTCAATCGATAGTGCCGCCACGCTCGCGGCTGTGCTGCTCGGGATCACTGCCCGAGTACAAGCACACCCTGGCCGATCCAGAGCTCGATCACATCGTCCAGCCTGGATGAAACGGCGGAGAGAGTCGTTCGCCCTAATCGGATGATGTGAGGGCTGCCGGTGACTGCCATCCTCGCCGGGCGAAAGTGCAACGCGAGGGAGGTAAAGAAACGTGAGCGACGAGGCGATCGACCGCACAAAGCTGCCGATCCGGCGGCCACAGTTTCAGGGGAAGGTGGAACGGACGCTCGACGGCTCAGAGCCGGACTGGAATTACGTCGCGCCGATCCCTGCCCCCGAGGGCGCGCCGAACGTACTGCTGGTTCTGACCGACGACGCGGGCTTCGGCAACCCCAGTGGATTCGGCGGACCGATCAGCACCCCGACGCTCGACCGGCTGGGCGAGGGAGGGCTCACGTACAACTGCTTGCACACGACGGCGCTGTGCTCGCCGACGCGGGCGGCACTGATGACCGGCCGCAACCATCACCCGGTGGGCTTCGGAATGATCGGCGAGTTCGCCGGGCCGTTCCCGGGCTACTCGGCGACTCTGCCGAAGGACTGCATGCCGTTCCCCAAGACGCTGCAGGGGAACGGCTACTCGACCGCCTGCTTCGGCAAGTGGCACCTAACACCTGACAACGTGCAAGGCCCGTCCGGCCCGTTCGACCGCTGGCCGAACGGGGTCGGATTCGACTACTTCTGGGGGTTCCTGGGCGGCGAGTCCGGCCAGTTCGACCCCGTGATAATCGAGAACAACACGGCGATCGGCGTACCCGAAGACGAAGACTTCTACCTGCCAGACGCGATGGCTGACAAGACCATCGAATGGCTGCACGGCGTGCGCGCCCACGGCTCGGACAAGCCTTGGTTCGCCTACTTCTCGACGGGTTGCAGCCACGCGCCGCATCAGGTCGGGACCGATTGGTCGGAGAAGTACAAGGGCAAGTTCGACCAGGGCTGGGACAAGCTGCGCGAGGAGACCTTCGAGCGTCAGAAGCAGCTCGGGGTGATCCCGGCCGACGCCGAGCTGACGCCGAGGCCCGACGCGATGCCTGCCTGGGACTCGCTCGATCCGAACCACCAGCGCCTCTACGCGCGCCAGATGGAGGTGTATGCGGGCTACTGCGAGAACGCGGACTGGAACATTGGGCGCGTGATCGACGCAATCGACGAGATGGGCGAGCTCGAGAACACACTCGTGATCTATATCTGGGGCGACAACGGCGCCAGTATGGAGGGAACTCTGACCGGCACGTTCAACGAGCTGGCGACGCTGAACGGGGTCCCGCTAACCGACGAGCAGCAGCTCCAGCTGGTGCTCAAGTGGGGCGGCCTCGAAGCCTGGGGCACCGACATGATGGGCCCGCACTACTCCGCCGCGTGGGCCTGGGCCGGCAATTGTCCGTTCCAGTGGGGAAAGCAGGTTGCCTCGCATCTCGGGGGCACCCGCGACCCGATGGTCGTCCACTGGCCGAAGCGGATTGCAGAGCAGGGCGGCCTTCGGCCGCAGTTCACGCATGTCATCGACATCGGCCCGACCATCCTCGAAGCGGTGGGTTTGCCGCAACCGACCCACGTCGACGGCGTCGAGCAGCAGCCGATGCACGGGACGAGCTTCCTCTACTCGCTCGATGACGCAGCCGCTGCCGAGCGGCACACGCAGCAGTACTTCGAGATCCTCGGCAACCGGGCCATGTACAAGGATGGCTGGTGGCTCTCGTGGATGATGCCGCGTATCCCGTGGCAGCTCGACCCGGAGACGCTGAAGCGGTTTGCGCCCGGGGTCTGGGATCCGGAGTCCGATCCGGTTGAGCTCTACTACCTTCCGGACGACTTCACGCAGGCGAAGAACGTGGCCGACCAATACCCCGAGAAGGTCGAGGAGCTCAAGAAGCTCTTCTGGGAGGAGGCGGAGCGTTACGACGTCTTCCCGCTGCTCGGCGGGCTGACCGGTTTCTTCGGGATGCGGCCGCCGATCCCGGCGCAGTCGCAGTTCACCTACTACAGCGATGTCCAAAACGTCGCTTCCGGGATGATCCCGCGGATCTTCAACCACTCCTACACGATCAGCGCCGACCTCGAAATCCCCGAAGGTGGTGCGGAGGGCGTGATCGTGGCCGAGGCCGACCACCTGGGCGGCTTCTCGCTCTTCGTCCAGGACGGCAAGCTGAGGCACACCTACGCGTTCCTCGGCGTGCTCGAGTTCAGGCAGGAGTCGGAGGCGCCGCTGCCGACCGGGAGCGTCAACGTGCGAATGGAGTTCGCCGCCGACGCGCCCGAGCCCGCAACGGGCGGTGAGGTGACCCTGTACGTTGACGACGAGCCGGTGGGAGGCGGCCGGATCGAGCACACCGTCCCCGCCCGCTTTTCCGGCTACGCGGGCATGGACATCGGCCGGGACAACGGACTCCCCGTCGACCGGAACTACGCGGACAGGTCTCCGTTCGTGTTCACCGGCACGGTCAAGAAGGTCGTCTTCGACATCAACCCGCATCTGACCGAGGAGCACGAGCAGGAATTGCACGAACACCTCGAGCAAGCGCTCGCAGGGCAAGCGATCAACGCGTAGGAAGGAGCAACATGAGCGAAGAGCAGAAGGATGTGGTGATCGCTGCCTACCTCTTTGAGGATCTCGCGCAGAAGGACTTCGACGCGGTGCTGAAGCTCGCCGAGGAGAAGACGATCACGGTCGAGGGCGTCGTCCTCGTCCAGAAGGACGCCGAGGGCGAGGTGCAGGTGACCGAGACAGGGGACCACCTGGGCCGCAAGGGACTCAAGATCGGCGGAGGCGTTGGGCTCGTCGTCGGCCTCTTCGCTCCGCCGCTCTTGGCCGCGACTGCGGTCGGAGCGGCGCTCGGCGGCTTGACCGGCAAGTTCGCAAAGCACCGGCTCGAAAGCGGGATCGGCAAGAAGATGGACGAGGCGCTGCCGCCTAGCTCGGGAGGCGTGATCGCGGTTTACGACTCGGGCGGTGCCGACACCGTGGACAAGGCCCTCGTCAACGCCGTCAAGAAATCCGTGGCTCAGATCGACGGCATGAGCGCCAAGAAGCTCAA
>Ga0307312_10001010_pt1 | contig 14154 bp, 12 predicted proteins | sample ER_DNA_202_FD_194489 | JGI IMG/M metagenome (GOLD analysis project Ga0307312, IMG submission 194489) | Bulk soil microbial communities from the East River watershed near Crested Butte, Colorado, United States - ER_DNA_202 | ecosystem: Environmental > Terrestrial > Soil > Floodplain | place...
GGCGACCGCCACTACCGTCGGATTGAAGAGTCGCGCCTTGATCCAGTCGTGGGCGAGAAGCCCGATCACCGCGGCCGGCAGGAACGCGATGAAGAGGTTCCCCAGGAAACGGCGGCTCCGGGGTTCGTGGCGCGACGCCAGAATGGCGCGACCGAGACGGTCGCGATACAACCACACAATGGCGAGAATGGCGCCAAGCTGGATGAAGATGTCGAAGGTCTTGGCCCGCTCGTCGACCAAGCCGAGCCAATTGCTCACCACGATCAAGTGCCCCGTCGAGGAGACCGGAACGAACTCGGTGGCGCCCTCCACCAGACCCAGCACTGCTGCTTTGAGCAGAAGGTCAGGGGACAATGCGCCGCCTCAAGCGAGCACTTCCTCATAAAACGCTTCATACATGGGCACGATCCGATCGGCCGAAAACTCCTGGGCCTTCGCGATCGCGGCAGCGCGCATGGCGGCGTGGCGCTCGGGATCGCGCAGCAGCTCGACCGCCCTTCGGCCCATCGCTTCGACCGACCCCACCGGCTCGAGGATTCCGTTCACCTCATCGTCGATCACTTCGGTCAATCCTCCCGCCCGGCTGGCCACCACCGGGGCCCCGCACGCCATCGCCTCGAGCGCGGCGAGCCCAAATGACTCGGTCTGGGAGGGAAGAATGAAGAGATCGCTGGCCTGGAGGACCGAGGCGACCGAGTCCAGCCGGCCGAGGAACCGAACGTCCTCGCTCACCCCCAGCTCGCGCGCCTCGCTTTCCGCATCGACCCGCTCCGGCCCGTCGCCGATCATGACGAGTGTCGCCGGCATGGCTCGGCGGATCCTGGCGAACACCCTCACCACATCCTTGACCCGCTTGACCTCCCGAAAGTTGGAAACGTGGGTAATGACCTTGTGCCCAGCTGGTGCGATTTGCGCCCGGCAGCCCGGCTCGGAGGGGCGGTACTCCTGGAGGTTCACGAAATTGGGGATGACCCGGACATCGCAGCTCACGCAGCCGAACGCGCGGTAGGTCTCATCGCGGAGATAGCTGGAGACGGCGGTGACGCCATCCGATTGCTCGATGGAGAACTTGGTGATGGCGTAGAAGCTCGACTCTTGACCGACCAGGGTGATGTCGGTCCCGTGCAGCGTGGTGATGAAGCGGAGCGACCGTTCGCCATCGAGCATCTGCCGCGCCAGGTACGCCGTCGTGGCATGGGGAATGGCGTAGTGCACGTGCAGCAGGTCCAGCCGCTCCCGGAGCACCACCTCGTGCTGTTTCGAGGCGAGGGCCAGCGTGTAGGGAAAGTGGTCGAAGAGGGGATACCGCCCCATCCGGGTCTCGACCTGATGAAAGAAGACCCGTTCCGAGTATCCTCGGAGCCGGAACGGCGAGTCGTAGGTGATGAAATGCACCTGATGGCCCCGCCGGGCCAGGTCCAGACCCAGCTCAGTGGCAACCGCCCCGGATCCGCCGTAGGTGGGATAACAGGTGATGCCGATCCTCATCGAGCTGGGTATTCCATATCCGACCTCGTAGTGCAGACGCTCACTAGCTTCGTCCGGAACCCCTGGCTTCTAGCTCCAAGCTCCCAGCTCCGAGCTTGCTCTCCCACAGAGCAACGATCTCACGCGCGAGCTTTTCCGGCGGCCTGGTGGCGTCCAGCATGAGGACATTGCCTGCCAGCTGGTGGCGAAACCAGGTCTCCTGCCGCTTGGCGAGCTGCCGGCTTCCGATGGTGATCGCCGCCGCCACTGTCTCCCGCCCTCGGTGTCCGTGGAGATATTCGACCGCTTCCCGAATGCCGATACCGTCGAGCCCCGGCGCATTGGGGGCGTGGCCCTCGGCGAGCACCGATGCCACTTCCTCGATCAAGCCGCGCCGGACCATGTCCTCTGCTCGGCGCGCAATGCGCTGGTGCAGCACCGCACGGGGTACGGTCAGCACAATGTACCACGGGTCGAGCGATCCTCGGGCCCGTGCAGCCTGCTGCCAATAGGAAAGCGGGTAGCCGCTGAGCAGCGCCACTTCGATGGCGCGGGCGGCGCGCTGGCGGCCTCCGCCCCTGAAACCGGGGTCGAGACGTGAAGCCCAGCGGAGCAGTTCTATCGGCTCGAGCCTGGCGGTCCACGCATCCAGTGAGCGCCGCTTCGCGGGGTCCAGCGACGGCTCGGCGAAGAGACCCTCAACCAGGGCACGTATGTACAGCCCGGTGCCGCCGACCACTACCGGCTGTTTCCCGCGGGTACGAATGTCGGTCAGCCACCCGACGGCATCACGAGCGAAGTGACCTGCGCTGTAGCGAGAACCGGGGTCGATCAGGTCGAGACCGTGGTGCGGTGTGCGCGCGCGTTCCTTCCGGGTCGGCTTGGCGGTCCCGATGTCGAGCCGGCGGTACACCTGACGCGAGTCGGCCGACAACACCTCGAGCGGCCAGTGGGCCGTGAGCGCGAGCGCGACCGCCGTCTTCCCTACCGCGGTGGGCCCGACCAGCACCGGAACCTTAGCGCCGGCCAAACCGGCGCTCCAACTCCTCGCGGGGCAGCTGCACGATCGTGGCGCGCCCGTGCACGTCATGTGGCGGCAGGTCGGTCGCAAAGAGCCGGAGGAGCAGCTCGCGCATTTCCCGTTGCTCCAGTCGCTGCCCGGCCTTGACCGCAGCGCGGCAGGCGTAGGTGGCGGCGAACCGCTCCAGCCGGTTGGCCCACCCGCCGAACCGTCCGCGGGCCAGGTCCGCAATCATCTCCCGGAAGCAGGCGGCGGCATCGAAGCGGGGATGGGGCGACGGGACAGCATGCACCACAACAGTCCGTCCGCCGAATGCCTCGGCCTCGAAGCCGACCCGCCGGAGCTCCTGCCCGTGGGCCTCCACCGCGTCGAGTTCCTCGTCGGTGAGCTCGAGGGTGAGCGGGAGGAGCAGCCGTTGGGCCGGTGCGTTGTTGCCGCTCAGCTGGGCGAGCACGGCTTCGTACAGCACCCGTTCGTGGGCCGAATGCTGGTCCACGATGACCACTCCCTCGGGCCCCTGGTACATGATGTAACTGTCGAACACCTGGAGCAGAGAGGCCTCGAAGCCGAACGGCGGCTCCGGTTGCGCATCGGCGGGTTCGTCTCCGGTGGCGACGGGGAACAACTGCTCCAGGTCCACGAGCTGGGTCCCGCCGGTGCCGCGCGAGCCGAATGCGACGGGAAGTGGCCGCCAGTCACCGACCGGGACCGCCGCAACCAGCGCACCCAGCGCGGAGCGTACCGCCTCCTCGACCACACGCTCGACCCCGATCCGATCGCGAAAGCGCACCTCGAGCTTGGCGGGATGGACGTTGACGTCCACGTCCTCGGGGGCGACCTCGATCCGGAGATACAGAGACGGCCGGTCACCGGGGTGGATCGCCGCGCGGTACCCTGCCTCGGCGGCTCGGATCAGGAACGGGTCTCTGAATGGCCGGCCGTTCACGAAGAGCTGGGTGCGACGTCCGGTAGGCTGGGCATCGCCGGGACGCTGGATGTACCCGCCCACGCGAAAGGCGCCAGCGGCGTACTCGACCGGGATCAGCGTTCCGGCAAGATCGCGCCCCCACACTCCCGCCAGCCGCTCGACCTGGTCCTGATCGGCGGGGACGGCGAGCCGGCAGTTCCCGTCCACGTGCAGCTCGAATCCGGACTCGGGATGGGCCAGCGCCAGAGTGGCGACGGCCTCGTGGGCAGCACGAGTCTCACTCGCGGCCGAGCGAAGGAACTTTCGTCGCGCCGGGGTATTGAAGAAGAGTCCCCGGACCGTCACACTGGTGCCGCGCTGCCGGGCCGTGGGTGTCACCCGGTCCAGTCTTCCCCCGGCCACCGTCAGCTCGGTCCCCTCCGCCTGACCATCATGGGTCGCCAACGTGAGTCGCGACACCGAAGCGATCGCCGGCAGCGCCTCGCCGCGGAACCCGAATGTCGCCACACCCACCAGATCTGCAGCGGAGCGGACCTTGCTCGTGGCATGGCGGTCGAGCGAGAGGACAGCGTCTTCCCGTCCCATACCACTGCCGTCGTCACTCACCTGGATCAACACCTTGCCGCCGTTTTCCAGCTCGACCCGTACGTGGCGGGCGCCTGCGTCGAGCGCATTCTCGACCAGTTCCTTGACCACAGACGCAGGACGCTCGACCACCTCGCCCGCGGCGATCTGGTCTGCGACGGCGTCGGGCAGGATGGCGATCGTGCGTGACATGCAGGAAATCTATCCGCCGATGGCCGCAATGGCGTCGGACGCAACCCATCCCTCCCTGGATCCGGCGGCCCGGACCAGTGACCATCCTCGCTCCTGGCGAATGATGCGAACGGCACCTCCGGCCTCCAGCGGTCCGACGGCAGGGGCCCGGCCATGGGGGGAGAGGCGGAGCGTCGTCTGATCCAGCACGATTGCGATCGGCCGCCGATACCACGTTCGCAGTCCGAACCCGGCGAGGATGGCGGCGGCTGCAAAGACAAGGAGAATCGCCAACCGGTCACGCAATCTCGGACGGAGCGTCCACCCGATCCAACCGCCGATCCAACCGAGCGCGCCAAGTAGGAGCAACTCCTCGGCGGTAACCGGCGGGCTCCAGAGCCACCGAGCCGATGCGGCGTCCGGAGGAGGCGTCAGGCGGAGGGCACGGGTGATCGTGGTCTCACGCGGATCGAGCCGCCGAGCTCGGGTCCATGCGGCAGCAGCCCGGCCTTTGGCGCCCAGCCGATAGTAGGCAGCACCGAGGTCATACCAATGCGCGGCCACGGCGGGGTTGACCTCCACGCGGCGGCTGAATCCTTCGGCGGCAGCACGGAGCGCCCCCGACTCGTAGAGCCCTTCGGGTGCAGGCGACTGCGCGTTGGCTCCCACGGCGACCAGCGTCAGGAGAAGACCGAGCGCGGTACCTCTCCCGCTCCATCCTCGAAGCGACCCGCCGAGCCGAGTCACCACGTCCTCCACCTCAGCCGTAAGGGAGGCGTCTTCCACTAGAATCCCGGGGGGACCATAACGCCGGGCGAGAAGCCGTTCGCGCAACCCGGCCAGCCGAGATGCGGTCTCCGCGTCCGCCCCCGCCGCTCGGACCGCGGCCGCCAATCCCGCCCGGGAACGATGATCAGGATCAGGAACGAGACCCCGTACCACCGCATCGAGCGTCTCCTCGGCTGCGCGAAGACCGGTCTCCACCGGAGGCGCTGGGCTGCGCCGTCGATACTGCCGGAGCGGCGCTCGCGCCAGCATCGCGACGGGCGGGAGCAGCAAGATGAGCACCCACACCCAATCGGGCACAGCCCGAGCGATTCGCCATGCCAGCGCCGGTGATGATTCCGGCATGAGCTCGGGGGGGAGTGCGGCGGACGTAGCGGCCTCCTCGCCCACGGCCACCGGAACCGAAGTTGGTCCAAGGCTCGCCGAGCGATATCCGCGAGCGGCCAGATCGTAGTAGGCGTAGGTCACCGCCGGCACGGTGACGGACCCGGCAGAGTCGGGAACCACGAGATAACGGAAGGTCTTGAGCCCACCCAGCCGGCCTTCGACGGTACTCACCTGCTCATCTACGCGATCGACGTAGGCTCGCACCGAACGCGGCCAGGTGATCTCGGGTGGAGGCCAGAGTGCGCTGTTCCCTTCCCCTTTCAGCGAGAGCTCGACCGCGACCCCCTCACCCGCGTGTGCGATGGCGGGAGTAATGCGGCGCTCGAGGTGGAGTCCCGATCCAACGGCGCCACTGAAGTCGGCAGGCCGGCCCTGGGTTGGGAGCGGCCGGACCACGAGCGATTCCGGACGGCTGGTGAGGGCGAACCGTTCCTCCTGGCTGAAGAACTGCAAGGCCAGCGGAGTACTGTACTTCAGCATTGCACTGGGAATGGCGATGGTCCCCGGTACCAGCGGAAACACCACCTGGTGAGCCACGAAGAGATCGTACGCGCTGCCTGCCATGTTGCGGGTTGCCGCGATACCGGCCGGTGCTGCCTGGGGGTAGCTCCACACTCCGTCGATCACGGGCGGCTGGAGCGTAGGCGGGCGGCGGAGCTGGAGCCGCAGGTCGCGGGGAAACCACGCGGCCGTCACCACGTCTACCTGTTCGCCGACGTTCACCGTATCGGCAGAGACCAGGAGCGCTACCGCAGCCTTTCCTCGCGGCGGCGCCGGCGCGCGCTCCAGCAGGCCCCGCAGCCGCGGGTTCAAGGCCGTCGCCGCTGCGGCAGAGCTGGGATCGACGTCCACCACGAGGGCGCCGGCTTCGGCAATCTGGCGACCCTGGGCCGCTCGCACGGGACCGATCTGCCAGCGCCCCGGCCGGAGCGCTCGAAGGCGCATCTCGACCACAGTCGTCCGGATGGGCCCTCCGGAGAAGGAGACCTCCGTGCGTTCGCTGCGAGAAACGATCTCGAATCCGTTGATCGGTGTGATCGACAGATCCATGGGGTCGGAGGAATGACTCACCGCCCGCACAGTGAACATCAGCTCCTCGCCCACGGAGATCCGGTCCTGATCGACCGAGACATGGAGCTCAGGACCGGCTACTTGAAGTAGCGCGAGTACCAGCAGCCCGATCACCAGTCCTTCACTCCTCCGGCCGAGCCGCCGCGAAGGCGGCGCTGCTGTTCGGCCCGGGTCTGCCGTTCACGGCGCTCCATGGAGTTGAGGATTTGCTCGGCCTGACTCTGGCTCAGCCCTTGGCTCGGCGGCTGCGGGCGGCTGGGCTCGGGTGAGGGCTGTCCGCCGCCGCCGGAGGGCGGCTTCGGCCCACCACCGCCTCCGCTGGGCGGTGGTGGCGGCTGACGGCGTTCAGCCAGCTCCAGATTCCACTTGGCCCGCGCCGACGAGGGCTGCAGTCTGAGCGCCTCACGCAGTCGGTCGGCCGCCTGTCCCAGTATTTCCTGGCGCTTGGTGGAGTCAGCTTCCGCGGCGAGAAGGCCGAGCAGCCCCAGATTGTAGAGGGCGCGGTAGCGGAGGTCGGGGTCGAGCGACTTGGCTGCTTCTTCCAGTGCGCCGCGAGCCACATCGAATCGCCGGGCTTGAAGGGCCGCGGTTCCCGCGTTGTAGAAGGCGGTGTCCCGCGCGCTTCCGCTGCCGGCCTCCTTCAGGAATTCCGCCGCCGCGCGCGCCGGATCTCCTGCTGCCATGGCCCGAGTGCCGGCAGTGGGACGCTGCGCCTCGGCCCGACCCGAGAGCAGCAGCACACCCGCTAGCCCCACGAGGGCAGGACCAGGCCGGACGAGGGTGTAACCCAGCAGGAGGAGGGCGGCACCGAGTACGGGTATCCAGGCGCGGGGGACGAGGTCCGCAGTACGGGTTTCCGAAGTAGGGCTTCGCTTCAGCGCGGCCACGAGGTCGCGTACCGCACCGGCCTGATCCGCCAGCTCGTTGGGCACCAGCGTCCCCTCCGCCGCATCCACAACCGCACGGAGAATGTCGTCCCGCCGTTGGGTCCGCACCACGTTGCCTTCCTCGTCCTGCTTGTACTCCAGCAGCGTGCCGGCGGAATCCCGGATGGGGATACGGGTCGGCAGGGCTCGCCCTTCGGCCACGACGATGAGGTGGACGCCGGCCTCCTTGAGGGCTTCCGCCTGGGCAATTGTCTCCGGGAGGGTGTCGTGGGCCTCGCCATCGGTGAAGACCACCAGGACACGATCGGCCGCATCGGTTGCTGCGGCAAGCAGCTCGGTCCCCTGGGCCAGGACGGCGCTCAGACTGGTACCACCTTCGCTCGCAAGATCCGGATCCATCGCATCGAGATACATCCGGATGGCTCCGCCATCCACCGTGAGCGGGGACAGGATGTAGCTCCGACCGGCGAACGCGATCAGGCCGAGCCGGTCTCCCTCGAGATCCTGGATCAGCCTGCGCGCCTCGCGTCCGGCGCGCTGCAGCCTGCTGGGCGCTGCGTCTTCGGCAAGCATCGAGCGGCTGATATCGACGGCGAGCACCATGCTCAACGCACGGGTTTGGGTGCGCACCTCGGTTCGTCCCGCGCGGGGCCCGGCCAGGGCTACGGCCGCCAGCAGTGCGCTGAGCCCGACCACTGCGGGAGCCCAGCCGCCACGGCCTCGGGCCAGCCGCCCCAGTGAGGGAGACCACCGCCGGGCCATTCGAATGCGGCGCCGCCGGGCGAGCCAGGCGGCAAAGCCAAAGGCAAGCGCCACCACGGGAGCAAGAAAGAGAAGCAGCGGCGCGTCGAACGTCATGGCACCCGGACCACGAGGGTGGACCCGATCACCAGCTCGAGCGCCAACGCGGCCAGGCCCAGAAGGATCAAGGGCCGGGTGGTCTCGTCATAACGGGTGTACCGGGTGACGTGAATCGGGGTCTTCTCCAGAGCATCGATCTGCCGGAAAATCCGGCTGAGCGCTTCACTGTCCTTGGCTCTGAAATACCGTCCGCCGGTCTTCTGGGCGATCTCCTGCAACAGTGGCTCGTCGATGCGTACCGGAAGCAACTCGTAGCGGAAGCCGCCCAGCCCACGGCCGGTGGGAATGGGCGCTTCGCCGATGGTCCCCACCCCAATGGTGTAGACCTTGATTCCGAAGGCGGCAGCGGTGGCCGCAGCGGTGCGGGGATCAATCAGCCCCTTGTTGTTTTCTCCGTCGGTCAGCAGGAGAATCACCTTGGACTTGTCCGGTGCTCGCCGCAGCCGGTTCACCGCCGTGGCCAGACCGCTCCCGATGGCGGTCCCATCTTCCAGACTTCCGATCTTGAGGTCCATCACGGCTTGTTCGATGACCGGATAGTCCAGCGTGACCGGAACCTGGGTCAGGGCCTCGCCGGCAAAGGCGACCAAGCCGATCCGGTCGGCCGCTCGCCCGCGGATGAAGCCCACCGCCTGCCGCTTGGCCACCTCCAGCCGATTTGACGGCGCAAAATCCTCGGCGAGCATGCTGCTGGAGATGTCGATGGTGATGACGATTGCGATGCCTTCCTGCTTGATCTCGACCATGTCGCCGCCGACGCGCGGGCCCGCGGCGGCAAGGCAGAGGCCGGCAAGAGCCAGCCCCCGCAGCACTGGCGGAAGGACCACCCACCAGCGCCGACGGGTCGCCATGGCGGGGAGGGTCACGTCGCTGTAGCGCGCGGCCGGCACCGCACGACGGCGCCGAAGCAGCCACCAGAGGGGGAGCAGCAGGAGCAATAGCAGCAGCCAGGGACGGGCGAACGTCATGCTGCCTCGCCGAGCAGGCGCGCGCGCATGGCAACCGATGAGCGTGAGAGTGCCAGGGCGTCGGACGCGGGCGCGACTCCGAACCGGGCTTCATCCAGCCCGCGGAGGATGTCACCCAGCTCGGCCAGCGGCCAGTCGGGCCGGACCGCGGCCAGATTGGACAGCAATCGCTCCGTGTCGAGACCAGGGTGTGCGGCTGCCACGCGCTGGGCCACCGCGCTCCGTAGGCGCACCGCCGAGATGTTGGCCACGGCCCGGTATTCACCATCGTCGGCCCAACGATCCAACGGCGGGTCGGCGGCAGGAGGTGCCGGCGCAGGCACGGGGGCGGGCTTCCCCCTGCGCCGCCACCACAGGTGCAGCGGAAGCAGCAGCGCCAGCGATATGACCCAGAGCATCACCAGGGGCGCCAGGCTCACGGCTCTGATGGCCACGATACCCGCACGCGGCTGCGGAGAGAGTGCGGAGTCGGATCTCGTGCGGGGCAGCACGCTCCTGACCTCCAGCCTCACCTGCTGACCCTTCAGCGAGTCGACCGTTCCGCCGGGTCCGAGGAGCAGCGGCCCCGGCAGCTCGACCAACTGCGACCCAGGCTGCCACACCACCACCGGGTAGGTGATCTGGGCGGAGTCGCCGGCGAGCACAACTCGGGGTCGGCCAAGCAGCTCGATCGGATCGGCGGGATCCCAGTCGGCCGCACGGACCACGTAGCCCGGCGGGACCGGGATAGTTCGGCTCAGCCACACGGTGTCGCCCACGGTGGGAGCGACGCCCTGCACCTGGAGACTCAGCGCCAACCAGCCGGCCAATCCGATCGTCATCCGCGGTGAATCCGGCGAGCGCGAAGCGCAAACGCGCGCCGTAAGGGGATTGAATACGCGGTGCCGGTTTCCAGCCGCACGTGGTCCGCGCCGGCTGCCGCGAGCGCCCGGGCACGCTCCTCTCGCCGGCGGTCGGCAAGCCGGGCCACGCGCTGACGGACTTCACGACTCCCGGTGTCCACCAAGACTCTCCGTCCCGACTCGGCGTCGGCGATCTCGACCCACCCCGAGTCCGGCAGGTCGTGCTCTCGGGGCTCGTCCACGGTAATGGCGACGACCTCGTGGCGACCGCCGAGCCGTCTCAGAGGCCGTTCCCACCCCTCGGCGATGAAGTCCGAGAGCACCACCACGATGCTGCGGTGACGGAGCAAACGACTCGCGTACGAAAGGCTCGCGCCCAGGTTGGTCCGGCGGCCGGCAGGCTCGAACGCCACCAGATCCCGAATGACCCGGAGCGCATGCCGGCGGCCCTTGCGCGGCGGGATGACCCGCTCGACGGCATCGGAGAAGAGGAGAGCCCCCACTCGATCGTTGTGATAGGCGGCCGCCAGCGCGAGGACCGCAGCCACCTCGACCGCCAGGCCGGCCTTGGTCAGCGGTTCGCCGAACCGGGTCGAGCCCGACTGATCCACGATCAGCATCAGCGTGAGCTCGCGCTCTTCGGTGAATGTCTTCACGTAAGGGCTCCCGAGCCGAGCCGAGACGTTCCAGTCGATCGAGCGGAAGTCATCGCCGTGCTCATAGGCCCGCACCTCGGCGAACTCCATGCCCTGGCCTCGAAAGACCGAGCGGTACTCTCCGGCAAAGAGGGACCCCACGAGTCCCCGGGTACGGAGCTCGATTCCCTTGACCTGTCGGAGGATTTCGGGTGAGATGGGCATAGAAGTCAGGAGTCACGAGTCACGAGTCACGTGCTACACCTTAAGGATTCGCGACTCTCGACTCGCGACTCGCGACTGCCTTCATGGAACCCGTACCGCGCCAAGAATCCGCGTCACCACATCATCGGTGGTCACGTCCTCCGCCTCGGCCTCGAAGGTGAGCACGATGCGATGGCGCAGGACGTCGGGCGCGAGGGCCCGGACATCCTCCGGGGTAACGTACGCGCGGTCGCGCAGAAAGGCGTGCGCCCGTGACGCCTGGGCGAGAGCGATCGAGGCTCGGGGCGAGCCACCGAAGGCGATCAGCGGTTTGAGATCGGTGAGCCCCACCAGGCTCGGGTCCCTCGTGGCCCGCACCAGGTCCACGATGTAGTCCACCACTTTCTGATCCATGTAGAGACTGGCGATGGCGCTTCGGGCGGACAGAATCGTCGCGGGCTCGAGCAGACGCTCGATGGCAATCTCCTGGCCCCCACTCATCCGGAGGAGCACCTCTTTCTCCTCGTCACGGCTGGGGTAACCGACTCGAACCTTGAGCATGAACCGGTCCAACTGGGCCTCGGGCAACGGATACGTGCCTTCACTCTCGATCGGATTCTGGGTGGCAAGCACCATGAACGGCTCCTCCAGCCGGAAGGTGCTGCCGCCGATGGTTACCTGATGCTCCTGCATCGCCTCGAGCAGCGCGGCCTGGACCTTGGCCGGGGCGCGGTTGATCTCGTCCGCCAGAATGATCTGGGCAAACAGCGGCCCCTTCTTGACGTGAAATTCCTGGCTCTTCTGATTGAACACCATCGTGCCGATGACATCCGCCGGCAACAGATCGGGCGTGAACTGAATGCGGGAGAAGGAGGCGTGGATAATCTCGGCCAGGGTGCGAACCGCGAGCGTCTTGGCTAGCCCGGGAACGCCTTCGAGCAGGATGTGTCCGCCGGTCAGCAGCCCCACCAGGAGCCGCTCCACCATGGCATCCTGCCCCACGATGCGGCGAGACACTTCCTTCAGGATCCGCGGCACCGGCAACAGCTCTGCCGGTTTCTTGGTCAACTTCGGGGCGCTCATTCCAGCTGGGCTCCTCGATTCCCCACGCTTCGTTGGGGATTCTTCAGGGTGACGATCTTCGGCGGGGCCGCTTTGGACTTACGGACGCCCGCGTCTTGCTATCGGTTTCAGGATTCTCCGGGTCCAGATGGATGGCTTGATACAGCGCGCGCTCCTCGCGTGGGGTCAGCGGGCGATACCGGCCCGGCTGCAGGTCGCCTAGCCGCACCGGACCATAGGAGAGGCGCGCCAGCCGCTCGACCTTGAGTCCCATCGCTTCGCACCAGCGCCGCACGATCCGGTTGCGACCCTCCTGGAGTGTGAGATCGACGATGCTGCGACCCGCCGTCCCCGACCGGACCTTGACCTCGCTCGGCACGACCGGCCGGCCATCGATCTCGATTCGCTCCTGCATCGCCCTCGCAATCTCCGCGGTGGGCCGGCCGTGGACGAGGGCGGTATAGCGGCGGGGCATCTGGTAGCGGGGATGCGTCAGCCGGTGGACTGCCTCGCCATCGGTGGTGAGGAGGAGAAGACCCGTGGTCATCACATCGAGCCGCCCGACGTAGGTGAGCGCGGAGGGATCGGGAATGAAGTCGAGGACGCTGCGACGGCCTTCCTCGTCCTTGGCCGTGGTGACGACGCCGAGTGGCTTGTGAAACGCGAGCCAGCGGCGCTCCTTGAGTTTCACCGGTCGGTTCCCGACGGTGATCCGCTGGCGCTCGGGATCGACCTTCATGCCGAGCGTTGCCGGCTTCCCATCCACCCGGATCCGGCCTTCCTCGATCAGCTTCTCCGCGGCCCGGCGCGACGCGACTCCAGCCCGGGCCAACGCCCGCTGGAGCCGCATTTCGGTCACGATTCCGCCTCGACGTAGGCCGCGGCGTCGTCCATGCCTTCGGCGACGGCGCGATGGGGCCTGAGCGCGATGGTGAGCTCCTCGGCTTTCGGGAGGTCGGCGAGATCGCGCAGGCCGAGCAGCTCGAGGAAGAGCGGTGTCGTCCCGTAGAGGAGGGGGCGACCCAGGGCCTCGCTGCGACCCACCACCTCGATCAACCCGCGCTCCTGAAGCGAGCGCAACACGCCGCCGGCGGACACGCCCCGGATCTCCTCGATCTCGATGCGACCCACCGGCTGGCGGTAGGCAATCACCGCGAGCGTCTCGAGGGTTGCTGCGGTGAGCTTCGGAGCCCGAACCGAAAACTGGGCCCGCTCGATGGCGGCGGCGTACACCGGCCGGGTCAGGATCTGATACCCGCCGGCAAGCTCGACCAGCTCGATCCCGTGCTGGTTGAAGTCGTAGTGTTCACGAAGCTGTTCCAGGGCCACCCGCACGTCGGCCGGTGTAGCATCCGCGTCGAGGGTCGCCAACTCGTCGGCCGTTAGGGGGCGGCTGGCACTGAAGAGCGCGGCTTCAAGCAACTGAGCGAGCGGCGTCACGCGCGATCACCATGGGTGAAAAGGGAGTGGGCTGCAGCAGCCGGAGGCTGCCCCGCTTGGCCAGCTCCAGAAGGGCGAGGAGGGTGGAGAGTACGTCTACGATGGTCGGCTCCGAGCCAAGCGCGTCGAGCCACCTGATCTCTTCCTGCTCCGCCAACAAGCCCTCGATTCGACGAGTCGCGCTCTCCACATCCAGCGGACGGGCCACGACCCGATGGAGCACCGGGAACGGGATGCCTGCCAAGACCCGCTCGACCGCCGTCAGCAAGTCGATCAGGTTGAGGGTGAGCGGCGGGAGTGGGAGCGCCGGCGGCGGCGGCAGATACCCGCGGGCGAACTGCTCGGCTCGTCGCTCGGCCGAGCGACCCAGCCACACAGCGACCTCCCGAATCTGCTGGTACTCCAGCAGCCGCCGGACCAGCTCGGCGCGAGGATCCTCCCAGCCGTCGTCCTCCGACTGGCGAGGCAACAGCATCTGCACCTTGAGCCGCACGAGACGGCTCGCCATGTCGAGGTAGTCTGCCGCCTGGTTCAGGCCCAGCTCATGGATCGCCTGGAGAAATTGATCGGCGATCCGGGCAATCGGAATGTCGGCGATCTCGATCTGCTCTTCCCGCAAGAGATGAAGCAGCAGGTCCAGCGGACCGGAGAAGGCCTCGAGCTCGATGACGAACGCGGGTCCTAAGCCCAGGGTTTGGGTCGGGGTTTCCGCTTCGGTCTCGACCACGGCCGATGGGTGGTCCATCACAGGCCCACGCTGTACGGCGAGATGATGCGCATGAGATAGTTCGAGCCGAAGATCGCGGGGGCGAGGAGGATCGGTAAAAGGCCGCGGCCGA